>Ga0310834_100268_pt1 | contig 75462 bp, 77 predicted proteins | sample SM_ome_2_FD_201314 | JGI IMG/M metagenome (GOLD analysis project Ga0310834, IMG submission 201314) | Sorghum-adapted microbial communities enriched on stacked mutant (SM) sorghum from Joint BioEnergy Institute, Emeryville, California... ...
GCAGCTGGGAGAGCAGGGCGCGGCAGACCGTCTCCTGGCGGGTGGTCAGCTTCCGCGTGGGCATCTCGACCGGCCCGGTCGCCTGGGGGTGCGGGCTCGGCGACGCGGCCGCCTCGCCGCCACCGCCATCGCCATCGGCGCCGCCGAGCAGGACGAAGACGAGTACGCCGACGAGCAGCACCACGGGCACGGTGACGATGGTCGCCAGCCGGGCGGCCTGGCGGGTTACCTCGTCGGCCACCTACAGGTGCACCACCGAACAGGTCAGCGTGCGGGTGATGCCGGGCACCAGCTGCACCTTGCTGACGATCATCTTGCCCAGCTCGTCCACACTGCGGGCCTCGGTCAACACGACCACATCGTACGGGCCGGTCACGGCGTCGACCCGGACCACCCCGGGAATATCGCGGATCGCCGCGGCCACGTCACGCGCCTTTCCGACCTCAGTCTGGATGAGGATGTACGCCTGGACCACGACCTACTCCTAATCAGCTCGACCCGCATGCCAGCCCTCAGACAACCACTTCGGCCGCGGCCAGCGGCTTGCCCGTGAAAACTACCGTACGGAGCGTGCTCAATCGATGGCAGAGCTTACCTGGATTCCCGTGACTGTGGAGATCGGTCGGCGTCGCGCTCTGCTCGCGCAACCGGGAGGAGGGCTCCGATGAGCGTGGCGGAGACCGGGGAGTTCGGGCTCATCCGCCGCATCACCGCCCGGTTCTCCGGCGGCCCGAGCTGCCTGCTCGGCCCCGGCGACGACGCCGCCGTGGTAGCGGCGCCGGACGGCCGCGTCGTGGTCACCACCGACGTGCTGGTCGACGGGCGGCACTTCCGGCGGGACTGGTCCCGGCCGGCGGACGTCGGGCACCGGGCGGCCGCGGCGAACCTGGCCGACGTGGCGGCGATGGGCGCGGTGCCGACCGCGCTGGTGGTCGCCCTGTGTGCCCCACCCGACCTGGACGTCGGCTGGGCCGAGCAGCTCGCCGACGGGCTCGCCGAGGAGGCGGCCCTGGTCGGGGCGAGCGTGGTGGGCGGTGACGTGTCGGCCAGCCCGACGCTCACCCTCGCCGTGACCGCGCTCGGCGATTTGTGCGGCGAGCAGCCGGTGCTCCGCGGTGGGGCCCGACCCGGCGACCGGGTGGCGCTGGCCGGCCGGCTGGGGTACGCCGCCGCCGGGTACACGGTGCTGTCCCGCGGGTTCCGCTCGCCGAAACTGCTGGTCGACGCGTACCGGCGGCCGGTGGTGCCGTACCAGGCCGGCCCCGAGGCGGCGCGGCTCGGTGCCACCGCCATGATCGACATATCCGACGGGCTGGTGGCCGACCTGGGCCACATCGCCGCCGCCAGCACCGTCGGCATCGACCTGGTGCGCGACGCCTTCGAGGTTCCGGACCCGATGCGGGACGCCGCCTCGGCGCTCGGCGTCGACCCGTACGACTGGATCCTGGCCGGTGGTGACGACCACGCCCTCGCCGCCACCTTCCCGGACGGCGTGGCGCTGCCGCCGCAGTGGCGAGCGATCGGCACGGTGGTCGAGGGGAGCGGGGTGACGGTGGACGGCCGCCCGTACGCCGGCCGGCCCGGCTGGGACCACTTCAGGTGAGCCGTACGCTTGCCGGGTGGAAAGGCTCGACATCAGGCGTACCGGTTACCTGGCCCCCGACGCGCAGCTGCTGGTGAAGGCGGCGATGGCCGACCTGGCCGAGCGGTACGGCGACGGGGAGGGCGACGCGACGCCGGTGGACCCGGCAGACTTCGAGCCCCCGAACGGCTGCTTCTTCGTGGCGTACCTCGACGGGGAGCCGGTGGCCTGCGGCGCCTGGCGCAGCCACGGCGAGGACGGCACGACCGCGGAGATCAAGCGGATGTACACCGCGCCGCACGTGCGCGGTCGGGGGCTGGCACGGGCGGTGCTGGGCACGGTCGAGCGTTCGGCTCGGGAGCACGGGCGGCGCAGGGCCGTGCTGGAGACCGGTGACCGCCAGCAGGAGGCGATCAGGCTCTACGAGTCCGTGGGCTACCGGCGCATCCCGAACTTCGGCTACTACCGGGATCACCCGGGCTGCATCAGCCTCGGCCGCGACCTGTGAGGCCCGGCCGGGCCTGCCCGGCGGCGGGACCGGTACGGCACGGCCGGTGGCGGACCGGGCTCAGGCGCGGACGACCTTGCCGGCCTTGATGCACGAGGTGCAGACGTTGAGCTTCTTGGTGGTGCCACCACCCGCCGGGGTGCGCACCGTCTGGATGTTCGGGTTCCAGCGCCGGTTCGTCCGCCGGTGCGAGTGGGACACATTGTGACCAAAGCCTGGCTTCTTGCCACAGATGTCACACACGCTGGCCACGGGAGTCTCCTCGTCAGATCACCGACGTCACCGACGCCGGGAAGCGCCACACTGCGGCCGGCTCCGACAAGCTTCATCGGCCGGCAACCCGAGAAGGTTACCTGATCCGGCGGCTGGGCAGCCAACCAGGGTGGGTCCGCAGGGTGCCGGGCGTCACAACCGGTGGCGGTCACACCCGCGGCGGGTACCGCGTCCACACCGGTGAGACCCAGGAATGGAGGAACCATGAGGGTACTGCTCGCCGGCGCCTCGGGCGCCGTCGGAACGCCACTGACCCGGCAGCTCATCGCCGCCGGACACCAGGTGGTCGGGATCACCCGCAGCGCGGCCAACGCCGAGCGGTTGCGCAACGCCGGCGCCGAGGTGGTGGTCGCCGACGTGATGGACCGGGGGGATCTGCTGGCCGCCCTGCGCGGCGTGGCGGCCGACGCGGTCGTGCACCAGCTGACCAACCTCGGCACCACCAAGATCCGCCAGGCCCGGCTGGGCACCAACGCCCTGCGTACCACCGGAACGGCGCACCTGCTGGAGGCGGCCCGGGCCGTCGGCGCCCACCGGTTCATCACCCAGTCGATCGTCTTCGGGTACGGCTACCGGGACCACGGACCGCGCGTGATCACCGAGGACGCGCCGTTCGGGGAGCCGATCCCCGGCACGCTCGGGACGGTCGTGGCGGCGCTGCGCTCCAACGAGGAGCAGGTGTTCACGGCCGACGAGATCGAGGGCATCTCCATGCGGTACGGCTTCTTCTACGGCCAGGACGCCTTCACCCGGATGATCGTCAACGCGGTCCGCCGCCGGCGCCTGGCGGTGCCCACCTCCGGCGGCGGCTTCGGCAACTTCATCTACCTGGACGACGCCGCTGCCGCGACCGTGGCCGCCCTGGAGAAGGGGCGCCCCGGCCAGGCGTACAACATCGTCGACGACGAGCCGGTGCGCTTCGCCGACTACGTGGACACCCTGGCGGCCGAGCTGGGTGCGCCGCGGCCGCGCCGGCTGCCCGGCTGGGTCTTCCGGGCCATCCCGTACCTGCACGCCATCATCTCCACCTCGATGCGGGTCTCCAACGCCAAGGCCAAGCGGGAGCTGGGCTGGACGCCGGCCGTGCCGAGCTACCGCGAGGGCCTTCGGCTGGTCGCCAGCGCGATGCGCTGACCTGCCGGTGTCGGTGCGCGCCAGTAGGCTTCTGGCGTGCTGGAGCGCCTGGACGACGCCGCCCTGCGCCGGTGGTGCGCGAGCGGGTTGGCGGCGCTGCGCCGGCACCAGCGGGAGATCGACGACCTGAACGTGTACCCGGTGCCGGACGGGGACACCGGCACCAACCTGGTGCTGACGATGACCTCCGCCGAGGAGGCCGTGGCGGGCGCCGAGGGCGATGTCCTGCCGCTGATGGCCCGGGGCGCCCTCCTCGGCGCCCGGGGCAACTCAGGGGTGATCCTGTCCCAGATGCTGCGCGGCCTTGCCGGAAGCCTCTCGGGCAAACAGGTGCGCGGCCGGGCGCTGGCCGAGGCGCTGGGCGTGGCGTCGGCGTCCGCGCGGCAGGCGGTTGCCCGGCCGGTCGAGGGGACCGTGCTCACCGTCGCGTCCGCCGCGGCCGACGCGGCCCGCCAGACCGGCTCCGACGAGCTGGCCGTGGTGGTGCAGGCCGCTGCCCGGGCCGCGGCCGAGGCGCTCGCGCGCACCCCCGAACAGCTGCCGGTGCTCGCCGCCGCGGGGGTGGTCGACGCCGGCGGGCGTGGCCTGGTGGTCCTGCTTGACGCCCTGGTCGAAGTGGTCACCGGCGTCGCGCCGGAGCTGCCGCCTCCGTTCGTCACTCTCCGCCGGCCGGTCACTGCCGCGCGCGAGTCCGGTTCTCCGGAGTACGGGTACGAGGTGCAGTACCTGCTGGACGCCGAGCCGGCCGCGGTGGACCGGTTGAAGGGCGAGCTGGCCAGCTTGGGCGACTCGCTGGTGGTGGTGGGCGGCGACGGTGGCACCTGGCACGTGCACGTGCACGTCAACGACGTCGGGGCGGCGATCGAGGCGGGCGTGGCCGCCGGCCGGCCGCACCGGATCTCGGTCACCCGGTTCGAGGACCAGACGGCCTCGGCGGCCGACCCGCCGCTGGTGCGGGCCGATCCGCCGCCGGTGGGCGCCGACCTGCCGCCGGTGCGCGAAGCCGCGGCCGCGGCGGTGCCCCGGGTCGACCCGGATGGCCGGGGCGCGGTCGTGATGGCCGCGGGGGACGGCCTGGCCCGGCTGCTCGCCGGCGAGGGTGTGGCCGTGGTCGGCCCCAATCCGTCCACAAGGGAGGTCCTGGCCGCGGTCAGGGCCACCGGCGCCGGGCGGGTTGTCGTGCTGCCCAACAACCCGGACACCCAGGCGGTGGCCAACGCCGCGGCCGGCGAGGCGGAGGCCGAGGGCGTGCAGGTCAGCGTGGTGCCCACCCGGTCGCCGGTGCAGGCGCTCGCCGCCCTGGCCGTACGCGACCCCAGCCGGCGCTTCGCCGACGACGTGATCGCGATGGCCGAGGCGGCCGGCGCGTGCCGGTCCGCCGAGGTCTGCTACGCAGTCCGGGAGGCGATCACCGTGGCCGGGCGGTGCCAGGCCGGTGACGTGCTGGCCCTGGTGGAGGGGGAGGTGCACCTGATCGGCAGGGATCTCGTCCAGACCTGCCGCGACCTGCTGGACCGCATGCTCGGCGGCGGCGGCGAGCTGGTTACCCTGCTGCTCGGCGCGGATGCGCCCGCCGGGCTCGGCGACCAGCTGCAGGCGCACCTGGCCCAGTCGTGGCCGTTCGTGGAGGTCCAGGTGTACGAGGGCGGCCAGCCGCACTACCCGCTGCTGGTAGGTGTCGAATGATCACACTGGACACACCACTGCAGAAGGTGGCAGGTGCCAAGACAGCGAAGGCCCTCGCCAAGCACCTCGATCTGCACACTGTGGACGACCTGCTCTACCACTTCCCCCGGCGCTACGAGGAGCGCGGCAGGCATACCGACATCCGCTCGCTGAAGGTCGGCGAGCCGGCCACCGTGCTGGCCCAGGTCCGCTCGACCAAGGTGAGGGATATCCGCAACCGCACCGACAAGATGGCCGAGGTGGTCGTCGAGGACGGCTCGGGCGGCACGCTGACGCTGACCTACTTCGGCAAGCGGCAGATCTTCCACACCGGCCGGCTGCGGCCGGGCCGGTGGGGTCTGTTCGCCGGCAAGGTGACCCTGTTCGGCCGCCAGCTCCAGCTGGTGCACCCCGAGTACGTCCTGTTCGGCGACGAGGAGTCGGCCGAGGAGGACGTCGCCGAGTTCGCCGGCGGGCTGATCCCGATCTACCCGGTCGCCGGTGACCTCAAGACCTGGCACATCACCCGGACCGTCCGGACCGCGCTGGACATGCTCACCCCGCCCGAGGACCCGCTGCCCGCGACGGTGCGGGCCAGCCACGGGCTGATGGACCTGGGTACGGCGCTGCGCGAGATCCACCGGCCCGAGTCCTGGGCCTCACTCGGGCGTGCCCAGCGCCGGCTGAAGTGGGACGAGGCGTTCGCGGTGCAGGTCACCCTGGTGCAGCGGAAGATCCGGGCGGCCGCGTGGCCGGCGCGGCCGCGCCCGCGCCGGCCAGGCGGCCTGCTGGACGCGTTCGACGCCGGCCTGCCGTACGAGCTGACGGACGGCCAGCGCCGGGTGGGCGACCAGATCGCCGCGGATCTGGACACCGCGCATCCGATGCACCGCCTGCTCCAGGGCGAGGTCGGCAGCGGCAAGACGCTGTGCGCGCTCCGCGCGATGCTGCAGGTGGTCGACGCGGGCGGCCAGGCGGCCATGCTCGCCCCGACCGAGGTGCTCGCCGCGCAGCACTACCGCAACATCCTCGACCTGCTCGGCCCGATCGGTCGGGCGGGGGAGCTGGGCAGCGGTGAGGTGGCGACCCGGGTCACCCTGCTCACCGGCTCGCTCGGCGCGGCCGCTCGGCGCCGGGCGCTGGAGCAGGTCGCGTCCGGCGAGGCGGGCATCGTCGTGGGCACGCACGCCCTGCTGTACGAGAGTGTGGAGTTCAACGATCTCGGCCTGGTGGTCGTCGACGAGCAGCACCGGTTCGGGGTGGAGCAGCGGGACGCCCTGCGTGCCAAGGCCGACCAGCCGCCGCACGTGCTGGTGATGACCGCGACGCCGATCCCGCGTACGGTCGCCATGACCGTCTACGGCGACCTTGAGGTGTCCACCCTCACCGAGCTGCCGCGGGGCCGCTCCCCGATCGCCACGCACGTGGTGCCGGCCACCGAGAAACCCGCGTTCCTGGATCGGGCGTGGCGCCGGCTACGCGAGGAGGTGACGGCCGGGCACCAGGCGTACGTGGTCTGCCCGCGCATCGGCGACGCCTCCGCCGAGGGCGAGGACGTGGGCCCGGACGACTCCGGCCGGCGGGCCCCGCTGGCCGTACTGGAGGTGGCGCCGCTGCTGGAGTCCGGCCCGCTGACCGGCCTGCGCATGGGCGTGCTGCACGGCCGGCTGCCGGCCGACGAGAAGGACGCGGTGATGCGGGCGTTCGCCGCTGGCGACCTGGACGTGCTGGTGGCGACCACGGTGGTGGAGGTCGGCGTGGACGTCCCGAACGCCACCATGATGGTGGTGATGGACGCGGACCGGTTCGGCGTCTCCCAGCTGCACCAGCTGCGCGGCCGGGTGGGCCGCGGCCGCGCGCCGGGCCTGTGCCTGCTGGTCACCGAGGCGCCGCAGGGCAGCCCCGCCCGGGTGCGCCTGGACGCGGTCGCCGGCACATTGGACGGTTTCCGCCTCGCCGAGCTGGACCTGGAACAGCGCCGCGAGGGCGATGTGCTGGGCGCGACCCAGTCCGGCCGCCGCTCCCACCTGCGGCTGCTGTCCCTGCTCCGCGACGCCGACCTGATCCGCGACGCCCGCCGGGAAGCCATCGAGCTCGTCTCGGCCGACCCCGACCTCACCCGCCACCCGGCGCTGGCCGCCTCGGTGGCCGCTCTGGTCGACGAGGAGCGCGCCGAGTACCTCGAGAAGGGCTGACCGCGCTGCTCGACGCGCTCGTTCGGAGATCAGGAATCCGCAATGGACGAGTCGGTGGTGTGGCAGGTGTGCCGGCGGCGGCTGGAGGCTTCCTTTTCCGCGGCCGCTGATGCCGTACGGGCCTGCAACCCGCGGCTCTGGTCGCGGTCCGGTCACCGCATGATCGGCGGCCGTCCGATCGAAGCGTGGATCGAGCTCAAGCGGGTCGAGGATCTTACCAGGGACGAGGACGTCGTGGTGTTCTTCGCGGTTGAGCGGGATGACGACACTCTGAAGTGCACGGTGGACATCTCAACCGGAGAGGGTGTCGTGCTTGCCGATGGGCCGACGCGCACCATCCGGGTGGACCCGATTGGGGCCTGGCAGGAGGGGATTCTCGGCTACGTGGCGGATACCGAGCGGTTCCTCAGGGATAGCTACGGTCTGCTTCGGGCGGCGCTGTGCTGAGCGGGTCGCGTCCAGGCTCTTGATCCGTCGGCTCGGCCAGGCGAGCGATCGGGCCCATGCTGGACATGGACGCGATGAGGCCCGCCCACCAGGACGGTGAGCGGGCCTCAATCAGTGTCGACGTGCCGTCAGGCGGTGAAGCGGATCCGGCGACGGCGGAAGAAGAAGAACAGTCCGGTACCAGCCGCGAGCAGCACGGCGGCGATGCCCACCGCGGTGCCGATCGAGGCACCGGTGGTCGGCAGCGACGGGCCGCCACCGCCGGCACCCGGGACCGGGCTGGGCGTCTCGGAGGCGGGAGCGGACGGCGTCTCCGCCGGCGTTGACTCCGAGGCTGACGGGGACGGCGACGGCGAAGGCGACTCCGTAACCGGTGGCGTGGTCGGCGGCGCGCAGTCCGTCTTGGGGTACACGTCGGTCTCGACGTACTTGTACCCCTTCGTCGGGTAGTGGTCGCGCCACTTCAGACCGATCTTGACGTGGATGCTGTCGACGCCGGCCGGTACCGCCACGGTCCCTGTCGCCGAGTCGCCGTCGCGGCCCGCGCGCTGCAGTGTGGTCCCGACCTGGATGCCCTCCAGCGTCAGCTGCTGGCCACCCCCGGTCACCTCGACCGACTTGACCGTGGCCGGGTCCTTCCGCCAGTCATGGGTGAGGGTGATGGTGGCGGTCCATCCGTTGTCAGTGGCACAGTCTCCCTCGCCACTCACAAGCCCGTTGTGCGCGAAGGCGGGGGCGGCGACGGCGAACACACCGCCGAGACCCAGCAGCGCGCCTGTGGCGACGACGGCCAGCCGGCGCAGACGCCTGCGGGAGGACGGGAAGGAGGTTTGGTTCACGCCTACTCCTGAATTGGTTTGTCACGCCTTACGGACGTCACCTGGGCAACGGCCACCCGCGCCGCACCCTGTCGTGCGTCAGTGGTCTGTGATCTCCCCAGGTCATGCCGGTCGATACTCGGCACCACCGGCACAGCGACTGACCTTAGCGGTTACAGGAGTGACAGGGAAAGCTTGAAGTGCACTAAAGTTGCCTGTTATCAAGTTGTTAGTTTTGGTGACTTGCCGTTCCGGTGTGCCTACTGAGCGCCTGGTGCCAGCGCCTCGAGGACCTCGCTGGCGCGGCGCATGGACGCCACCGGGTCAGCGTCCGGCGAGCCGATCTCCGGATCGAAGTTGAGGTCGGCGAAGAGTTCGGTGATGCCCTGATCGGCCAAGCCGGCGAGGTCGCCGCGGATCTGGTCCAGCGAGCCGGTCAGCGGCGGGCGCGGCCCGGACGCGGCCCAGGAGTCCTCGGTGCGCACCTTGACCACGCCGCGGCAGACGAAGCGCAGCGCCTCGGGGTCGCGGCCGGCCTCGGCGGCGGCCGCCTTCACCGCCGCGACCTGTTCGCCGATCGTGGTCAGATCCATCCGGCTGCTGCTGACCCAGCCGTCGGCCAGCCGGCCGGCGCGGCGCAGCGCCGTCGGCGCGCCGCCGCCCAGCAGGATCGGCGGGCCCTGCCGCTGGACCGGCTTGGGGTCCATCCGGGTGGGCGGCACGTGGTAGAACTCGCCGTCGTGGGCGACCACTTCGTCCGTCCACAGGGTACGGAGCAGGCGGATGAACTCCTCGGCACGGCGGGCCTGGCCGCGCTTGGACACGCCGACCCCGGCGTACTCCTCGTCGGACCAGCCGAGGCCCAGGCCCACGTCCAACCGCCCGTGGCACAGGATGTCGAGAGTGGACAGCTGCTTGGCGAGCACCACCGGGGGGTAGAACGGCAGGTTCAGCACGGCCACCCCGATCCGGATGCGCGAGGTCTGGCCCGCCAAGTAGGCCATCGTCACCAGCGGGTCTTGCACGCTGCGGTACTGCTCGCCCCAGGAGGCGTCGACCGGCGAGAGCACCCGCTGGAACGTCCACAACGATGCGTAGCCGAGCTCCTCGGCCCGGCGGGCCACCACGGCCATGTTCTCCGGGCTGGCCCAGGAGCCGGACACGGGTACACCGAAACCGATCTGCACACTGGAGATTATGACCCGCATCGTGGCCGGCTCTCTGGGCGGCCGACGGCTCGCCGTACCGCCCGGGGCGCGGACCCGGCCCACCTCTGACCGCGTCCGCGAGGCGCTGTTCAGCGCGTTGGAGTCGCTCACGGACCTCGACCGGGCCCGGTTCGTTGACCTGTACGCCGGGTCCGGGGCGGTCGGCCTGGAGGCGTACTCCCGCGGGGCAGGCCACGTGCTGCTGGTCGAGGCGGATCCGAGGGTGGCGCGGGTGGCCAGGGAGAACATCGCGGCGCTGGGGGCCGGCGGTGCGGTGCGGCTGGCGGTCGGCCCGGTCGGCCGGGTGCTCGCGGAGGGGCCGGACGAGCCGTACGACATCGTGTTCGCCGACCCTCCGTACGCCGTACCCGACGAGGAGGTCACCGCGATGCTGGCCGCGCTGGTCGACGGCGGCTGGCTGGCGGCGCGCGCCGTGGTGGTGGTCGAGCGGTCGAGCCGGGGTGGGGAGCCCGGATGGCCGCGGGGTGTCACACCGGTGCGCACGCGCCGGTACGGGGAGACGACGCTCTGGTACGGTCGCGCGACAGAGGGCGGGCCTGACGAGCAGGGCGGGTTTGACGAGCAGGGGGCGCGAAGGACCGGGCAGGGGGCGGAAAGGGCACTGTGAGGCGTGCGGTATGTCCGGGGTCGTTCGACCCGGTCACCAACGGACACCTGGACATCATCGGGCGGGCCAGCCGGCTGTTCGATGAGCTGATCGTCGGGGTGGGGGTCAACCAGGCGAAGAGCGGCCTGTTCACCGTCGAGGAGCGGGTCTCGATGCTGAACGAGGTGACCGCCGACTACCCCAACGTCCGGGTGTATTCCTTCCAGGGCCTGCTGGTGGACTTCTGCCGCGCGCAGCAGGCCGAGGTTGTGGTCAAGGGGCTGCGCGCGGTCAGCGACTTCGACTACGAGCTGCAGATGGCCCAGATGAACAACGGTCTCACCGGTCTGGAGACGTTGTTCATGCCGACCAACCCGCTCTACTCCTTTCTCTCCTCCAGCATGGTCAGAGAGGTGGCCAAGTGGGGCGGCGACGTGTCGGCGCACGTGCCCGACGTGGTCGCCCGGCTGCTCGCGCAGCGGCTGCGTGGGGGCGACCGGACAGGCTGACGCGGGGCGGAGCCCGCGCGACCCGCGGGCCCCCCGGAGCCGCGACCCGCGGGCCCGCCGGAGCCGGGGCCGTGGACCCGCCGGGGCCGGGAGGTCCGCGGCGACGAATCCGGCGCGTCGAGCCAGGCCTAACCCACGCACGCCGGTCCAGGGCCGCATCATTGGTGAGGAACGCATCAGTGGGGGCAACAGAGGTGAGGTGCCGGTGGACCCGCTCGACCGCATCGACGAGATCATCGCCATGGTGGAGTCGGCGCGCGCCATGCCGATGTCGCGCAACTGCATCCTGGACCGGGCAGAGCTGATCGCTGCGCTGGAGGAGCTGCGCGGCGAGTTGCCGTCCGAGCTGCGCCGCTCGGTGGCCCTGCTGGAGGAGCGCGACAAGATCATCGACGCCGGGCGGCGCGAGGCGGAGCGGATCATCAAGGAAGGGGAGGCGGAGCACGCGCGCCTGGTCTCGGTCAACGAGATCACGGTCTCCGCCGAGCACGAGGGGGCGCGCATCGTGGCGGAGGCGCGGCAAGAGGCGCAGCGCCTGCGCGACGAGGTCGACGAGTACGTGGACACCGCGCTGGCCAATTTCGAGCAGTTCCTCACCCGAGCGCTCGCCTCGATCGAGCGCGGGCGGGACAAGATGCACGCGCTGCGGGAGATCGGCTCGTTCGTCCCCGACGAGGGTGAGCGGCCCCTCCCGTTTAGCTGACGCGCGCCCCGTTCAGGTACTCTTTTTCGTCGGCCTCTCCTCGGCCGGGACCTGACGATGCACGATCACCATATGACCCACCTCGACCCGCGGTCGCCGCTGGTTCTCGACACCCGGGACCTGCCGCGGCGGCCGGGCAGCATGCGCGAGGTGCGCCGGATGGTGCCGGCTCCGAAGGATCTCGGTCTGGAGCTGGTCGGCGTGCCGGAGGGCGCCGAGCTCCGCTTGGACCTGCGGCTGGAGTCGGTCTCCGAGGGCGTACTCGTCTCCGGGACCGTCACCGGCCCGGTGTCCGGCGAGTGCGGCCGATGCCTGCGCGCCATCAGCGACACGGTGGAAGTCCCCATCCAGGAGCTGTACGCCTACGAGCACAGCGCGACGGACGAGACGACCGAGGAGGACGAGGTGGGCCGGCTGCAGGGCGACCTGATCGACCTGGAGCCGGCGCTGCGGGACGCGGTGGTGCTGGCGCTGCCGACCCATCCGCTGTGCCGGGAAGACTGCCCAGGGCTGTGCCCCGAGTGCGGGGTGCGCTGGGACGACCTGCCGGCCGACCACAGCCACCGCCAGGTCGACCCCCGGTGGGCCGCGCTCGAGCGGCTCTCCGGTGGATTCGCCCCTAACCGAAGTCCGGACGAGGAGTAACCAGTGGCCGTTCCCAAGCGCAGGATGTCGCGCAGCAATACCCGGTCCCGCCGCGCCCAGTGGAAGGCCACCGCGGTGGCGACCGTGGCCTGCCCGCAGTGCCGCTCGCCGAAGCTGCCGCACGCGGTCTGCCAGGTCTGTGGCACCTACAAGCGCCGTCAGGTCCTCGAGGTCTGACCCTGGGTCGCCGTGACGCGCTCGGCCAACGGTCACGAAGCGCGCGCGCACCGGCGACCCCGCGGTGGCCCGGCGACGCTGGACCGGCCGGCCACCGCGCGGATCGCCGTCGACCTCCTCGGCGGGGACGACGCACCCGCCGTCGTGGTTGACGGCGCTCTGCACGCCTGTGGCGCCGATCCTGACCTTCACCTGCTGCTCGTCGGCCCGCCCGAGGTGGCCGAGGAGATCATCAACCGGCTGCCGCACGACGGTCGCAGCCGGCTGAGCGTGCGGGCGGTGCCGCACGGCGTGCGCATGTCGGACGCGCCGGCGAGCGCCCGGCGGCCGGACGCCACCGTCCGGGCCGCGGTGGCGGCGGTCGCCGAGGGTCGGGCGGACGGCATGGTCTCGGCCGGGCCCAGCGGCGCCACGGTGACCGCGGCCGTGCTCGGGCTGGGGCGGATGCCGCGGGTGCGCCGGCCGTCGCTCGCCGCCACCGTGCCCACCCCCAGCGGCCCGGTGGTCCTGCTCGACGTGGGCGCCACCATGGACACCGACGCCCGCAGCCTGGCCCGCAGCGCCGTGCTGGGCGCCGCCTTCGCCCAGGCCCGCCACGGCATCGCCGAGCCGCGGGTGGGGCTGCTGTCGATCGGCAGCGAGGCGGGCAAGGGCGACCGGGCCCGCCGGGCCGCCGCGGCGGCGCTGGCCACCCAGCCGCTGCCCCGTGGGGCCAGGTACATCGGGCTGGTCGAGGGCCACGACGTGCCGCTGGGCGGGCGTGCCGACGTGGTGGTGACCGACGGGTTCACCGGCAACGTGCTGCTCAAAGGCGTGGAGGGTGCGTTCCTCCGCGCCGGGGCAGGTCAGTACCGGCCCGGCCCATGGCAGGCGCCGGGCGGTGAAGCGCCCCGCGGCGGGGTCCTGCTCGGCGTACCCGGACCGGTGGTGATCTGCCACGGCGCCGCCGCCGGGCCCGACCTCGCCTCCGGTATCGCGCTCGCCGCGGACCTGCACCGGTCCGCCCTGGTCGCTCGGCTGGGCGCACTCGTCGACGAACTCACCGAGGTGATGCCATGACCGGCGGGAACGGGGGATCAGGCTCGGGTCACCGGCCGCCGCCGATCGGGCACCTGGAGAGCGCGTTCGGGGTCGAACTCGATCCCGAGCTGCTGGAGCGGGCGTTGACCCACCGCTCCTACGCCTACGAGAACGGCGGCCTGCCCACCAACGAACGCCTGGAGTTCCTCGGCGACTCGGTGCTCGGTGTGGTGATCACGACCGCGCTCTACCACAACCACCCCGACCTGCCCGAGGGCCAGCTGGCGAAGCTGCGGGCCAGCGTGGTGAACATGCGGGCGCTGGCCGACGTGGCACGCCGCCTCGGCCCGCACGGCCTGGGCCCGTACCTGCTGCTGGGCAAGGGCGAAGAGGCCACCGGTGGGCGGGACAAGGCCAGCATCCTCGCGGACACGCTGGAGGCGCTGCTCGGGGCGATCTACCTGCAGCACGGGCTGGAGACCGCGTCGAAGGTGATCCACAAGTTGTTCGACCCGCTGATGGCCGAGTCGGCCGGCCGGGGTGCGGCGCTGGACTGGAAGACCAGCCTGCAGGAGCTGACCGCCACGCTCGGGCTGGGCGTGCCGGAGTACCGGATCGACGAGGCGGGTCCGGACCACGCGAAGACCTTCACCGCCTGGGTCGTGGTGGCGGGGGACCGCTACGGGGGCGCGGAAGGGCGCAGTAAGAAGGAGGCCGAGCAGCGGGCCGCGGAGGCGGCCTGGCGGGACCTGTCCGCCCGCGCCGCCGAGCAGCCCGGCGCCGGCCCCCAGCCGGTTTCCGACGGCAGTCCATGACCGGCCTGACCCTCTCCGCGAAGGGTGAGCCGGAGGTTGTGCCGGCGCCCGCGCCGCTGCTGGCCCGGGCCGGCGGCTGGTTCGGCGTGCTGACCGCGCTGCTGCTCTACCTGGTGACCCGGGTCGGCCAGCTCGCCCTGATCGACTGGATGACGCCGGCGGGCGGGCCGAGTGTCCGGGACCAGCTGCTGGAGTGGGACGCCGGCTGGTTCGTCCGGGTCGCCACCGAGGGGTACGCGCACGGCTACTCGTACGACCAGCAAGGCCAGATGGTCGGCAATGGCCTGGCCTTCTTCCCGCTCTACCCGCTGCTGATCCGCGCCGGCGCGGCGACCGGGCTGAGCGCGCAGACCGCGGCGCTGGTGGTGGCGTGGCTGGCCGGCGCGGCCGCCGCGGTCCTGCTGCACCTGCTCGGCACCAGCCTCTACTCCCGCCGGGTGGGGTTCGTCCTGGTGGTCCTCGCCTGTACCCAGCCGATGTCCGTGGTGCTCTCCATGGGGTACTCGGAGGGGCTTTTCCTGGCGCTGGTCGCCGGCATGCTGCTGGCCGCGTATCACCGGTCCTGGCCGGCGGCCGGGGTGCTCGGGCTGGCCGCGGCGTTGACCCGGCCGACCGGTGCGGCCGCCGCGGTCGCCCTGGCCGTGGCCGCGCTGGCGGCGGTGGGGCCCCGGCGGCCCGGCCGGTCCGGGCAACCGAGCGGTGCCAGCCGTAGCGAGCGGTGGCAGGCGCTGGTCGCGGCCGGTGTGGCGCTGGCCGGCGTACCCGCCTACCTGGTGTGGGTGGCCCTGCGGGTGGGGGACTGGGATGCCTGGTTCACCATCCAGAGCGCCGGGTGGGGCAGCTCGTTCGACTTCGGCGCGTCGGTGGTGCGGTTCGCGGTCGAGTCGCTGCGCGCCGGCGGGGACTGGGTGCCGCTGAGCACCGTGTGGATCCTGGCCGCCGCGGTGGTCGCCGCCGCGGTCGGGGTCGTCCAGCGGGTCTGGGCGCCGTTGACCGTGTACGGCCTGATCGCGCTGGTCCTGGTGCTGGGTCAGGCCGGCTACTACCACTCCAAGCCGCGGCTGCTGGTGCCCGTACTGTTGACTCTGGTCCCGGTGGCGGTGGCCCTGGGCCGTGCCCGGCTGCGGACGGCGGTGCCGGTCCTCGCCTGCTACGCCGCCTTCGGGCTGTGGTACGGCGCCCACATGGTCGCCGTCTGGCCGTACACGATCTGACCGCCCTACCGCACTGGAGAGTTGGCGTGCCTGAGCTACCCGAGGTGGAGACGGTCCGGCAGGGCCTGGCGAAGTGGGTGAGCGGCCGGCGCATCGCCGCCGTCGAGGTACGCCACCCCCGCGCCGTGCGGCGGCACGCGGCCGGTGCCGCTGACTTCTGCGCAGTGCTGGCCGGGCGGACCGTGGTCGACGTGTGCCGCCGGGGCAAGTACCTGTGGCTGCCGCTCGACTCGGGTGACGCCATCCTGGGGCACCTGGGCATGTCCGGCCAGCTTCTGCTGCGGCCGGCGGACGCGCCCGACGAGACGCACCTGCGGATCCGGTTCGACTTCGATGACGGTGGCCCGCAGTTGCGCTTCGTCGACCAGCGCACGTTCGGCGGCCTGGCGGTGTCGGCCGGTGGCGCGGCGCTGCCGCGGGAGATCGCGCACATCGCCCGCGACCCGATGGACCCCTCCTTTGTGGACGCATCCTTTGTGGACGCTCTACGCAGCCGGCGGACCGAGGTGAAGCGGGCGCTGCTGGACCAGACACTGATTTCGGGGGTGGGCAACATCTACGCCGACGAGGCGCTCTGGCGGGCCAAGCTGCACGGCGCCCGCCCGACGTCGTCGCTGACCCGGCCGGCCGCCAGCCGGCTGCTCGGTCACGTACGGGATGTCCTCTCCGAAGCGATCGGAGCCGGTGGCACCTCGTTCGATGCGCTCTACGTCAACGTGAACGGCGAGAGCGGCTACTTCGACCGTTCGCTGAACGTGTACGGCCGGGAGGGCCAGCCGTGCATGCGGTGCGGCGCCCCGATCCGCCGGGAGCCGTTCATGAACCGCTCGTCGTACAGCTGCCCCCGCTGCCAGCCCCGCCCCCGCCCGCGCCGCTGATACGCCATCTGGTCCCGGTCCGTCCCCCCGCCCTCTCGTCGATCATGGCCCGAGCCCGCTACCCCTCCCGGGTCAGGCACGGCCGAAGTCCTGGGTCCAGTAGGGGGTGCCGGACGAATCCTGGGCCAGGCCCACCCCGATCGCCTTGAAGTCGCAGTTGAGGATGTTCGCCCGGTGGCCGGCGCTGTTCATCCACCCGTCCATCACGTCTTCCGGCGTCCGGTAGCCCAGCGCGATGTTCTCGCCACCCGCCTCGTTGCGCGGGTAGCCGGCCGCCGCGATCCGGTCCACGAAGCTGCTGCCGTTGCGGCCGGTGTGGCTGAAGTAGTCGTTGGCGGCCATGTCCTGGCTGTGTGCGCGGGCCGCGGACCGCAGCCGCTCGTCCGTGCGCAGCGGCCCGCAGCCGGCCGCCGCGCGTTCCCGGTTGACCAGCGCGGTGACCTCGTCCTCCTGGGCGGTGCGGGCATCGGACGCGGTCGGCGAGGGGGCGGTCCCGGCCCGCCGCCCAGCCGTGGAGGACCTGGCCGGGGTGGCCGATCTCGGCCCGGCCGGCGTGGAGCGCGGGCGTGAGGTGCTCGGGGATGCGGTCCCGGCCGGTGCGGACGAGATGCCCGGCGACGAGCCGATCCGGGCGACTCCCACCGCCCTGGTGCCGCCCGGGGTGGCCTCCGCGGCCGTCCGGCGCTGCCCGTCGCCTGACGACTTCGGGAACAGGAACGCGGCCGTGCCGAGCGCGAAAAGCAACAAGCCAACAACGCTCAGTAATACGACCGGTCCCGCCGGTCGCCGCGCTCGCCTCGCGTGCGCGGGTTTCCTGCGCAAGAGCCGCCTCCGGATGTCGCCTCCGGCGCCGGGAGACCCGGCGCCGGCTCGGTTGGGAAGCGAACTCGGCCCGTCGCCACGGTACGCGAAACCGCCGCCGTGGCAAAGCCGAACGGCCGGGCACGTCGCCGCGGCGGCGGCACGAGACTTGAGCCGATCCGGCTCAGCCCGGAGCTTGACTCACCCCGGGTGTCGGCGGAGTATGGAGGTGTCGCCAGTCGCGCCCGATCCTGCCCGACAGCACTTCAGCGTGGGCAGGCCGTCGCGATGTGTATGGGCGCGCGTTTGCCGTCTCAACCGGCTGCGCATGACAAGGAGACGATATGGCGAAGGCCCTCTACGGCCACGTGGGGAGTGCGCCTGACCGGCGCCTGCTCGACGAGGTCACCCGACTGCGCGCCAAGGTGCAGTCCCTGGAGTTCGAGGTCACCCGGCTTCGGGCCGAGAACGACCGGCTGGCGGCGGCCGCCGCGGAGGCGGACGACCTGCTGCGGATCGCCGAGCCGGCGCTGACCTGAGCCCGCGGCGCCGGGCCCGGGCGGGTGCCGGCGCCGCCGACCCGGCCGGCGGCCGGGCCCAGGACGTGAGACCTTGACCCGCTATCCAGCGCGCCGACACAGCCGTGGCGGCGCGCAGCTTTTTGCCAGCCCACGCCGCTTCGCCGTATCCATGGGTTTGAGGGTCGCCCATTCTGGCCATTCTTCCGGCGGCGGCGCGTGCCGCGCCGGGGCCACCGCCGCCCGGAGGTAGTCTGCGGGTTGGCGCCCGCCACCGGACAACACGGAGATCAGTGCACCTCAAGACCTTGACGGTCAAGGGCTTCAAGTCCTTCGCCTCAGCCACGACGTTGAAGCTCGAGCCGGGGATCACCTGCGTGGTCGGCCCGAACGGCTCGGGCAAGTCCAACGTCGTCGACGCCATCGCCTGGGTCCTCGGCGAGCAGGGGGCCAAGGCGCTGCGCGGCGGCAAGATGGAGGACGTGATCTTCGCCGGCACCGCCGGCCGGCCGCCGCTGGGCCGGGCCGAGGTCACGCTCACCATCGACAACAGCGACGGCGCGTTGCCGATCGAGTACACCGAGGTGTCGATCACCCGCCGGATGTTCCGGTCGGGCGAGAGCGAGTACGAGATCAACGGCGCCCCGTGCCGGTTGCTGGACATCCAGGAGCTGCTGTCCGACTCCGGCATCGGCCGCGAGATGCACGTGATCGTCGGCCAGGGCCAGCTGGACGCGATCCTGCACGCCAAGCCGGAGGACCGCCGGGCCTTCATCGAGGAGGCGGCCGGGGTCCTCAAGCACCGCAAGCGCAAGGAGAAGGCGCTGCGGAAGCTGGACGCGATGCAGAGCAACCTCAACCGGCTCACCGATCTCACCGCCGAGCTGCGCCGCCAGCTCAAGCCGCTGGGCAGGCAGGCCGAGGTGGCGCGCCGCGCCGCCAGCATCCAGGCCGACCTGCGGGACGCCCGGCTGCGGCTGCTCGCCGACGACCTGGCCACGCTGCGCACCACCCTGGACAAGGAGATCGCCGACGAGACCGCCCTGCGGCAGCGGCGCGAGCAGGTCGAACGCGAGCATGCCGAGGCGCAGCGCCGGCTCGCCGAGCTGGAGGCGGCGCTGGCCGAGGACACTCCGCTGCTCGCCGCCGCGCAGGACACCTGGTACCGGCTCTCCGCGCTGCAGGAGCGCTTCCGCTCGACCGAGCAGCTGGCCAGCGAGCGGCTGCGGCACCTGTCCGCGACCCCGGAGGACGAGCACCACGGCCGCGACCCGGACGAGCTGGAAGCCGAGGCGGAGCAGGTACGCGCGCAGGAGGAGGCGCTGCGTGACGCGCTGGAGGCCGACCGGGCCCGGCTGGCCGAGGCGGTGCAGGCCCGGCAGGACCTGGAGCGCCAGCTCGCGGCCGCGGAACGGGAGCTGGTCGCCGTGGCCAAGGCGATCGCCGACCGGCGGGAAGGGCTGGCCAAGCTGGCCGGCCAGGTGGCCGCGGCGCGTACCAAGTCGGCGGCGACGGCCGAGGAGATCTCCCGGTTGGCCGGCGCGCTGGCCGAGGCCCAGGCCCGCGCCCAGGCCGCCGAGGCCGAGTACCAGGCCGCCGCCGAGGGTGCCAGCGAGTCCGAGCGCGGCACCGCCGACCTGGACATCCGCCACCAGGAGGCGGTCGCCGCGCACGACGCCGCGCAGGCCCGGGTGCGCCAGCTCAGCGAGGCCGAACGGGCCGTCGAGAAGGAGGTCACCGGCTGGAAGGCACGCGAGGAGGCGCTGAGCATGGGGCTGCGCCGCAAGGACGGCGCGGGCGCCCTGCTGGCCAACGCGGCGCGGGTGCCGGGCCTGATCGGTAGCGTGGCCGAGCTGCTGACCGTCGAGCCGGGCCACGAGGCCGCGCTCGCCGCCGCGTTGGGTGGGCTCGCCGACGCCGTTGCCGTATCCGATGTGGACGGTGCGGTGGCCGCGGTCGAGTTGCTCAAGTGGGAGGACGCCGGCCGGGCCAGCCTGCTGGTCGGGTCGTCGCCCAGGCCGGACGACCGCGCGCCGGAGCGGGTGCCGCTGCCCGAGGGCGCGCGCTGGGCGCTCGACCTGGTGCGCGCGCCCGAGGAGCTGCGCTTCGCGGTGGCGCACGCGCTGCGCGACGTGGTCTTCGTCCCCGACCTGGCCACCGCGGGCCGGGTGGTGGGCTACGCGCCCGGGCTGCGCGCGGTCACCCCGGACGGGGACGTGATCGGGTCCTTCGCGGCGGCCGGCGGTTCCGGCAAGCAACCCAGCTACCTGGAGGTGCAGGCCGCGGTCGACGAGGCCCGCGCCCGGCGGGCCGAGGCGGAGGCGAAGCTGGCCGAGCTGCGCGAGCAGATCGAGCTGGCCCGCCCGGCGGTGGCCGAGGCGAAGCAGCGGGTGAACGCCGCGGCCGCGGCCCGCAAGGAGGCCGAGGGGCGGCGCAACGCCGCGGCCCGCCGGCTGGCCGAGCTCGGCGCCGCCGCCAAGTCGGCGAGCGCGGAGGCGGAGCGGCTGGCCACCGCCAAGGCGCGCGCCGAGGCGGCCCGCGAGGAGAGCCTGGCCGTCCTGGCCGACCTGGAGGAGCGGCTGCGGCTGGCCGAGGAGATCCCGATCGACGAGGAGCCGTCCACTGCGGAACGGGATCATCTGGCCGCCGCGGTGCCCCAGGCCCGGCAGAACGAGATGGAGGTACGGCTGGCGGTCCGGACCGCCGAGGAGCGGGTGGCCGCCCTCGCCGGGCGGGCCGACTCGCTGGCCCGCCAGGCGGCCGCGGAGCGCGCCGCCCGGGAGCGGGCCGCGGCCCGCCGCGCCGCCCGGGCCCGGGGTGCGCAGATCGCGCGGGCCGTCCAGCTCGGCGCGGAGCAGGCGCTGCGGCGCATCGCGGTCGCGCTCGCCGCCGCCGCGGCCACCCGCGACGCGATGGTGCAGGCGCGGTCCGCGCGGGAAGCCGAGCTGTCCGAGGTGCGCGCGGCGGTGAAACGGCTCGACGCCGACCTGGCCCGGCTGACCAGCGAGGTGCACCGCGACGAGGTGGCCCGGGCCGAGCAGCGGCTGCGCATCGAGCAGCTGGAGAGCAAGGCCGCCGAGGACTTCGGGGTGGACGTGGACACCCTGCTCGCCGAGTACGGCCCGGACCAGCCGGTGCCGCCCTCGCCCGCGGAGATCGCCGCGGCCGCGCAGAGGGGGGAGGAGGAGCCGCAGCCGGTGCCGTTCGAACGGGCGGTGCAGGAGAAGCGGGCGGCGAAGGCGGAGCGGGAGCTGGCCCTGCTGGGCAAGGTGAACCCGCTGGCCCTGGAGGAGTTCGCCGCGCTGGAGGAGCGGTACAAGTTCCTCTCCGACCAGCTGGAGGACCTCAAGGCCACCCGGCGTGACCTGCTCACCGTGGTGAAGGACGTGGACGACCGGATCCTGGAGGTGTTCTCCTCGGCGTACCGGGACACCGCTCGCGAGTTCGAGGAGGTCTTCCGGGTGCTCTTCCCCGGTGGGGAGGGGCGGCTGGTGCTCACCGAGCCGGACGACATGCTCACCACGGGCGTGGAGGTGGAGGCCCGCCCGCCGGGCAAGAAGATCAAGCGACTCTCCCTGCTCTCCGGTGGCGAGCGGTCGCTGACCGCGGTGGCGCTGCTCTGCGCGATCTTCCGGGCCCGGCCCAGCCCGTTCTACGTCATGGACGAGGTGGAGGCGGCCCTCGACGACATCAACCTGGGCCGGTTGCTGACCCTGCTGATGCAGTTGCGCGAGCGGAGCCAGCTGATCATCATCACCCACCAGAAGCGCACGATGGAGATCGCCGACGCGCTCTACGGGGTCACCATGCGCAACGGCGTGACCGAGGTGATCAGCCAGCGGCTCCGCGACGAGGCCTGAGGTGGGGTGAGCATGCGGAAGCGTCCGGAAGCGCTTCTGGTCGACTTCGACGGCGTGCTGCGGGTCTGGGACGCGGCACGGACGGCGGCCGTCGAGCAGAAGTACGGCCTGCCGCCGGGTGCCTTGATGGAGACGGCGTTCGACTGGGCGCGGCTGCGCCCGGCGCTGGTCGGCGAGGTCACCGACGCCGAGTGGATGGCGGGTGTCGGGGCGGCCCTGGGCGCGCCGGACGCGGTCGCCGAGTGGCAGTCCTACCGCGGCGAGGTCTGCGGGGACGTGCTGCAGCTCATCCGGGACGTGCGCGCCGCCGGTCACCCGGTCGCCCTGGCCACCAACGCCACCGACCGGCTCGCCGCCGACCTGGCGGAGCTCGGCCTCACCGGCGAGCTCGACGCGGTGGTGAACTCCTCCGAGATCGGTGCGCCCAAGCCCACGCGGGAGTTCTTCGCCGTCGCCTGCGCGGCGGTCGGGCGGCCGCCGGACCGGTGCCTGCTGGTGGACGACGACGACCGCCAAGTGCTCGGCGCCCGGGCGGCCGGCGTCTCCGCGTACCGGTGGACCGGCCCGGAGCATCTCGGCTACCTCCGGGCGGCGTTCGGGCTGCCGAAATCCGTCGCCAACTAAGGCCTGGCCAGGCAAAAGCGGCGTAGAGTTGAGCCCTCAACAAAAGGGGGCTCGCCATGGGTGTCACCAGACTCAACCACGCCGTTCTGTTCGTCCGCGACGTCGCCCGCAGCGTCGAGTTCTACACCACGGTGCTCGACTTCGAGCAGGCGATGCAGCCGCCCGACGGGTTCACCGGCGTCGCATTCCTCAAGGCGCCGGGCTCCACCAATGACCACGATCTCGGCTTGTTCCAGATCGGTCCGGGAGCCGCTTCCCTCCCACCCGCAGCGCACAGCCCCGCCGGCCGCAGCGCGGTCGGCCTCTACCACCTCGCCTGGGAGGTGGACACACTGGACACCCTGGAGCGGCTCGCCGCGCGGTTGTCCGAGGTCGGTTCGTTGATCGGCAGCGCCGACCACGGGACCACCAAGAGCCTCTACGCCAGAGACCCGGACGGCCTGGAGTTCGAGGTGGTCTGGCTGGTTCCGGCCGACCAGCTGGACGACGCGGCGTTCGCCGGCCGTGCCCGGCCACCCGCGCCGCTGGACCTGGCCAAGGAGAAGCAGCGGTACGGGGCGCAAACCCGCGGCGGGGTCGGCGTCTCAGTGCCCGCCTAAGTGCTGGTCGGCGAGGAACTCCTCCCAGGTCCGCTTCCCGGTCGCGTGCTCCGGCGCCAGGATCGCGCCGGCACGCACCGCGGCCGCCGCCCGCCCGGGCAGCCGGACGTGCAGGATCGGCCGGCGCCGCCCGGCCGCGCGCAGGTACCCGCGCATCAGCTCGGCGACCTCGACGATCTGGGGCCCGGCGATGTCGGGCACCAGACCCGCCGGTTCGCCGAGGGTGAGCTTGACCAGCCGGGCCGCGACCTCGTCGGTCTCCACCGGCTGGAATCGCGACCCGGAGGGCAGCGGTATGACCGGCAGCTTCCCGAGCTGCCGGGCGACCATCAGAACCAGGTCGTGGAACTGCGTGGCGCGTAGTGTCGTCCACGGCAGGCCGGACTCGGCGACGACCCGTTCGGCCGCGAGCTTGGAGCCGAAGTAGCTGAACATGGCCCGGTCGATCGCGCTCACCACGGGAACCCGGTCGGCGCCGACAACGGAGATGAACACCAAGTGCGGTGCGCCTCCCCGCGACTTCACCGCCTCGACCAGGTTGCGGGTCAACACGTCGTCGCCCTTGTTTCCGCCCGCGCAGTGCACGATGGCCCGGACGCCGTCAACCGCGGGCCCGATCCCGGCACCGGTCGCCAGATCGCCGGTCAGGTAGCGGATGCCGTCCTCATCCGGCCGGGCGTGCCGGCTCAGCACGCGGACCGCGCAGCCGGCGTCCCTCAGGCGCGCGACCACCCGGCGGCCAAGCGTGCCGGTGCCGCCGGTAACCAGGACGGGCTGCGTCATAGGTTTCGCACTCCCTTCGTCAGGTGCTGCCGTCGCTGGTGTGACGAGGCGGCACCACCAAAGGTGACAGCCTCGGCCGTATCCGCCGGCCGCGGCGCGCGAAACCTGGGGTCAGTCGCCCGTGACGCCGTCGATCCGCTCGCGGAGCAGGTCGGCGTGGCCGTTGTGGCGGGCGTACTGCTCGATCATGTGCAGGTAGACCCAGCGCAGCGAGGACTGGCGGCCGTCCCTGCGGCGCACGAAGGTGTCGTCGAGGGAGGCGCCGGCCACCGCCTTGCGGCAGGCGGCCACTTCGGCCAGGTACGCGTCGAAGTCGCGCGCGGCATTGGCCGAGTCCACGTCGTCGAAGTCTCCGTCCACCCGCAGGTCGCTGTAGTAGACCGGCGCGACGTCCTCGCCGGCGAAGCCGTGCCGGAACCAGCCGCGCTCCTTGTCGGTCATGTGCCGGACCAGGCCGAGCAGGCTGAGCGACGACGGCGGGCAGGCCCGCAGCTTGAGCTGGTGTTCGGTCAGGCCGGCGCACTTGCTCAGCAGGGTGTTGCGCTGGTAGTCCAGCCACGCCTCGAGCATGGTGCGTTCGTCACTGATCAGCGGTATCCGCGCCCGCTTGACTTCAGGTGCGATCCAGGGCACCGGGACAGGATAAGGATCTCGGCTGCCGCAGCACAGCGGCGCGGAAGCGCCGGGGGTGGGGCAGGGCGACGGCGCGGGGCGGCGAAGTCTGGCGGCCCTGCGAGCCGGGCAAGCGGGTGTCTGTAAGGATTCTGGTATGGACGACCTCTCTGGCACCGAGCTCATCGTCGCCATCGCGGCGATCGTGCTGGTCCTCGTGCTGGTCGGAGTCGGGCTGCTCGTCCCGCGGCTGCGCCGTCGCCCCGGGCCGCCGCCCCCGCCCGCACCCCCGGCGGCGCCACCCGCCCCGCCACCGGTGCCGCCAGTCGCGGTGGAACCGCCGGTGGTGGAGCCGGCCCCGGTGCTGGAGGCGCCCGAGCCGACCGCCGGCCGGCTGGTCCGGCTGCGGGCCCGGCTCGCCCGGTCGCAGAGCCTGCTCGGCCGTGGCCTGCTCAGCGTGCTGTCCCGCGACCACCTGGACGAGGACGCCTGGGAAGAGGTCGAGGAGAGCCTGATCAGCGCGGACGTGGGGATCGAGGCGACCCGGGAGATCGTCGAGCGGCTGCGCCAGCGGACCGCGGTGCTCGGCACCCGGACCCCGGCCGAGCTGCGCGCGCTGCTCGCCGAGGAACTGGTGGCCGCGCTCGACCCGGGGATGGACCGGTCGCTGCGGGCCACCCCGACCGACGGCAAGCCGGCGGTGATGCTGGTGGTCGGGGTGAACGGGTCCGGCAAGACCACCACGTGCGGGAAGATCGCCCGGGTGCTGGTCGCCGACGGGCACACCGTGGTGCTCGGCGCGGCCGATACGTTCCGCGCCGCCGCCGCCGACCAGCTCGCCACCTGGGCCGGCCGGGTCGGTGCTGAGGTGGTCCGCGGGCCGGAGGGCGCCGACCCGGCGAGTGTGGCGTTCGACGCGGTCCGCCGGGGCATCGAGGCTGGCGTGGACACCGTGCTGGTGGACACCGCGGGCCGGCTGCAGAACAAGGTCGGCCTGATGGACGAGTTGGGTAAGGTCAAGCGGGTGGTCTCGCGGCACGGTCCGGTGGACGAGACGCTGCTGGTGCTGGACGCCACGACCGGCCAGAACGGGCTGGAGCAGGCGCGGGTGTTCACCGAGGTGGTGGATGTGACCGGGGTGGTGCTGACCAAGCTGGACGGCACGGCCAAGGGGGGCATCGTGATCTCGGTGCAGCGCCGGCTCGGCATCCCGGTCAAGCTGGTCGGCCTCGGCGAGGGCAAGGACGATTTGGCCCCGTTCGAACCGGCCCAGTTCGTCGCCGCCCTGCTCGGCGACGAACAGCCGTGATGGCACCGGATTAGCTGAACCGCCGCCGGGTACTGAGCCGTAGCAACTGGGTATGGAGGGGAGGAGTTGATGCAGCCGCGTAGCCTGGTGGGCCCCGAACCCGGGAGGGCATACGTGACCCAGCAGGAGATCCCCCTCCGGGGTGGCAACGTCAGCACTGTGCACCGGGTCGGCAACACCGTGCGCCGCAACACCGGGCCGTGGACGCCGGCCGTCCACTCGCTGCTGCGCCACCTGGAGTACATCGGCTTCACTGGTTCCCCGCGGGTGCTCGGCATCGACGAGCGGGGCCGCGAGGTGCTCTCCTACCTGCCCGGCGAGTGCGGAGAGTACCCACTGGCCAAGCACTGGGTGACCGATGAGGCGCTGGTCGCGGTCGCCACCATGCTGCGGATGTTCCATGACGCGCAGTACAACTTCCGGCCGGCGCCGAACGCGGTGTGGCGCTCGTTCGGCCCTCCGCCGCCGGACACCGAGGTCATCTGCCACCACGACGCCGCGCCGCACAACGTGGTCTGGCGGCCGGACGGCACGCTCGCGCTGATCGACTTCGACCTCGCCTCGCCCGGCGCCCGCATCTACGACGTGGCGTACGCGGCCTGGACGTGGGTGCCGCTCTTCTCCGACCGGGACTCCTACACGCTGGGCTGGACCCGGCCGGACCGGCCGCGTCGCCTGCGGCTGTTCGCCGACGCCTACGGCCTGATCCCGCGGGACCGGCACCGCCTGGTCCGGACCATCCGCAAGCGGATCATCGACCACGTCGAGGGCATCCGCCGGATGGCCGCGGCCGGAGACCCGGCCTTCGTCCGCATCGTGCGCAAGGGCCACCTCCGCCGGCCCCTGCGTGACCTGCGGCTTCTCGACTACGAGCGGCACATCCTCGAGTACGCCCTGCGCTGAGTCGCCGGCCCGGGCGGCACCGTCCATCGCGGACAGTGAGATGTTGTTCACACGTCCGAAACATCATGTGATGCGCCGGTAACCGCGCCGGACCACTGCGTGAAACAGCACCGATGAAAGCTTCGCGCAACCGGCGTCGGGCAACGCTGCTCCGGCCGGGAAGGAGGAAGTCCACACCAAGGAGGCCAGCGTGCCTGAAATCGACACCGGCAACACCGCGTGGCTGCTGGTATCGACCGCGCTCGTGCTGCTCATGACCCCCGGCCTGGCCCTGTTCTACGGCGGGCTCAACCGGGCCAAGGGCGTGCTCAACATGATGATGATGAGCTTCTCGTGCATCGGGCTCGTCTCCATCCTGTGGCTGTTCTACGGCTTCACTGTGGCGTTCGGTGACGACCAGAACGGCTTCTTCGGCGACCTGGGGCAGTACCTGGGCACGAAGAACATGGTCAACGAGGTCTGGGGCGAGACGGGCATCCCGGCGTACGTCTTCATCGCCTTCCAGATGATGTTCGCGATCATCACCGTCGCGCTGATCAGCGGCGCCATCTCCGACCGGGCCAGGTTCGCCGGCTGGCTGCTGTTCGCGTTCGCCTGGGCGACGGTGGTCTACTTCCCGGTGGCCCACATGGTCTGGGGCGGTGGCTGGATCGGCGCCGACATCAAGGCGCTGGACTTCGCCGGCGGCACCGCGGTGCACATCAACGCCGGTGCCGCCGCCCTGGCGCTGGCGCTCGTCCTCGGCCGCCGGGTCGGCTGGCCGAAGGACTCGTACAAGCCGCACAACGTGCCGATGGTGGCGCTCGGCGCGGCCCTGCTGTGGTTCGGCTGGTTCGGCTTCAACGCCGGCTCGGAGCTGACCGCCGATGGCACGACCGCGGTCGCCTTCATCAACACCCAGGTGGCCACGGCCGCGGCCCTGCTCGGCTGGATCATCGTGGAGTGGGTCCGCGACGGCAAGCCGACCATGGTGGGCGCCTCGTCCGGCGCGGTCGCCGGCCTGGTCGCGATCACACCGGCCTGTGCGTTCATCGCTCCGTTCGCGGCGGCCCTGCTCGGCCTGGTGGCCGGTGCGGTCTGCGCCCTGGCGGTCAGCCTGAAGTACCGGCTCGGCTATGACGACTCACTCGACGTGGTCGCGGTGCACTTTGTCGGCGGCTGGATCGGCACGCTGTGGATCGGCTTCTTCGGCTCGGCCGGGATCAGCTCGCTGGTGGCGGACGAGGGCCTGTTCTACGGCGGTGGCGGCATCCAGCTCGCCCGCCAGCTGGCGGGCGCGGCGATCGTCTCGGTGTACTCGTTCGCGGTCGCGCTGATCCTCGCCTTCGCGATCCAGCGGACGATCGGGTTCCGGGCCAGCTCGGAGGCCGAGGTCGACGGCATCGACCTGGCTGAGCACGCGGAGAGCGGGTACGACCTGGCGCCGGCCGGAGGCGGCTCGGGCTTCGCGCTGGCTGGTCTGGGCGGCGCGCACGCCGCCGGAGGTGGCGCGGTCGCCCCGGCTCCGGCCGAGGGGCAACGAACCGAGAAGGTGCCCGGTTAACGTCCAGGCGATGGAGGGGTTGGACATGAAGCTGGTGACCGCGGTCATCAAGCCCTACCAGCTGGATGCGGTCAAGGAGGCCCTGCACGCCCTGGGCGTGGCCGGCATGACCGTCAGCGAGGTGCAGGGCTACGGGCGGCAGAAGGGCCACACCGAGGTGTACCGGGGCGCCGAGTACACCGTGGAGTTCCTGCCGAAGATCAGGATCGAGATCCTGACCGACGAGATCGATGTGGACAAGGTGGTCGACGCGGTGGTCACCGCCGCCCGGACCGGGAAGATCGGCGACGGCAAGGTGTGGGTCACCGCCGTCGAGGACGTGATCCGGGTGCGGACCGGCGAGCGTGGCCTGGATGCCCTTTAGGGGTGACGGCCCGGTGATCGGCGCCGCCGCACGCGAGCAGCGTGCGGCGGCGCTCGACGCGTGGCTGGCCGCCCTGCTGCCGCCCGGGCGGCACGGGGTGGCCCTGGTCGCCGTGGGCGGGCTCGGCCGGCGCGAAGTGGCCCCGCACAGCGACCTGGACCTGCTGTTGCTCCACAATGGAGTTGATGACGTCGACGCCCTGGCCGCGGCGGTCTGGTACCCGATCTGGGATGCCCGCCTCGGCCTGGACCACTCGGTGCGCACCCTCACCGAAGCGCTCGGCATGGCGCAGGACGACGTCAAGGTGGCGCTCGGCCTGCTCGACGCCCGGCACGTGGCCGGCGACGCCGCCCTCACCGCCCAGCTTGCCGCCCGGTCCGTCGAGCAGTGGCGGCGGACCGCGATCCGCCAGTTGCCGGGGCTGCGCGAGGCCATTCGGGCCCGGCACGAGGCGCACGGGGAGCTGGCGTTCCTGCTGGAAGGCGACCTGAAGCAGGCCGCCGGCGGGCTGCGCGACGCCGGGGTGCTGCGCGCGATCGGGTACGCGGGAGTGGCCGACTCGTTCCGCCCGGTGGTCCGTGCGGCGCACCGCCGGCTGCTGGACGTCCGGGACGCCCTGCACGTGGCCACCGGCCGGCGGGTCGACCGGCTGGTCGCCCAGGAACGCTCCACAGTGGCCGAACTACTCGACCTCGACGACGGCGACGCGTTGCTGCGCCGGGTGTCCAGCGACGCGCGGACCATCGCGTACGCCTTGGACGACGCCTGGCGCGCGGTGGACCGGATCCGCTCGGCCCGGCGGCGCGGCCCCGGTCCGGGCGGGCCGACGCCGGGCGGGGCGCTGCGCCGGCCGGTCGCCCGGGACGTGGTGGAGCAGGACGGCGAGGTGGTGCTGGCGCGGACGGCGGTCGGCCCGCGCCCGGAGGCGAGCCTGTCACTGCGGGTGGCGGCCGCCGCGGCGACGGCCCGGCTGCCCATCGCGCGGGCCACCCTGGAGTGGCTGGCCGCGTTCTGCCCGCCGCTGCCGCGCCCGTGGCCGGAGGCGGCGCGCTCCGCACTCGTCACGCTGCTCGGCGCGGGTCCGGGCCTGGTGCCCACCTGGGAGGCCTGCGACCGGTACGGGCTGGTCGCCGGATGGCTGCCGGAGCTGTCCCGGGTGCGCAGCCTTCCCCAGCACAATCCGGTGCACCTGTACACATTGGATCGCCATCTGGTGCAGACCGCGGCGGAGGCCGGCGCGTTCACCCGCGAGGTGGACCGTCCCGACCTGCTGCTGCTCTGCGCGTTCCTGCACGATGTGGGCAAGGGCCTGCCGGGCGACCACTGCGAGGTCGGCGCGCCGATCGCGGCCGGCATCGCGGCCGGGATCGGGCTGCCGCCGGCCGACGTGGCGCTGGTGCGGAAGGTGGTCCGGCTGCATTTGTTGCTGCCCGAGGTCGCCACCCGGCGGGACCTGGCCGATCCGGTCACCATCCGCACGGTGTCCCAGGCGGTCGGCGACCCGACCACTTTGGACCTGCTGCACGCGCTGGCCCGCGCCGACGCGGCGGCCACCGGGCCGGCGGCGTGGTCGCACTGGAAGGGCCGGCTGGTGGCCGACCTGGTCCGCCGGGTGCGGGCCGCGCAGCAGGGTGTGCCGCTGCCCGCGCCACCGGCGCCGGACCCGGAGCTGGTCAGTGGACCGCTGCCCGCCCTGAAGCTGTCCGGCGACCGGGTGGCGGTGGCCGCCACCGACCGCCGGGGCCTGCTCGCCGCGGTCGCCGGATGCCTGTCGCTGCACCGGCTGGACGTGGTCGGCGCGGATGCCACCACAGTGGATGGACGGGCGCTGGTGGAGTTCCGGGTGCAGCCCCGCTACGGCACCCCGCCCGACCCCGCGGCGCTCGCGATCGACCTCCGCCGGGCGGTACAGGGCGACGTGTCGGTGACCCAGCGGCTGCGTGGCCGCGGCTCCGCCGCGCGTGGCTCCGGTGCCGCGCCCCGGGTGGTCTGGCACCGCGAGGCGGCCACCGACGCGGTGGTGCTGGAGCTGCGCGCGGCCGACTCGCCGGGCCTGCTCTACCGGGTCGCCTCGGCGCTCGACGAGGCCGGAGCGACCGTACGCGCCGCCCGCATCTCCACCCTCGGCGGGGATGTGGTGGACGCCTTCTACCTGGTCGGCGCGTGGTCGGAGGAGGCCGACCGGGAGAAGGTGGAGCAGGCGGTCCTCGCCGCGGCCGGATGAGGCGCCGCCGGGGGCGCCGGCAGCCGCCGCGCCGGCAGCCGCCGCCCCGGCAGCCGCCGCGCCAGCAGTCGCAGCCCCGGCAGCCGCGGGCGCCGGCAGCGGCGGCCGCTCCGGCCGGCGCCGTACCGTCCCGCGGTGCGGATACGTCCAGGTGCGTAGTGGGGAAGCCGCTCGCGAGCCGACGCCCCCGGCGGGCCAAACCGGCACCGTACAGGGCATGACTCTTCCAGTGGAGACAGAAGGGCTGACGAAGCGGTACGGCCACGTCACCGCGGTCGACGGGATCAGCCTGACGGTACGGCCGGGCGAGGTCTACGGCTTCCTCGGCCCCAACGGCGCCGGCAAGACGACCACCCTGCGCATGCTGCTCGGGCTGGTCCGGCCGACCGCCGGCAGCGCGCGGATCTTCGGCGAGGCGCCCGGGGCGCCCGGCCACCTCGCCAGCGTGGGCGCCCTCATCGAGGGGCCGGGCTTCTACCCGTACCTGTCGGGCCGGGACAACCTGCGCGTCGTCGCCCGGTACAGCGGGACCGGGGAGGTGCGCATCGACACCGTCCTGGACCTGGTCGACCTGCGCGACCGGGCGGGGGACAAGTTCGGCACGTACTCGATGGGCATGAAGCAGCGGCTCGGCGTCGCTGCCGCGCTGCTGAAGGACCCGCGGCTGCTGATCCTGGACGAGCCGACCAACGGCCTCGACCCGGCGGGCATGGCCGACATGCGCACCCTGGTCCGCCGGCTGGGCACGGCCGGAACAACGATCATGCTCTCCAGCCACCTGCTCGGCGAGGTCCAGCAGATCTGCGACCGGGTGGGCGTGGTGGCGGGTGGCCGGCTGGTCGCCGAGAGCACCGTGGCCCAGCTGCGCGGGCAGGCCACCCTGCGGGTGGTCGCCGAGCCGCTGGAGCACGCCACGGCCCGCGCGCGGGCCCTGCTCGGTGCCGACCGGGTGCGGGTCCGCGACGGCGGGCTGGACCTGGCCGTCGAGCCGGAGAAGGCCGCCTGGGTCAACGCCGAGCTGGTCGACGCCGGGGTCGCGGTGAGTGAGCTGCGGGTGCGGGAACGCACCCTCGAAGAGGTGTTTCTGGAGTTGACCAACGATGTGGGGTAGCTTCCGAGCGGAAACGATCAAGGCGGTGAAGCGGCCGGCCACCTGGCTGCTCGCCGCGATCGGCTGGATCCTCAGCCTGATCTTCACCTATCTCGTGCCGTACGCCGGCTACGTCGGTGACACGGGCGGGCCCACCAGCGACCGGCTGCTCTCCGACATGCTGCCGGCGAACCTGGTGGGCAACTCGATCGCCGGGCTGCCGGTGTTCTACGGGGCCATCATGATCATCCTTGGGGTGCTCGTGGTGGGCGGCGAGTACGGCTGGGGCACCTGGAAGACCGTGCTGGTCCAGGGGCCCTCCCGGATGGCGGTGTTCGGCGGGAAACTCGCCGTGCTGGCGGTCACCACGCTCGGCGTGCTGCTGGGCACCTTCGCGCTGGGCGCGGTGGCCAGCGTGGCCATCGCCGCGGCCGAGTCGCAGCCTGTGCACTGGCCGGGCCTGGCGGACCTGGTCACCGGTGTCGGCGCAGGCTGGCTGATCGCCATGATGTGGGGCGCCTTCGGCGGGCTGCTCGCGGTGGCGCTCCGCGGCGTGGCGCTGGCGGTCGGGCTGGGCCTGGTCTGGGCCCTGGCCGTGCAGAACCTGCTGGCCGGCATCGCGGCGCCGCTGCTGGACTGGGTGGCGCAGATGCAGAAGGGCCTGCCCGGGCCGAACGCGGGCTCGCTGGTCGCCACCCTCGGCGCCCCGGCGGACACCCCCGGGGTGGACGCGCTGGTGGGCAGCGGGCAGGCGACGCTGGTACTGGCGGTGTACCTGGTGGCCTTCGCGGCGGTCAGCGCGGGGTTGCTCCGGCGCCGCGACGTGCTGTGAGGATATGAGCCATGGCGGTCAGAGCTCACCTGCTGCTCCAGGACGCACTGCTGGCGCTGGTGCTGGCCGCCATCGGCCTGGGCGGGACGCGCGGCGCCGCCGAGTTGCAGCACACCTCGGTCGACGCGCTCGGCTTCGCCCTGGTGGTGGCCGCCGCGGCCACGCTCACGCTCCGGCGGGTGTGGCCCCTGGCCACGCTCGCCGGCGCCACCGGGGCCACCTCCGCCTACCTGCTCCTGGGTAACCCGTACGGCCCGGTGCTCATCTCGTTCGCGGTCGCCGTCTTCACCGTGGCGAACCGGCTGCCGGCCCGGCGGGCGGCGATCGCCTCCGGGGTCGCGCTGCTGGTCCTGCTGTTGCACTCGGCGGTCGGCCGGTCGCCCGTGGGGTGGGCCGGGCTGGTGCCGGGCTCGGCCTGGGTGGCGGTGCCGTTCGCGGTGGGCCTGGTGATGCGGGTCACCAGGGAGGCCAACGCCAGGGCACGGGCCGAGCAGGCGCGCGAGTACGCCTACGAGGAGCGGCTGCGGATCGCCCAGGAGGTGCACGACGTGGTCGGGCACGGACTGGCGGCGATCAACATGCAGGCCGAGATCGCCCTGCACCTGCTGCCGAAGCGGCCGGAGCAGGCGGGTGAGGCGCTCAGCGCGATCAGCCGTACCAGCAAGGAGGCGCTGGACGAGTTGCGGGCCACCCTGGCGGTGGTACGCCGATCCGATCCCTCCGGGGTCCGGGCGCCGACGCCGGGACTGGCGCGACTGGGCGACCTGGTCGACCGGATGTCGGCCACCGGTGTGCCGGTGACGGTGGAGGTCACCGGCACACCGCGGGACCTGCCGGCCGCGGTGGACCTGGCGGCGTACCGGTTGGTGCAGGAGTCCTTGACGAACGTGCTGCGCCATGCCGGCCAGGCGTCGGCGACCGTCCGGGTCGCCCACGAGCCGGACCGGCTCACCGTCACGGTGACCGATACCGGGCGCGGTGCACCGGCGGCCCCGAACGCGGGCGGGCACGGGATCCGGGGCATGCGGGAGCGGGTGACCGCGCTCGGCGGGGTGTTCGAGGCCGGCCCGGCACCTGCGGGCGGCTTCCGGGTGCAGGGTAGTTTCCCACTGTGACCGCGACCCGCGTACTGATCGCCGACGACCAGGACCTGGTCCGGCTGGGCCTGCGGACGCTGCTGGACAGCGAGGACGACCTGACCGTGGTGGGCGAGGCGGCCGACGGGCTGCGGGCCGTGGAGCTGGCCCACCAGCTGCGGCCGGACGTGGTCCTGATGGACATCCGGATGCCCGGCATCGACGGCATCGAGGCGACCCGGCGGATCGCCGCGGATCCGGAGCTGGCCGGCACCCGGGTGGTCGTGCTGACCACGTTCGAGCTCGACGAGTACGTCTTCGACGCCATCCGGTACGGCGCCAGCGGCTTCCTGATCAAGGACACCAAGCCGGCCGAGCTGCTGCGCGCGGTCCGGGTGGTGGCAGGTGGGGAGGCCCTGCTGTCCCCCTCGGTGACCCGCCGGCTGGTCGGGGAGTTCGCCAGGCGGGCGCCGCGGGCCACCCGGCCACACCCGCAGCTGGGCACCCTGACCGACCGGGAACGCCAGATCGTCGGGCTGGTCGGCGAAGGGCTGAGCAACGAGGAGATCGCGGAGCGGCTGGTGGTCAGCCCGGCCACCGCCCGCACCCACGTCAGCCGGGCGATGGTGAAGCTGGGCGCCCGGGACCGCGCGCAGCTGGTGGTCTTCGCGTACCAGTCCGGGCTGGTCGACTCCTAGTCCCTGTACCCTTGTGCCGTGTTCGACACCCTGAGCGACCGGCTTACCGGCATCTTCAGCAAGCTTCGCGGCAAGGGCCGGCTCTCCGACGCGGACATCGACGCGACCGCCCGGGAGATCCGCCTCGCACTGCTGGAGGCCGACGTCGCGTTGCCGGTGGTGAAGGAGTTCATCGCCCGGGTCAAGGAGCGGGCCCGCGGGGCCGAGGTGTCCCAGGCGCTCAACCCGGCCCAGCAGGTCATCAAGATCGTGCACGAGGAGCTGGTCGCCATCCTCGGCGGCGAGGCTCGCCGGCTGCGCTTCGCCAAGCAGCCGCCGACGGTGATCATGCTGGCCGGCCTGCAGGGCTCCGGCAAGACCACGCTCGCCGGCAAGCTGGCCCAGTGGCTCAAGGGCCAGGGGCACCAGCCGATGCTGGTCGCGGCCGACCTGCAGCGCCCCAACGCGGTCGGCCAGCTGCAGGTGCTCGGCGGCCGGGCCGGTGTCGAGGTGTACGCGCCGGAGCCCGGCAACGGTGTCGGCGACCCGGTGGCGGTGGCCCGCGACTCCATCGAGCACGCCCGGCGGGCGGCCCGGGACATCGTGATCGTGGACACCGCCGGCCGGCTCGGCATCGACGCGGAGATGATGGCCCAGGCGGCCGCGATCCGCGACGCGATCCAGCCGGACGAGATCATCTTCGTGGTCGACGCGATGGTCGGCCAGGACGCGGTGAACACCGCGGAGGCGTTCCGCGACGGAGTCGGCATCACCGGCGTGGTGCTGGCCAAGCTGGACGGTGACGCGCGGGGCGGCGCCGCGCTGTCGGTGCGCCACGTCACCGGGAAACCCATCCTGTTCGCCTCCACCGGCGAGAAGCTGTCCGACTTCGACGTGTTCCACCCGGACCGGATGGCCAGCCGCATCCTGGGCATGGGCGACGTGCTCACCCTCATCGAGCAGGCCGAGGCCGCGTTCGAGGAGGAGCAGAAGGAACGGATGACCGCCAAGCTGCTGGGCGGCGAGACGTTCACCCTGGAGGACTTCCTCGACCAGATCACCGCGGTCCGCCGGATGGGCCCGATCGCCAACGTGCTGGCCATGATGCCCGGCATGGGGCAGATCAAGGACCAGCTGGCCGACCTGGACGAACGGCACCTGGACCGGGTCACCGCGATCATCCGCTCGATGACCCCGGCCGAACGGGCGAACCCGAAGGTGATCAACGGCTCCCGCCGGCTGCGCATCGCCAACGGCTCGGGCACCAGCGTGATGGACGTCAACCAGCTGCTCAACCGCTTCGCCGAGGCGCAGAAGATGATGCGCCAGATGGGCGGCATGATGGGCCTGCCGGGGGCCGGCCGGCGCAAGGCCACCAAGTCGAAGGGCAAGCGCAAGGGCGGCAAGGGTGGGCGTTCCCGGGCGGTCACGGCTCAGGGCGGCCCGGCCCGGGGCGGTGCGGGCATCCCGGGGCTCCCGCCGGGCTTCGACCCGAGCGCACTCGCCGGCGGCGGCCTGCCGCCCGGCTTCAAGCTCCCCAAGCCCGACTTCAACAAGCTGACCAAGCGCAAGGACGACTGAGGGGTTCCCGTCCGGAGAGCGTGGAGCAGAGGCGCACCGTTCGGCTGGGCGGGTGGTTGCGCCGCCAGAAGCCGCTAGGAGAACAGGGACGCCTCGCCGAGGACGCCGAATGGGCGCGGCGACGGCGGGCAGCTGCCGGCCGTCCGCACCGCGCTGATCACAAGACTATCCACGTTGGAGACGTCCAGGTCGATCGTCGCGGTGGCCCGGTGGTCGACCACGTGGCTGGCGACCGTCCGGCCGTCGGCGGTGAGCTGGAACCGGACCGCCAGGTCGGGCGGTGCGAACTCGGCCAGGCCGGCCACCGCGGTGAGCCGGCGGAACTTCTTGGCCAGGTGGTAGGTGAGCGTGGCCGGTGGGTCGGCGCAGGCCACCCAGGCGCCGGTCGAGTCCGGGTAGCTGCGGCCGGCCAACCGGGCGCTGGTCCGCTGGCCCGTGGGGCCGGGCACGGAGGCGGTGCTGACCAGGCTGAACAGCGGGGTCACGCCGGGCGGCCGGGCCCACCGGGGCGCGCCGGCCCAGCGCACCAGGAGGGTGGGGCGGTCCGCCGTGCCATGTTCGCCGCCGCTGGCGGCCAGCTCCCCGGCGAGCGCGGCGAAGTTGCCCGCCTGCAGGCCGCGGACCCAGCGCAGCGCACCGGCCGTCTGGGCGACCGCGGCGGGCAGCCGGGTGGCCCCGACCGGACGCCAGAGGCCCCCGGCGACGTCAAAGCCGCTCTTGCGCAGCTGGGTCTGCAGCGCCTGGGCCAGGCAGTCCAGCAGAACGGCGACCCGCTGGGCGGCCAGCGCCGGACCGGACAGCGCGCGCTTGCCGCACGCCACCGCCGCTGTGCCGACGGCGGTGCGCGCCGCCGGCGCGATCCTGGCGGCCTCGAACACCAGCCAGCGCACCATGGTGTCACCGTCCCGGCGGACCCGCCCGCGCACCGTCCCGACCGGTGCCGGTGGCGGGGCGTACCCGATCGTCGACTTGCCGGACGGCAGCATCAACACGCCGCCGGGCAGCTGCCCCAGCAGACTGTCCATTGTGGTATCTATGGCGGTGGACCTGATCCGGGCGGCGGGCGCGTCGAGGTCAAGCGTGACCGGGTACGGCCGGGTGTCGGCCGCTTCGATGGCGAAACCGTCCCCGTCGCCGCGCACGCATGCGGAGACTCCTGTGCCCGGGTTGACGACCACCTGCCTGACCCACGGCGGCACCGCGCGGCCTGCACACTGTGGACGGTCGGAGCGCGGTGGCAGCCGCGCCTGGCCCTGGTACTCCAGCCAGCTCTGGCTGCCCGCCTGCCCCGGCAACCGGTCGAGAATCCACGTCTTGAGCGAGAACCCGGGCAGCTCCGCGATGAGCTTGCCGGTCGCCGGCACCGCCGTCGTCTTCACCGGCACCCACCAGCCGGACAGCTCGTCGTAGGTGGTCACCAGCGGGCGTGCGCCGGCCGGCACGGCCGCCGGGTCGTACGGGATGACCAGGGTGACCGGCAGCGACGGTGGTTCGACCGAGGCGGCCACGTCCCAGCTGACCCCGTCCGGCTGCAGCGCGCCGAGCTGCCGCAGCGGGGCCGCGCTGCCCCGGGTGACCGCGACCACGGTGCCGACCGGCAGGGCGCCGGCGGGCACCGAGAGCGAAGCGCCGCCGGGATGGTTGAGGGTCAGCCCCGCGGCGGTGACCTGCCCGGTGACCGCGTCAGCGCCCGCCGGGGGCGTGGTGGCCTGGGCGCTGGCCGGCTGCTGTGGTCCGGGTGCCGGGCCGGACGACCGGACGATTCCGATGACCAGCGACGCCACCACGGCCAGCGCGAACGCCAGCCAGATCCGGAATGGATACAGCTTTATCCATGCCACCACCCCCTTCACGTCGAGCGAGACTAGAGGGTTGACGCGTCCGCTGCCACCGGGCGGGAGAGTCCGCTGTGGTCGTTGCCGCAGCGCTTGTCCGGCAAGCCTGATAGGAAGTTCCTGTGGTGTTACACGTGCGCGGTGTGCTGCTGCCCGACGACGAAATGGTCGACCTGTATCTGGTCGGCGACCGGGTGACCCGTGAACCGGTGGCCGGGGCGACGACGGTCAGCTCCGAGGGGTATGTGTTGCCGGGGCTTGTGGACGCCCACTGTCACATCGGGATTGCGCCGGGTGGCCTACCGGTGACCACAGTGGAGGAAGCCCGTGACCTGGCCATCACCGACCGCGACACCGGCGTGCTGGCCATCCGTGACGCCGGGTCGCCCTACCCGTACCCTCAGCTGGACGACGACCCGGACGTGCCGCGCCTGGCCCGCGCCGGCCGGCACGTCGCGCCGGTCAAGCGCTACCTGCGCCACATCGGCATCGAGGTTGACGCGGCCGACGTGCCGGCGACCGTCGCCGCGCAGGCGCGCGCCGGCAACGGCTGGGTGAAGCTGGTCGGCGACTGGCTCGACCGGGCCGTCGGCGACCTGGCTCCGGCCTGGGACGCGGACACGCTGCGGGCCGCGGTCGAGACGGCGCACGCGGCCGGCGTCCGCGCGACCGTGCACACCTTCGGCGAGGAGGCGGTGCGGATCATGGTGGAGGCCGGGGTGGACTCGGTCGAGCACGGCACCGGGCTCTCCGGCGACCTGATCGACGAGATGGCCCGGCGGGGCACCGCGCTGGTGCCCACGATGATGAACGTCGCCGCCACCCTCGGCGAGGTCGCGGACCTGGCCCGGCAGAAGTTCCCGGGGTACGCCGACCACATGCGGGCACTGCGGGACGGGTTCCCGGCCGTGGTGCGGGCGGCGTACGAGGCCGGCGTGCCGATCTATGTCGGCACCGACGCGGGCGGCGGGATCTCGCACGGCCTGGCGGCCGAGGAGATGCTGATGCTGCACGAGCGGGCGGGCATGGCGGCGCCGGACGTGCTGCGGGCGGGGTCCTGGGGCGCACGCGAGTGGCTCGGCTTCCCCGGCCTGGGCGAGGGCGGGCTGGCCGACCTCGTGGTCTACGACGCCGACCCGCGGGCCGACCTGCGGGTGATCGCCGCCCCGCGCCGGGTGATCCTGCGCGGCAGGGTGATCCGCTGAGCCAGCCACCCGCCGTCGCCGCCCGCTCGGAATCGATAGGATCTGCCCCCATGGCACGCGTGCTCACTCCCCGTGCGGAGGACTTCCCCCGCTGGTACCAGGACCTGATCGCCAAGGCCGAGCTGGCCGACAACGGCCCGGTGCGCGGCACCATGGTGATCCGGCCGGCCGGCTGGGCGATCTGGGAGCGCATGCAGGCGGAGATGGACGCCCGGATCAAGGCGACCGGCGCGGAGAACGCGTACTTCCCGCTGTTCATCCCGGAGAGCTACCTGCGCCGCGAGGCCGAGCACGTGGAGGGCTTCTCGCCCGAGCTCGCGGTGGTCACCCACGGCGGCGGCAAGCAGCTGGCCGAGCCGGTCGTGGTGCGGCCGACCAGTGAGACGGTGATCGGCGAGTTCATGGCCAAGTGGGTCGACTCGTACCGGGACCTGCCGCTGCTGCTCAACCAGTGGGCCAACGTCGTGCGCTGGGAGCTGCGGCCCCGGATCTTCCTGCGCACGAGCGAGTTCCTGTGGCAGGAGGGGCACACCGCGCACGCCACCGAGGCCGACGCGCGGGCCTACGCCCGCAAGATCCTCCACGAGGTGTACGAGGACTTCATGGTCCGCGTGCTCGCCATCCCGGTCCTGGTCGGGCGCAAGACGGCCGGTGAGCGGTTCGCCGGGGCCACCAACACGTACACGCTCGAGGGCATGATGGGCGACGGCAAGGCCCTCCAGCTCGGCACCTCGCACGAGCTGGGGCAGAACTTCGCCCGCGCCTTCGACATCACCTACTCCGCGGCGACCGGCGGCGTCGAGCACGCCTGGACCACGAGCTGGGGCACCTCGACCCGCATGCTCGGCGGCCTGATCATGTGCCACGGCGACGACAACGGGCTGCGGGTGCCGCCGCGGCTGGCGCCGATCCAGGCGCACGTGATGGTGGTCAAGGCCGGCGAGGGCGTCGTGGAGGCGGCCGGCAAGCTGCGCGACGCCCTGCGGGACGCCGGCATCCGGGTGGGCTTCGACGACCGCGTGGACACCCCGTTCGGCCGCCGGGCCGTGGACGCGGAGCTCAAGGGCTACCCGGTGCGCCTGGAGGTCGGCCCCCGCGATCTGGCGGCGGGCAACGCCGTGCTCGTGCGCCGGCTGGACGGCTCGAAGCGGCCGGTTCCGATCGGCGAGGCGGTGCCGGCGGTGCAGGCCGTGCTCGAGGCCGACCAGAAGGCGCTCTACGAACAGGCGCGGGCAATGCGGGAGAGCCGGACGGTCTCGGTCGGCTCGGTGGACGAAGCGATCGAGGCGGCGGCGACCGGCTGGGCCCGGGTGCCGTGGTCCGCGGTGGGCGTCGAGGGTGAGGCGAAGGCGAACGCGTCTGGCGTGACGGTGCGCTGCCTGGTCCGCGAGGACGGCTCGGTGCCGGACAGCGAGGACGAGCCCGGCCTGGTCGCGGTGCTGGCCCGGGCGTACTGAGCGGGATGTGGTTCAAGCCCGGCCGGACCGTGGTCCGGCGGTACTTCAAGCGTGGCCAGATGCTGTCCGTGGTCAAGACCGGCCGGGTGGTCCAGGACGACGATCGCGGGCTGGTGCTGTGGATCCCCGGGGGCAGCCCGGTGGCCTGGCTGCGGCTGGCGGACGGACGTGGGCTGCACGACGTCCGGTTCCCCGAGTGGGTCGCCGCGCGGAAGAAGATGCACCGGCAGACCTGGCAGGGGTACGGCGTGCTGGTGCTGGTGCCACCGGATGCCGCCCACTCGGTCTGGTGGTTCTGGAACGAGGACGGGGCGTTCGACCACTGGTACATCAACCTGGAGCTGCCGTCGACGCGCTGGGACGACGGCGAGCTGGCCGGGGTGGACACCGTTGACCACGACCTGGACGTGGTGGCCTGGCCAAACGGATCCTGGGAGTTCAAGGACGAGGACGAGTTCGCTGAGCGGCTGGCCTACCCCGAGCACTACTGGGTCGACGACGAGGCGGCGGTCCGCGCGGAGGCCGCCCGGGTGATCTCCATCTTCGAGGCCAGGCGGTATCCGTTCGACGGGAGTTGGTGCGACTTCCGGCCGCCACCGTCGTGGACCACGCCGAGCGCGTTGCCGGCGGGGTGGGACCGCCCGCGAGCGGGGATGACCCCTACCGGTTCGTAGCACGCCGGGACGATCTGGCACAATGGCAGGCTGAATCGGTACGCGTCCGGCGCCCTCTCCCCGGCCGCGGCCCAGTCATTCGAGCACCGGTGCCATAACCCCACGTGGCACCCGGTCCGCTCACCCCAGCACGCACCGGCGGCTGCCGGTGACGATCGCAACAGGAGCGAGACAGAAGTGGCCGTACGCATTCGGCTCCTGCGGATGGGCAAGGTCCGCAATCCGCAGTACCGCATTGTCGTCGCCGACTCGCGCACCAAGCGCGATGGGAAGGCGATCGAGTACATCGGGGTGTATCACCCGAAGGAAGACCCTTCGGTGATCAAGGTCAAGTCGGATCGGGTCCAGTACTGGCTCGGTGTCGGCGCGCAGCCGAGTGAGCCGGTCCAGCGCCTGCTGGAGAAGACCGGCGACTGGCAGAAGTTCAAGGGCCTGCCGGCGCCCGAGCCGCTGAAGGTGGCCCCGCCCAAGGCCGACCGCCGGGCGCGCTACGAGGCCGAGGCGCAGGCCGCGGCAGGGCTGGCCGAGCCGGCGACCCCGCCGGCGAAGTCGACCCGGAAGAAGGCCCAGCCAGCGAAGGCCGCCACGGCCGAGCCCGCGGCGGAGCAGACCGAGGAGCAGGCCGGTGCGGGCGCCGAGCAGCAGGGCTGACTCCGCGCTGCGGCCGGCGTTGGAGCACCTGGTCAAGGGCATCGTCGACCACCCCGACGACGTGCGGGTGCGCATGGTCGACTCACGCCGCGGCAAGCGGCTGGAGGTCCGGGTGCACCCGGACGACCTGGGCACGGTCATCGGGCGCGGCGGGCGCACCGCGAAGGCGCTGCGCCAGGTGATCGGCTCCATCGGCGGTCGCGGCGTCCGCGTCGAGATCGTCGACGCGTACTGAAGCCCGGGCCGATGCTGCTGACGGTCGGTCAGATCGTCCGCCCGCACGGCGTCCGCGGTGAGGTCGTGGTCGACGTGCGGACGGACGAACCCGAGGCCCGGTTCGCCGTGGGCAACACGCTGACCACCGAGAACGGTGGGCCGCCGAGCCTGACCGTGGAGTCGGTCCGGCCGCACCAGGGGCGGCTGCTGGTCCTCTTCGACGGGGTGCACGACCGCGACCTGGCCGAGCGGCTGCGCGGGGTGCGGCTCTGCGTGGACAGCGAGCAGGTGCCCGCGCCGGAGGACCCGGACGAGTTCCACGACCACCAGCTGATCGGCCTCACCGCGGTCACCCCGGCCGGGGAGGTGGTCGGCGAGGTGACCGCCATCGACCACGCGCCCGCCTCGGACCTGCTGGTGCTGCGCCGCCCGGACGGGCGCGGCGGGCTGGTGCCGTTCGTCAAGGCGATCGTGCCGGAGGTCGACCTCGCCGCGGGGCGGGTGGTGGTGGACCCGCCACCCGGCCTGTTCGACATCTAGGGGGCCGCACGGCTATGCGGGTGGACATCATCACGATCTTCCCGGAGTACTTCGGCCCGCTGGACCTCTCCCTGATCGGTCGTGCCCGCGCCGCCGGGCTGCTCGACATCGCCGTCCACGATCTGCGGACGTGGACCCACGACGTGCACCGCACGGTGGACGACACCCCGTACGGCGGCGGCCCAGGCATGGTGATGCGGCCGGAACCATGGGGCGAAGCGCTGGATGCCCTGGTACCGGCGCCGGCGGTTGCCGCGGGCGGTAGCGATCCCGACCTGGCGGGTGCTGGCGAGGCGGCGTCGGCGGGCGCTGGCAACGCAGAGCCAGCCGGTGCTGGCGGGGCGGAGCCGGCGGGTGCTGGCGGGGCGGAGCCGGCGGGTGCTGGCGGCGCCGATGCGGCCCCGGCCCGCCTGGTGGTGCCCACACCGGCGGGCGAGCGGTTCACCCAGGCGATGGCCAACCGCCTTGCCGGCGAGCGGCACCTGGTCTTCGCCTGCGGGCGGTACGAGGGCATCGACCAGCGGGTGCTCGACCACGCGGCGACCCGGATGCCGGTGAGCGAGGTCTCGCTGGGCGACTACGTCCTGTTCGGCGGCGAGGTGGCGGTGCTGGTGATGCTGGAGGCGATCACCCGGCTGCTGCCCGGCGTGCTGGGCAACGCCGAGTCGCTCGCCGACGAGTCCCATGCCCACGGACTCCTGGAGGCACCCGGCTACACCAAACCGGCCCGGTGGCGCGGGCTGGACGTCCCGGACGTGCTCCGGTCCGGCGATCACGCGAGGATCGCCCGATGGCGGCGCGACCAGGCGCTGCTGCGGACTGCCCGGCGCCGTCCCGACCTGCTGGCCCGGGCCGTGGCGGAGCTGGACGACCGGGACCTGGCGGTGCTGGCCGGGGCCGGATTTCGGATCGAGCAACCCGATATGGCAAAGTAGGGGGGTTGCCGCGACCGGGGCATGCGTCAGCGCGCCTCCGGTCCGCGCGAGTGCTCCCCGGCCGGCAGTTCGACGGGGATCGCAACCAGCCATGTCGCATCGAGCATGAGGAAGCAGCGATGAACACCCTCGACGCCCTGGACGCCCAGTCGCAGCGGACCGATATCCCGGACTTCCGCGCCGGTGACACGCTCAAGGTGCACGCCCGGGTGGTCGAGGGCAACCGCTCCCGGATCCAGGTCTTCCAGGGCGTGGTGATCCGCCGGCAGGGGGCCGGCCTACGGGAGACCTTCACCATCCGCAAGATCAGCTTTGGCGTCGGGGTGGAGCGGACGTACCCGGTGAACAGCCCGGTGATCGACCGGATCGAGGTGGTGACCCGGGGTGACGTCCGGCGGGCCAAGCTCTACTACCTCCGTGAGCTGCGCGGCAAGGCCGCGAAGATCAAGGAGAAGCGGGAGAAGCAGGCGAGCTGAGCCGCGGTCCGGGCGAGCCGAGCCGCGGTCCGGCCATGCCAGGTCGGGACAGTCCTCCCCACGACCACCTTCCGCCGCATACGCTAGACGCAGTGGAGGGTGACCAGAGCGACCGCGGGCAATGGCGCGGCGACGAGTTTCCGGACTACCGCTTGACGGCTCGCGATCGGGCCACCCGCAGCGGTAGCGCCGACTCGCGGCCGCGCTGGTCGGCATCCGCGCGCGTCCCCGGGTCCTCGTCGCACGCGGGGCACGACGCCGTTTCCGGTCCGTCCCGGTCCCGTCCGCCCTCGTCCGGCCGGCCCGGCTCCGGGCCGCCATCGGAGTGGTCGTCCGGCCGGCCCACCGCGGACCGCCGCGCCCCGGCGCCGCCCCCGGACGCCTGGACGGAGGACCCGGTGGCGACGGACCGGGAGCGCTGGGTCCAGCCGCGCAGCACACCCCGCAACGGTCGCCCCCGGCGCGATGGCGCCTCATCTGCGCATCCGTTGCCGGATCGGGAGCTCGACGCGTGGCCGTCGCGGGGCGCGGAGGTGCGCGCGCGGCCCAACGGACGGCCAGCCGGTGCCGGCCCGGCTGCTTGGCCGGAGCCGGAGGGCGACCGGGCGGCATGGTCGCCGCCGGTGATCGCGCCCCCGGACGGCGCCCCGCCCGCCAGGGGCGGCGAGGCGGCCGGGTGGGCGCCGCTGCGAGGCGGTCGCACCGAGACGGGTTCGGGGACCGCCCGCGGCTCGACCCGCAACCCGGCCGGACGCTCGGCGGCCGGCCCCGCGACGGCCGGGGGGCCGTCGGCCCGGTCTGCCAAAGCATCGGCGGCGGGGGCTTCGGTTGCCGGGCCGAAACAGGCCAACGGGGCGACGGACGATCCCGAGGGCAAGTCCAAGCGCAAGGGCATGCCGCTGTGGCAGGAGTTGCCGCTGCTGATCGTCGTCGCGTTCTGTCTCGCCGTGCTGATCCGGACGTTCCTGCTGCAGGCGTTCTACATACCGTCGGGCTCGATGGAGGACACCCTGCTGATCGGCGACCGGGTGCTGGTCAACAAGGTCGTCTACGACGTGCGGGACCCCAAGCGGGGCGAGGTCGTGGTGTTCCGGGGCCCCGCCAACTGGGTGCCGGAGGCGCCCACCAACGGCAAGGACGACGGCTTCCTGGCCGGGCTCGCGCGGACCGTGGGTGACCTCGTCGGCATCAGCACACCGGGGGAGAAGGACTTCATCAAGCGGGTCATCGGGCTGCCCGGGGACACCGTCGCCTGTTGTGACGACAAGGGCCGGGTGACCGTCAACGGGACCCCGCTGGACGAGCCGTACGTCATCGAGAACTCGCCGCTGGACGCGCCGCCCGCGGCCGACGAGTGCCGTTCCCGCAAGTTCGGTCCGGTGAAGGTCGAGGAGGGGCAGCTGTTCGTGATGGGTGACCACCGGCTGGTCTCCCAGGACTCCCGCTGCCAGGGCCTGGTGCCGATCGACAACGTGATCGGCCGGGCGTTCGTCATCGTGTGGCCGAACAGCAGATGGGACCGGCTCCCCGTGCCCGACACCTTCGCCCACGTCGCGGAGCCCACCGCGGCCGGACGACCGGGGGTGGCGCGGCTGTCCACTCCGGACGCGCCAGGGGTGGTCACGGTTCTTCTTCCTTTCGTGTTTTCTCGGTATATTTCCGCGCGTTCCCGACGCTCGGTTTCAGGTCGACGGCGTAGGCTCGCGCCGTGATCGACGAGCAGAGCGACGAGCAGCACGGCGTGCCCGGCGACCAGCACGACACACAGAGCGACCAGCAGATCGACACGCACAGCGATCAGCAGGCCGGGGTGGGCGACCAGCAGCCGGACAAGCAGCCCGAGGAGCAGGCCAAGGCCAAACAGGGCAGCTCATTCTGGAAAGAGCTGCCCATCCTGCTCGGTGTCGCGGTCGTGGTGGCGATCGTGGTCCGCGCCTTCGTACTGCAGACGTTCTACATCCCGTCGCCGTCGATGGAGCACACCCTCGACATCAACGACCGGGTGCTCGTCAACAAGCTGGTGTACGACTTCCGCTCGCCGCACCGGGGCGAGGTCGTGGTGTTCGAGGCGCCCCGGGACTGGCGCGACACCGCGGAAGGCGAGGACTTCATCAAGCGCGTGATCGGCGTCGGCGGCGATCACGTGGCCTGCTGCGACGCGAGGGGACGCATCACCGTCAACGGCCAGCCGCTCGACGAGGACTACGTCTACCGGCAGGACGGCATCGCCGATTCGCCGGCCGATGAGGAGTTCGACATCACGGTGCCGAAGGGTCGGCTGTGGGTCATGGGCGACCACCGGTCCGCCTCCAAGGACTCGCTGGAGCTGTACACCACCAGGGACCACGACCTGATGGAGGCCACCATCCCCGTTGACGCGGTGGTCGGCCGGGCTTTCGTGGTCTTCTGGCCGTTCAACCGGGCGAAGTGGCTGTCAGTTCCGGATACCTTCGATGCGGTAGCCGATCCGGGCAGCTGAATCGGGCCTGCCCGCACCCGGCGCCTGCATCATCACCCGGCGCCTGCGTGACCTGGCGCCTGCCCGCGCCCGGCGCCTGCGTCACCCGGTGCCTGCCTCACCCGGTGCCCGGCCCTCACCCGGTGACCGCGTTGTCCACGGGCGGCCTAGGGTGGGGAGACGATGGACGCCATCCCCCGTCGCGCCGCGCGCGTGTTGCTCGTTGACGGTGCAGGCCGGGTCCTGATGTTCCACGGCTTCGACCCGGCCCGGCCCGCGCACAGCTACTGGTTCACCGTGGGTGGCGGGCTGGAGCCGGACGAGCCGGCCGCGGCCGGCGCGGCCCGCGAGCTGGCTGAGGAGACCGGGCTGCGGATGACCGCCGCACAGCTGGGCAGCCCGATCTGGCGAGAGGTCACCGAGTTCCCGTTCGACGGCCGGTGGTACCGCCAGGAGCAGGAGTTCTTCCTGGTCCAGGTGCCGGCGTGGGAGGTTGTCACCGACGGCTTCGACGCCGTGGAGCGCGGTTCCATCGACGGATACCGCTGGTGGACGATCAGCGAGCTGGAATCCACCACCGAACGGTTCTACCCTGTCGAGCTTCCGGACCTGTTGCGCAGGGTGCTGGGCGCCGGCGGTGGCAAGCCGGTCGAGGGAGGGGCCCGATGCTGACACCGCCACGTACCGTGGTCCGCCGCGAGGGCGGCCTGTACGCCCTGGAGCGGGCGCTGCACCGCCGCGGCTTCCGCACCGTGGCCGGGGCGGACGAGGCCGGGCGGGGCGCGTGCGCAGGCCCGCTGGTGGCCGCGGCGGTGCTGCTCCCGCAGGGGCGGCGCGGTGAGATCGACGACCTCGCCGACTCCAAGCTGCTCACTCCGGCGGCCCGCGAGCGGGTGTACGACCAGATCGTGGCCCGCGCGCTGGCGTACTCGGTGGTGGTCGTCCCGCCCGAGGACGTGGACAACCGTGGCCTGCACGTCTGCAACGTCGCCGCCATGCGCCGTGCCCTGGCGACCCTCGCCATCCGGCCGGAGTACGTGCTCACCGACGGGTTCCCGGTCGACGGCCTGGGCGTACCCGGGCTCGCCGTGTGGAAGGGTGACCGGGTCGCCGCGTGCGTGGCGGCGGCGAGCGTGCTGGCCAAGGTCACCCGGGACCGGATCATGGTGGAGCTGGACAAGGAGTACCCGTGGTACGGGTTCGCCGAGCACAAGGGATACGTGACGCCGGAACACACTCTGGCACTTCAGCATCACGGTCCGTGTGCGCAGCACCGCTTCTCGTACGTCAACGTGGCCGCCGCCGCGGCTGGGCGCGCCCGGCCGCCGGACAGGGTGGCGCGGCGGGTCGTCGCAGGGAGTACGGTCGGAACTGCCGGCGACGACGGGTGATCCCTGTGGCGGCGTCGGCGAGCGGGCGCCGGACGCGTTCCGGTGGGGGATGATGGACCACGTCCTTGAGGATGGTGCGCGATGAGCGCCAGAGGTGGAGTGCGATGAGCGCGGAAGATCTCGAGAAGTACGAAACCGAGATGGAGTTGCAGCTCTACCGGGAGTACCGCGACATCGTCCGCCAGTTCTCCTACGTGGTCGAGACGGAGCGCCGCTTCTACCTGGCCAACCAGGTGGACCTGCACGTGCGCAACTCGGACGGCGAGGTGTACTTCGAGGTCGAGATGCACGACGCCTGGGTGTGGGACATGTACCGGCCTGCGCGTTTTGTGAAGAACGTCCGGGTAATGACCTTCAAGGATGTCAACGTGGAGGAGCTGGAGAAGCCGGACATCTCCCTGCCCACCGACACCGGCTTCGGCTCCTGACCGCTCGTTCCGGCTCGACCACTCGTTCCGGCTCGATGCTGCCGCTGCGCGACGGCTACGGCTGCTCGCGCAGCGGACGGTAGGCGTTGCGGGCCATCTTGCGGCCGAAGCGGCGCAGCACCAGGTCGCGCATGGACGGCGGCAGGGTGAGAGTGAGCTCCAGCCGGCGCGTCTGGGTGCGGACCCAGTCCGTCCTGCGCCGTCGGCGCGCCTCGTAGGCCGGTAGCGCATCGGGAATGGTCTCCGTCGAGGCCAGCTCGTCGGCGAGCACGAGGGCGTCCTCCAGCGCCATCGAGACACCCTCCCCCAGGGCTGGCGCGCTCGCGTGTGCGGCGTCGCCGACGAGCACGACCGGGCCACGCGACCAGGGCCCGGGCATCACCACCTCCTCGACCGGCCCGGCACGATGTCCGTTGCCGGCGCCGACCGCGTGCAGCAGGGCCGGCACCGGCTCGGCGAACTCCGCGAAGAGCTGCTCCAGTCGCGCGGGCGGATCCGTCATCGGGGCGTCGCAGTAGCAGTAGACTCGCCCGTCACCGATCGGCACCGTCACGAAAGTCCGGTCCGGCCCCAGCAGGGCCTGCCGTACGGCCGTGGGCGCGAGGCGGGCGGCGGGGCCGAAGGCCAGGAAGCGGCTGTGGTAGTGCCGCCGGTGGTGTACCGCCGGGGACGTGGACACCAGCCCGCGGACGAAGGAATGCACCCCGTCGGCCCCGACGACCAGATCGAACGGGGCGACCAGGCCGTTGTCCAGCTCGACCCGGACCGTCCGGTCACCGATCGTCGCCGCACGGGGGGTCCGTCCCCAATGGATCGGTACGTCCCCCGCCGCGGTCAGCAGCACGGCGTACAGGTCCCGGAAGTCCAACGCCAGGCAGGGACCCACTCCGTCCCAGCGCTCGGCGAGATCGAGGTCGAGCAGGACCTCGCCACGGTGGTCGAGGATCCGCTGCCGATCAATGTGGACGGCGCGGCCTGCCACCTCCGGGAAGAGGCCCAGCTTGTCCAGCGCCCGCGTGGCGGTGCCCGGCAGGTAGATGCCGGTGCGATCGGGCGCTGGGCCGGGCGCGCGCTCCACGATCTCGACCGACGCACCCCACGACCTCAGGGTGCGCGCCGCGGCCAACCCGGCGATGCCAGCGCCGACGATCAGGACCCGACGGCCCTCACCTCTCATCCGCAACCACCCTCCGGACTGGGTACCCAGAAGATGAGGGCGGACCCGAGCCGGAGATACACCAGCGAGCGTCCCTATCACATCATCTGTTGATCAGGCGTTTGTCCACAAGGCAGGCGGTTATCCACAGTTGACCGCTGACCAGGTTGTGGCGGGGTGGACCGGCCGGCACGCTGCCCTCATGTCTGGCCACCGCGCGCCGCTTGCCCTGCTGTTGTGCACCGGGCTCCTGCTGAGCCTGGCCGGGCCTCGGCCGGCCGGCGCCGAGCCCGCTCCGGCCCGCCCGGCCGGCGCCCTGGCTGCGCCTCATCCGACCTTGGCCGCGCCTGGGTTCGGCGTGCGGGCGGCTCGGCCGGGGTCCGGCGCGAGGCCCGTTATCGCGCCGGTGTCCGAGGCTGTGCCGGCGGGTGGGTTCGTGCCGCCGGGCGGCCCTGCCCCGGCGGGCGGGTTCCGGTGGCCGCTGGATGGCGCGCCGCGGGTGGTGCGGCCGTTCGATCCGCCACCCCAGCCGTGGCTGCCCGGCCACCGGGGCGTCGACCTGGCCGGCGCGCCGGGAGCGGCCGTGCGTGCGGCCGGCGCCGGCAGGGTCCACTTCGCCGGCCGGGTGGCCGGCCGGCCGGTGGTGAGCGTGGAGCACGCCGGTGGCCTCCGGACAACCTACGAGCCGGTGGAGGCTGTGGCCCGGATCGGCGACCCGGTGGCGGCGGGGGAGCCGATCGGGCGGCTCGCCGCCGGGCACCCCGGCTGCACGGTGGCGGCCTGCTTGCACTGGGGATTGCGCAGGGGCGACGTCTACCTCGATCCGCTGTCCCTGCTCGGGCTCGGGCAGGTGCGCCTGCTGCCGCTGGCCGGGCCGCCGTAGCGCCGGCTCAGGCCCGTGGGTGTGCCTGGCGGTAGGCCGCCCGCAGCCGTTCCACCGAGACATGGGTGTAAATCTGGGTGCTCGCCAGGGAGGAGTGGCCGAGCAACTCCTGCACCGACCGCAGGTCCGCCCCGCCCTCGAGGAGGTGGGTGGCTGCGCTGTGGCGCAGCCCGTGTGGCTTGGTGTGTGGCAGGCCGGCGATCTTCGCGTACGCGGCGACGATGCGCCGTACGACCGCCGGCTGGAGCCGCCCGCCGCGGGAGCCCAGCAGCAGGGCGCTCCCGCTGGCTGGGCGGGCAAGGGCCGGCCGGCCGTGCCGCAGCCACTCGTCGAGCGCCCGGTCGGCGGGTAGTCCGAACGGGACCGTGCGTTCCTTGCGGCCCTTACCCAGCACCCGCAGCACGCGCCGACCGCGGTCCACGTCGGGCAGATCCAGGCCGCACAGCTCGCTGACGCGGATGCCAGTGGCGTAGAGCAGCTCCAGGACCAGCCGGTCTCGCAGCGATGCCGGGTCAGCCTGATCCGCGGGGCCGGTGACGAGGGCGGCAGCCTGGTCCACGCGGAGCACCGCGGGCAGCTCCCGGTGTGCCTTCGGGCTCGTCAGCTGGGCACCCACGTCAACGGGCATCAGCCCGGCGCGGTGGGCCCAGTGGCAGAACGTGCGAGCCGCCGCGGCGCGGCGTGCCAGCGAGGTGCGCGCGGCGCCGAGCGTGCGCAGCCTGGCCAGCCAGCTACGCAGCACCGTGATGTCGAGGTCAGCCACGCAGGTGCACCGCATCCGGGCGGCGTGGTCCAGCAGGGACACCGTGTCGGACACGTACGCCCGGACCGTGTGCGGCGAGCGGTTGCGCACGCTGGCCAGATGACGCGCGAACTCGTCCACCGCCTCGCGCATCGCCTCGGGGAGGGCGGCGTGCTGCTCCTCAGTACTCCGGTGCCTCTCACCCATCGCCTCCGACCGTCCAGCCGCCGTGAGTGCCGGTCAAGTCGCCACGCCCGGATCGGTGAGCAGCCGCACGATGGCGTCCTGGTTGAAGTAGCGCGCCCAGTCCAGTGGGGTTGCGTTGAACCGTGCGTCCCGGACGCCGGGATCGGCGCCGAGTGCGAGCAGCAGTCGGGCCAACTCCACATCACCGCGTGCTGCGGCGTGATGCAACGCGGTTTCCCAGCGCTGCTCGACCGGCGTGTCCCCGCGCCCCAGCGCATTGGGGTCGAAGCCCAGCTCGGCCAGGAGCGCAACCGTCTCGGCGCGGCCCTGGGCAGCGGCCCAGACCATCACCCCCGGGCACATCTGGCGGGCCTGCCGGACGGCGGCGGGGCACTGCGCGCGCAGCCGCTCGACGGCTGCCCGATCGGCACGGAACGCCGCGGCGATGACTTCGTCAGCCGGCTCGAGCCGGGGCGGTGCCGCACCGCGGGAGACCAGGTACTCGACCAGCTCGGTCCGGCCGTGGAGCTGGGCCAGGCCGGCCGGCGTGCGGCCGTCGGCCGGCTGCCAGGCGGGTCCGTCCGTTCTCGTGTAGGGACTGTGGAAGTCCACGCCATGCTCGACCAGCAACCGGACCCGCTCGCGCTGGTCGTGCTCGATCGCCCAGCGCAGCTGCGTGCGCAGCATCTCGGCGGGCGGGTCGACGAGTTCGCCGAGCCGTGCCCGCCACGGACCACCGTCACCACGGCCCAGCCCGTACTCGAACAGCAGGTCCAAGTGGTCGTTGTCGGGAGTGAACATGCGGTTGTAGAGCGTCTGGCCGTCGTTTGGTTCGGCCCCGGCCTCGAGCAGCAGGCGGGCCAGTGCCAGCGAGTGCGGGTGCCTGGGCTGCCGCCGCGGCCCGAGCTCTCCGCCGCCGAAGGCACCGGTCAGCAGGGTGAACGGGTAGGGCTGGCCGTTCAACAGGTAGCCCTCGTTCGGATCCGCACCGGCGTCGAGCAGCAGCTGAGCGACGCTGAGCACAGTTCCGGCCGGGATCTCGGGATCGACACGGGAGTACGCGAGGTAGAACAACGGCCGCCACTGGTACGGCCCGCCGCGCCGTCGCGCCAATGCCGGGTCGGCTTCGATGAGCCGGGCGACCCGGGCCGGCTGACCAGCGGCCGCGGCCGCCCAGATGTGCCCGGCCGTCAGCTCCGGGCGCTCGACGAGCAGCTGCCGGGCCCGCGCCCAGCGGTCCGGGCCGTCGTTCTCGTCGTACGCCAGACACGCCAGCCGACAGAAACGGTCCGCGGCGACCGACTCCGCCGCGGTCGATGGCGAGCTGTGCCAGCCGTGCTCGGCGAGTACGTCCAGGTACCGCTTGAGGCGTGGCCAGCTGGGGAACCCGCACCGGCGCGCGACGACGAGCTGGGCCGCGCTCAGCTGGAATGCGCTGAGGTCGGTCGGAACACCGCCGGGATGGTGCTCGGCGACCATGGCCAGCGCCTCGGGCTCACCGGCGCGGACCTTGCGGTGCAGGATCCGGGCCAGCCGGCGCAGGTGGTTGACGCTGGGATTGTCAGGAAGCGAGATGGCTGACACCCAGACCCCCTTTCGCTCGCCTGATGTCCGCGCTCTCAGGCCGAAAGGAGGGCGATGTCGCCGCGATGGTGTATGCCGTCCAGGCGGGCCGAGCCCTTCCCGCGGACCGGTGGCTTCCTGGCAAGCCGCTCTCACGGTAGCTCACTGCAGGCCCTTGGCGGTCAGCGCGTAGCCGCCGTCGCGTTCGACGACGAATCCGAGGTGGGCGAGCATGGGGAGCTTGCGCATGACCTCGCGCAGGTCCACCCCGGCCGCGGCGGCGATCTCCTCCAGCGCGGCGGTCCGCCGTCGCGGCATCGCGTCCAGCAGCGCCGAGGCGGTCGCGTCGAGATCGTCGCGGGGACGGTGCGGACCGCGCGCTACGGGCGCGAGATCGTCGCCGATCCGGCCCACCTCCTCCAGCACCTGCGGGACGCCGGTCACCAGCCTGACGTCCGGGTACTCGCGCAGCAGCTCGTGGCACCCGACTGACATCGCGGAGGTGACCGGACCGGGCACCGCCATCGCCGGGCGCCTCAGCCGGAGGGCGCGGCCGACTGTCTGCTTGGCCCCGCTGCGGGCCGACGCCTCCACCACGACCGTGCCCTTGGTGGCCGCCGCGATGACCCGGTTCCGGATCAGGAAGCGGTGCCGGAACGGCGCTGCTCCGGGTGGCCATTCGCTGATCAGCAAGCCGCGTTCGGCGATGCGGTCGAACAGGCCGGTGTTGCTGGCCGGGTACGGCCGGTCCACGCCGCAGGCGAGCACGGCCACGGTGATCCCGCCAGCGGTCAACGCACCTCGGTGCGCCGCCGCGTCGATTCCGTACGCGCCGCCGGAGACGACCGTCCAGCCGCGTTCGGCGAGGCCGTAGCCGAGGTCGGTGGCGACGTGCAAGCCGTAGGACGTCGCCGCCCGCGCGCCGACCACGGCGACGGAGCGTTCCAGCGCCTCCGCGAGTGGCCACGGCCCACGTACCCACAGGCACAGGGGCGGGAGGCTGTCCCGGTCGGCTGGGTTTTCCGCGCCGGAACTGCCGATCTGGCACAGGTCGTCGAGGCGTGCCGGCCACTCGTCGTCCTCCGGTATGACCAGGCGGGCGCCGAGCCGCTCCGCCTTGGCCAGCGCGGCGGTCGCCACCTGCCAGGGGTCCGCTGTGCGCAGGCGGGCCTCTGCCGCGCCGCGCAGTGCTCCGGCCGGCACGTCGCCGCTCGCCAGCCGGCTCAGGGCGCGGCTCGGACCGTCGGCGCTCACCAGCGCGTAGAGGTCGCGATTGCCCGGCTCCACCAGCCAGGTCAGGGCAGCCCGAGCCAACCGGGCATCCTCCACTGTGGTCTTCGATCCGGTGGCTGTGGCATCGCGGTCCGTCATGTCGCTTCCCCTGTCCGCAACGCGGTCGCCTCCGCTACGTCCTCGGCCCCCGGCCGGTCCCGCCCGTCCAGGTCGGCGATGGACCAGGCCAGGCGCAGCACCCGGTCGAAGCCGCGCGCGGAGAGCGAACCACGGTCGATCCGGTCGCGCAGCGGCGCGGTGTCACGCGCCGGTAGCCGCCACGGCGAGCTGCGCAGCGCGGTGCCGGGGACATCGGCGTTGGTGCGCCAGCCGTGGCCGGCCCAGCGCGCGGCCGCGGCGGCCCTCGCCTTCGCGACCCGCTCTGCGACGACCGCCGACGGCTCGGCGACCCCATTCGTGGCCAGCAGCTCGGCGGCGCGCAGGGGCAGCAGCTTGATCTGCAGGTCGATGCGGTCCAGCAGCGGGCCGGAGAGCCGGGCCAGGTAGCGGCGGCGCACCAGCGGCGCGCACTCGCAGAGGTGGTCGCCGCCCGGCCGCGCACAGGGACACGGGTTGGCGGCGATGACCAGCTGCACCTGGGCCGGGTAGACCGCGCCGCCCCGGGCCCGGGCCAGTGTGACGTGCCCGTGCTCCAGGGGTTGCCGCAGCGCATCCAGCGCTCGCGGGCTGAACTCGGGAGCCTCGTCAAGGAACAACACGCCTCGATGGGCGAGCGAGAGCGCGCCCGGGCGGGCCAGCCCCGACCCTCCGCCGACGAGCGCCGGCAGGCTGGCGCTGTGGTGCGGCGCCTGGAACGGCGGCCGCCGTATGAGCGGCGCCCCGGGCGGCAGTGCCCCGGCGATGGAATGCAGCGCGGTGACCTCCAGGGCGCTTTCGTCGTCCAATTCGGGCAGGATCGAGGGCAGCCGTTCGGCCAGCATCGTCTTGCCCGCTCCGGGCGACCCGATCAGAGCGAGGTGGTGCCCGCCGGCCGCCGCCACCTCGAGCGCGCGGCGCCCGAGCGCCTGCCCCACCACATCCGCCAGGTCGGGACCGGGCAGCGGCCGGGCGGGCTCGGCGGCCGGCGGGTCCAGCAGGCCGCCCTGGCCCCGGGCGAAGTCGACCAGGCGGCGCAGGGTGTCGGCCGCCTTGACCACGACGCCCGGCACCAGGCAGGCCTCCCGGGCGTTATCGAGCGGCACCACGACGCGCCGCACGCCGGCCCGGGCCGCGGCCGCCACCATGGGCAGGACGCCACGGACCGGACGGACCGTCCCGTCCAGCCCCAGCTCGCCGAGGAGCGCCACATCACGCAGCGCCACCGGCGGCAGCTCGCCCGCACCGGCCAGCAGAGCAGCCGCGACGGCCAGGTCGAACGCCGACCCGTGCTTCGGCAAGGTGGCCGGGAGCAGGTTGACCGTGACCCGCCGGTGCGGCCAGCTCTGTCCGGAGTTGACGATCGCCGCGCGGACCCGGTCGCGGGCCTCGTTCAAGGCGGCATCGGGCAGGCCGGTCAGCGCCAGCGCCGGCAGCCCGTCGGCGAGGTCGGCCTCGACCTCCACGAGATGGCCGGTCATGCCGACCAGGCCGACCGAGAACACTTTCGCGTAGCTCATCACAGGCCGCCTCAGAACGCGCCTCGGAGATGCTCGACCCGGGCTGCGCCCCGCCCCCCGGCCAGTACCGACACGACGTCGAACCGGATGTTGCGCGCATGGTGCCCGGTGGTCCTCAGCCACTCCGCGGCCAGCCGACGCAACCGCTGTTGCTTGGCCCAGACCACGGCCGCCGCGGGTGGCCCGTACCCGGTGCCGCGCCGCGTCTTGACCTCGCAGAACACGATGGTGTCCCCGTCCCGGGCGATGATGTCGATCTCGCCCAGCGGGCATCGCCAGTTCTGGTCGACGAGCTCCATGCCTGAGCCGACGAGATGCTCCGCGGCGAGCCCTTCACCGAGCCGGCCGACTCGCTGATTCGTGTTCGCCATGGCACTGACGGTCTCCGGTGGAGTCCGCGCGGCCAACCCCCGAAATCCGTAACTGTGGATAACCTGTGCCACTGTGGACAAGTACCTGATCATGAGTTGATCTGGTAGGAGTCCGCGGCGCCGTTCGTACCAGGTCGCCTGGACGGGAGGACGAACCGGGCTGGTCCGGTGGGGCGCTGGTCGTGGCCGTCCGCTTCGAGGGCCCTGTGGGGTGAGCTGTCTCTCCCCGGTGCTCGTGGTGTCGCCCCAGGTCATCGCATAGCCTGCGGGTCCGTGAGCGGACGTCGTGACTATCCGGACGAGCCTGGGTCGCAGTGGTACTCCGGGCAGCAGGGGTACCAGGACGGGGCCTGGGACCGGCGGAGCGAGGACACCTGGTACGACGACGGTCCCGTGACCGAGCGCACCCACGGTGACTTGCGAGAGGAGAGCAGTGCCACCGGGCGGTACGGTGAGCCGGCCCGGCACAGCCGCAGCGACGATACGGCTGAAGGGCTGGCGTCGCCGGTGGATCCGCTGGCGGCCGTCCGCGCCGGTTCACCGGGTGTCAGGCCGACGGCGCCCGCGCCACCGGGACCTGGCCATGCCGGGACGGGTGCGCCCACCGTGGCACCGGCTGTGTCCGGCCCACCACTGCCCGATCCGGCCGGCCCGCCGGGCAGCCCGCCCGGCCCGCAGCCCGTGTCGGGCCACCCGCCGGTGCCGGGTTACCCGCTCGTGTCAAGCCCTCCGCCCGTCTCCGGCCCGCACCCGGCGATGCCCGCGAGCACGCCGCGCGAGGGCGTGTACCGCACCCGCCGGCCAGGGCTGGCGATCCTCTACCTGCTCGGCGTGGTGATCGGGGAGTGGCCGGCGATCCGGTTGTTCGCCGACGGCGCCTTCGACGACCACGTTTCCGGCGCCCGCACGGTCACGGGCATGTTCCTGGTGGTCGGGCTGCCGCTGTTCGGGCGGGGGCTTTTCGCGCTGCAGGCCGGGGCCGGGAAGGTGCCCGACCAGCAGGCTGGGCACGGCTGGCTCCGGCCGCCCCTGGCGTATCTCACGGTGGGCCTGGTACTCCTGCTGGCCGCCGGCCTCGCCGCCGCCTGACGCGCGTGGCTGGCCTCGCCGCCGCCTGACGCGCGTGGCTGGCCTCGCCGCCGCCTGACGCGCGTGGCTGGCCTCGCCGCCGCCTGACCGGTGCCGCCGCCCGGTAGCGCCGGCTGATGAGATCGGCTGCGGCGTTGCGGTAGCGACCCCCGCAGCCTGCGGGCATTTCCGAGGCGGGGGATTTGTGGGGTGGCGAGACCCGGCTCACGTTACGGCGTACACTAGGCGACTGGCGATCACCGCCCGGTGGTCGACCTCGCGCGCCCTCTTCACAGTATTCGTGAGGCGACGGCCTCCCTGGTCCTGATCGAGCATGACAGGTCCACTACGGCCGGCGACCAGGCGCCAGGACGGCGGCCAACCGGCCGTCGTGACAACCAGGGACAACCGAGGAGCACCTCACCATGGCCGTCGTGACCATGCGCCAGCTGCTGGAGAGTGGTGTCCATTTCGGGCACCAGACCCGCCGCTGGAACCCGAAGATGAAGCGGTTCATCTTCACCGAGCGGAACGGCATCTACATCATCGACCTGCGCCAGACGCTCGACTACATCGAGAAGGCTTTCGACTTCGTCCGCAACACCGTGGCCGAGGGCGGCACCATCCTGTTCGTCGGCACCAAGAAGCAGGCCCAGGAGGCGATCGCCGAGCAGGCGTCGCGGGTCGGCATGCCGTACGTGAACCACCGCTGGCTGGGTGGCATGCTGACCAACTTCCAGACCGTGCACAAGCGGCTGCAGCGGATGAAGGAGCTGGAGTCGATCGACCTGAGCGGCACCGCGCAGGGGTACACCAAGAAGGAGACCCTGCAGCTGTCCCGGGAGAAGGAGAAGCTGACCCGGACCCTGGGCGGCCTGCGGGACATGCAGAAGCTGCCGGCGGCGATCTGGGTGGTGGACACCAAGAAGGAGCACATCGCGGTCGACGAGGCGCGCAAGCTGGGCATCCCGGTCATCGCCGTGCTCGATACCAACTGTGACCCGGACGAGGTGGATTTCCCGATCCCGGGCAACGACGACGCGATCCGTTCGGCCGAGCTGCTCACCCGGGTGGTGGCCACGGCCGTGGCGGAGGGCCTGATCGCCCGCTCCGGCCGTGCCCAGCGCGGCGGCGAGGAGAAGCCCGAGCCCGGCGTGGTCGCTGCCGACGAGCCGCTGCCGGAGTGGGAGCGGGAGCTGCTCGAGGACAGCAAGTCCGAGGAGGAGAAGGCCACCGCCACGGCTGAGTGACCGCACCGTACGCACAGCCGCCCGGCGTGGCGACCGATGTCGACCAGGCCGGGTGCCAACCCGCCGCCAACAGTCACCGAAGAGAGAGTCATGTCCAACTTCACCGCCGCGGATGTCAAGAAGCTCCGCGACCTCACCGGCGCCGGCATGCTCGACTGCAAGAAGGCGCTCCAGGAGGCCGAGGGCGACTTCGACCGGGCCGTCGAGATCCTGCGGATCAAGGGGGCCAAGGACGTGGGCAAGCGGGCCGGCCGCACCGCGGCCAACGGCCTGGTCGCGCACTCCGGCAAGGCCCTCCTGGAGCTCAACTGCGAGACCGACTTCGTGGCCAAGAACGCCGAGTTCGTCGCGCTGGCCCAGCAGCTGGTCGAGTACGTCGCCGAGCACCGGCCGGCCGACCTGGAGGCCTTGCTGAGCGCGACCCTGCCCGGCGGCCGTACGGTGGCCGAGACCATCCAGGACCAGTCCGCCAAGCTCGGTGAGAAGATCGTGCTCAACCGGTTCGCGGTGCTCGACGGCACCGTCGCGGTCTACCTGCACCGCAAGAGCGCCGACCTGCCGCCGCAGGTGGGCGTCATGGTCGAGTACACCGGCAAGGGTGACGAGGCCGGCGACTCCGACGCGCGGGGCATCGCCATGCAGGTCGCCGCGATGCGGCCGCGGTACGTCAGCCGGGACGAGGTGCCGGCCGAGGTGATCGAGACCGAGCGGCGCATCGCCGAGCAGACCGCCCGCGAGGAGGGCAAGCCGGAGGCTGCGCTGCCGAAGATCATCGACGGTCGGGTGAACGCCTTCTTCAAGGACTTCGTCCTGCTGGAGCAGGCGTCCGTCACCGAGCAGAAGAAGTCGGTGCAGCAGGTCCTGGCGGAGGCCGGGATCACGGTCACCCGGTTCGTCCGGTTCGAGGTCGGCCAGGCCTGACCGGAGCCGCCGGCGACCAGAAGTACCACGAGGAGGCCGCACGTGCACGCGAAGAGCGCTGCGGCCTCCTCGTCGCATATCGTCCTGGTAGACGATCCGGTGGGTACGGTGCCGTCTACCCGGCGATTGCCCGGGGGCGAGCGCCGGGCCGTCGGAAGGCTGGCTGCCGGCGGCCGGGGGGCTCGCGGCGGCACGGACGTGTCCCCGCATGGAAGGTGGGTCGGATGGGGCAGCTGGTAACCGAGCAGACGGCGGGCCTGGCGGATCTGACGGCGCCGCCACCGGGTCGCGGCCGGCGGGTGGTGCTCAAGCTCTCCGGTGAGGTGTTCGGCGGCGGCCGCATCGGCGTGGACCCCGACGTGGTGCAGTCGCTGGCCCGGCAGATCGCCTCGGTGGTGCGCCGTAAGGTGCAGGTGGCGGTCGTGGTGGGCGGTGGCAACTTCTTCCGCGGTTCGGAGCTGCAGAAGCGCGGCATGGACCGGCCGCGGGCGGACTACATGGGCATGCTCGCCACCGTGATGAACTGCCTGGCGCTGCAGGACTTCCTGGAGAAGGAGGGCATCGACACCCGGGTGCAGACCGCTATCACGATGGCCCAGGTGGCCGAGCCGTACATCCCGCGGCGGGCCATCCGGCACCTGGAGAAGGGCCGGGTGGTGATCTTCGGTGCGGGCGCCGGCATGCCGTACTTCTCCACCGACACGGTCGCCGTGCAGCGGGCGCTGGAGATCCACGCCGACGTGGTGCTGATGAGCAAGAACGGCGTGGACGCGGTGTACACCGCCGACCCCAACACCGACCCGACCGCCCGCAAGCTCGACTCGATCACCTTCGGTGAGGCGCTGCGCCGGGGGCTGCGGGTGGCCGACGCCGCCGCCTTCAGCCTCTGCATGGAGAATGGCCTGCCCATGCTGGTCTTCGGCGCGGAGGGCGAGGACACCATTATCAAGGCGGTCAGTGGCGAGCGGATCGGGACCTTGATCACCGCATGACCACCCCGCACCACCGACCTAGCTGAAGGAGGCGACGGAGCACGTGATCGACGACACGCTCCTCGAGGCCGAGGAGAAGATGGAGCGAGCCATCGAGCATGCCAGGGAGGAGCTCGCCACGATCCGTACCGGCCGGGCCACACCCGGCATGTTCTCCAAGATCCACATCGACTACTACGGCTCGCCGACGCCGGTGTCGCAGATGGCGTCGATCACCATCCCCGAGCCCCGGATGGCGATCATCAAGCCGTACGACGCCTCGCAGCTGGGCGCCATGGAGCGGGCGATCCGCGACTCCGACCTCGGTGTCAACCCCGCCAACGAGGGCACCCAGCTGCGCATCCTGCTGCCGCAGATGACCGAGGAGCGGCGCCGGGACATGATCAAGGTTGCCCGGCACAAGGGCGAGGAGGCCAAGGTGGCCATCCGGAACGTCCGCCGCAAGGCCAAGGAGGAGCTGGACCGCATCGTCAAGGACGGCGAGGCCGGCGAGGACGAGGGGCGGCGGGCCGAGAAGGATCTCGAGGACCTGACGCACAAGTACGTGGCCCACGTCGACGAGATCGTCAAGCACAAGGAAACCGAGCTGCTCGAGGTCTGATGGCCTACCTCGACCCGTACCGTCGTCCGGATGACTGGGCCGGCCGGCCCTCCCGTGAGGACCCGGAGGATGGCGCACCCGCATCGTACGGTCGGCATCGGGCGCGGCACTCAGCCGCGCCCGATCCGTATCGGGCGCCTTTCGAGGACGACTACCAGCAGCCGGACACCGGCCCGGGGTGGGGCCAGCCGATCCCCGGTCGGGACGGGGCGGGCTGGGGAGGTGTGGCCGGCGAGCGGACCGGACGGCGGCCGCCGGCAGACCGCGACGGGCGCGGCTGGGACGAGGCGGCCGAGGCATGGCCGGGTTGGCGCCAGCCGGCCACCGACCACGCCGGAACGGGTTGGGACCAGCCGACCGCCGAGCACGCCGGGGCGGGTTGGGACCAGGCGACCGCCCAGCATGGCGGAACGGGGTGGGACCAGCCGACCGCCGAGCACCCACCGGCAGCCGGCGCCCCGCCGCTGTCCGGTGCCGAGCTGTCCGACGTCGAGCAGGCGCTGCCCCCCGCCGGCCGCACAGGCCGGCCCCGCGGGCGCCGCCGCCATGGGCGCAGGCGCCGGGACCGGGCCGGGGCACCGGCCGCGGGCGGGGCCGGCAAGGGCCGAGCAGGCCGCAACCTGCCCGCCGCCATCGCCGTCGGACTCACCCTCGGTGCCGTCGTCATCGCCGCGCTCTTCGTCTGGAAGCCGGCCTTCCTGGCCGTGATCGCGGTCGGGGTGGGCATCGGGGTCTGGGAGCTCAGCCAGGCGGTACGCCATGCCGGAGCCCACCCGCCGCTGGTGCCGCTGATCGTCGGCGGGGTCCTGATGAGCGGTCTGGCCTGGTACGAGGGGCCGGATGCGCTCTGCGTGGGGTTGCTGGTGACGGTGCTGGCGGCGATGGTGTGGCGGCTGGCCGACGGCCCGGCCGGTTACCTGCGGGACGTCACGGCCGCGGTGCTGGTGGCCGTGTACGTACCGTTTCTGGGCGGCTTCGCCGCGCTCCTGGCCGAGCCTGCGGACGGGGCCAGGCGGGTCGTCGTGACGCTCGCCGCGGTGGTTCTCTCCGACACCGGGGGCTACGCGGCCGGCGTGTTCCTCGGCCGCCACCCGATGGCGCCGACCATCAGTCCCAAGAAGTCCTGGGAGGGGCTGGCCGGCTCGCTGGTCGCGGCGGCCATCGGCGGTGCGGTGATGCTCTCCTTGCTGCTCGACGTGGCCCCCTGGTGGGGTGCGGTCTTCGGGCTGGCCATCTCGGCCGTCGCGGTGATCGGTGACCTCGCCGAGTCGATGCTCAAGCGTGACCTCGGGGTCAAGGACATGAGCAGCCTGCTGCCCGGCCACGGCGGGCTGATGGATCGGTTGGACTCGATCCTGTTCGCCGTGCCCACCGCATACCTCCTACTTTCCGTGTTGGCGTCGTGACCCGGTGGACAGGGTTCGCCCGGCGGGAGGAGGACGTCCTCTTTACGGTGGTTCTGGTAGCGGTGTGCGTGCGGTGCGGCGTGGGAGACTGGTGACCGTCATGAGGGATCTGCCGCTTGCCACCGCCGACGGCGCAACGCGCCGCCGGGCGCCGCGCCACCTCGCCGACCTGGATCTGGCCGGCCGTCGCGCGGCCGTGGCGGAGCTGGGGGAGCGGGAGTTCCGGGCCCGGCAGATCTCCACCCATTACTTCGGCCGGCTGGTACGCGATCCGGCGCAGATGACTGACCTGCCGGCGCGGACCCGCGGGCGGCTCGCCGCCTCGCTGCTGCCCCGGCTGCTCACCCCGGTGCGGGAGCTGACCTGCGACGACGGCGCCACGCACAAGATGCTGTGGCGGCTGCACGACGGGGCGCTGGTGGAGAGCGTGCTCATGGGCTATCCGGACCGGATCACCGCCTGCGTGTCCAGCCAGGCGGGCTGCGGCATGGGCTGCCCGTTCTGCGCCACCGGCCAGGCCGGGCTGACCCGCAACCTGTCCACCGCGGAGATCGTCGACCAGGTGGTGTCGATGGCTGCGACCGCCTCCTCCGGGGCGGTGACCGGGACCGCCCAGACCCGCCTCTCGCACGTGGTCTTCATGGGTATGGGTGAGCCGCTGGCCAACTATGCCCGGGTGGTCGAGGCGGTGCGCCGGCTCACCGCGCCCGCGCCGGAAGGGCTCGGCCTCTCCCAGCGGCACATCACCGTCTCCACGGTCGGCCTGGTGCCGGCCATCCGCCGGTTGGCGGAGGAACGACTCTCGGTAACTCTTGCGCTCTCGCTGCACGCGCCCGATGATGTTCTCCGCGACGAACTCGTGCCGGTGAACCAACGGTGGAAGGTCGCCGAGGTGCTCGATGCCGCCTGGGCCTACGCAACGCGCACCGGACGGCGCGTCTCCATCGAGTACGCGATGATCAGGGACGTGAACGACCAGCCCTGGCGTGCCGACCTGCTGGGTCGCCTGCTCGCCGGCCGGCTCGCCCACGTCAACCTCATTCCGCTGAACCCGACGCCGGGTAGCAGGTGGGACGCTAGCCCGAAGCCGGTCGAGCAGGAGTTCGTCCGTCGGCTGCGCGCCGCCGGCATCCCGACCACGGTCCGTGACACCCGGGGTCGGGAGATCGACGGCGCATGCGGGCAGCTCGCCGCGAGCGAGGTGCTGGCATGATTCCGGCAACGGGCTTCGTCGGGTGGGCGGGCCCGGTGGGACCGGCGGCTGTCGCCGGTGCCGGGGTGGGCTATTGCGGACCGGCGGTCGTCGCCGGTGCCGGGGTGGGCTGGGGCGGACCGCCGGCCCGCACCGGGCCGGTGTCTGGCGGGCGGCGCCGCGGACGGAAGGTGGCAGAGTGACGAGTCAGGGTCAGCGATTCCGGCGTCGTGCGCTGCGTCGCGGTTACAAGGTCGACGAGGTCGACGAGTTCCTCGACCGGGTGGAGGCCACGCTCAACGGCGACCCGATCGGGGCTCCGGTCACCGCCCAGGAGGTGCACGACGTCGTCTTCCGGGTGCGCTTCGGCGGCTACGACGAATGGCAGGTCGACCTGCACCTGGACCGGGTGGAGCGGCAGATCGCCGAGCTGCACCAGCGCGGCGCATACGCCCGGGGTCCCGAGCGGATGGGCCCGCCCGACCGGATGGGGCCGCCCGAGCGGATGGGGCCGCCCGAGCGGATGGGGCCGCCGGACCGCATGGGTCCGCCGGACCGCATGGGGCCGCCTATGCCGCCCATGCCGGCGCCCCCGATGCAGCCACGACCCGTGTCGCCGATGGCGGCACCGGCCGGGCCACCACCGCGGGACCGCGGCTACGGCCGGTACGACGACGCCTTCCCTCCGGGGGACAGCTTCAACGGCTTCGAGACCGGCCGGCACGGCAAGATGGACATGACGGCCGAGATTCGCATGCCCGACCGCGGCATGCGTCCCGGGGCGGGCGCGCCGCCGCCGGGCCCAGGCTACGGCGGCCCGCCCGGAGACTACGGGCCGCCGCCGGGTGGCGGCTTCGGCGGTCGCGGCGACTACGGCCCGCCCAGCGACTACGGCCCGCCGGCCGGCCGTGACTTCGGCGCGCCGCCCGGTGGCTTTGCTCCGGCCGGCCCGCCGGTACCGGGCGAGGTGCACCGGGTGGACCAGCTGCGGCGGTCGTTCCAGCCGCGGCGGTTCGGCAGCGGCTACGACCCCCACCAGGTGGACCGGTTCTTCGAGAGCATCATCGCGTCGATGACCCATTCATCCGTCCCGATCAGCGACGCCGAGCTGGACTCCGCCCAGTTCAGCCTGGTGCCGGGCGGGTACTACGAGGCCGAGGTCGACGCGGCGATCCGGGAGGTCAAGGACATCCTGCGCCGGCGCTGAGCTGGCCGCGCGGATGGCCAGGCCGAGCGGGCGGCCGGCCCGCGGGCGGCCAGGCCGAGCGGACGGCCGGGCTGCGCTCACGCAGGTGCGGCGTGCTCACCCGGGCGGGCGCAGCGAGACGTCGGCCCGCCTGAAGCAGGCCGACGTCTCAGCGTAGGCCGTTGCGGCGCAGCACCGAGTCGAGGATCAGGATCGCGGCGATGAGCGCCGCGAAGCCGACCAGGAAGATGTCCTCGACGTGCCCCTCGTGGTTCCCGATCGTCAGCAGCAGCAGCACGATGATCGAGATCGTCCCGGCGATCTGTGCGGCCCGGCGGTTGTCCGGCTTGTGCTGGTCGGGAGAGGTCACCGGCTCTTGGTCGGCCACGGTCGGTCCTTCCTGGGTGTGCTCCCGGGGCTCCTGGGCGTGCTCCGGTACGGGGGATCGTCTCTTTCGGGTCAGTGTGGCATGCCCTTGAACGGCACCGCGCAAGGGCTCCGGTAGCGTCGTGCGGGACGGCTGACTGCGGTAGTGCGAAGGAGTTTGCGGTGCGAATCACCGGTACCGGGCACGCGAGCATGCGGATCGACACCCCTGCCGGTTCCATCCTGTGCGACCCGTGGGTGAACCCGGCGTACTTCGCCTCGTGGTTCCCCTTCCCGGACAACTCCCACCTGGACTGGCCGTCGCTGGGCAAGACCGACTACCTGTACGTGTCGCACCTGCACCGGGACCACTTCGACGCGGAGAACCTGCGGCGCAACGTCAGCAAGAAGGCGACCGTGCTGCTGCCCGAGTACCCGACCAGTGAGCTGGAGGACGAACTGCGCGAGCTCGGGTTCACCTCGTTCATCAAGACCAAGACGAACGAGCCGGTGGCGCTGGACGGCGGTCTCAACATCATGATCCAGGCGCTGACCTCGCCGACCGACGGGCCGATCGGCGACTCCTCGCTGTGGGTGGAGTACGACGGGGTGCGGCTGCTCAACCAGAACGACGCCCGCCCCACCGACCTGTCGGTCTTCGCCGAGCTGGGCCACGTGCACGCGCACATGCTCCAGTTCTCCGGCGCGATCTGGTATCCGATGGTCTACGAGCTGCCGGAGGCGGCGAAGCGGGCGTTCGGCAAGCAGAAGCGCGACCGCCAGTTCGACCGGACCCTGCGCTACATCAACGACCTGAAGGCGAGCTGGGTGTTCCCGATCGCCGGCCCGCCGTGCTTCCTCGACGACGAGCTGTGGCAGTTCAACGACATCTTCGGCGACGAGGGCAACATCTTCCCCGACCAGCAGGTGTTCGTGGACCACTACCACGGGCTGGGGTACGACAACGCGGTGATCCTGCTGCCCGGCACGGTCGCCGAGCTGACCGCCGAGGACTGCCGGGTCACCCAGCCGGTGCCGGACGTGCGGGAGTTCTTCGCCAACAAGGAGAGCCACCTGCGGGCCTACCGCGACCGGCAGCGCCCGGTGATCGAGGCGGCGAAGGCCAGCTGGGGCAACCCGGAGCTGGACGTCCTCACAAAGCTGAAGCGGCGTGTCGAGCCGCTGCTGGAGGAGTCTGTCTACCTGGCCAAGGGGGTCGGCGGGCCGGTCCGGCTGGATCTGGTCGGCAACGACGGCGAGCCGGCCGAGTCCATTGTGATCGACTTCCCCGGCAAGCAGGTGCGCCGGTACGCCGACGAGAAGGTGCGTTACCGGTTCCGCACCAGGCGGGCCCTGGTCGAGCACCTGCTCACCACCGGCGAGGTGGACTGGGTCAACTCGCTCTTCCTGTCCTGCCGGTTCTCGGCCGCCCGGATCGGCCAGTACAACGAGTTCGTGTACGCGTTCTTCAAGTGCCTGTCCGAGGAGCGGCTGCAGTACGCCGAAGGGTGGTACGCGGAGCAGAAGCCGGACGCGGAGGACGTGAAGCTGGGCGACTGGATCGTGCAGCGGCGCTGCCCGCACCTGAAGGCGGACCTGACCCGGTTCGGCGTCATCGAGGGCGACACGCTGACCTGCCAGATGCACGGCTGGAGCTGGGACCTGCCGTCCGGCAAGTGCCGGACCAGCGCCGGCCACGAGTTGCGCTCCCGCCCGGCCGATCAGCCGGCCCCGGCGTCAGCCAGCTAGGCCGCCTGCCGGGCTGCGTCCGGCCTGGGCGCACCGAAGGGCCGGACTGGTAGGGAGCACCGTGAAATAGATGGCCGCCTTGTCCGCACTTGCCGCTACCTCGGTGCCTGTGGACCAGGGGCGGACGCCGTCGGTGATAATGGCGCGGTGACTTCTCCGCGCCAGGTGGTGCTGCTGGGATCCACCGGCTCGATCGGCACTCAGGCCATCGACATCGTGCGGCGCAATCCGGACCGGTTGCGGGTCGTCGGCCTCGGCGCCGGCGGCGGCAATGTGGGACTGCTCGCCGCCCAGGCCCTGGAGCTGGGCGTCGAGGTGGTCGGCGTGGCGAAGGCCTCCGCAGCCCAGGACCTGCAGCTGGCCTTCTACGCCGAGGCGGCCAAGCGCGGGTACGCCACCGGCGAGTTCCGCCTCCCGAAGATCATCGCCGGGCCGGACGCGATGACCGAGCTGGCCGCCTGGCCGTGCGACCCCGGAGGGCAGCCCGGCGAGGTCATCGTGCTCAACGGCATGGTCGGCTCGGTCGGGCTGGCGCCCACCCTCGCCGCGCTGCGCGCCGGCCGGACCGTCGCGCTGGCCAACAAGGAGTCGCTGGTGGCGGGAGGACCGCTGGTGCGCGCGGCGGCCCGGCCGGGGCAGATCGTGCCGGTCGACTCGGAGCACTCGGCGTTGGCCCAGTGCCTGCGGGCCGGCAGCGCCGAGGAGGTGCGCCGGCTGGTGCTCACCGCCAGCGGCGGGCCGTTCCGGGGCCGGGCCGAGGCGGAGCTCGCCGACGTCACCCCGGAACAGGCGCTGGCCCACCCCACCTGGGACATGGGCCCCGTGGTCACGATCAACTCGGCGACCCTGGTCAACAAGGGCCTGGAGGTCATCGAGGCGCACGAGCTGTTCCGGGTCCCGTACGACCGGATCGAGGTGATGATCCACCCGCAGTCGGTGATCCATTCGATGGTGGAGTTCACCGACGGCTCGACCGTCGCCCAGGCCAGCCCGCCGGACATGCGGCTGCCGATCAGCCTGGCGCTGGGCTGGCCGCGGCGGGTGCCGCAGGCGGCCGCCGCGGTGGACTGGAGCACCGCGCACACCTGGCAGCTGCTGCCGCTGGACTCCGCGGCCTTCCCGGCGGTACGCCTGGCCAAGCAGGCCGGCCAGGCCGGCCGGTGCCGTCCGGCGATCTACAACGCCGCGAACGAGGAGTGTGTCGCCGCGTTCATCGCGCACCGGCTGCCGTTCCTGGGCATTGTCCGTACCGTCGAACAGGTGCTGGAGGAGGCGCCGGACTTCGCCGAACCGGGTACCGTCGAAGATGTGCTCGCCGCGGAGTCGTGGGCGCGCGGGCGGGCGCGGGAGATCATCGCTGGGAACGCCGGCCGGGACCGCTCCCGGCACGCTTCGTCGGCCGAGGTCGGGAAGGGAGCTTGATGCTGTACGTCCTCGGGCTGGTCGCCTTCGCCCTCGGCATCCTGATCGCGGTATCCCTGCACGAAGCCGGACACATGGTGTCCGCGAAGGCCTTCGGAATGAAGGTCACCCGGTACTTCGTCGGCTTCGGGCCCACCCTCTGGTCGTTCCGCAAGGGCGAGACCGAGTACGGCGTCAAGGCGATCCCGCTCGGGGGCTTCTGCAAGATCGTCGGGATGACCCCGCAGGACGACGACGTGGCTCCGGAGGACGAGCCGCGGGCGATGTGGCGCTTCCCGGTATGGAAGCGGACCATCGTGATGGCCGCCGGGTCGGTGACCCACTTCGTGCTCGGCTTCGTCGTGCTGTGGGGAGTTTTCGCCTTCGCCGCGCTGCCCGACGAGCACAAGTGGAACACCACCCCGCCGGTGGTCAAGGAGGTCTCCGCCTGCGTGCCGCTGACCTGGCAGGTGGACCCGGATACCGGCGAGCTGCGCGACTGCGACCCGGACCAGAGCCAGGCCAGCCCGGCGAGCAAGATCGGCCTGCGCGCCGGCGACACGATCACCGCCATCGACGGCCGGCCGGCCACCGGCTGGGACCAGGTCACCGATCAGATCAGGGCCGCGGCGAACAAGAACATCACCGTCACGTACACCCGGGACGGCACCGCGATCACCAAGAGCGTCTTCGTGCCGGCGGCGGAGCGCCCCAGGGAGGACCTCGACCCGACCACGCCGGTCGCCGAGGTGACCAAGGACGACCTGGAGCAGGTGGGTGTGCTGGGCATCACCTCGGTCGTCCCGACCAGCACGGCCGGGCCGATCGGCGCGTTCGGCCAGGCCGGGACGTTCACCGGGGAGATGTTCCAGCGGACGTTCATCGCGATCAAGCAGGTGCCGCAGCGGATCCCCGCCCTGTGGGACGCGCTGACCGGAGCACCGCGCGACCCGAACACCCCGATGAGCGTGGTCGGCGCCAGCCGGCTCGGCGGCGAGCTGGCGCAGCACGGCCTCTGGGAGCAGGCCCTGTTCATCTACGCCAGCCTGAACTTCTTCATCGGCGTGTTCAACCTGCTGCCGCTGCTACCGCTGGACGGCGGGCACATCGGGATCGCCTGGTTCGAGCGCGGCAGGTCCTGGCTGTACGCGCGCATCGGTCGCCGGGATCCGGGCCGGGTGGATTACTTCAAGCTGATGCCGATCACGTACCTGGTGATCCTGATTGGTGGCGGCTTCACCCTGCTGACCGTCGCCGCCGATATCGTCAACCCGATCACGCTTTTCGGAAGGTGAGGTTGTGAGCGTCGTCAACCTAGGGATGCCCGCCACGCCCCCGCCTGCGCTGGCTCCACGCCGCCAGAGCCGGCAGATCATGGTCGGTTCGGTGCCGGTGGGTGGTGGGGCGCCGGTGTCGGTGCAGTCGATGACCACGACCTTGACCGCGGACGTCAACGCCACGCTGCAGCAGATCGCCGAGCTGACCGCGGCCGGCTGCCAGATCGTACGGGTGGCGGTGCCGTCGCAGGATGACGTGGACGCGCTGCCGGCGATCGCGAAGAAGTCGCAGATCCCGGTGATCGCGGATATCCACTTCCAGCCGCGGTACGTGTTCGCGGCGATCGACGCCGGGTGCGCGGCGGTGCGGGTGAACCCGGGCAACATCAAGAAGTTCGACGACAAGGTCGCCGAGATCGCCAAGGCGGCCTCGGACGCGAAGGTGCCGATCCGGATCGGGGTCAACGCCGGTTCGCTGGACAAGCGGCTGCTGGAGAAGTACGGCAAGCCGACGGCCGAGGCGCTGGTGGAGTCGGCGCTGTGGGAGTGCTCCCTGTTCGAGGAGCACGGCTTCCGGGACATCAAGATCTCGGTGAAACACAACGACCCGGTGGTGATGATCCGGGCGTACCGGCAGCTGGCCGAGCAGTGTGACTACCCACTGCACCTGGGTGTGACGGAGGCCGGTCCGGCGTTCCAGGGCACGATCAAGTCGGCGGTGGCGTTCGGGGCCCTGCTGGCGGAGGGGATCGGGGACACCATCCGGGTGTCGCTGTCCGCGCCGCCGGTAGAGGAGGTCAAGGTCGGTACGGCGATCCTGGAGGCGCTCGGGCTGCGCGAGCGGGGCCTGGAGATCGTCTCCTGCCCGTCGTGCGGCCGGGCACAGGTGGACGTGTACAAGCTGGCCGAGGAGGTCACCGCCGGCCTGGAAGGGCTGCCGGTGCCGCTGCGGGTGGCGGTCATGGGCTGCGTGGTCAATGGCCCGGGCGAGGCGCGCGAGGCGGATCTCGGGGTGGCCTCCGGCAACGGCAAGGGCCAGATCTTCGTCAAGGGCGAGGTCATCAAGACGGTGCCCGAGGGCCAGATCGTCGAGACGCTGATCGAGGAGGCGCTGCGGCTGGCCGAGGAGATGGGCGCCGAACTCCCCGAGGAGCTGCGCGGTCTCAGCTCCGGCCCTACCGTCACCGTCCACTAACCTCCGCGATCTTGCAGTTGTGTACCCCGATAAAAGGGATATGTCCGCCTATTTCCGGGGGCACAACTGCAAGATCGCGGGAGGGGGTTAGTCGTTCTCGGCGAGGATGGCGTAGAGCTTCCGCCGGGCCTCGTCCAGCACCGCTGCGGCCCGGGTGCGCTGCTCCTCGGTGCCGGTCATCATGACCTGGCGCAGCGCGTTCATGGCGCCGAAGCCGGCCTGCTGGATGTCCCGCCAGGAGGAGACGCGCTCTTCGGCGTACTCGGCCCAGGGCGCCTCCTCGGCCGCCTGGGCCGCCTCGGCCCGGCCCGCCTCGGTCAGCGTGAACCGCCGTCGGCCACCGCTCTCCTCGCTGGTCACCAGCCCCTCGTCCTCGAGCAGCTGCAGGGTCGGGTAGACCGAGCCGGGACTCGGCCGCCAGACGCCGCCGGTCCGTGACTCCAGCTCCTGGATGATCTCGTACCCGTGCATCGGGCGCTCGGTGAGCAGCGCGAGGATGGCGGCCCGCACGTTGCCACGCCGGCCGCGCGACCGGCCGTGCCCGTGCCCCCCATGGCCGTGACCGTGTCCCGGATGTGGGCCGAACCCCGCCCCCCATCCGCCGCCGAAGGAGAACATCCGCTCCCAAGGTCCGCGTCCGTAGCCCCTCATGATCTATCTCCGTTCTGTCGTTGATACGTCGACGATATATCGGTAACCTATCGGCAGCAACGCGGCGTCAGTGTGGCGTAGTCGACTCCTCAGCCGCATCTCAGCTGTGCACGGCAGAGTCGATGGGAGACAACGGGGGAGGAACCATGAGCGAGCTCGCAGGCGCACCATGGTTGTCCGGACGGTCGTGGCCGCCGGCGTCGGCCGGCACGCGCTATGTCATCCGCGCTGATGGCCTGACCAAGCGGTACGGCAGGACGATCGCCCTGTCCGGAGTGGACCTCGCCGCCCGTGAGGGTGTCGTGCTGGGCCTGCTCGGCGACGACGGGGCAGGCAAGACCACCGCGGTACGCATCCTCGGCGGGCTGCTGCGCCCGGACGCCGGGCAGGCCACCATCGCCGGTTACGACGTGCTGCGCCAGCCCGACCGGGTGCGTGCCGTGGTCGGTGTGGTCGGTCGCGGGGCCGCCGTCGACGAGCAGGTGACCGGCCTGCAGAACCTCCTGGTGGCCGGCCGGCGCCGGGAGCTGTCCCGGGGCGACGCCAGGCGCCGCGCCCGCGAGCTGGTGGACCGCTTCGGGCTCGACGACGTCGCCGGGCGGCGGGTCGAGGAGTACAGCGTCCTCCAGCGGCGCAAGCTGGATCTGGCCGTGCGGCTGATGGGTCGGCCGCGTGTCCTGTTGCTCGACGAACCCACGGCCGGGCTCGACCCGGCGAGCCGGCACGAGGTCTGGCGGCTGGTTCGCGAGCTGGCCACCGACGGCGTGACCGTCGTGTTCACCACCCGCCAGCTGGACGAGGCGGACCAGCTGGCCACCGAGATCGCCGTGATCGACCGCGGCCTGCTCGTCGCCAGCGGCACCCCTACCCAGCTGAAGGCGAAGCTGGGCGGGCGGACGCTGGACGTGCGGCCGGCGTCCGCGGCCGACCTGCCGGCGGTGCGCGCGGTGGTGAGCCGCGTGACCGGTGCCGTGCCCCGGCCGGACACCGATCCGGGCGTGGTGAGCGTGTCCGACGTGGACCCGGGTGCGCTGCCCGAGGTGATGAGCTGGCTGGATGAGGCCGGCATCCCGGTCGCCGAGATCGGGCTGCGGCTGGCCGGCCTGGACGAGGTGTTCGTGGCGCTGACCGGTCACCGGCCGGCGCTGGCAGAGGCGGTGCCCGCGTAGCCGTCCGGTGGCGCGCCCGCACCCGGGCATGCTCGTGATCGGCCGAGCCGGAGGTAGGTGGCCGCGATATTCCGCGCCGCCCACCTCATGATCATCCGAATGGGTGGTCAGGACGCTGAGGGCAGGCAGAGCCCGGTCGTTGTAGTCGAACAGGGCCTGGTTCTCCCAGCCGTCACCGGAGTTCGGGTTGGTCGGGTCCCAGCCGCCGCCCGGGACCGCCGTCCACGTCGGCTCCCAGTAGAAGACGCCCAGACCGCGGCCCCGTGGCCAGCCCGAGCGCGAGCAGGGCGGCAGCAAGCACTTCCTGATCATGTGAGCGCTCCCAGAGGTCACGCCGGGCTGGTTGCGGACCGGCGGGCTAGGCGAAGGCTTTGTGAGCCTTCCCAGAACCACGTCTCATCGATGTCTGTCAAGAGGTGCCGCAGTCGCCCGGTTCTGCTCGCGGCCAACCCTGATGAATCGGTGCCGGATCTGGCAGTCTTGTAGACGTGCTCACGATGCCCGTGCGCCACCTCGGAGAGCTCGACCGCGGCGCCGTCAGGCGCCTGCTCGACGAGGAGCCGTACGCCGGGGCGCCGGTCGCCGAGCGGGTGGAGGCGCAGGGCCTGGGCTGGTGGCGGGGTGAGGGGCGGCTGTTCGGGTACGGCTCGCGCCGCCACCTGGAGTCGATCTGCTACCTGGGCAACCACCTGACGCCGGTGCGGGCCGGGCGGGCGGCGGCCGCCGCGTTCGCCGACCTGTTCGCCGCCGAGCCGCGCACCTGTTCGTCGATGGTCGGCTCGGCCGACGCCGTGCTCGCCCTCTGGCAACGGCTGTCCAGCGCCTGGGGCGACGCCCGGGACGTGCGCCCGTGCCAGCCGCTGATGGTCACGCACGCGCCGCCGGAGGTGCCGCCCGACCCGGGAGTGCGGCTGGTCCGGCCCGACGAGATCGACCTGCTCTTCCCGGCCGCGGTGCGGATGTACACCGAGGAGGTGGGCGTCTCGCCGCTCGCCGACGACGGCGGGCGGGGGTACCGCCAGCGGGTCACGGAGCTGGTGCGCAACCGCCGCGCGTACGCCCGGTTCGAGGACGGCGAGGTGGTTTTCAAGGCCGAGCTCGCCGTGGTCACCCGGCACACCGCGCAGGTCCAAGGGGTGTGGGTGGCACCGGAGTGGCGCGGGCACGGCATCGCGACCGCGGCGATGGCCGCGGTGGTCCGCGATGCACTGCACCGGGTCGCCCGCTCGGTGAGCCTCTACGTCAACGACTACAACATCCCGGCGCGCCGGACCTACGCACGCTGCGGATTCCGCCGGGTCGGCGAGTTCGCCACCGTGCTGTTCTGACATCCCGACACAGCTGACTGACATCCCGGTCCCGGCACAGCTGACTGACTTCCCGGCACATCTGACTCCCCGGCGCACCGCTGCGGCGACGCCGATGGGTGGCCGCTCGATGTCTGCTATGTTCGGCGTGATCCGCTTTAGGGTTGGTTCCTGCCCGCCCGGCTGCCGAATGATCGATGGGATTCCTGTGCCGATCGAGCAGAATGACGAGCCTGCCGGGACGGCGGTCTTCCTGACCGGGCCGCCCCGACACAGGCAGCGTGACCTGGGGCGCCAGCGATGGTCCCGGCTGCTGTCCACCGCCGGCTCGATGGCCGTCTTCCTGATGCTGCCGGTGTTGGCGTACCAGGTGACGGGTGCGAGTCTGTGGACGGCGGCCGCGGTGGTCGCGGGCTGCCTGCCGCACCTCGGTGGCCCCGTGGTGAGGGACATCGTTGCGCGCTGGGCCGACCGGCGGCGGGTGCTGGTCGCGGCCGACGCGGCGAACGCCGCGGTGCTGGCGAGCCTGCCTGTCGCGTTCGCGCTGGACGCCCTCACCGCGCCGCACGTGCTCGGCGTCGCGTTCGCGGCGCAGGCCCTCTTCGTCGGCTTCGACTCGGCCAGCGCGCCACCCGCCAGTCGGGACCGCCTGGGCCGGCCGCTGTTCATCGGCGGGCCCACCCGGTTGCTGGCCGCTCCGGTGCTCGGCGCCGCCGTCCTCCTGCTCACCGCCGTGCGCCCGCTGGTCACAGTGGACGGTGTCTCCGCGGTCGTCTCGTGCCTGCTGGTCCGGGCCATCGTGACCTGGTCCGAACGCTGGTCGCCGCCGCAGATCCCGCCGCCCAGCCTGGGGATCGGCCTGCGCCGGCGGCTCGCCGCCTGGTCCGGGCGGAAGGTGGACCAGCTGCACCTCCTCGTCTGCGGGTTGCACGCGGCCGGGGGCGGCGCGTTCCTTGGGCAGTTCGTGCCCTGGGCTGACCAGGATCTGGGGATCGCCCCGATCCGGGACGTGCGCCTCGGCCTGCTGCTCGGCTTGTGGGCTGCCGGTGCTGGCCTGGCCACCGTGGTGCTGCCCCGGGCGGCGGCCACCCTGACCACCGGCGGCCTGCTGTCACCGGACGCCGCCGATCGGCTGGTCAGGTCGGGCGTGCTGGCCCGGGCCGCGGCCGACCGGCTGGTCCACGGCACCGTGCCGCAACCGCGGCCGCGGCGGGCGGGGGCGGCCGGGGCGGCCGTCCTGCGAGCCGTCCGCCGGGTGACCGACCACCTGGGCGGCTACCGGGTCACGCTGGTCTTCCTGCCTGCTGCCGCGGTGTGCCTGCTGCTGTCCGCGGTGGCCCCGCACTGGACCGTCGCCGCCGTCACGGTGGCGGCGTGGGGCACCGCCTACGTGGTGGTGGTTCTGGACGCCCGGGTGGCCGCCGCCGGCTCGCGGATGCTCGCCTATGGCCTTGGCTGGCCGGCCGGGGCGCTCGCGGGTGGCCTGGTCGGCGCGGCCTGGGGCCCCGCGGCCGGCCTTGCCACCGGTGCGCTGCTGGTCTTGGCGGCCGCCGCGGTGGCCTGGCTGTCGCCGCTGCGCACGGCCAACCGGGCGGTGCCCGCGACCGAGCCCGTCGCCCCGGTATGACACCCAACCGGCCGGGAACGGTGCCGCGGCGGGCCACGGGCGACGCGACGAACATCGACGGGCAGGCGGTCATCTCCCGGATGGCGGCGTTAGGCTCGGCACCATGACCGTCCGCGCACCTCTGAAACCCGGCAAGCTCTCCCCGCGGCGTCAGGTCCCGGCGCACATCCCGCGCCCGGAGTACGTGGGGAAGAAGCGGCCCCGGGAGTGGCGCGGCTCGCACGTGCAGACGCCGGAGACGATCGAGAAGATGCG
>Ga0310834_100269_pt1 | contig 75427 bp, 70 predicted proteins | sample SM_ome_2_FD_201314 | JGI IMG/M metagenome (GOLD analysis project Ga0310834, IMG submission 201314) | Sorghum-adapted microbial communities enriched on stacked mutant (SM) sorghum from Joint BioEnergy Institute, Emeryville, California... ...
CACCTGGCCCGCCGCATCTGGCGCGTGCTCTGCGCCCCGACCGATCAGGCCAACGAGAACAACAAGATCATGACCAACAAGAACGGCAACGCGCCCGCTCCGGCGCTCGCCTTGACATAGGAGCAACTCATGCTCACCTCGCGCGACCCGACGTCGCTGCGCACCCGGGCGTGGGATCACGGCGGCCGCCCGCTCACCTCGCCGCGGCTCGTGCGCATCTCCCTGGGCGGCGTGCCCGCGATCGCCACCGGCGGCCTGGTCTTCGTGGCCGAGTCCGACGCCGACGCCGCCCGCCCCGCCGCCGAGGAGGCCGGGATGACCGACGCGGGCGTCGCCCCGCTCATGGTGCTCGAGCTCGACACGTCGCTGGCCGAGGCGCCGTCGGTGGGCGTCGAGCGCGCGGTCGACGCGGACTGCGTGCAGGAGGTCGCAGAGCTCATCCGCGCCGCGTTCGGCGTCGACGCGAACCTGCGCGCCGACCTGCCCGACGTGCCCGGCGCGGACGCGTGGCTGCTGCGCGAGGACGGGCGCGCGATCGCCGCGCTCGTCGCGACCTCCGACCCGGACTTCGTCGCGATCTGGTCGATGGCGACGCTCCCCTCCCGCCGGCACGAGGGGCACGCGCGCCACCTGCTGCGCGCGGTGCTCGGCCACTACGCGCTCGAGGGCGCGGCGCGGGCGTGCCTCGTCGCGACGCCCGAGGGCGAGCGGCTGTACCGCTCGGTCGGCTTCGAGCCGGTCGAGCAGCTCCGCGTGTGGCGCCCCGCCGCGCGCTGACAGCGCGCCCGGCACGTGGCACGATGCGTGCATGTCGCGCTTTCACCACCTGTGGATCGTCGAGGCCGAGCTGGAGATCCGCAATCCGGCCCCCGACGCCGACTCGCGCTGCGAGCGGATCTTCCAGGCGCTCGAGCGCTTCGCCAGCGAGGACACCGAGCCGTATCCCGCCCAGGCGGCCACGAACGACGACGGGTGGGCCGAGCTGACGTTCCCGGTGTTCGCGCCGACCCGGTTCGCGGCGGTGGCGGCCGGCGCGACGCTGCTCGCCGAGGCGTGTGCGGAGGCCGACGCGGAGGTCGGGGTGGTGCGGCTGACCGCCGGCGAGGGGTCGGCGGAGCTCCTGCGCTACCGCGAGCGCACTCAGGCGATGGAGGCCGAGCGCTGACGTGAGCGCCGCGCCGCCTTCTGGCGCTGCACCGGGTCCAGCTCGACCTTGCGCAGCCGGACGGCGGCGGGCGTCACCTCGACGCACTCGTCCTCGCGCAGGAACTCGAGCGCCTGGTCGAGGCTGAGCGTCCGCTTGGGCACGAGCCGCTCGAGCTCCTCCGCGGTCGACGAGCGGTGGTTGGTGACCTTCCGCGGCCGGACCGCGTTGACGTCGAGGTCCTCGGGCCGGACGTGCTCGCCGACGATCATGCCCTGGTAGACCTCGTCGCCGGGTTCGACGAACAGCGACCCGCGGTCCTGGAGCTGGAAGCACGCGTAGCCGGTGACCTGCCCGGCCCGGTCGGCGACGAGCGAGCCGGTCGACCGCGTGCGCAGCTCGCCCGCCCACGGCTCGTACCCGTCGTAGACGTGGTGCAGGACGCCGGTGCCGCGGGTCTCGGTGAGGAACTCGGTGCGGAACCCGATGAGGCCGCGCGCCGGCATGCGGTACTCCATCCGCACCCAGCCGGTGCCGTGGTTGACCATCTCGCTCAGCCGCCCCTTGCGCTCGGCCAGGAGCTGGGTGACGACGCCGACGTGCTCGTCGGGGACGTCGATCGTCACGTGCTCGTAGGGCTCGTGGCGGACGCCGTCGATGTCGCGCAGCAGCACCTGGGGCTGGCCGACGGTCAGCTCGAAGCCCTCGCGGCGGAGCGTCTCGACGAGCACGCCGAGCTGCAGCTCGCCGCGCCCCTGGACCTCCCACGCGTCGGGCCGTTCGGACTCGCGGACGCGCAGCGAGACGTTGCCGACCAGCTCGGCGTCGAGGCGGTTCTTCAGCAGGCGCGCGGTGAGCTTCGTCCCGTCACGCCCGGCCAGCGGCGAGGTGTTGATGCCGACGACAACGCTCAGCGACGGCTCGTCGACGGTGATGACCGGCAGCGGGCGCGGGTCGGCGGGGTCGGCGAGCGTCTCGCCGATCGTCACGTCGGCGATCCCGGCGACCGCGACGATCTCGCCGGGGCCCGCCTCGGCGGCGTCGACGCGCTCGAGCGCCTCGGTGACGTACAGCTCGGTGACCTTCGCCTCCTCGATCGACCCGTCGGCGCGGCACCAGGCGACGGTCTGGCCCTTGCGGATCGTGCCCTGGTGGATGCGGCAGATCGCCAGCCGGCCGACGTAGGGCGAGGCGTCGAGGTTCGTGACCTGCGCCTGCAGCGGATGGCCGGTGTCGTAGGCGGGCGGCGGGATCGCCTCGACGATGAGGTCGAGCAGCGGCGTCAGGTCGCCGGCCAGCGCGGCGGGGCCCTCGGTCGACGCCTGCCCGGTCTTCGCGTTGCAGTAGACGACCGGGAAGCCGATCTGGTCCTCGTCGGCGTCGAGGTCCAGGAACAGCTCCTCGACCTCGTGGACGACCTCGTCGACGCGCGCGTCGGAGCGGTCGACCTTGTTGACGACGAGGATGATGTCCAGCCGCGCCTCGAGCGCCTTGCGCAGCACGAACCGCGTCTGCGGGAGCGGGCCCTCGGACGCGTCGACGAGCAGCAGGACCCCGTCGACCATCGTCATGCCGCGCTCGACCTCGCCGCCGAAGTCGGCGTGGCCGGGCGTGTCGATGATGTTGATCTTCGTGCCGCGGTGGTGGATCGCGGTGTTCTTGGCGAGGATCGTGATGCCGCGCTCGCGCTCCTGGTCCATGGAGTCCATGACCCGCTCGTCGATCAGCGCGTTCTCGCGGAACGCGCCGGTCTGGCGCAGCATGGCGTCGACCAGCGTGGTCTTGCCGTGGTCGACGTGGGCGATGATCGCGATGTTGCGCAGGTCCGCGCGGCTCTGGGTCACCCACCGGAGGGTAGGAGCGCGACCCACGTGGCCCGCGCGACCGCGAGCGTGCGGCCGTCCGCGGCGCGGATCGCGCTGACCGAGAAGCGCCGCCGCCCGTCGGCGCCGGTGGCCCGGGAGACGACCAGGTGCGGCTCGCCGGCGGTCAGCGGCGCGAGGTGCACGCCGGCGATCCGGCCGAGCACGTGCGGGACGCCGGGCGCCTCGGCCATGTGCGGCGCGCTCGACGGGCAGTCCAGCGCCGCCCAGACCGTCTCGGGACTGTCGTCGGGCGGGGTGAACGCGACCGCCGACAGGCCCTCGCGGCCGACCGGCCCGGCCAGGCAGTGCAGGCCCTCGGGGTTGTCCGGCCCGCACCCGTAGCAGCCGGGGAACGGGTGGCCGGCGGCCAGCGGGCTGCGCTTGCCCGCCGCCTGCGCCTCGTCGATCGTCACCGGCCCGAGCGCCTCGCCCTCGGCCGCCAGCGCGGCCGCCTCGCCGGCGGGCAGCGGGCGCGCCTCGGCGAGGACCGCCCCCGCCGGGTCGAGCAGCCGGCCGTCCCGGATCGCGAGCTCGGTCTCGACCGGCACCGGCCGGCGGATCGTCACCTCGGCCGGGCCCGGCCCGGCGACGGTCGCGGCGATCACGCCGCCGTTCGCGTTTCCCGGCGGGCCGGACAGGCGGGCCGGGATGACGACGCTCACCGGACGACCTGCAGGTCCTTGGGGAGCGAGCTCAGGACCTCGTGGCCGTCCTCGGTGACCGCGACGAGGTCCTCGATCCGCACGCCGATCCGGCCGGGGATGTAGACGCCGGGCTCGACCGTCACGACGTGCCCGGGCGCGAGCGCGGTCTCGCCCTGCCTGCTCAGCCGCGGCCCCTCGTGCACCTCGAGGCCGACGCCGTGCCCGAGCCCGTGGCCGAAGTGCTCGCCGTGGCCGGCGGCGCCGATGATCTCACGCGCGACCGCGTCGACCTCCTTGCCCAGCGGCCCGGGCCGGACCGCGGCGAGCGCCGCCTGCTGGGCCTCGAGGACGAGCTCGTAGACCTCGCGGTCGCGCGGGTCGAGCGTGCCGGTGGCGAACGTGCGCGTGCAGTCCGACGCGTAGCCGTCGAGCATCGCGCCCCAGTCGATCGTCACGAGCGTGTCCGGCGGGATCGCGACGTCGCGCGGCTGGGCGTGCGGGAGCGCGGCATGCGCCCCGGCCGCGATGATCGACGGGAACGACGCGTCCGAGGCGCCGCGGCGGCGCATCGCGAACTCGAGGTCGAGCGCGACCTCGCGCTCGGTCCGCCCCACGATCCCCTGCTCGAGCACCTCGGTGAGCGCCGCGTCGGCGAGCCGCGCGGCGGCCCGGATCTTGTCGATCTCGTCGCCGTCCTTGACGAGGCGCAGCTCCTCGATCAGCCCGCCGGCGGCGACGAGCTCGACGTGGTCGCCGACCATCGAGGCGAGCTTGGCGTGCCGGGCGACCGGCATGTGCTGGTCGTCGAACCCGACGCGCGCGGGCAGGTCCCGCACAGCGCGCTCGAACAGCTCGGTGGCGATCTCGCGCTCCCACGCGTCGCCGACCTCCTCGGCCGACTGGGTCAGGTAGCGGAAGTCGGTGACGAAGCGCCGGATCTGCGGCCCGACGACCGCGAGGCCGTTCGACCCGGTGAACCCGGTCAGCCAGCGCAGGTTGACGAGGTCGGTGACCAGCAGCGCGTCGAGCTCGCGCTCGGCCAGCGCCGCCAGCACCCGGTCCACGCGTGTCGTGCTCATCGGCTAAAGCTCCTCCTTCAGGCGCTCCAGCGCGCGGCGGTAGCCGTCGGGACCCTGGCCCGACACGGTCTCCAGGCACAGGTCGCGGATGACCGAGACCCGCCGGAACTCCTCGCGCGCCATGACGTCGGACAGATGCACCTCCACGGCGGGCAGCCCGGTCAGCTCGAGCGCGTCGCGGATCGCCCAGGCGTAGTGCGTCCACGCGCCGGGGTTGAGCACGATCGCGTCGGCCAGGCCGTCGAGGCGGTGCAGGTGCTCGACGAACTCGCCCTCGTGGTTGGTCTGGAAGAACCGCACGACGAGCCCCAGCTCGCGCGCGAAGTCCTCGATGCGCCGCTCGAGCTCGTCGAGCGTCAGGCGGCCGTAGTGCCCGGGGTCGCGGCGCCCGAGCTGGTCGAGGTTGACGCCGTGCATGACCTCGACCCGGTTCCTCATGCCAGCAGCTCCTCCACCGCCGCGCGGACGTCGCCGTCCGCGACGTCCTGGCCGTGCACGACGCGCCCGGGCGCGTGGACGAGCACGAACGGCACGCGGTCGCCGGTGCGCTTCTTGTCGCGCCGCGTCGCCGCGACGACCGCGTCCGGATCGACGGCGTCGATCGTGACCGGCAGGCCGGCGGCCTGCAGCAGGCCGCGGACCTGCTCGCGCAGGTCGTCCAGGCCGGACAGGCGCAGCGCGGCGAGCAGCCCGAGCCCGACCGCCTCGCCGTGGCGCAGCCGCGCGTAGCCGGTGACGGTCTCGAGCGCGTGGGCGACGGTGTGGCCGAGGTTGAGTACCTGGCGGCGCCCGCCGTCGCGCTCGTCGGCGGCGACGACGCCGACCTTCGTGCGCGCGCACGCGAACACGATCTCGGCGTCGACGGGCGCGCCGGCGGCGACGCGCTCCCACAGCCGCCCGCCGGCGATGAGCGCGGTCTTGACGACCTCGGCGTACCCGGCGGCGTGCTCGGCGCCGGGAAGCGTCTCGAGCGTGTCGAGGTCGGCGAGGACGGCGTGCGGCTGGTGGTAGGCGCCGACGTAGTTCTTGCCCTCGGGCAGGTCGACCCCGGTCTTGCCGCCGATCGCCGCGTCGACCTGCGCGACGACGGTGGTCGGGACCTGCACGACCGCGATCCCGCGCTGGTAGGTCGCCGCGCAGAACCCGGCGAGGTCGCCGACCACCCCGCCGCCGACCGCGCGGACGTGGTCGCCGCGGGTCGTGTCGCCCTGGGCCAGCGCGCGCCACACGCGCTCGGCGGTGGCGAGCGTCTTGTGCTGCTCGCCGGCGGGGATGACGATCTGCGCGCCGGGCGCCCAGCGCCCGGCCACGTGCTCGTCGGACACCGTCACCGCGCGGCCGGGCGCGCCCGGGTCGACGTCGCGCACGCCGTGCCCGACGATCACGGGGTAGGCGCCGCCGGCGGTCTGCGCCCACACCATGCGCGCGTCGGCGGGCAGGCGGCGCAGCACGTCGAGGACCGCCTCGACCGAGGCCTGGGCGGGGACGACGACGTCGGCGACCTCCTCGTACAGGGGGCGGCGCGCGAAGAACAGGTCGACGAAGTCGCCGCGGTTGCGCGCCAGCGGCCGGCTGGAGTGCCGTACGCGCTGCCAGCAGGTCTCCAGGTCGGCGTCGATCCACATGACGCGCCGGTCGCGCAGCGCGGCGCGCACGCGGTCGGACTGGACGGCCCCGCCGCCGAGCGCGAGGATCCCGCCGTGCTCGAGCAGCTCGAGCACGAGCTCCTCCTCGCGCGCGCGGAACGCCGCCTCGCCGTGCTCGGCGAAGAACGCGGGGATCGGCCCGTACCGGCGCTCGAACTCCTGGTCGGCGTCGACCGGCTCGACGGCGAGCGCGTTGCCCGCCGCCCGGGCGGTCGTCGACTTGCCGCTGCCCATGAAGCCGACGAGGACGAGGCTGCCGATCCCGCCCTCCGGTCCGTGCGCCGCCGGACCCGCCGTCGCCGTCACACCCTCGCGCGCTTCCACCCGATCCGCTCTTCGTACCGCTCGACCGCCTCGCGCACGTCGTCGATGTGGTCGCCGCCGAACTTGTCGCGGTAGGCGGAGGCGAGCACGTGGGCGACCATCGCCTCGCCGACGACCGCGCCGGCCGGGACGACGCACGAGTCGGTCCGCTCGCGCAGCGCCTGGGCGGGCTCGAGCGTGGAGATGTCGACCGACCGCAGCGGCTTGGTCAGCGTCGGGATCGGCTTGAGCGCGGCACGCGCGGTGAGCGTCTCGCCGGTCGTCATCCCGCCTTCGAGCCCGCCCGCATGGTTCGTCTCGCGGTAGAAGCCGCGCTCCTCGGAGTAGAAGATCTCGTCGTGGGCCTCCGAGCCGGGCTTGCCGGCGAGGTCGAAGCCCTCCCCCAGGCCGACGCCCTTGACCGCCTGGATCGAGGCGAGCGCCATCGCGATCCGCCCGTCGAGGCGCTCCTCCCACGACACGTGCGAGCCGAGGCCGGGGACGAGGCCGAACGCGCGCACCTCGAACACGCCGCCGATCGACTCGTTCGCCTTGCGCTGGACGTTGATGTGCTCGACCATCGCCGCGCTGGCCTCCGGGTCCAGGCAGCGGACGGGATCGTCGTCGACGCCCTCGAAGTCCTCGAGCGCCAGGTCGTCGGGCACCCGGGCGCGCACGGGGCCGATCTGCACGACGTGCGAGCGGATCTCGACGCCGAGCGCGCGCAGGAACGCCTTGCTGAGCGTCCCGCCGGCGACGCGCGCGGCGGTCTCGCGCGCGCTGGCGCGCTCGAGGATGTTGCGCACGTCGGTCTGGCGGTACTTCCACGTGCCGACGAGATCGGCGTGGCCGGGCCGCGGCAGGTGGACCTCGGGGATCTCCGCCTCGACCGGCCACGGGTTCATCCGGTCCTCCCAGTTGGCGTAGTCGCGGTTGGCGACCCGCAGCGCGATCGGGCCACCGAGCGTGCGCCCGTGGCGCACGCCGGAGGTCACCTCGATCGTGTCCTTCTCGATCTTCATGCGCCCGCCGCGGCCGTGGCCGAGCTGCCGCCGGGCCATGTCGCGGTCGAGCGTCTCGCGGTCGAGCTCGAGCCCCGCGGGCAGCCCCTCGACGATGCAGGTCAGGCCGGGTCCGTGCGACTCACCGGCGGTGATCATCCTCAGCGCCATCCGGCGCTAGAGACTATTCGGCGGGCTCGACGATGCCCTTGGCGCTGGAGAACGTCAGGTCGCCGACGAGCGAGCCGACCTCGTTGATGAGGCGGCGCAGCACGACGCGGCCGGCGGGCGACTCGCGACGGCGCGAGGCCGCGGCCTCCTCGGGCGTGTCGGCCTGCAGCGGCGTGATCGCGTCGACGTCGAGCTGGTACTCGGTCGTCGAGCCGTCGATCGCCTGCGCGGCGAACGTCGCGCTCTTGCCCTCGCCGAGGCGCACGCGCTGGCACTCCTCCGGGCTGGGCTCGCACACCGCGTCGCCCGCGGCGGCCGCCTCGGACGGGTTGAGGAAGAGCGCGTCGGTGCCGTCGCCGACGACGCCGAGGAAGACGAACGACGGGTCGTCGACGCTCGGCAGCGGGGTCAGCCGCGCGAGGTTGTAGCGCTTGACGAGCCGGCCGGGCGGGCCGAACCGCAGGTCGACGCGGAAGCCGCCGAACAGCGCGCTGTTCATCGCGCCGGCGCCGGTCGGGACGACCAGGCCGAGCGAGCGCGAGTACGCGAGGTCGGAGACGTCGACCTGCCGGGTCCGGACGGCCTTGCGGAGCACCTCGCGGCCGGCCTTGGACTCGCGGGCGCGGGCGGCCTTGGCGACCGCCGCGTTCGCGGCGACCTTGCGCGAGATGCGGACGAGCTCGAGCTGGTACTGGACGACCTGGCCCTCGGGCGTGGTGACGTCGAAGAACGCGGTCTCGCCGGCCTCCATGTGGACGCGCTCGCAGTTCTGCTTGGACGGCTTGCAGGTCGCGTCGCCGGTGACGGTGGCGTCGCTGGAGACGAGGAACATCGCGTTCTTGCCGTCGGCGGCGATGCCGAGGTAGACGAAGAACGGCTCGGTCCGGCTGGGCAGCGGGCTCAGGCGCGGGACGTCCTTCTTCTCGGTGAGCGTGCCGCCGTTCTTGCCGAAGCGCAGGTCGACGTGCCACGAGTCGCGGTTGTCGTCGCTCTTGCCCGCGCCCGGCTTGGAGGCCGAGCCCGAGCCCGAGCCGGGGCTCGTGCCGCCGGTCGTGCCGTCGACCGGGACGGTGTCGATGCCCGGCAGGCCGCCGCCCGCGGAGCTCGTGCCGCCGGGGGAGCTGCCGCCGGAGCCGCCGGAGCCGCCGGAGCCGTCCTGGCCGCCTGAGCTCTCGGGCTTGGGCGCCGGGGGCTGCTTGAAGGGGTCGCGGGCCGTGCCGCCGGACTTCACGCCGGTCTCGTCCTCGACGGGCTTGACCGCGGCGGGCTCGCCGGCCGGCTCGCCGGCGGGGATCTGGGCGGACGGGTCGCCCGGGTCGGCGTCGCCGGCGCCGGCGAGCACGACAGCCGGGACGGCCACGAGCGCGACGACGAGGGCGAGCGCCACCGGCCACAGCCGGCGGGCGACGAGGTCGGCGACGAGGTTGCGCAGGGCGGCGGGCAGCTTCATCGGGTGGCCGTCTCGGTCGTGGTGGAGGCGGTCGTGGTGCCGCCGGCTTGCTCGGTCGTGCCGGTGCCGCCGCCGGTCGGGGCCGTCGACGTCGACGGCGCGGGGGCGGTGTAGGCGACCGCGTTGATCTTGGCGACGATGCTCGGGAAGCCGCCGCGCCCGGCCGTCAGCGAGACGCCGTCGACCGAGAACAGCCGCCCGCGGGCGCTGACGTACTTGCCGTCGCGCATCCGCGTGAACGACGTCATGTGGTCCAGGAAGCGCCGGAGCTGGAAGAACTCGCCCTCGAACGCGAGCTTCACCGGGACCTTGGCGACGTTGCCGGACTTGCCGTCCGGGTTGTCGCTGCCGGCGCCCGAGCTCGGCGTCGGGTTCTCGCCGCCGGGCTCGATCCGCAGCGAGCGGAAGTCGATCCCGGCCGCGCGCGCGGTGCGCTCGAGCTGGTAGACGATCGTCGCGGTGTCCTCGTCCGGCGGGACGGCCTTGCCGAGCCGCGCGATGCCGATCTGGGCCTCGGTGAACCGTGCGCGCGCCTGCTTGGCGTTCGCGAGCTGCGCGAGCGCGTTGTCGCGCCGCGTCTCGGCCTCGGCCACCTGGTCGGCGAGCCGGGCGGCCTCCTCGCGCTTGGGCTTGATGGCCAGCATGAACGTCGCGGCCACCACCGCGACGAGCGCGACGGCGAAGAGCATGATGCGATCGCGCTGGGTCACTTCGTGCTCCCGGTCGTGGTGTCGTCGCCGCTGCCCGAGCCCTCCGCCGTGGTGGTCGTGCCACCGTCGGAGTCCTCGGTCGCCGTGGCGAACTTCCCGTAGAAGACGACGATCTCGAACCGCGGTCGCTGGTCCGAGCCGGCGGTGCAGTCGCCGGACTGGGCGCCGGCCGAGTCGGAGCTCGCGGCGCCGCCCTCGGTGTCGGCCTTCTCGCTCGAGGCGAGCGCGACCTTCGTCACGCCCTTCATCGAGCGCAGCCGGCTCATGAGCGCCGACACGGCCTCCTGCGAGGGGGCGCAGCCGGCGATCTCGATCGCGGGGGCGGACACGCTCGCGCGCAGCGGGTTGCCCGACGCGCCCTCGACGGCGACGCCCGGGGCGACCGTGGCCCCCATCTGGGTCAGCGAGACCCCCTCGGGCACCGTGCGGCTGACGTCGCTGAGCGCGTCGGCCCAGTCGACGCGGGCCTCGATGAGCTCGACGACCGCGGTGCGGCGCTCGTCGGCGGCCTTCACGACGGCCTCGTAGCCGGAGAGGTTGGCGGCCTGCGTCTCGGCGGCCTGCGCCTCGGCGTTGACGCGCGCGACCTCGGCCTCGCGGTCGGAGACCTGGCGGCTCGTGACCGCCCAGAAGCCGACGAGCAGGACGGCGACGGCGAGCGACACGAGCAGCAGCGTGACGCCGACCGGCGACCCGGTGCCGCCGCCGCTCGCGCCGCGCAGGTCCTGCGGGATGAGGTTGACGGCCTTCACGACGGCATCTCCTCGACGGCCAGGCCGGCGGCGACGGTGACGCGCGCGGCGTCCACGCCGACGTCGACGCCGCCGTCGTCGACGACGCGCTCCTCGACCGCGATGCCGAGCTCGCGCTCGAGGCCCGCGGCGAAGTTCGGGACCCGGGTGGCCGGGCCGGTGAGCACGACGCGCTCGACCGGGGCGCCGCCCGAGGACTGGTGGAAGTCGAGGCTGAAGCGCAGGTCGCCGCTGAGCTTGCGCACGCCGCTGTCGAGGACCGTGCGGACGGTCGCGGCGGTCTCGGCGTCGCCGTCGAACGCCTCCGGCGAGGCGAGGAGGCCGACGCGGGTCAGCCAGGTGCGCGCCTCGTCGAGCGGCAGCACGCAGCGCTCGGCCACGTCGGCGGCCATCGACTCGAGGCCGGTCGGCGCGACGCGGGTGAACGAGCAGCCGCGGTCGTCGGCGATCGCGAGGTTCGTGACGCCGCCGACGGAGAGGTAGAGCGTCGGCTCGGGGTCGGGCCCGAGCGCGCGGATCATCGCGAAGGCGGACAGGTCGATGCCCTCGACGCGCAGCCCGGCGGCGCGGACGGTGGCGAGGACGGCCTCGATCATGTCGCGGCGGGCGGCCACGACGACGACGCGCTGGCGCGGGCCGTCCGCCGTCTCGACGACGCCCATGTCCTGGTAGTCGATGACCGCCTGGTCGAGCGGCATCGGGAGCTCCTCGCCGGCCTGGAAGCGGACGGCGGTGGCGAGCTCCTTGGCGTCGCTCATCGGCGGCAGGTCGAGCGGGCGGACGACGATCCGGGCGTTGGCGATGCCGACGCGGACCTTCTTGCCGAGATCCTTGTGCTCGCGGAACAGGTCCTTGATCGACTCGGTGAGGGCGTGGGCGTCGCCGACCTCGCCGTCGCGGACGACGTTCGGCTCGAGCGGCGCGGCCGCTGCCTGCTCGACCACCACGTGGCCGTTGACGGTGACCTTGGCCGCCGCGATGGACCCGGGCTCGATCTCGAGCCCGGTGACGGAGCGGTTGCGTGCGCGGCGCGACATGATTGCTCGATTGGTCGGCACGCGGATGCAGGTCTTTAGCGGTGCCGCGGCGCTTAGCCGAAGGTCGACAGGTAGGCGTCGATCAGCGGCGCGCCGCACAGGACGGCGACCAGGCCGCCGAAGGCGAGGAACGGCCCGAACGGCACCTTCGCCTTGCGCCCGGCGGCCACGCCGAGGCGGGCGACGATCGCCATCCCCACGACGGTCCCGGAGACGAGCGCGACCATGATCGCGACGGCCACGGGCGCGCCGAGGAACAGCCCGAGGACGCCGGCGAGCTTCACGTCGCCCATCCCCATGCCGGCCGGATAGGCGAGCAGCGCGACGAAGAAGAACGCCGCGGCGGCGGCGCCTGCGATGAGCCGCTCGGGCTGGCCGGACGGATCGAGCGCCAGGCCGAGCGCGATCGCGGTGATCGCCGCCGGCCCGGTGAGCGCGTTCGGGATCAGGCGCGTGTCGGCGTCGATGAGCGCCATCGGGATGAGGAACAGCACGAGCACGGCGCCGAGCACGAGCTGCGCCGGGTCGCCCGCATGGACGGCCGCCACGGCCGCGAGCGCGACCGCGGTGCCCGCCTCGACGAGCGGGTAGCGCGCGGAGATCCGCTCGCCGCACCCGCGGCAGCGCGCGCGCAGCCACAGCCAGCTCAGCACCGGCACGTTGTCCTGCGGGCGGACGGCGATGCCGCAGTGCGGGCACTGCGACCGCGGCCGGACGAGCGACATGCCCTTCGGCAGCCGGGCGGCGACGACGTTCAGGAACGAGCCGGCGACGAGCCCGACGAGGGCGGCGAGCGAGATCACGGCGGTCATGCGGCCGGCACCTGCTCGCTCTGCGCCGACACGCGCCACGAGCCGCGCAGCGGGTCGATGAACCGCGGCGGCGTGCGGAAGCGCAGCCGGTCGTCGTAGTGGTAGTTCTTGATGTAGCCGGTGCCCGCCTGGCCGCCGCTGCCGGTGCCGACCGGCCCGCGGAAGCGCTGCGCGATCGCGCCGACCACGGTCAGCGTGCCGAGCGCGTTGCCGCACCAGTAGCGGTCGACCGTGAACGAGTCGTTCACGGCGAGCAGCGCGGCGTGGATCGTGATGTCCCCCGGCCCGCCGTTGTTGTCGCACGAGCGGCTCTGCGGGGTGAGCTTGAAGTTCTTCACCGGGTGGTGGACGCGGATCCACTGGTTCGCGATGAGCCCGAGCAGGACGTCCTTGTCGGACTGCCGGATGACGTCCTCGTTGATGACGATGTCGTTCGCGGCGCCGAGCGTGAGGCTCGTCCCGTACGTGCCCTTGACCCACAGGTCGCCGCAGCCGGGCTGCTGCGCGTCGACCGCCTGGATCGGCTGGTAGCCCTGGCACGGCTGGTTCGGGTCGTTGTTGACGTACAGGACGCCGTTGTCGGGGACGTCCATGACCGTGTTGACGGGCAGCACGGTCCCGTCCGCGCGGCGCGCGGCCTGGTCGACGACGCGGATCTTGTCCCCCTCGAGCTTGAGCTTCGTGACCCCGACGAAGCGGTACTGCGGGCGGGCGTCCTTGTTGAGCTCGGTGTTCGACGGCGGGATCTCGACGTAGTCGGCGCTCTTGAACCAGGTGCCGACGTTCGGGTTCGGGTTCGCCGTGCTCGGGTCGTTGACGAGCGGCGCGCCGTTGCCGCAGTTGCGCCAGCCGGTGTTCGACCCCTGGCCGTTCGGCGTCGGCGCGACGACCTCGACCTCGTCGTCGGGCTTGCGCCCGAACGCCGGGTTGCCGCACACGAGGATCTCGTCGTTCGTGTGGAACGGCCCGCGCTGCTGGTCGCCGCCGATGAACTGGATCTCACCGCACGACGGCGCGCTGCCGAACGAGTTCCACTTGCCGTCCGTGTCCTGCCACTGGCCGTTCGTGTAGCGGGCGTTCTGGCGGTGGCCCTCGCGGTAGTACCTGGCGCAGTTGTTCTTCGCCCAGGTGACGATGTCCTGGGAGGGGTCGTTGTTGCGGCGGGTCGGGCGCCCGAAGGCGTCGAGCACCGACCACTCGGGGTTCGCGACCTCGTAGTCGGTGAAGTAGACGTAGTCGAGGAAGCCCTTGCGGCGGAACGTCGCGACGACCGTGCGCCTGGGTCCCTCGGTGCCGATCTGGCCGGTCGAGCGGATCCGGAACGTGCCGGTCTCCCCGTCGATGAACCACTCCTCGGCCCGTGCCGGGTCGCAGGAGCCCTGGGCGCCCCTGGCCGGCAGCACCTCGACGCTGTAGCGCGCCCGCGTCCCGGGCATCGTCATCCAGCCGCGCTGCCCGGCGGCGACGCCCGCCGGGTTCAGCGACCGGTTCGAGGGGTCGACGCCGCAGTTGCGCCAGTACTCGCCGTCGGCGGTCAGGCGCGACAGGTAGTCGGCCACGCCGGCCTCGGCGGCGGCGTACGCCTGCTTGCGCTCCTTGTCCTGCGTGGTCGTCAGGCGGTCGTTGTCGGAGGCGGAGACGGCCGCGGCGGCGACGATCGTCGCGACGAGCAGGACCGTCAGGACCGCGATCATCGCGTACCCGTCCTCGCCGCGCGCGACGGCGCGCTTGATGAAGGTCGTCATTCGCATGCCAGGGTGCTCGTGGGTGAGTTCGGGTCGGCCATGCGCAGCGTCACGCTGCTGTCCATGCGGGTCTTGACGCGCTGGGCGTCGCGGTTGTGCTCCGGGTAGGCGACGAACGTCGTGTGGATGCGGACGATGCGGGCGCGCTGGTCGGCGCTCAGCGGCGGCGTCAGCTGCGCGGTGCCGCCGGCCGGGTCGAAGCGGTAGTAGCGGAAGACCGGCGTGCTCCCGTCGCGGCTGATGTTCGTCACGATCGTCCGGGTGCGCGGCTGCCCGGTGAACGTGGGCGGGGTCTTCGACATGTCGCCCTTGACGACGGTCTCGACGATGCTCCCGCGGCCCGTGGACCCGTCCGGGACGTACTCGAGCGTGCGGCGCTGGACCGGGTACGCCTGCCTGAGGTCGCCGGGCGCCGGCCCGAGGCCCGAGTAGAAGACGACGCGGTCGGCGGTCGCCTCGATGATCGGGCGCGTGGAGCGGTCGAGGCAGACCTGGGCGCGCAGCCGGCGGCTGATCTGCTCCATGGCGTCGCGGCCGCGGCTCGCGGCGTCGATCCGGTTGTCGTTGGTCTTCTGGCCGCGGACGGCGGCCTCGATGAGGCCGAACGCCGCGAACAGGACGACCGTGCCGATCGTGGCGGCGACGAGCAGCTCGACGAGCGTGAAGCCCTGCTCGTCGCGGGCTGCGGCGAGCCGGCTCACGTGCACACCTGCCCCGCGCTCAGATGCTGCCTGGCCTGGCTGTAGGAGCCGAGCGTCTGCGTGGTCCCGTTCAGCTCGGGCTCGGTGGTGCCGAGCTCGTACGTCTTGGTCAGCGACCACGGCACGGGGAGGCTCCAGACCTGCACGGTGCCGTGGATGCAGAGCTGCAGTTCGCCGGGCGGGGCCGCCCGCATCTCCGACGTCCACTCCGTCCCGGTCTTCGTGCCGGTGAGGTTGATCGTCGTGTCGCAGGCGGTCTTGATCCGCGCCCCGTTGACCGTGACGTCCTGGTTCGACAGGCCGGTGATCCGCAGCGCGATCTTCGGCAGCGTCAGGTCGGTGGGCGGCGCCGGGTCCATCTGGCCGCGCGTGACCGTCACGCCGCCGAGCGCGTCACCGGCCGCGCAGCTGTCGGCGTAGACGGCGTACTGGCCGCTCGCCGGCCACATCGGGTGCGGCTCGACCGCCTCGGCGTTGCCGGCGATGAGCGAGCCGACCAGCGGGTAGTTCTGGAAGTTGAAGCTCGCGCCGGGGACCGCCACCGGCCCGGTCGTCCCCGGCCCGGTGCGCTGGCGGAAGCGGACGTGGACGCCGCCGCCCTGGTCGTACTCGAAGGTCTTGTTGCCGAGCTCGCCGCCGCTGACCGTGACGGTCTCCTCGACGAGGTTGCGGTGCTTGATGTCGACCCAGCCGGCGCGCTGGAAGCGGACCGTGTAGTCGCCCTCGGACAGGCCGGTGAACCGGACGCACCCGTTGTCGTCGGTGGGCCTGGTCTGATCGTCGCCCGCCCCGTCCATCGTGACCGGCAGCCCGGGGACCGGGTCGCCGTCGCGGTTCTTGACGATGACGATGAACGTCCCCTGCTCCTCGGTCCGCGAGACGGGCGCGGCGACGAGCGTGTCGAGACGGGCGGGCCGGCGCATCTGGTCCGACTGGACCTCGACGATCAGCCGCAGCGCGTCGGGGATGCTCCCGGCGTCCTCGCAGGCCGCGTCCTGGCCGTCGTCCATCGCCCAGACGGCGCGGCGCCTGACGGTGAACTCCAGCCCGCCGGACGAGACGCCGGAGACGGTCTCGTCCGCGCCGACGAGGTCGTCGAACTTGCGCAGGCGGAACTGCTCGAGCTCTGACTGCGCGAGGTCGCCGGCGATCGCGATCGCGCGGGACTCGCCGCTGTGGCGCTGGGCGGCGCTGATCATCGACGCCACCGTGCCTGAGATGACGACGAGGATCACCGCGGCGACCAGCACCTCGACGATCGTGGTGCCGCGCTCTGAGCGCAGACGGGAGCGGACGCGGTCCATCATCCGTCGAGTCGGTCGCGCGTAGGGATTCTTGAGGTGGAACACGCGTCCACGGACGTGTTGGCGGCGGGCCCGGAAACACGACGAGGCGGGCCCGGAGGCCCGCCTCGGCGGAAAGCTCTGGTGTCGGCAGGGCCGGGACTACCAGGCGTTCGAGCGGCAGCCGGCGCTGGACCCGCTGCACGAGCGGGAGACCGAGCCGTTGTTCTTGGTGATCGTGAACGTGGTGCCGGTCTCCGACCGAGCGGTCACGGACACCTGGTTCTGGCCCGACGCCTGGACCTGGATCTGGCCCTTCCCCGTCGGCGCACCGGCCTGGAACGTGAACCCGGTCTTGGCGACCGAGCCGATGTCGTCGTTCGTGGTGCACTTCTGGTAGTCCTCGGTGTCGGCGTAGCACGCCTCGACCTGGGTGAGCGCGTTGCGGACGTCGGCCTTCGCCGACGAGTCCTGGCCCTTCTCCTGCTGGCCGAGGAACACCGGCAGCGCGATCGCGGCAAGGATGCCGATGATGAGGATCACGACGAGGAGCTCGATGAGCGTGAAGCCCCTCTCCTCGCTGATCCGGTTGCGCAGCTTCTGCAGCATGTGGACTGTTCCCCCTCCTGGGGTCCTGTGGGTGGTGACTTCGCCAGACCCCGGGCGAAAGAGCCGCACAACCAGCGTGGCGACCGCTCTCTGCCCCTGGGCTTCCCCGGGGGCGAAAGCCGTTGCCCCGTGGCCCTGGCACCCTCGTTGTCGGACGGCACCGGACCGACTTGAATCCGGCCCCGCCGGGCCGGACATCTGTCCAATCGACTTCAGGGCGCTGCAGAGCCCTGCTGTGACCCGCCGTCGTCGCGCCAGCGCGCCTGCGCGTCGACCCCGGGCCGCCACCGCCCGGTCCCCTCGCACCACGGGCAGTCGACCTGCGACGGCGAGCCGCCCAGGTTCGAGATCACCCGGCCGGTGCCGCGGCAGGCCATGCACTCGCGGGACTCGGAGCTCCCGGTGCGCTCGGCGCTCTCGGTGGGGGCGTCGTCGGCGGTCACGAAGGCGCGAGGGTACCGTGGCCGGCGTGCGAGGCCGTTACGCACCCTCACCGACCGGAGACCTGCACCTGGGCAACCTGCGCACCGCGCTGCTCGCGTGGCTGTTCGCGCGCTCGGCCGGCTCGGCCTTCCTCATGCGCGTCGAGGACCTGGACACGGGCCGCGTGCGCCCCGGCCTGGCCGAGCGCCAGCTCGCCGACCTGGCGGCGATCGGGCTCGACTGGGACCCGCCGGTCATGACGCAGTCAGAGCGCCTGGAGGCGTACGAGGCGGCGATCGCCGCGCTCGACGCCGACGGCCTGCTCTACCCGTGCTGGTGCACGCGCCGTGAGATCCGCGAGGCCGCCTCGGCGCCGCACGGCGACCTCCCCGAGGGCGCCTATCCCGGCACGTGCCGCGAGCTGACCGCCGCGCAGCGCGCCGAGCGCGAGGCGTCGGGGCGCCCGCCGGCGCTGCGCCTGCGCGCCGGCGCCGCGCGGGTGGCGTTCACCGACCGGCTGCTCGGCCGCGTCGAGGGCGTCGTCGACGACATGGTCGTGCGCCGCAACGACGGCGCGCCCGCCTACAACCTCGCGGTCGTCGTCGACGACGCCGCGCAGGGCGTCGAGGAGGTCGTCCGCGGCGACGACCTCGCCCAGGGCACCCCGCGCCAGATCCACCTCGCCCGCGTGCTGGGCCTGCCGGTCCCGGCGTACGCGCACGTCCCGCTCATGCTCGGCCCCGACGGCGCGCGGCTGGCCAAGCGCCACGGCGCGGTGACGCTGGCCGACCGGGTCGCGCGGGGCCAGACCCCGGCCCAGGTCCGGGGCGAGCTCATGGCCTCGGTCGGCCTCGCCGAGCCGGGGTCGGAGCCGACGATGGACGAGCTGCTCGAGCGCTTCGATCCGGCCCTCCTGCCGCGCGAGCCGACGGTAGTCCGTGATACCGCGTGAGAGCACCGTGATTTGCGAGCGATGGCAGCGTCGGTCAGTCTGTAGGGCGTCGTGCCGGATCTAGAGGCCTTCGCCGAGCGCGTACGCGCCACCGGGCGGTTCGGGATCGACACGGAGTTCATGGGCGAGGGCCGCTACCGCTCGCTCCTGTGCGTCGTGCAGGTCGCCGTCGAGCAGCCCGACGGGTCGATCGACGTGCTCGTACTCGACGCACTCGACGACTCGTGGGACCCCGCGCCGCTCGCGGGCCTGCTCGCCGACCCCGAGGTCGAGGTGATCTTCCACGCGGGCCGCCAGGACGTGGCGATCCTGCGCCGGACCTGGGGCACCGAGCTGAGGAACATCTTCGACACCCAGATCGCCGCCGGCTTCACCGGCCGCGGCGCGCAGATGGGCTACGAGCCGCTGCTCGGCGACGTCCTCGGCGTGCGGCTGAAGAAGACCGCGAGCTTCACGCGCTGGGACAAGCGGCCGCTGACCGACGAGCAGATCCGGTACGCGCGCGAGGACGTGCTGCACATCATCCAGCTCGCCGACGCGCTGCAGCGCGAGCTCGAGCGCCTCGGGCGCCTGCAGTGGGCGCGCGAGGAGTGCCGCATGCTCGAGGCGATCAACGACGACCGCGACCTCGACCAGGTGTTCAACCGGCTGCCGCGGATCGGCGGCCTGGACCCGGCGATCCGGGCGGTCGCGCGCGAGCTCGTCGAGTGGCGCGAGAGGACCGCCCGCGAGCAGGACAAGCCGGTCTCCTCGGTGCTACCCGACGCCCCGCTCGTGGAGATCGCCCGCCGGCGCCCGAAGACCATGGAGCGCCTGCAGCAGATCCGCGGGCTGAACGAGTCGGTCCTGCGCCGGCGCGGGCGCGACATCCTCGCCGCCGTCGAGCGCGGCCGGCAGCGCGAGCCGATCCCCCGCGACGGCGACCGGCCGATCCCCACCGATCCGCTCGACAGCCCGGCGATCGCGATGTGCGAGGCGCTGACGCGCACGCGCACGCTCGAGGCCGAGCTCGCCTACGAGCTCGTCGCCGCGCGCGCCGACCTCGAGCGGATCGTCAAGGCGATGCGCACCGGCGCCGGGGAGCCGGACGTCCGGACGCTGCAGGGCTGGCGCCGCGAACTCGTCGGCGCCGAGCTGCTCGAGCTGCTGGCGGGCCGGCGGTCGCTGCGCCTGGGCGCCGACCGGCGGGTGACGGTCGAGACGCCGGGCGAGTGCTCGGCGAGCCGCGACGGGTCCTGATCAGCGCAGGCCCTGCGCCGCGGCCGCGTCGCGCAGCGCGCCGACGAGCGCGCGCAACGCCGGGCGCGCGGTCGCGGTGCGGCGCGTGAACGCGTAGATCGTGCGGGCGAGCTCGGCCCCGGCGACCGGGCGGACCGCGATGCCCTCGTGGCGCTCGGCGTGCGCGAGACCCGGCAGCAGCCCGACGCCCTGGCCGAGCGACACGAGCGACAGCAGGATCGCGATGTCGTTCGCCCAGTGGCGCACGTCGGGCTCGAAGCCGCCGACCGTCCGGCAGGTCCGCAGCTGCGCGCGGGCGAACGCGGTGTCCGGGTGCGGCGACAGCCACACCTCGCCGGCGAGGTCGGCCAGGTCGACCGGCTCGCCGCCGGCGGCCAGCGGGTGGCCGGCGGGCAGGACGGCGACGATCGCGTCGCGGCAGAGCTCCTCGCGCTCGAGCTCGGGCCGGCGCCGGCGCGGCGCGTCGTCGTACTCCTCGGCCACGACGAGGTCCAGCTCGCCGAGCGCGAGCGCCGGCAGCGCCTGCTCGGGCTCCATCTCGACGAGCTCGACGCGGAGCTGCGGGTGCGCGGCGGTCAGGTCGCGGATCGCCGGCGCGACGAGGCTGAGCATCGGGGTCTGCAGCGACGCGATGCGCAGCCGGCCGAGCACGGTCCCGGCGGCGATCTGCAGCTCGGTCTCGGCCTCCTCGACCCGGGCCAGCAGCGCGTCGGCGTGCTCGACCAGGCGCAGGCCGGCGTCGGTGAGGTGCAGCCGGCGCCCGGCGCGCTCGGTCAGCGGCACCCCGGCCTCGCGCTGGAGCTGGGAGAGCTGCTGGGAGACCGCGCTGGGCGTGTAGGACAGCGCGTCGGCGACCGCGGCGATCGTCCCGCGGGCGTGCAGCTCGCGCAGGAGCAGCAGCTTGCGCAGATCGAGCATCCAGCCCAGCTTACGGTCGCCCGGTGGCGACCATAAGCTGTGCTGAACGGTCGGGCCCGGTCGCGGCTCCCTTACGCGACCTCGGCCTGCCGCGTCGCCCCGGCGACGGCGGCGGCCTGCTTGCGGCGTTCGGCGTGGAGCCGGCCGCCGCAACGGCGGCATCTGCGGCCGACGCTGGCGATCAGCTCCGCGAGCTGGTCGTACCACATCGTCCCGCAGTCCTCGCACCGCAGCGCGTCTGCGCGTAGCGGCTCACTGCCCGGCCTGCGCCGGTCCTCCTCGATCCTGACTGCTTCCACGCTCGCCCTCCTCGAGCTCCTCAACCGCTCGGGATGCAATCAGATCGTGCGGAAAGTGCCAAATGTCCGGTTGACGGCCTGACGGGCCGTCAAACCCGGTGCATCGAGGGTCAGGCGGTCAGAGGCTTGGGCTTTGCAGGGGAAGCCGTGGTCGTGAAGCGCTCGGCGCGGCCGGAGGGCGGCGGCGCGTCGCCGTTCCAGCGGCGCGACAGCCGGCCCACGCCCCACGCCAGCGCGCCGAGGAACACCGCGTAGAGCGTCATGACGACCGTGATCGCGGACGCCCACAGCCACGCGGGCCTGTCGTCCTTGAGCTCGCGCTGGAGCAGGTCGATCTCGGCCACGAACGGGCGCTCCATGCGCGGGGCGGCGGGGATCTCCGGCGCAGAGATCGCCGGGTCCTCGGGAAGGTAGACCGGCACCGCGGTCAGGTCGGTGCCCTTGTGCAGGCGCACGAGCGTCTTCCAGTCCGGGTACAGCGGCATCGGCTCGGTCGTCCGGTAGACGCCGGGCGACACCTTCTCGAGCCGGTCGACGTGCAGCCCGCCGCCCTGCCAGCTCGTGATCGTCAGCCACTTGTTGTCGTCGGCCGCCGACGCGGGCGTGATCGTCACGGTCGCGTCGGCCTGGCGGCGGTCCGGCCCGCCGGTCTCGTTCTCCAGCACGACGGTGGCGCGGACGTTCTCGGGCACGGAGCTCTGGGCGAGCGGCAGCGCGATGCACCCCGCGACGACGAGCGCCGACAGCCCGAACGCGGTCCGCGCGACGCGCGGCGCCGGGAGCTGCCCCCGCAGGCCGAGCGCCATGAGCGCGCCGACCGTCGCGCCGGCCACGCCGCCGGCGACCGCGAACAGCACGCCCTCGGGCAGCAGGTCGGGCTGCCACGGCAGCCGGAAGGCGATCTGCGTCCACGCGTACTCGGCCGCGAACCCGGCGGTGCCGATGAGCACGCCGCTGACCGCGGCGAACGTGAGCGGCCGGCGGATGAGCGCGAGCGCGGCGAGCTCGACGACGAGCGCCTCGCCGAGGTAGAGCGGCATCGTCGGGAACGGCTCGCCGAACACCGCCGGGCCGGTGATGACGTCGACCGCCCCGCGCACGACGAGGAAGAACGCCACGGCGAGCAGCGCGCCGCCGCGGCCGATCCACATGCGCCCCGCGGTGAGCGCGACGCCCGCGGCGAGCGCGATGAAGAACGGCTGGAAGACCTGCGCGTACTGCGGCACGCCGAAGTCGAACTCGGCCTGGAACGTCGACAGGCCGATGAGGAAGCCGCCGACGATGCCGATCCTGCGCACGGCGACGACCGCCGACGGCCGGCGGACGCGACCGCGCTCGTCGGCGTCGCCCATGCCGCGGGCGCGCATCGCCTCGGTCGCGAGCACCGCCTGGCCGACGAGCGTCATGCCCGCGCCGCCGATGAGCATGAGGTGGGTCGGGCCCCACAGGGTCACGTCCTGGCCGAAGAGCCGGTGCCAGATGTCGTCGAGCGGGAAGCCGATGAGCGCGAACGCGCCCGCCGAGGCGATGAGCACGCCGCCGACCGGGACGTGCCAGTCGCGCGCGATCCGCACCGCGGCGGGGCCGGGCCGCTCCTTCGTGGGCAGCGCGAGCGCCAGCACGCCCGAGGCGAACACGCCGAACAGGCCGATGAGGATGAGGTAGTGGGCGGGGTTGGCCAGCGGGCCCTCGTCGCGGCCGACGCCGATGTGCAGCGCGATGTCCCAGTACATCCCGAGCAGCGCGATCAGCAGCGAGCCGCCGGCCAGGCCGAGCGGCAGCGCCGCCCAGCCGGGCAGCCCGCTGACGCGCTCGCTCACCGCCGCCGCCCGTCCGAGGTACGGGACCTTGCCGCTGCGGTGGCCCATGCAGAGCCAGAACAGCAGCACGGTGGCGAGGGTCGCGCCGGCCGTGGCAAGGGCGACCTGGTCGAGGGCGGCGCCCCCTGCGGGCTTGGCGGCAAGCAGCTCGAAAATCATGACATCGATCAATGTGACATTTCTTGAAGAGACGTGTCAAGGCGTATCCTTCCCGCCTGTGACGCAGCCCACACGGGAGGATCCGAGCCCGCTCACGATCGACGAGCTCGCCCGGCGCACCGGCATGACCGTGCGCAACATCCGCGCCCACCAGTCGCGCGGACTGCTCCCCCCGCCCGAGGTCCGTGGGCGCACCGGCTACTACGGCGCCGACCACGTCGCGCGCATCGAGCTCATCAAGGAGCTGCAGGCCGACGGCTTCAACCTCGAGGCGATCCGCCGCCTGCTCGAGTCCGCCGGCGGCTCGACCGACCAGGTGCTCCGCTTCACGCGCGCGGTCGCCACGTCGTTCGAGGAGGAGCAGCCCGAGGTCACCGACCTGACCGAGCTGCGCGAGCGCTGGGGCGACGAGGGCGGCCCGGACCTCTTGCAGCGCGCGATCGAGGTCGGGCTCATCCGCCCGCTCGGCGGCGACCGGTTCGAGGAGCGCTCGCCGCGGCTCAGCCGCGCCGCGCAGGAGCTGGCCGCGCTGGGCGTCGCGCCCCGCCGCACTGTCGACGTCGCCGCGAAGATCCGCAGGCACGCCGACGGGATCGCGGCCGAGTTCGTCGAGCTGTTCCTCGACGAGTTCTGGCGCCCGTTCGACGAGGCCGGCCAGCCGGCCGAGCGCTGGCCCGAGGTGTTCGACGCGCTCGAGCGCCTGCGCCCGCTGGCCGTCGAGTCGCTCGTGGCGATCTTCCAGATCGCGATGACCGAGCGCGTCGAGCAGGAGCTCGGCGAGCAGATCGCCCGCCTGACCTCCGACGACGGCGACCCGGGCCGCGACGCGGCCTGAGCGTCACGCCCGCTCGCCGAGCCGCTCGCGCAGCTCCTCGTTCTCGCGCTGGAGCGTCTCGATGCGGGCGGTCAGGGCGCCGATGCCCTGCTCGAGCCCGGCGTTGCGGGCACGCTCGCGCTCCAGGCGGGCGGTGAGCTCGCGCACCTCCGCGGCGAGCGCGCCGGCGTCGGCGCCGGACTCGGGAAGAAGGTCGATCGTGGCCATGCGGCCGGGGCACTACCCGGCCGCGGCCACGTTCTCACCCCCTATGCGGCGACGCTGTCGCGTTCGCGCGGGGCGAGTTTCTGCGCCTGGCGCTCGGGCGCGATCCGGACCACGTTCCAGGCCAGCCCGAGCTTCTCCATCCCGGCGATGACCCACGCCGACGGGTCGAGCGCGCGCTCCCAGCGCTGCAGGCCGTGCTCGGCGGCGCGCGGGAACGCGTGGTGGTTGTGGTGCCAGGCCTCGCCGAGGGACGGCAGCGCGAGCCAGACCACGTTCGTGGAGTGGTCCTCGATGTCGAAGCGCCGGCGCCCGAAGAAGTGGCAGACCGAGTTGATCGACCACGTCACGTGGTGCAGGAAGAACACGCGCACGAGGCCGCCCCACACGAGGCCGCGCAGCGCACCCTCCCACGAGCCGTGCAGCAGGCCGCCGAGCGCGGCGGGGATGAGCAGGCCCGCGAGCGCGATCCAGTGGAAGTTGCGCCCGATCGCGCGCATGCCGCGGTCCTCGTAGAGGTCCTTGGCGTACTTCTTCCAGTCCGCCTGGCCCTGGTCGGTGAACAGCCAGCCCATGTGCGCGTGCCACAGCCCCTTCAGGCCGTGCCCGTGGCCGACGTGCGGGCTGTGCGGGTCGCCCTCGGTGTCGGTGTGCGCGTGGTGCTTGCGGTGGTCGGCGACCCAGTCCATGACCGAGCCCTGGAGCGACATCGAGCCGAGGATCGCCCAGAAGTACTCCAGGCCCTTGCGCGTCTGGAACGAGCGATGGGTGAGCAGGCGGTGGTAGCCGATCGTCACGCCGAGGCCGACGAGCACGTAGGTCGAGGCCAGTAGCGCGAGGTCGATCCAGTCGACCGCCTGGTTCCAGAGCAGCACGATCGCGACGCCGAAGCCGATGAACGGCACGACGACGCCGATGAGGTTGGCGATCTTCTCGCCGCGGGTCATCTCCCCGTGCTCGTGGTCGTGACGTACCGGAGCAGGGGCGGGGGCTTGGGCGGTGGCCATGCCCCCACGATGCCCGCGCCGCGGCAGGGATCCTTGTCGGATGTCGCGTCTGCTTTTGTAGCTTTCCCTCAATGGAGGGCCCGCCGAAGGCCATCGCGGACGTCCTGCGGCCGCTGATTCCGTCTCTCTCGGATGAGATCATCGACGCGATCCGCCGCGACGTCGAGCCCTACCGGCGTCCGCTGGCGGGCACGTTCGGGCGCAACGTGCGGATGGGCGTCGAGATCGCGCTCGCGCGGTTCCTCGAGGGCGAGTCGAGCGACCGCGCGCGGAGCGCGTACGTCGAGCTCGGCCGCGGGGAGTTCCGCGACGGCCGCTCGCTGGACGCGCTGCTGTCGGCCTACCGCGTCGGCGCGCGGATCGCCTGGCGCCGCGCGTACGAGGCAGGCGAGCGGGCGGGGATCGACCCGCGCGAGCTGTACGCGCTGGGCGAGGCGCTCTTCGCGTACATCGACCGGATCAGCGCCGAGTCGGCCGACGGCTGGGCGCAGGCCCAATCGGCCGCCGCGGGCGAGCGCCAGCGCCGCCGGCGCCGCCTCGTGACGCTGCTCGCCCAGCAGCCCGCCGCCGACCCGGAGACGATCCGCGCCGAGGCCGACCAGGCGGGCTGGCCGCTGCCGGCATCGGTCGCGGCGCTCGCGGTCGGGGAGCCGACGCCGGTCGCGTCCGCGGACGGCGACGGGAGCGCCGGCGGCGCGGCGCCGCCCGGCGCCCCGGACCGCGCGCCGGCGGCCGACGCCCAGGCCGACGCCTCGCGCCTGGCGACCCGGCTGGGCCCCGAGGTCATCGCCGCGCCGGTCGACGGCGCGGTCCTCGCGTTCGTGCCCGACCCCGACGCGCCCGGCCGCCGCGCGCAGCTCGCCCGCGCGCTCGACGGCGAGGTCGCCGCGCTCGGCCCGGCGTGCACGCTCGCCCACGCCGGCCGCTCGGCCGCCCGCGCGCGCCTGGCGCACCGGCTCGCGGTCGAGGGGATCCTGCCGGCCGGGTCGCTCGTCGTCGCCGAGGAGCACCTGGCGACGCTCGTGCTGCACGCCGACCCGACGCTCGGGGCCGAGCTGGCCGAGCGCGAGCTCGCGCCGCTGGACGCGCTCTCCCCCGGCCCGCGGGCCAAGCTCCGCGCGACGCTCATGGCGTGGCTCGACCACCGCGGCCGGGTCGAGGAGGTCGCGCACGCGCTCGGCGTGCACCCGCAGACCGTGCGCTACCGGCTGGGGCAGCTTCGCGACCTGTTCGGCGACCGGCTCGAGGACCCGGAGGGCCGCCTGGCGCTCGCGCTCGCCCTGCGCGCGGGCGGCGCCGCGAATACTTGACGGCGGCAACGATCTCGTTGACACTGACAACCGTGTCCGCGGTCGACGACGTCCGCGCGTTCAACCGCTTCTACACCCGGGCCGCCGGGCTGCTCCGCGGCGGCCTGCATCGCACCGACTGGTCGCTGGCCGAGGCGCGGGTGATGTTCGAGCTGGCCCAGCGCCCCGCCACCGAGGTCTCCGACCTGCGCCGCGCGCTCGACGTCGACGCGGGCCACCTCAGCCGCGTGCTCGCGCGCCTGGAGCGCGCCGGGGTCGTCGAGCGCGAGCCCTCCCCCGGCGACCGCCGCCGGCAGACCGCGCGGCTCACCGACGCCGGCCGCGAGGCGTTCGCCGAGCTCGACCGCGCCGCCGCCGAGGAGGCGGGCGAGCTGCTGTCCGGGCTCGACGACCGCGCCCGCCGCGAGCTCGCCGGCGCGATGGGCACGATCCGGACGCTGCTCGGCGACCCGTCGCGCGACGGGCGCCCGGCGATCGTGCTGCGCGACGCCGAGCCCGGCGACCTCGGCTGGATCGTCGAGCTCCACGGCCGCGTCTACGCCGCCGAGTACGGCTGGGACGCGACGTTCGAGGCGCTCGTCGCGCGGATCTGCGCCGACTTCGCCGAGCAGCGGCGTCCGGGACGCGACGCGGTCTGGATCGCCGAGGTCGACGGGCGCCGGTCGGGCTGCGTCATGTGCGTGCGCCAGGACGACCGGACGGCGAAGCTGCGCCTGCTGCTCGTCGACCCGGCCGCGCGCGGGCTGGGGCTCGGGACGCGGCTGGTCGACGAGTGCGTCCGCTTCGCCGGCCGGGCCGGCTACGAGGAGCTCGTCCTGTGGACGAACGACGTGCTCACGGCCGCGCGACGCATCTACGAGCGGGCGGGCTTCGAGCTCGCGGCCTCCGAGCCGCACCACTCGTTCGGGCACGACCTGGTCGGCCAGACCTGGCGCCTGCAGCTGCGCTGACCTGGCCTCCGCGCGGTCCTGTCACATCCGCGGGCGGCGTCCCGTCTGGTTGGTATGACCACGTCCACCGACCACCCCAGCGTCGTCGACATGCTCGACGGCGGCCTGACGCTCGCCGGCGGCCTCGTCGCCTGGCTCATGCCGTTCTTCCTGCTGAGCGCGCCCGCGATCTTCCCCCTCCTCGTGTTCGGCGGGGTGGTCGCCGCCGCGCTCGCCCTCGTCGCCGGCCTGGCCGGCGCGATCCTCGGCGCGCCGGTGCTGCTCGTGTACGCGGTGCGGCGCCGGCGCGCGCGCACCGCCTGAGCCACCCCGGCTTCATACCCCCCCAGGGTTTGCTACCGTGGGGGTATGAGCCGTCCCGACATCTGCGAGTACAACGTCCGTGGCATGACCTGCGCGCACTGCGTGCAGGCCGTCCAGGAGGAGGTCTCCTCCGTTCCCGGCGTCCAGGTCGCGTCCGTGAACCTCGACCTCGGCCTGCTCACCGTCGCGGGCGACGACCTGAGCGACGACGCGGTGCGGAACGCCGTCCGCGAGGCGGGGTACGAGGTCGTCTGATGCCGACCACGACAGAGCACGTCGACCTGCCGATCACCGGCATGACGTGTGCGTCGTGTGCTGCCCGCATCGAGAAGCGCCTGAACAGGCTCGACGGCGTCGAGGCCTCGGTCAACTACGCGACCGAGCACGCCGCCGTCGACTTCGACCCGCGGCTCGTCAGCCCCGAGGACCTGATCGGCGCGATCGAGGCCGCCGGCTACCGGGCGGCCCTCCCCGAGCCGCCGGCGGCGCCGGCGTCCGACGCGGGGGCCGAGGACGACCCGCTGCTCCGGCGCCTGGTCATCTCGGCCGCGCTCTCGCTGCCGGTCCTGCTCCTGTCGATGATCGGCGCGCTGCAGTTCGACGACTGGCAGTGGATCGCGCTCACGCTCGCCTCGCCGGTCGTCGTGTGGGGCGCGTGGCCGTTCCATCGCGCCGCCTGGCAGAACGCCCGGCACGCGACCGCGACGATGGACACGCTCGTGTCGATCGGCGTCCTCGCCGCCTTCGGCTGGTCGCTGTACGCGCTGCTGCTCGGCGACGCGGGCGAGCCGGGCATGCGGATGGGCGAGGGCGGCGACGAGATCTATCTCGAGGTCGCGGCCGTCGTGACGACGTTCATCCTCCTCGGCCGCTGGCTGGAGGCGCGTGCCAGGCGGCGGGCCGGGTCGGCGCTGCGCGCGCTGCTCGAGCTCGGCGCCAAGGACGTCGCCGTCCTCGACGCCGGCGGGACCGAGCGCCGCGTGCCGGTCGAGCAGCTCGCGGTCGGCGACCTGTTCGTCGTCCGGCCCGGCGAGAAGGTCGCCACCGACGGCGTCGTCGTCGAAGGCCGCTCGGCCGTCGACCAGTCGCTGCTGACCGGCGAGAGCGTCCCGGTCGAGAAGGCGCCCGGCGACGAGGTCGCCGGCGCGTCGGTCAACGCCGGCGGCCGGCTCGTCGTCCGCGCGACGAAGGTCGGCGCCGACACCGCGCTCGCCCAGATCGCGCGCCTGGTCACCGAGGCCCAGTCGGGCAAGGCGCCCGTCCAGCGCCTCGCCGACCGCGTCGCGGCGGTGTTCGTCCCCGTCGTGATCGCGATCGCGGCCGGGACCCTCGTCGCCTGGCTCGCCACCGGCGCGGACGCCGCCGAGGCGATGACCGCGGCGGTCGCGGTGCTCATCATCGCCTGCCCGTGCGCGCTGGGCCTCGCCACCCCGACCGCCCTCCTCGTCGGGACCGGGCGCGGCGCCCAGCTCGGCCTGCTCATCAAGGGGCCGGAGGTCCTCGAGTCCACCCGCCGCGTCGACACGATCGTGCTCGACAAGACCGGCACCGTCACCACCGGCCGGATGAGCGTCCTCGACACGGTCGCCGCCGACGGCGAGGACGCAGGCGAGGTGCTGCGCGTCGCCGGCGCGGTCGAGCACGCCTCCGAGCACCCGATCGCCGCCGCGATCGCGCGTGCCGCGACGGACGACGGGTCGCCCCTGCCCGCCGTGGACGGCTTCACGAACCGCGAAGGGCTCGGCGTCGAGGGCGTCGTCGACGGCCGCCGCGTCCAGGTCGGCCGCCCGGCGCTGCTCGCCGAGCACGGCATCGCGATCCCCGGCCGCCTCGACGCGGCCCGCGCCGCCGCCGAGGCCGACGGCCGCACCGCGGTCCTGGTCGCCTGGGACGGCGCCGCCCGCGGCGTCGTGGTCGTCGCCGACGCGGTCAAGCCCACGTCGCGGCAGGCGATCGCCGAGCTGCGCGCTCTCGGCCTGCGGCCGATCCTGCTCACCGGCGACAACCACGCCACCGCCCGGGCCGTCGCCCGCGAGGTCGGGATCGACGAGGTCATCGCCGAGGTCCTGCCCGCCGACAAGGCCCGCGTCATCCGCGACCTGCAGGCCGCCGGTCACGTCGTCGCCATGGCCGGCGACGGCGTCAACGACGCCCCCGCCCTGGCTCAGGCCGACCTCGGGCTCGCCGTCGGGACCGGCACCGACGTCGCGATCGAAGCGTCCGACCTGACGCTCGTCGGCGGCGACCTGACCGCGGCCGCCGACGCCATCCGCCTCTCCCGCCGCACCCTGCGCACGATCAAGCAGAACCTGGTCTGGGCGTTCGGCTACAACGTCGCCGCGATCCCCCTCGCCGCCGCCGGCCTGCTGAACCCGCTCATCGCCGGCGCCGCGATGGCGCTCTCCAGCGTCTCGGTCGTCGCGAACGCGCTCAGGCTGCGTCGTTTTCGTCGCTGAGCTGCGGCAGGTCGGCCCGGACGAGGTCGATGCGGTGCCCGTCCAGCCGCTTGACCGTGAGCTTCACGCCGTCGAGCACGACGCTCTCGCCGACCGCGGGGACGCGCCCGAAGTGGTCGAACACCTGCCCGCCGACCGAGCGTGCCCGGCCCGGGTCCAGGCGGGCGCCGGTCCGCCGGTTGAAGTCGCTGACCGACACCGACCCGTCGACCATCCACGCCCGCGCGCCGAGCCGCTCGAACCGCTCGTCGAGGACGTCGAACTCGTCCTCGATCTCCCCGACGATCTCCTCGAGGATGTCCTCGATCGTGACGATCCCGGCCGGGCGGCCGTACTCGTCGACGACGACCGCCATCTGCTGGCGCTCGCGGCGCAGCATCCGCAGCAGCGCGTCGATCCGCACGGTCGGCGGCACGATCACCGCCGGCCGCGCCAGCCCGCGCAGGTCGACGTCGCCGCCGTCCGCCGCCCGCCACGCCGTCCACACGTCGCGCACGTGCAGCACGCCGACGACCTCGTTCTCGCCCGCCAGCGCCGGGAAGCGTGACCAGGAGGCGGTGAACATCGTCTCGATGGCCTCCTCGCCGGGGCCGTCGACGCGCACCCACACCACGTCCTCCCACGGGCGCATGACGTCGCCGGCCTCGCGCAGGCGCAGGTCGATGACGCCGGTGAGCATGTCCTCCTCGTCGGCGCGCAGCGTGCCGTACTCCTCGGCCTCCTGCAGGACGCCGCGCAGCTCCTCGCGGCTGATCGGCCGCTCGCCGGCGGTCACCGCCGGGATGCCGAGCGGCCGCAGGATCACCGCCGCCGACGCCTGCAGCACCACGACCACCGGCCACACCGCGCGGCTGAGCACGTCGATGAGCGGGGCGACGACGACCGCGACGCGCTCGGCGGCATGGAGCGCGAGCGCCTTCGGCACGAGCTCGCCGAAGGCCACCGACAGGTACGTGACGACGAGGAAGCCGAACGCGAACGCCAGCCCGGACGGCAGCGCGCCGCTGACCATGTCGGTGAACACCGGCTCGCCGACGGCGCCGAGCAGGATCCCGAGCGCGGTGATGCCGATCTGCACGGTGCTGATGACCCGGACCGGATCGTCCATGAGCGCCAGCGCCCGGCGGCCGCGCCTGCCCCGCTGCTGGAGCGCCGAGCGGCGCGCGGTCACGAGCGCGTACTCGGCGATCACGAAGAAGGCGTTGCCCGCCACGATGGCCGCGACGGCGAGAAGGTCGAGCGCGACGTCCACGCGGCCGTCAGCCTAGACGCGAGGCCTGTCGGTTGCGTCGCGGCCGATCGCGGAAGATGGGCTGACCACATGCGCCAGCTCACCAGCCTCGACGCCCAGTTCCTGGCGCTCGAGAACGAACGGCAGACCGGGCACGTCGGCAGCCTGTCGCTCTTCTCGGGCGACCTGACCTGCGCGTCGGTGCGCGCGCTCATCGAGGAGCGCCTGCCGCTCCTGCCGCCGTTCCGCTACCGGCTCGCCGAGGTGCCGCTCGGGCTCGACTACCCGTACTGGATCGACGATCCGGACTTCGACGTCGACTACCACGTGCGCGAGCTCGCGCTGCCGGCGCCCGGCTCCGACGCGCAGCTCGCCGCCCAGGTCGCGCGCATCCACGCCCGCCCGCTGGATCGCACGCGGCCGCTGTGGGAGCTGTACGTCATCGACGGCCACGAGTCCGGCCGGGTCGCGCTGCTGTCGAAGATCCACCACGCGATCATCGACGGGCTCTCCGGCGCGGAGATCATGGGCCTGCTGCTGGACCTGTCGCCCGAGGGGCGCGAGCTGCCCGAGCCGCCGCCGCGGCCCGAGCCGCGCGCGCCGGGCACCGCCGAGCTGCTCGTCCGCGGGCTCGCCGGGCTGCCGAGGTACCCGGCCCGTGTCGCCCGGGCGCTGCCGAAGACGCTGCCGAACATCCCCGACGTGCCGGCGATCTTCGGCGCGATCCCGGGGGCGGACGCGGTCGGGCGGCTGGCCGGCGCGGTCCAGCGCGCGGTCGGCGGGCCCGACGTGCCGCGGCCGAACCTGACCGCCCCGCGGACGTCGTTCAACGGCCGCCTGTCGGCGCACCGGCGCTTCGCGTTCGGCCGGCTCCCGCTCGACGAGGTCAAGCGCGTCAAGAACCACTACGGGGTGACCGTCAACGACGTCGTGGTCACGGTGTGCGCGGGCGCGGTAAGGCGCTGGCTGCTCGAGCACGACGAGCTGCCCGGAGAGCCGCTCGTCGCGCAGATCCCGGTGTCGGTGCGCTCGCCCGAGCAGGTCGGCACGTACGGCAACCGGATCCTGCTCATGGCGACGCCGCTGGCGACCGGCGAGCCCGACCCGGTCGAGCGCCTGCGGGTCACGCACGAGGCGCTCAGCGAGATGAAGGAGCGCCATCGCGCGCTGCCCGCCGACCTGCTCCAGGACGCCAACCACTTCATCCCGCCGGCGCTGTTCAGCCGGGCCGCGGGCCTCGTGTTCTGGGCGGCGACGACGGTCCGGCGGCCGCCGTGGAACCTCGTCGTGTCGAACGTGCCGGGACCGCAGATCCCGCTCTACTGCGCCGGTGCGCGGCTGGAGGCCAACTACCCGGTGTCGGTCGTCACCGACGGCATGGGCCTGAACATCACCGTGATGTCGTACTGCGGCCACATGGACTTCGGGATCGTCGCCGACCGGGACCAGATGCCCGACGTGTGGTCGCTGATCGGGTGGCTGGGCGAGAGCCTGGAGGAGCTGAAGGCCTAGCCGCGGCGCATGAGGCGCCCGACGGCGGCCATGAGCTCGTCGGTCTTGTCGACCTGCTCCTCGCCCTCGGCGCCCATGACGCAGTGCCGCGCGTGCTCGTCGAGCAGGCCGAGCGCGACCTTGTCGAGCGCCGCCTGGATCGCGGAGATCTGGGTGAGCACGTCGATGCAGTAGCGCTCGTCCTCGACCATGCCCTGCACCCCGCGGACCTGGCCCTCGATGCGGCGCAGGCGCTTGAGGAGCTGGTCCTTGGTGGCGCTGTAGCCGCGCGTCGGCGCGGCGACGGTCTCCGGCGGTGTCATGACGACAGACCATACCAGATACCCCCGGGGAGGTATGCCCACGCGCGGTGGCCGGCGGGCTCAGCCGGCGACCGCGAAGACCATGCTCACGAGCGTGCCGCCGTCCGGGCGGTCGCGCACCTCGAAGCGGTCCGCCAGGTGGGCGACGAGCGGCAGGCCGACGCCGATCCCCGGGCTGTCGGGCCGCGGCGCCATCCCGCGGCCGCTGTCGGCGACCGTCAGCCGCACCCCGCTGCCGTCCTCGCAGGCGGCGTCGACGACGATCTCTCCGGGCTCGGCCGCGTCGGCGTAGGCGTGGACGACCGCGTTCGCGACGGTCTCCGAGACGGCGAGCGCGACCGCCCACGGGTCGACGACGCCGGCCTGCTCGGCGAACGCCTGCAGCTCGTGGCGCAGGGGCGCGATCGCGTCCGCGCGCGCAGGGATGGTGCGGTGCAGAGGCTCGGGCTCCACCGCAGGAGCGTCCCCGTTCGCGGCGGCGCGCATGCGCCGCCCGCCGGGGTCCGTCGATCACCCGACGACGGCGCGGGCTGCCGCCACCGCCGCCAGCCCTGCGGCGAGGCTGATCAGGACGTTGAGCGCTGCCTGCCACCGTGGCAACCGGCGGGTGTCGAGCATCCAGGTGCTGAACGTGGTGAACGAACCGAGCAGGCCGGTGGCGACCAGCACGCGGGCGTCGCCGTCGAGCCCGGCGCCGGCAGCGAGGCCGAGCGCGCACGAGCCGGTCACGTTCACCGCCAGCGTCCCGACCGGGAAGTCGCGCCCGGCGCGCTCGGTGATCCACGCGGTGAGGACGAACCGGGCGACCGCGCCGGCGCCGCCGAGCGCGCCGACGGCGAGGATCGTGAGCGCGCTCACCGCACGCCCTCCCCCACCCTGACGCCGGCGAGCCCGGCCGCGAGGCTGACGGCGACGTAGGCGCAGGCGAGCAGCGGCCGGCCGGCGTCGAGCATCTCCAGCAGCTCGAGCTGGAGCGCCGAGAACGTCGTCAGCGCGCCGCACACCCCGGCGCCGAGCAGCGCGGTCAGGTGCGGGACCGCCGCCGGCCGACGCGCGGTGACGAGCCCGAGCAGGAACGCGCCGGCGACGTTCACGCACAACGTCGCCCACGGCCAGTGTCCGGGCTCGGGCGGGAGCGCCTCGACCGCGGCGAGCCGGGCGAGCGTGCCGGCGAACCCGCCCGCGAAGACGGCGGCGAGCAGGCGCGGGTCGGCGGGCACGCGCGCGGATGATGCCAACGAGCGGCACCGCGGGGCGGCCCGGCCGCGTCCGTGCGGCCGGACCCGATGCCGGCGCGCTACGGCGCGCCGCGCACGTCGCGCTCCTCGAGCACGTCGACCGGCCGGACGGGCGGCAGGCGGCGGGGCTCGAGCACGAGCGCCTGGTAGGCGACGGCCGCCGCGACCGCGCCGATGACCGGGCCGAGGATGTAGACCCAGAAGTCGGCGAACTCGCCCGAGGCGAGCGCCGGGCCCAGCCAGCGGGCCGGGTTGAGCGAGCCGCTCGTCGCCGGGCCGGCGACCATGACCGCGACGCCGAGCGCGCCGCCGATCACGAGCCCGCCGAACGGCGCCTCGCCGCGCGGGTTCACCGCGACGCCCATGATCGCCCACATGAGGATCGCGGCGCCGATCGCCTCGACGACCAGCCCGAGCAGCGCCGAGCCGTCGGTCACGACCGTGTCGCTGATCGCCGGCGCGCCGTAGTTGACCGCGTCGCCGACGTCGTTGAACAGCGCCAGGCATGCCAGGCCGGCGATGACGCCGCCGGCGAGCTGGCAGACGATGTAGATGCCGGCGTCGCGCGGCCGGATCCGGCCGACCGCGAGCAGCGCCAGCGTCACCGCCGGGTTGAAGTGCGCACCCGACGTGCCGCCGAGCGCGTAGATCCCGACCATGAGCGCGAGCGCGTGGACGAGCGCCAGGCCCGAGAGGTCGAGGCCGAGCCCCTCCCCGGACGCCGTGACGCTCACCGCGCCGCAGATCGAGAACACGAGCACGAACGTGCCGATGATCTCCGCGACGAACGCGGGCGCCCCGCGCGCCTCGGGCGCAGGAGGCGGGGACGACGTGGTGGCAGTCATGGGGCGAGCCTCCCACCGCCGGGCGGCGTGGCGCAAGGCGGACTGTCCGCGGTTCGCCGGCCGGGCGCGTCAGCCGCGCTCGGCGACGTCGGCGACGCGGCCGCCGGTCAGCTCGACGAGCTGCTGCGGGCTGAGCGCGAACACCTCGTACGGGCTGCCCGCCGCCGCCCACACCTCGTCGTACCGGAGCAGGTCCTCGTCGATGAGCGTCGGGAGCGGCTCGCGGTGGCCGGCCGGCGGGACGCCGCCGATCGCGAAGCCGGTGTGCTCGCGCACCCACGTGGCGGGGGCCATCGACACGGGCTCGCCGACGAGCGCGGCGACCTTCCCGAGGTCCAGGCGGTTCGGGCCGGACACCGCTGCGAGGACGCCGGTGTCGCGCTCGGTGCGTACGACGAGCGACTTGACGATCTGCCCGGGGGCGACCCCGACCGCGGCGGCGGCGTCGGCCACCGTGTGGGTCCCCTCCGGAAACGTCCGCGTCTCGAACCCGAGGAACATCCGCGGCAGTGTGGCATGACGTCCGCCGAACGGGAGGCCGCGCGCTCAAGCCCGGCGCCGCCGATGTCGTTGCGGACGGCGATGCCTGATACGGACAGCACATGGCCGGCCTCGCCCGGCGCGACCGGCGCCGGCGCGCGGCGCGCACGCCCGCGCCGCCGTGCACGCCGCGAGGAGCGTGTCCGTTCCCGGAACCCGCGCCCGGGCGGCATCGCCCTGGCGCCGGCCGGCGCGCCGCGCCACGAGGGGGCGCGTGGCGCCGAGGGCGGGGAGCGGGTCGCCGCGGTCATGGCGCGCAGGCTCTCGGCGGACGTCATGGTGCTCCACCACCGCCGGATGCCGCGCAGCCGCGCGAACATCGATCACCTCGCGGTGGCACCGTCGGGCGTGTGGGTGATCGACGACGAGCGCTCGGTGGGCAAGGTCGAGGTGCAGGCGCCGCCCATGGCCCGCCCGAGGCTCATCGTCGGCGGGCACGACCGGACGCCGGTCGTCGACGGGCTCGACAAGCAGGTCGCGACGGTCGAGGCGCTGCTGCGCCACGTCGCACGGAACGTCCCGGTCCACGGCGCCCTGTGCTTCGTCGAGGCCGACCTGCCGATCTTCCGCACGCTGCGCTTCCGCAGATGCGTCCTGCTCCCGCCGCGCCGGCTCGTCAAGCTCATCGACCGCCCCGGACCGGTGGAGCCCGACGAGGTCCGCCGGATCGCCGGCGCGCTGGGCGAGCGGCTGCCGCCCGCCTGACCGCCGGGCGCGCCCGGCGGACGCGCCGACGCGCTCAGCGGCGCTTCGCGTAGCCCCAGCGCACGAGCGAGCGGTCGAGCCGGCGCACGTAGCGCAGCCCGACGGCGCGGCGCCCGAACGTCCCTGCCCGCGCGCGGCGGCGCAGGCTGCGGAGCGTCTTCGCGCGCCCGTCGACGCGGTAGCCGTCGGCGGCCCAGGCGGCGAAGATCCCGCGGGCCGCCTCGGCGCCGTAGCGGCGGTTGGCGCGCCAGCGGCGCAGCCATGCGCTGCGGTCGGCGCGGATGCGGTCGGGATGCTCGCGCGTGACGTCCACGAGCCGCCCGCGTCGCAGCGCCAGGATGCGCACCGGCATCGCGGAGAACGCGAACGCCGAGAACGCGTACGCGAAGCGGGCGTCGGCGCTGACGAGCTCGACCTCCGCGTCCTGGTCGACGTTCATCAGCCGGTAGCCGGGGTCGCCCCACTCGATGTCCTCGCGCACGTAGCGCCTGCCGTCCCAGCGCAGCAGCGTGGTGACGAAGCAGCAGTGCGCGCCGCCGCTGTAGAGGTCGACGAGCACCTCGGGCTCGTCGTCGCCGTCGAGGTCGCGGACGACGACCGACTTGCCGCTGCCGTGGAAGGCGTTGCTCGCCGGGCCGCACACCGAGCCCGAGCAGCCCTTGACCTCCAGCGGCGCGGCGCGGTAGGCCGAGGCGCCGGCGCGGAAGACCTCGAGCGCCTCGAGGGTCCACTCCCCCGGTCCCTCGCCCTGGAACGTCAGCGACGCCCGGACCGCGCCCGCGCTCGCCTCCTGGACCTCGGCGCCCGCGACCGCGGTCCACGGGACGAGCAGCGCGGAGGCGGCGAGGGCGAGCGTGGCGGCGATCCGGCGGGTCATGCGGCGCGAACCTACCCGCGGCGCGGGCGGCGGGCAAGACCCGCCGCCCGCGACCTGCTCACCGCCGCACGACCGCGTGCGTGACGACGCGGCTGGCCTCCTTGGGCCCGAACGTCGGGGGCTTGGGCTGCGGCGTGGGCACGCCGAGCCGGACGACGACCGTGTCGGTGCCGCGGTGCACCTGGACGAGCTGGTTGCCCATGCCGAGCGCCCACGCGAGCGTCGACGGCGCGCCGGGGACGAGCCGCCCGCGCATCGCGGTGGGCGAGCGCGCGTCGACGAGGCTCGTCGCGACGAGCGGGCCGGCGGCGATGTGGCCGTGGCGGTTGAGCCACCACAGCAGGCCGTAGGCGGCGTTCATCTCCGTCGACGAGCGGCCCGTCGCGAGGTCGAGCCACCGCTCGGACACGATCCGCCGCTCACCCCAGCGGCCCTTGCGGAGGACGAGGAGCCCGAACCGCGCGAGGTCCCGGCACGTCGTGCGCAGCCCGGCGAAGAGCTGCGCGTTCCCGGCGCCGTCGGCGTCGATCGTCGTGCTGCGCATCCCGAGCGGGCCGAAGAGCCGCTCCTTCGCGAACGCCCGCACGTCACGGCCCGTCGCCCGTTCGAGCACGCGCTCGAGCGTCTGGATCGCGGAGTTGTTGTACGCCCAGACGGTCCCGGGCGCCGACGTCTGCCCGAGACCGATCGCGAACGCCGTCTTGTCCGGCGCGGCCAGGAGCTCCCGGTAGTCGAGCCGCGGGCTCCACTCGCGCCCGGACACGTTGCTGAGCAGGTGGCGGACCGTGACCTGCTCGGACGGCGTCCCGCGCCACTCGGTGATCCACCGCGAGGCCGGGTCGTCGAGCCGCAGCCGCCCGTCGTCGATCGCGATCCCGACGAGCGTGCTCGCGATCGACTTCGTGACCGAGAACGCGGGCTGCCGGGCCCCGGGCTCGGTCCCGCGGAACGACCACTCCCCCGCCAGGCGCCCGCGCCGCACGACGGTCAGGCACGTCGAGCCGCCCTTGCGCGCGGTGTCGGCGATCCGCCGCAGCTCGGCGGCGTCGAGCCCGACGGACGACGGCTTGGCGGTCGGCCACGAGCGGCCCGGGACCGAGGGGGCCGGCGAGACCGGCGCGGCGGCGAGCACGCCGGCGACGAGCAGCCCCGCCGCGCCGGCGATCCGGCCGGCGCGGCGGGTGAGGAGGGTTCGGAGGGAAGGCATGCGCATTTAAATACGTATACGAACTCAAAGTTGCGCTGCCTTCTCGGCGGGGGTGGGCGGCGCGGCGCGGCGCGCGGCGCTCCGTGCAGCGCGCGTGCGACGGCGGAGACAGGCCGGCGCGTCGGCGCGTTTCAGCCGCCGCCCGGCGGGGTGTGTCGACTCGTCACGGCCATGCCGGAAGGAGTCGACACACCCGTCGGGGCCGGCCCTGGGTGTGTCGACTCGTGACGGTCATGCCGGAACCGATCGACACACCCCACCTCGAACGTCACGTTCGGGCCGTCCGCGGCGCGGTCACCGGTCACGATCGACCGGCCGGCGCGCCGCCGACCCGCGCGCCATCCATGACGGCACGGGCCACGACGAGCGCGACCGAGGGCACGAGGAGCTCGCGGGCGGGTCACTCGGCCACGGCGGACGAGGCGCGCGGAAGACGATGTCGATGACGGGGGCCTCGGGCAGTACGAGCCGGCCCGGGCGACGCTTGGAGCGGGGTGGTGATGTCATGGCGACGACCGATGCTCGCCGCCTGCGAGGGCCCGGATCAAGCGTCCTGACGAACCCTGCACCGAGGCTGTGCAGATCGTCAACACCTTCCGCCTGCGTGGCAGCATCCAGCGACCAGCGGCGCCGGCCCAGACACGCCTCGTCGCGCGGTCACGCGCCGATGCGCCGCAGGCGGACCCGCGTGACCTGGCGCCGCTCAGGCACGTTGCATACGCCGCCCTCGTCCGACGGGGCCTCCTGCCACAGGACGAGTCGCCCGGTCAGATCCAGAGCTACACCGTCGGTCGTGCGGCGTCGGATGACACGCAGCGAGTAGCGCGCGTACTCGAAGACCGTCAAGGTCTCGCGGGTGCCGTCTGAATACCCGACCACGCAGCGGCCGGCGCGTACGCGTGCCGTCAGGCCGTAGGTGCCGTCGTCGCGTGGACGCAGCGTGCCGCGCAACCCGCCGCTGGACCGCACGCTGGTCGCGCAGCCGAACACGTCGCACCTCGGACGCAGCGTCCATCGGCGTGACGGCCCGCCGCGCCTGGCGGTGAGCCGGTACCGGCCTGACAGCCGCGCGACACCCGGTCGGCCGACACGGGCCCCACGCGGCACCACAGGGATGTTCGTAGAGCGATCGGTGCCCGTGCAGGCGTCCGGCCGGCCGGGGTTCTGGACCCAGACGAAGGTCAGATCGAAGCTCGCGACGTCGGGGGCCGGCCGGATGACCCGGATCCGGCTGTCGTACTCCGGAAAGGTGAACGTCTCGGACGTCGGCTCTCCCGACTCCGCCGGATACGTGACGACGACCTGATCGATCTGCGCGGAGCCAGAGCGGTCGATCGTGAAGGCCAGCGACGCACCGTCGCGCAGATACTCAGGCGCATGCGTGGTCACCGCCTCATCGTCGGCTGGGCACGGCGGTGAAGTCTGCTGGGCAGCCACAAGCTCGCCCGGAAGCGTGACGACGCTGAACGCTGCGGCAAGCACCACGATGCGGCCGACCAGCATTGCCGAGCGGCAGGCTATCGACCTCGCCGGCGCGGCTTCAACGGCATCAGAGACACCCCAGGGCTCGACCGGGCGCGCCCAGCGGACCGGAAGGTGCGTACCGCTACTGGATCTGGTCGTACACCTTGAACATCGGCATGTAGAGCGCGATGACGATGAACCCCACGATCCCGCCGACGATCACCAGCATCACCGGCTCGAGGATCGAGGTCAGCGCCTTCACCGACGCCGCGACCTGGTCCTCGTAGAACTCGGCGACTTTGTTGAGCATCGTGTCGAGGGCGCCGGTCTCCTCGCCCACGCCGATCATGTGCGTGACCATCGACGGGAAGATCGGCGAGTCCTTCAGCGGCGCCGCGATCGTCCCGCCGCTGCGGACCGACGTGATGACGTCGCTCATCGCCTTCTCGACCTGCCAGTTGCCGGCGGTCTTGCCCGTGATGTCGAGCGCCTGCATGAGCGGGACGCCCGCCGTGGTGAGCGCCGACAGCGTCCGCGACCAGCGCGCGAGCGCGACCTTCTGCACGATGTCGCCGATCTTGAACGGGATCTTCAGCCGCAGCGTGTCCCACTGCTTGCGGCCGTTCTCGCTGCGCTTCCAGCGGCGGAACGCGACGACGATGCCGGTGATGCCGAGGATGAACAGGTACCAGCGGCCGGTGATCGCGTCCGACAGCGCGACGGTGAACTTCGTGATGAGCGGGAGGTCGCCGCCGAACTGCTCGAAGACGCCCTCGAAGACCGGGACGAGGAACACGACGAGCGCGACGAGCACGATCAGCGCGAACGTCATGATCACGGCCGGGTAGACCATCGCCGACTTGACCTGCCGGCGCAGCGACTCGTCGGCCTCGAGCTGGTCGGCGGTGCGGATGAGCGCGTTCTCGAGCACGCCGCCCGTCTCGCCGGCGCGCACCATCGCGACATAGAGGGGACCGAAGACCTTCGGGTTGCGCTCCAGGGCGTCCGAGAACGGCAGGCCGGCCTCGACGTCCTTGCGCACGCGCGTGAGCGCCTCCTTCAGCGGCTTGCTCTCGGTCTGGCTCTCCAGCACGTAGAGCGCGCGCAGGATCGTCATGCCGGAGCTCACCATCGTCGCGAGCTGCCGCGTCATGACCGTCAGGTCGCCGGTCTTGACCCGGTCGGCCCACGGGAGCTTGATCTCCTTCGACCCCGCCTTGTCGGAGATGTCGAGGACGATCAGCCCGCGCTGCTTGAGCTGGTCGGCGACCGCCTGCTTGGAGTCGGCGTCGACCTCGCCGATCGACTGGCGGCCGGACGGGTCGATCGCCTTGAAGGCGAACGTGCTCATCGGTTCCTCAGGCCGCCATCAGGCCGCCGGCGCCGAGCAGGCGCCGCAGCTCGTCGGGATGCGAGGAGCGCTGCTCGGCCAGCCGCTGGGTGATCTTCCCCTGGCGGACGAGCGCGGCGAGGGCCATGTCCATCGTCTGCATGCCCGACGAGCTGCCGGTCTGCATCGCGGACGTGATCTGGTGCGTCTTGCCCTCGCGGATGAGGTTGCGGACCGCCGGCGTGGGGATCATGACCTCGCACGCGGCGACGCGGCCGGTGCCGTCGGCGGTCGGGAGGAGCTGCTGGGTGATGACGCCCTGCAGGGCGACGGAGAGCTGGACCCGCACCTGCCCCTGCTGCGACGGCGGGAAGACGTCGATGATGCGGTCGATCGTCTGCGGCGCGTCCTGGGTGTGGAGCGTCGCGAAGACGAGGTGGCCGGTCTCGGCCGCGGTCAGCGCGGTCGAGATCGTCTCGAGGTCGCGCATCTCGCCGACGAGGATCACGTCCGGGTCCTGGCGGAGCGCCGCCTTCAGGCCGCTCGCGAAGTCGGTCGCGTCCGAGCCGATCTCACGCTGGTTGACCAGGCACCCCTTGTGCGGGTGCAGGAACTCGATCGGGTCCTCGATCGTGAGGATGTGGTCCTGGCGCGTCGTGTTGATCTCGTCGATGAGCGCGGCCAGCGACGTCGACTTGCCGGAGCCGGTCGGGCCGGTGAAGAGCACGAACCCGCGCGGCTTGTGGACGAGCTCGTGGCAGACGGCGGGCAGGCCGAGCTCGTCGATGCTCTTGATCTCGTGCGGGATCAGGCGGAACGCCGCGCCGATCGCCGCGCGCTGGAAGTACGCGTTGACACGGAAGCGCGCCACGTTCGGGATCGCGTACGCGAAGTCGATCTGCCACGCGGTCTCCAGCTTCTGGCGCTGGTCGTTCGTGAGGATCGAGTAGACGATCTCGCGCGTGTCCTGCTGCGTGAGCGTCGGGTAGTCCTCGAGTGGCGTCAGGCGGCCCCGCACGCGGGCCATCGGCTTGGAGCCGGCGGTGATGTGGAGGTCCGAGGCCCGGCGCTCGATGACCTCGAGGAGCAGGTCGGCGAAGTCGAAATGCATTTCTGCCCCGTCATCGGACGCGCGCGCGGGCGCTGAGACGCCGGGTGGACGAATGTCCGGTCCGACCGTGCTTCAGGGTGCCGTTAGCCGGGCATGCGACACTCGAAGCGACACATGAGCGAGCCGGCACAGCGTTCGTCCCCCCGAACTCCCCCCTCGTCGTCGCGCAAGGACGGCGGCGATCAGCAGCCCTGGCGTGTCGAGGGCAGCCGCGACCCGCAGGGCTCCGGAGGAGGCAGCGGCGGCAACGGGCCGCGGTTCCGCTTCCCGCGCTGGCTGCTGTGGGTGACGCTCGGGCTGCTCATCCTCAACATCGCGGTGGCGCGGCAGGTGCCCGAGAACGGCGACCGCATCCAGGTCCCGTTCTCGTTCTTCCAGGAGCAGCTCCAGCGCGGCAACGTCACGAAGGTCAACGCGCAGGGCGAGATCGTCCAGGGCGAGTTCACCAAGGCGCTCAAGCCGCCGGACGCCAAGGAGGACGTCAAGCCGCGCGAGAAGTTCGAGACGACGCTGCCGACGTTCGTCGACACCGAGAAGCTGTCGGCCGACCTCGAGGAGTGGAACGTCGAGGTCAACGCCGAGCAGGTCGACACCGGCCGCTCGCCCCTGCTCGACTTCTTCCTGTTCTTCGGCCCGACGATCCTGCTCGTCGGCCTGTTCGTCTTCTTCATGCGCCGCGCCGCCGGCGGCGCGGGCGGCGCGCTCACCGGCCTCGGCCGGTCGAAGGCCAAGCGCTACGAGGCCGACCAGCAGCGCACGACGTTCGAGGACGTCGCGGGCATCGACGAGGCCGAGGAGGAGCTCGTCGAGATCGTCGACTTCCTGAAGAACCCGGACAAGTACCGCCGGCTCGGCGCGATGATCCCGAAGGGCGTGCTGCTCAGCGGCCCGCCCGGCACCGGCAAGACGCTGCTCGCCCGCGCGGTCGCCGGCGAGGCGGACGTGCCGTTCTTCAGCCTCAGCGCGTCCGAGTTCATCGAGATGGTCGTCGGCGTCGGCGCGTCGCGCGTGCGCGACCTGTTCGAGCAGGCCAAGAAGGCGGCGCCCGCGATCATCTTCATCGACGAGCTCGACGCGATCGGCCGCGCCCGCGGCGGCCCGGGCGGCGGCCTGGGCGGCCACGACGAGCGCGAGCAGACGCTGAACCAGATCCTCACCGAGATGGACGGGTTCACCGGCTCGGAGGGCGTCATCGTCCTCGCCGCGACGAACCGCCCGGAGATCCTCGACCAGGCCCTCCTGCGCCCCGGCCGGTTCGACCGCCGCGTGACGGTCGCGCCGCCGGACAAGGAGGGGCGGCGGAAGATCCTCGACGTCCACACGCGCGGCAAGCCGCTGTCCGACGAGGTCGACCTCGACGCGATCGCGTCCTCCACGCCGGGCATGGTCGGCGCGGACCTGCGCAACCTCGTCAACGAGGCGGCGCTGAGCGCCGCGCGCGCGGGCCGCAACAAGATCGAGCTGCAGGACTTCACGAACTCGCTCGAGCGGATCGTCCTCGGGGCCGAGCGGCGGATCACGATCTCACCGGAGGAGCGCGAGCGGACCGCCTACCACGAGTCCGGGCACGCGCTGCTCGGCATGCTCGAGCCGGGCGCCGACCCGGTCCGGAAGGTGTCGATCGTGCCGCGCGGGCGCGCGCTCGGCGTGACGTTCCAGTCGCCCGAGTCCGACCGCTACGGCTACGACAAGTCGTACCTGCGCGGCCGCATCATCGGCGCGCTCGGCGGCCGCGCGGCGGAGGAGATCGTCTACGGCGACGTGACGACCGGCGCCGAGTCCGACCTCGAGCAGGTCACGAACATCGCCCGCCAGATGGTGGGCCGCTGGGGCATGTCCGACCGGATCGGCCTCGTGTCGGTCCTGCCGGGCCCGAACGAGCAGTCGCCGCTGTTCCCCGGCACGCCGGGCGCCCCGTCGGAGGCCACGCGCGAGCTCGTCGACGAGGAGGTCCGCCGGATCGTCGACGAGTGCTACGCCGCGGCGCTGCAGAAGCTCCGCGAGAACCGCGACCGCCTCGAGTCGCTGACCCGCGAGCTGCTCGAGCACGAGACGCTCGACGAGGAGGACGCCTACCGCGCGGCCGGCTTCGACCGCAAGCCGCCCGAGGCCGCGCAGGGCGGCACCCCGGACGTCGACGGCGGCGTGCGCGCCGCGGACGTCACGCCCGCGGACGCCTAGCGCGCGGCCGAGGAGGCGAGCGTGGCCGGCAGGCCGAGGTGGCTCTGGCTGCACCCGGTCGTCGCCGGCGGCGCTCACGTACGCGCCGGCGCGAGCGCGCGGGGCGCCCGCCTGGCGGTCAGAGCGTGCCGGTCACGCGGGCGACCTCGGCGATCGAGGTGCGGCCCTGCTTGACCTTCTCGAAGCCGTCCTCGCGCAGGCGGGTCATCCCCTGCTCGACGGCGACCGCGCCGATCCGGTCGGCCGAGGCGCGCTCGATCGCCAGCCGGCGGATCTCGTCGGTGACGGTCATGACCTCGTACAGGCCGATGCGGCCCTTGTAGCCCGAGCCGCCGCAGCGCGGGCAGCCGCCCGGCTCGTAGGCGTCGATGCCCTCGTCGGCCCGGTAGCCGTTCATCCGCAGCACGTCGGCGGAGATGTGGACCGGCTTCTTGCAGTGCTCGCAGAGCGTCCGCGCCAGCCGCTGGGCGACGACGCAGTCGATCGCGCTGGAGACGAGGAACGGCTCGGTGCCCATCTCGATGAGGCGGGTGATCGCGCCGGGCGCGTCGTTCGTGTGCAGCGTCGAGAGGACGAGGTGGCCGGTGAGCGCGGCCTCGACCGCGATCTGCGCGGTCTCGCGGTCGCGGATCTCGCCGACCATGATCACGTCGGGGTCGGCGCGCATCATCGAGCGCAGGCCGGTGGCGAACGTCAGCCCGGCCTTCGCGTTGACCTGCACCTGGGTGATGCCGGCGACCTGGTACTCAACCGGGTCCTCGATCGTGATGATGTTCTTCTCGGGCGTGTTGATCTCGGTCAGCGCCGCGTAGAGCGTCGTCGACTTGCCCGAGCCGGTCGGCCCGGTGACGAGCACCGCGCCGTAGGCCTGGCTGTAGGCGCGGCCGAACCGGCGCAGGTCCTCGCCCGCCATGCCGAGCTTCTCGAGCTCCATGACGACCGAGCTCTTGTCGAGGATGCGGATGACGATCGACTCGCCGTGGACGCTCGGCAGCGTGACGACGCGCAGGTCGACCGAGTGGCCGTCGATCGTCAGGCCGACGCGGCCGTCTTGCGGGATGCGCCGCTCGGCGATGTCGAGGTCGGACATGATCTTCACGCGGCTGATGACGCCGGAGACCATGCGCTTGGGGATCGTCGTCGTCTCGTTCAGGACGCCGTCGACGCGGAAGCGCACGCGCAGGTCGCGGCCGTCGGGCTCGAGGTGGATGTCCGACGCGCCCTGCTCGACGGCCTGGACGATGACCTGGTTGACGAGCTTGATGACGGGCTGGTCGTCGGCGCTCTCGCGGATGTCGACGACCTCGGCGGGTCCGTCCTCGAACTCCTCGTCGCCGTACGAGACGTCCTCGACGACGTCGTCGAGGCGCGTGAAGCGGCTGAGCAGGCCGTGGATGTCCTCGCGGCTGGCGACCGCGGCGCGGACCTCCAGGCCGGTCATGATCGCGATGTCGTCGATCGCCAGGACGTTCGCGGGGTCGGCCATCGCGACGAGCAGCGTGCGCTCGTCGACGTAGGCGATCGGGACCGCCTCGTAGCGCTTGGCGGCGGCCGTGCCGAGGAGGTTGGCGGCGGCCATGTCGACCGGGAACTGCGTGAGGTCGACGTGATCGAGGCCGTGGCGCTCGGCGACCGCGCGGGCGAGCTCGTCCTGGGAGATCGTCCCGGCGTCGACGAGGATCTTCTCGGGCGACTCGCCGGTGGCGCGGCTCTGCTCGAGGGCGAGGTCCGCGTTGGCGCGGGCCACGAAGCCGAGCTCGACGAGCACGTCGAGCACATGGCGGCCGGAGCCGCCACGCCGGGTCGGCGGGGTGATGCCGTCCCAGGAGTCCGTTGGAGAGGTGTCGACGCTCGGAAGGTGCATGGCGGGTCCCGGTAGCCATGCTCATCGGCACCGATGGACCATTCCTTAGCTGGACGCTCGAGCCGCTCGGCGCATCGCGTCCAGCGGCGCGGGCCTCCCCGTCCAGCGCTCGAAGCTCAGCGCGCCCTGGCGGACGAGGATCTCCAGGCCGTCGATCACCCGGGCGCCCGCCGCGCGCGCCCTGCGCTCGAGCGCGGTTCCGCCCGCGCGGTAGACGAGGTCGACGACGACCGGGAACCCCTCCGGGTCGGCCGGGACCGCGTCGGGGTCGTCGAGCCCGACGCTCGTGCAGTTGACGAGCAGCCCGGCGCGTTCGGGCTCGTCGACGACCTCGACGCCCAGCGCCTCGGCCCGCGCGCGGGTGCGGTTCCACACCTTCACCTGCACGCCGGCGCCGCGCAGCGCCCACACCGCCGCGCGCGCCGATCCGCCCGCGCCGAGCACGAGCGCGGTCCGCGGCAGCGGCTCGCCGAGCGCCGCGAGCAGGCCGGGCGCGTCGGTGTTGTCGGCGTGGATCGTCCCGTCGGGGCGGAACGTCAGCGTGTTCGCCGCCCCGATCTCGCGGGCCGCGTCGGTCGCCTCGGCGGCGAGCGCCAGCGCCGCCTCCTTGTGCGGGATCGTCACGTTCGCGCCCGCGAAGCCGGCGGCGGGCAGCGCGCGGACGGTCTCGTCGAACACGTCGGGCGGGACCGGCAGGCGCTGGTAGCGCCAGCCCTCCAGGCCGAGGGCCTCGTACGCCGCCTGGTGCATCGCCGGCGAGCGGCTGTGGGCGACCGGCCAGCCGAGGACGCCGTACCGGCGCGGGGCCTGCAGGTCGTCGTGCGTCATGCCGCCGGGGTCGTGCTCGGACGGCCGCCGGTCAGCCGCCGCGCGAGCTCGACGGGTCCTTGCCGCCGCGCCGCTCGCGCTCGCGGTTGTAGGCGTCGACGTCGCGCTGGAACTCCGCCTCGGTCGACGAGAAGGCGTGCGCGCCGTCGCCGCCCGGCTTGACGACGTAGTACAGGTAGTCGACCTTCGCCGGGTTCGCCGCCGCCTTGATCGACGCCAGGCCGGGGCTGCCGATCGGCGTCGGCGGCAGGCCGGTGCGCCGGCGGGTGTTGTACGGCGAGTCGATGTTCAGCTCGGACTGCTTGAGCGGCCGGCTCCAGTTGCGCGTCGCGTACCGGATCGTCGCGTCGATCCCGAGCGGCATCCCCTCGCGCAGGCGGTTGTGGATGACCGCCGAGATGATCCGCCGCTCGCGGGCGAGCGTCGCCTCGCGCTCGATCATCGACGCGATGATGAGCACGTCGTAGGTCGACAGGTTCCGCCGCCGTGCGCGGCGCATGTCGACGCGCTTGATCTCGCGCTCGAACGTCTCGAGCTGCTGCGCGACGAGCTGGCGCGCGGTCGCGTCGGGACGCAGCTCGTAGGTGGCCGGGAACAGGAAGCCCTCGAGGCTGCGCGGCCGCCGCGGCGCGCCGTAGCGCCGTGGGTTGAAGCCGCGGGCGCGCTCGGACGCCTCCAGGTAGCTGCCGCGCAGCCCGGCCTTCTGCACGATCGGCGCGGCCTCGCGGCGCGCGCGCCCCTCGGGAATCGTGATCTTGACCGTGCGCGGCGCGGCCGGCCGGCTGCTGAGCGCCTCGATCGCGTCGCCGTACGGCATGCCCTGCTGGAGGGTGTGCGTGCCGGCCTGCAGGTCCTTGCCCGACAGGCGCGCGCGGACCTCGAAGAAGAACGCCGAGTCGACGACGCCCTCGCGCTCGAGGATCTCCCCCACCTCGCCGGCCGACGAGTTCTGCGGGATCGTGACCTCGACGCGGCCGGTGCCGGGGTCGGCGAGCGGCTGGAAGAGCGCGTTGACGAGGTAGAGCACGACCGCGACGAGGAAGACCCCGACGATCGCGGCGAACGTGCCGCGGCCGGGGCGGCGACGGCGTCGCTCGCCCGGTCCCGGCGGGGGCGGCGGGAGGGTGCGGGAGCGGGTCACGCGGCGGGTGGGCACGGGTCGCTCGTGCTCGTCGCCGAACCGCTCGGTCCGGCTCACGGCAGGTGAAGAGGATGACGCGGACGGCGCCGGCGGTGCAGCGTCGGCCGGCGCGTCGCCGGCCCGGTCCTCGCGCGTGCCGGTGAGCACGTCCCACTCGACCGTCGGCTGGTCCGTGCCGGCCCGGCCGGTCTCCGGCTCGGCCGGCGTCTTCGGCTGCCCGGCGAGCACGTCCCACTCGACGGTCTCCTGGCCGCCCTGCCGCCCGGGCTCCTCGCTCGGCCCCTGCGGCGCGTCGCGACCGGCGTCGCCGTCGTCGAACCAGCCGCGGTCGACCGACGCGATCTCCTGGCCGAGCGTCGGCGCGGGCTCGGGCGCGGCGTCGCCCGGCGCGGGCTCGTCGCGCGGCGGCTCGGGATCCCAGGCGCCGGTGTCGTCCCAGGCCGGGCGCTCCTCGTCCTCGCCGGCGGCCGGCGGCGCGGGCACGGGCGGCTCGGCGTCGGCCTCGGGCTCGTCGCGCACGCGCGGCGGGTGCGGGTCCCACGCGCCGGTGTCGTCCCACGCCAGGCGCGAGCCGGCGTCCGGCACGCGCGGCGCCTCGGCGGGGGGCTCGCCGAACGGGACGTCGAGGGTCTCGTGCCGGCCGTTGCCGTCGAGCAGGTCGCGGCTGATGCCGAGCTCCTCGGGGGTCGGCGGCGGGCGCCCCTCGCGCGCGGCGCGCCGGGCCTCACGCTCGAGGCGCGCGCGCTCGCGTTCCTCGGGCGTGCGTTCGCGGGACTGTGTGCGGCGTCCGAACAGGCTCATGCAGGAGCGCGGGCCGATGCCCGCGCACGACTCAGGCTAACGACCGGCCCGGCGTCAGAGCCCGCCGGCCGGGGGCACGTCGCGGGGCGGGCCGCTGCGCGGGTCGTCGGGCGCCTCAGGGTGCTCGGCCGCCTCGGCCGCGGCGCCGGTCTCCTCGCCCGCCGCCTCGGGCTGCAGCGAGCCGTCGGCGAGCCGCTTGAACTTCAGCTTCGGCGGTCCGGTCGAGCCGGGCTGCACCTCGCCGCCGCGGTCGGTCCTGAAGCGCTGGAGGCCCATGCCCCGAGCCTAGCGCCGCCCCGCCAGCCAGCCCTCGAGCAGGTGCGCGGCGGCACGCGAGTCCTCGTCGCCCTCCCCGCCGAACCGCTCGGCCATCCGGGTCGTGAAGCGCTCGTCGTGCAGGACGACCTCCGCCCGGCCGCCCAGCCGCGCGCGCAGCTCGCCGGCGAACGCGCGCGTCTCGCGCGTCTGGTCGGTGTCGGCCCCGCTGAGGCCGATCGGCAGGCCGACGACGACGGTCTTGACGCCGTGCTCGCGCACGAGCCCGACGATCGCGGCCATCCCGCGCCGCGTCCCCGGCCGCGAGATCGCCGGCAGCGGCGTGGCGAGCGTCCCGGTCGGATCGCTCAGCGCCACCCCGCACCGCGCGCTGCCGTAGTCGAGCGCGAGGACGCGCGCCACGCGCTCAGCCGCCCAGCGCGGCCTCGATCGCCGCGCGCGCGGCGGCGAGCGCGTCGCCGAGCTTCTCGGGCTGCTTGCCGCCCGCCTGCGCCATCGTCGGCCGCCCGCCGCCTCCGCCGCCGACGACCTGCGCGGCCTCCTTGACGATGTCGCCCGCGCGCACGCCGCGGTCGACGACCGGCTGGGCGACCGCGGCGACGAGCGCGACGCGCCCCTCGGGCGCGGTCCCGAGCACGATGACCGCGTCGCCGAGTCGGCCCTTGAGCTTGTCGGCCAGGTCGGGCAGCGACTTGGCGTCGACCGGCGGCAGCTCGGCGGTCAGCACCTTGACGCCGTCGATCGCCTGCGCGCCGGCGGCGAGCGCGTCGAGGTCGACCTCCGGGCCGGCGGCGGCCTTCTTGCGCGCCGCCTTGGCCTGCTGCTGCAGGTCGGCGATCGCGGCCGGCACCTCCTCGGGGCGCTTGCGCAGCAGCGCCGCCGCCTCGCTGAGCAGCGCGTCGTGGCGGCGCATGAGCGCGACGCCCTCGGGGCCGGTGACCGCCTCGATGCGGCGCACGTTCGCCGCCGACGAGGTCTCGGTCGTGATCTTCAACAGGCCGATCTCGGCGGTCGACCGCACGTGCGTCCCGCCGCACAGCTCCCGCGAGAACGAGCCGTCGCCGATCTGCACGACCCGCACGATGTCGCCGTACTTCTCGCCGAACAGTGCCATCGCGCCGAGGCGCCGCGCCTCCTCGAGCGGCATCGTCATCGCGCGCACCGGCAGGTTGGCGACGATCTGCTCGTTGACCATCTGTTCGACGTCGCGCAGCTCCTCCTCGCTGAGCGCCGAGCCGTGCGTGAAGTCGAAGCGCAGCTTGTCGGGCCCGACGTACGAGCCGGCCTGGCGCACGTGCGTGCCCAGCCGCTCGCGCAGCGCCGCGTGCAGCAGGTGCGTGGCGGTGTGGTTGCACTGGGTCGCGTGGCGGACCCGGGGCTCGACGCGGGCGACGACCCGCTCGCCGGGCCTCAGCTCCCCGCGCTCGACCTCGAGGACGACCGCCTGGTCGCTTCCGAGCCGCAGGACGTCGGCCACCTTCGCCACGCAGTCGCCGTCCTCGCAGGCGACGACGCCGCTGTCGGCGATCTGGCCGCCGCCGGTCGCGTAGAACGGCGACTCGGCGAGCTTGACGATCACCTTGCCGTTGACCGGCTCGACGCCGCCGACCGTCGTGTGCTGCTCGAGCGTGTCGTAGCCGACGAACTCGGTCTCGTAGCCGGTCTCGCGCGCCAGCGCCAGCGCGCGGTCGCGCAGCGACGCGCCGCCGCCCTCGGCGCCGGCCTCGGCGATGCCCTGGCGCGACCGGGCGCGCGCCTCCTCCAGCGCGCGCTCGAAGCCCGCCTCGTCGACGCCGAGGCCCTGCTCGGCGGCCAGCTCGACGGTCATCTCGAACGGGAAGCCGTACGTGTCGTGCAGGCGGAACGCGGCCTCGCCGCCGATCCCCTCGTCGCCGCGCTCGCGCGCCTCGGCGATGAGCTGGTCGAGCAGGCGGGTGCCCTGCTCGAGCGTGCGGCCGAACGCGTCCTCCTCGGACTGCATCCAGCGCGCGATCGCGTCCCACTCGCGGCCGAGCTCGGGGTAGGCGTGCCCCATCGTCTCGCGCACGACCTCCGCGTAGCGCAGCAGGAAGCCCGGCTCCATCCCCAGCCGGCGGCCGTGCTGGATCGCGCGCCGCATGATCCGCCGCAGGACGTAGCCGCGGCTCTCGTTCGACGGGACGACGCCGTCGGCGATGAGGAAGGTCGCGCCGCGCATGTGGTCGGCGAGGATCCGCAGCGAGCGGTCGGCTTCGCGGTCGCCGGCGCCGTACCTCGCGCCGCCCGACAGCTCCTCGCCGAGGCGGATGAGCGGCGTGAACTGGTCGGTGTCGAAGACGCTGTCGACGCCCTGCAGCAGCATCGCCATCCGGTTCAGGCCCAGGCCGGTGTCGATGTTCTTCGACGGCAGCGGCGTCAGGACGTTGACCGGGTCCTGCTTGTACTGCATGAACACGAGGTTCCAGTACTCCAGGAAGCGCTCGTTGTCGCCACCGGGCAGGTCGTCCTCGCTCCCCCAGTCCAGGCCGCGGTCGTAGTAGAGCTCCGAGCACGGGCCGCACGGGCCGATCGGGCCGGCCTGCCAGAAGTTGTCCTTGCGCGGCAGCAGCACGATCCGCTCGCGCGGGACGCCGACCGACATCCACGCGTCGATCGCCTCCTGGTCGGGGCCGAGCCCGAGCTCGTCGTCGCCTTCGAACACGCTGATCCAGATCCGCTCGGGGTCGAACTTCAGGACCTCGAGCGAGAACTCCCAGGCGAACTCGACGGCGCCCTGCTTGAAGTAGTCGCCGATCGAGAAGTTGCCGAGCATCTCGAAGAACGTCAGGTGCCGTTTGGTCGACCCGACCTCCTCGATGTCCGGCGTGCGGAAGCACTTCTGGCAGGTCGTCAGCCGGTGGTGCGGGGCCTTCTCCTGCCCCAGGAAGTACGGCTTGAGCGGATGCATGCCCGCCGTCGTGAGCAGGACGGACGGGTCGTATTCGGCTGGCACGAGCGAACCGGAGGGCAGGCGCTTGTGGTCGCGCTCGACGAAGAAGTCCAGGAACAGCTCGCGGATCTGGTCCGAGGTCACGCCTAGATCATGGCGCACGGCACGCGCGGCGCGGTTCGTGCCCGCCGGTCAGGCGCCCGCGGCGCGGCGGTTGTACCACTCGGCGGCGAGCGCGCGGGCGGCGACCGAGGCGACGACGAGCGTGATCGCCCCGACCGCGATCGCCAGGTCCTCGCCGGCCAGCGACGCGGCGAGCAGCGCGACGAGCAGCGCCGCGAACTGGCCGACGCGCAGGGCGCGCCGGGCGTCGGGGTCGGCGGGCTGCTCGGGCTGGGGCAGCCGCGGCGCGAGCGCGACGAGCGCGACCACGCCGGCGATGAGGAAGACGAGCGCGGCGGTGTCGCTCACGAGCAGGTCGAGCGCGGCGCCGACGAGCAGGACGCCCGCGTAGGGCGCGAGGGCGCGCAGGCCCTGGAACGGCTCGATCCGGGTCACGCGGCGATGGTGGCAGACCCGACGACCGCGTCGTCGGGACCGAGGAACACGGCGGTCTGGCCGGGCGCGGCGCCCTCGAACGGCTCGAGGAGCTGGACCTCGCCGCCCCGCAGGCGGCACGGCACCGGCCGCGACTTGTAGCGCAGCTTGACGCGCTCGACCTCGTCCTCCTCGCGGAACAGCCGCAGCGCGCGGACCGGCACGCGGACGGTCGCGAGCGCCTCGCGCGGGCCGACCGTGACGGTGTTCGAGCGCGTGTCGGTCGCCAGCACGTACAGCGGCTCGCCGGTCCCGCCGCCGATGTCCAGGCCGCGGCGCTGGCCGACCGTGTAGGCGTGCGCGCCGCGGTGGCGGCCGACGACCGCGCCGGTGGTGTCGACGATGTCGCCCGGGCGCTCGCGCAGCCCGCCGTGGCGGGCCAGGAACGCCGACCGGCCGGTCCCGGCGAGGAAGCACAGGTCCTGCGAGTCGGGCTTGGACGCGACCGGCAGCCCGGCCTCCTCGGCGATCGCGCGGACCCGGGGCTTGGTGAGGTCGCCGAGCGGGAAGCGCAGCCGCGCGAGCGACTCGGGCCTCAGCGCGGCGAGCATGTACGTCTGGTCCTTGGCGGTGTCCGCGGCGGGCCGCAGCAGGCCGTCGGGGCCGATCCGCGCGTAGTGCCCGGTCGCCAGGTGCGGCGCGCCGATCCGCGTGGCGAGGTCGAGCATCGCGTCGATGCGGACGTGGCCGTTGCAGCGGATGCACGGGTTCGGCGTCAGGCCCGCGGCGTGGTCGGCGAGGTACGGATCGACGACGCCCGCGCGGAACTCGTCGCGCAGGTCGAGCGTCAGGTGCGGCAGGCCCATCCGGTGGGCGAGCATCCGGGCGCTGCGCACCGCGCCGGCCGAGCAGCAGCTCCGCTCGCCGTCGTTCTCCGGGTCGCGCCACAGCTCGAGCGTCACGCAGGCGACCTCGGCGCCCTCGCGCGCGCACAGGAGCGCGGCGACCGACGAGTCGACGCCGCCCGACGTCGCGACGAGCACGCGGTCGGCCGCCGGGACCTGCGCGTCGCGGGCGGCGGCCTCGCCGAGCGCGCGGGCGAGGGCGTCGGCGGCCAGCTCGGCGGCGTGGAGCTTGCCGGGACTCAGCCCGCCGAGCTCCGCGGCGATCGCGTCGGCCCCGACCCGCGCGGCGTCGAGCAGCGGCGCGCCGCGCACGAGCTCGACCGCGGCCGAGCCGGCCGCGACCACCGCGCCGCACCCGCTCGCCTCGAACCCGGCGTCGACGACGTCCGCGCCCTCGACGCGGACGGTGATCGTCACCAGGTCGCCGCACGCGGCCCCGCCGGCGGCGCCGGAGCGCCCGCCCGCAGGCTCGTGCCCGCGCGAGCGCGGGTACAGGAGGTGGTCCTCGAACCGCTCGTCGGGCATGGCCCGACGAAGGGTAGGAGGACCACCCCCGGCCGGCGGGCTACCGCGGGTCGACGAACCGCGGCAGCGTGAACGTCGGGTAGGTCTTGGGGTTCATGCGCACCTTGCGGACCTTCGTCGCGAAGCGGTAGGTGCCGGCCAGCCCGCTCCCCGGCGCCTCGACGCGGGTCGTGAACGAGCCGTCGCCGCGCGGCCGGATCCGCTTGACGAGCTTCCACTTGTCGCACGAGACGCGGCGGCGGACCTCGATCGTCCGCACCGGCTGCGCGAGCGGCCGCACGACGCGGCCCGACACGCGGACCTGCTTGCCGTCGAGCTTGACGTTGCGCACCTGCATGCGCCGCATGAGCTTCAGGCGCATCGACCGCTCCTTGCCCAGGCGCGCCTGGTAGCGGGCCCGGTTCGTGTTGCGGATCTCCTTGCGCGGCAGCGGCGCGGTCGTCTCGAACGAGCCGTCGGGCTTGATCTTCACGCGCGCGACGCGCGGCCCGCCGCCCCGCATGCCGTCGACCTGGTGGATGGCGACCGTGCGGCCGATGTAGCGCCGGTCGGCGTACCCGACGAGCCGCACGCGGTTGCCGGACCGGTACACGTCGCTGAGCACCAGGCGCCGGTTCGTGCACTGCAGGGCCGCCTCGGCCGCGGTGGTCGGCGGGGCGGTCGCGCCCTTGCAGTCGACGTCGTTGGCGCCGACCGTCGCCTCGCCGAGGGTGAGGTCCAGGAGCTGCTGGCCGGCGAGCTTGAGGTTGACGTGCAGCGCGCGCTGGGTCAGCCCGTTCGCGGTCTTGATCTGCTGGTTGGGCGTCAGCCGCAGCTCGGCGACCGCCGCCGGGAGCTGCAGCTTCGGCAGGCCCGCGAGCAGGCCGCGGATCGTGTTCGCGAGGACCGGGTCGAGCGTGACGCCCGGCGGCAGCAGGAGCGCCGGGTCGAGCTTGGACAGGTCGATCCCGTCGCCGAGCACGTTGACGACCTGGCTGACCGCCTCGTCGGTCGGCAGGTCCAGGCCGAGGAGCTTGATGCCGGCGATGTTCGAGCTGCCGGTCAGCTCGACCTTGCCGTCGACGCACCGCGCACGGGCGTAGGCGGCGGCGACCTGGATGCGCAGCAGCTGCGGGCTGGCCTGCAGCACCGACATGACCGCCTTGCGCAGGTCGAGCGTGATGAGCGGCGGGACGTTCAGCACCGGGAGCTGCGCGAGCGCCTCCTCGAGCCCCGGGATCTGTACCCCGAGGTTGACCGGCGGTCCGAGCGCGAGGTCGGCGACGCCGCCGGACGCGGTCGCGGTCTGCTGGCGCACGTCGCTGGCCGGGCCGGCGAGACCGGTCTCGGCGAAGAGCGCCTTGACCGAGCCGAGCCCCGGCAGACCCGTGTTGACGCCCCCGCGCGCCTGACGACAGGTCGACTGCCCCTTGTTCGCGGTGACCGGCTCGATGGCCGGCGCGGTCGCGATCTGGCCCCGCAGGGCCGACGACTCGCATGTGTAGTTGGCCGCCGAAGCGGGCGCTGCTGCCGTGCCCAGGGCGATGGCCGTCAGGGCCGCGCCCAGTGCAGCGATTCTCCGGTGAGTCAAAGCTCCTCTTTCCGATCCCCTACCGATACGACGGGCGACAACCCTGCCAGAACGTTGAGCGCGGTGCGCCGGTTGTTCAAGAAACGCGGTCGCCGGCCGACGACGCGGACGTGGACCAGATCTCCCTCCCCATGCGGATCGCGCTGGCGGCGACGCTCGTCTTCGCCGCGCTCTGGTTCGTCGCCCTGAGGCCCAAGCCGGTCGAGCCGGTCGACGGCTCGCTGCCCTCGGCGTCGGCGACCGAGAGCGACGCAGGCGCTCAGGCGACGGCGACCGAGACGCCGGCCAAGGCTGACCCTCAGCCGAAGGCCGAGGCTTCCGAGCCGAAGTCCGAGGCGAAGACCGACCGGCCGGCCAACGGCCGCGCCACGCGGGTCAGCCCCGGCTCGCGCGGGTCGAAGGCCGTGCTCGCCGACCTCGACAAGGGCCGGGTCGTCGTGCTGCTGTTCTCGTCGCTGAACGACTCCAGCGACGGGCGCGCGGTGCGCCGCGCGGTCGCCGAGGTCGACCGCCACGGAGGCAAGGTCCGCGTCCACACCGCCCGCATGAGCCGGCTGCCGCAGTACGAGGCGATCGTGAAGGCGACGCCGGTCACCACGAGCCCCAGCGTCCTGGTCATCGACCGCAAGGCGCAGGCGCGGGTCATCGGCGGCCTGACGACGACGCGCGAGATCAACGCGCTCGTCGACCGCGCGCTGAAGGTCAGGTAGCGCCCGCCGGGCTCAGCCGAGCCGCAGGCCCAGCTCGCGGAGCTGGCGCTGCGCGACCGGCGACGGCGCGCCGGTCATCGGGTCCGCCCCGCTCGCCGTCTTCGGGAACGCGATCACGTCGCGGATCGAGTCCAGGCCCGCCATGAGCGCCACGCAGCGGTCCAGGCCGAACGCGATCCCGCCGAGCGGCGGCGCCCCGTAGCGCATCGCGTCGAGCAGGAAGCCGAAGCCCTCCTGGGCCTCCTCCAGGCTCATCCCGATGATCTCGAGCACCTTGCGCTGGGTCTCCGGGTCGCTCACACGGATCGACCCGCCGCCGAGCTCGGTGCCGTCGAGCACGAGGTCGTAGGCGCGCGACTTCAGCGCGCCCGGGTCGCCGTCGAGGTCGCCGGACGGCGCGGTGAACGGGTGGTGCAGCGGGTCCCACCGCTGCTCGTCCTCGTTCCACTCGACCATCGGGAAGTCGACGATCCAGTGGACGTCGTGGCCGCCCGAGCGCAGCCCGAAGCGGTCGGCGAGCTCGAGCCGCAGGCCGCCGAGGACGCCCTGCGCGACCGCGCGCTTGTCGGCCGCGAACAGCAGCAGGTCGCCCGGCGCGCCGCCGAGGCGCTCGGTCACCGCCGCGCGCTGCTCGTCGGAGAAGAACTTGCCGATCGGCGAGCGCCAGCCGCCGCCGTCCTCGACGAACGCCCACGCGACGGCCTTGCCGCCGTGGCGCCGGGCGACGTCGTTCAGGCCGTCGAGCTCGCCCCGCGACATCTCGCGCGCGCCGGCGTTGATCGCGAGCACCGCGCCACCGGACTCGAGCACCGACGCGAACACCTTGAACTCGACGCCGGCCAGCGCGTCGGAGACGTCGACGAGCTCGAGGCCGAACCGCCGGTCCGGGCGGTCGGTGCCGTACCGGCTCATCGCGTCCTCGTAGCTCAGCCGCTCCCACGGCGGCGCGGGGAGGCCGAGGTCGGCGAGGGCGAACACCTCGGCCATGACCTCCTCCATCGTCGTGATGACGTCGTCCTCTGTGACGAACGCCATCTCGACGTCGAGCTGGGTGAACTCGGGCTGGCGGTCGGCGCGCAGGTCCTCGTCGCGGAAGCAGCGGGCGATCTGGTAGTAGCGCTCGAACCCCGCGAACATCAGCAGCTCCTTGTAGAGCTGCGGCGACTGGGGCAGCGCGTACCACGTGCCCGGCTCGCGCCGGTTCGGGACGAGGAAGTCGCGCGCGCCCTCGGGCGTGGACTTGCCGAGGATCGGCGTCTCGATCTCGACGAAGTCGCGCTCCTCCAGCGCGCGGCGCATCGTCGAGATGACCTGCGCGCGCAGGAGCATCGCGCGCTGCATCGGCTCGCGCCGCAGGTCCAGCACGCGGTGGCGCAGGCGCAGCAGCTCGTCGACGTCGGTGTCCTCGTCGAGCGGGAACGGCGGCGTCTCGGCGGCGGCGAGCGGCGTGGCCTCCGTGACCGCCACCTCGATCGTGCCGGTCGCGATGTTCGGGTTGACGTTCTGCTCCTCGCGCCGGACGACCTCGCCCGTGGCGGTCAGCACGTGCTCGGAGCGCAACGCCTCGGCGACCGCGAACGCGTCGCCGGACGAGTCCGGGTGGAAGACGAGCTGGACGATCCCCGAGCGGTCGCGCAGGTCGATGAAGATCAGCCCGCCGTGGTCGCGGCGGCGGTGCACCCAGCCGGCGACGCGGACGGTCTCGCCGGCGTGCTCGTCGCGCAGGTCGCCGCACCAGTGGTCGCGGTACTCGTTCGCCCGCGGGGCGCTCCTCATCCACGTCCTCCTTCGCGCAGGGCGCGGGCGACGATGCCCTCGGGCGGCACGTCGACCTCCTCCCCGGTCTGCATGTCCCTGAGCGTGGCGCCGTCGGCGCGCACGACCGCCAGCCACCGCGCGCCGATGCGGTCGGCGTGCTTGCGCTGGCCCTTCAGCGAGCGTCCGGCGAGCTCCATCTGTGCGGTCATGCCCGCTCGGCGCGCGTCCAAGCTCACCCCGAACGCGGCGGCGCGCTGCTCGACCCCGTCGAACGCGACGTACAGGTCGACGGGCGGCTCGGCCGTGCGCTCGTCCCCCGCGGCGAGCAGCATCCGCTCGATCCCGGCCGCCCAGCCCGTGCCGGGCGTCGGCTTGCCGCCGAGCTGCTCGATGAGCCCGTCGTAGCGGCCGCCCCCGCCGACGCCGCTCTGCGCGCCGAGCCGGTCGGAGGTGAACTCGAAGACCGTTCGCGTGTAGTAGTCCAGGCCGCGCACGAGCGTCGTGTCGACCTCGTAGGCGACCTCGGCGCGGTCGAGCAGCTCGCGGACCTCGCGGAAGTGCTCGGCGTCGTCGGCGTCGAGCGCGTCGAGCAGCCGCGGCGCGTCGCGCATGACCGCCTTCGTGCCGGGGTGGTCGGAGTCGAACGCGCGCAGCGGGTTGAGGTCGATGCGGTCGCGGACCTCCTTCGACAGCTCGCCCTCGTGGGCGCGCAGGTACGCGGTGAGCCGCTCGCGGTAGCGCACGCGCGACTCGGGGCTGCCGAGCGAGCTGATCCGCAGGCGCACGTCCTCGACGCCGAGCTCGTCGAGCAGCGTCTGCAGCAGCACGATCGACTCGGCGTCGACCGCGGGGTCGTCGGAGCCGATCGCCTCGGCCCCGACCTGCCAGAACTGCCGGTAGCGGCCGGCCTGCGGCTTCTCCTTGCGGTAGAAGCTCGACAGGTACCAGAGCTTCACCGGCTGGGGCAGCTTGTGCATGCCGTGCTCGAGGTAGGCGCGGCACACCGGCGCGGTGCCCTCGGGCCGCAGCGTGATCGACCGCCCGCCGCCGTCGTCGAACGTGTACATCTCCTTCTGGACGATGTCGGTCGACGCGCCGACGCCGCGCGCGAACAGCTCGGTCGCCTCGAACGTCGGCGTCTCGATGCGGCGGTAGCCGGCGCCCTCCAGGACGCGCTTCGCCGCGGACGCCACGCGGTCTCGCGCCGCCTGCTGGTCGGGCAGGACGTCGTAGGTGCCCTTGGGCGCCTTCAAACCAGCTCGGCGAGGAAGGGGTTGGTGGCCCGCTCGCGGCCGAGCGTCGTGACGCCCATGTGGCCGGGCAGGACCGTGGTCTCGTCCGGGAAGCGCTCGAGCAGCGTGGCGATCGACCGCGCGAGCGTCGGCCAGTCGCCCCCGGGCAGGTCGGTGCGGCCGACCGAGCCCTGGAAGAGCACGTCGCCGGAGAACAGCACCGGCTCGGCGCCGGTGTGCTCGACCGCGTAGGTCACGTGGCCGGGGCTGTGGCCGGGGGTGAAGATCACCTCGAGCTCGATCCCGCAGAGCGACAGCGTCTCGCCGCCCTCGACGGTGTGGTCGGCGTCGTAACTCTCGAACGGACCGATGCCGGGCCAGGTGTAGCGGTTGATGTCGGCGAGGACCGGGACCTCGACCTTCGGGCACCAGACCTTCGCGCCGGTCTCGCGCGCGAGCGGCGCGACCGCGCCGACGTGGTCGAAGTGCGTGTGGGTGAGCAGGATCGCGCCGACGGTCTCGGCGCCGATCTCCTTCACCGCGGCGAGGATGCGCTCGGCCTCGTCGCCGGGGTCGACGACGATCGCCTCGGCGGCGTCCTCCTGCCGGGCGACGTAGCAGTTCTCCTGGATCTGACCGACGGTGATCCCGCGGACCTGCATCAGCTCTTGAGCTTGCCGGCGGCCTTCTGGCGCTGGCGGCGGCGGTAGATGAACAGGTCGGTGTAGTAGCTCATCGGGATGTAGATCAGCAGCATGATCGCGGCGAGCGACACCGCCCCCGCGATGGGCTGCTGGATGACGAGCATGAGGACGAGGAAGAACGCCGCCGCGATCGCCGCGCGGTTGAGCGCTCCGCGCCAGGTCGGCGGCGTGTCGAGCCGCTCGAGCCGCCGCCGGCGCGCCTCCTCCTTGCGGTCCAGGCGGGCCTGCTTCTGCTCAGCGGGCGTCGGCTTGCGGCCGGTGCGGCCGCGCGCTTCGACCATCCCGGCGGCGTTGCCGCGGTGCTTGGTGCGCCGGCGCTTGCGGGTCTGAGCCATGGCCTTCAAGCCTACTTCGCACCCGGTCCGGGACGCCGCGACGCCCGGGGGCGGCGGACCCGGGCGGCGTGCCGTGGAGCGGTGGCGCGTGGCCGGGTTGCATCGCTGTGGCGGCGGGTTGCGTGGCCGTGGCCCGCGGCAGGTGGTCGGCGCCCGCTCCGGTGGGGGCGGGGCGGCGCGCTCCGGCCGGCCCGGTGGTGGCGGGATCGACGTCGCCAGAACGGCCGCTGGTGAGGACTGCAAGGGAGCGGCCCGCTGCCCGCTCGCCGACAGCGCGGGCCTCGCGCGGATGTGCCCGGGCCGGGGCTCTTGACCGTGATGTCGAGGTCCGTCGGCATCAGCGTGCCGGCCGGCGCGCACCTGCGCGTTCGTCCCGTTCGCACGGCGAGGGGCGCTTCCCGGCACGCCCCCGGGGGAGCGACCTGGATGAAACGCGCGCTCGATCGACCGTTTCGTCCCGCTCGCTCGGTGAGCGGCGCGCCGGCCGGCCCGGCGGAGAACGAACCGGATGAACCGCTCGCTCGATCGACCGTTTCGTCCGGCTCGCGCGGTGAGGGGCGCGCCGGCCGGCCGGGCGGAGAACGAACCGGATGAAACGCGCACTCCAGCGCCCGTCTCGTCCGGGTCGCTCGGCGCGGGCGGGGCCAGACCCCGGCCCGCGGCCGGCGCCCGCCGGTCCGAGCGGGTACGCGCCAGCGCCGGACGGGTGTGTCGACTCGTGACGGCCATGCCGGGACAAGTCGACACACCCACTCGGGGCCCGGCCGGGTGTGTCGACTCATGACGGCTCTGTCGCGCCGAGTCGACACACCCGACCGAAGTGGCGCGCCGCCGCTCGCCCCGGCGGGCGCGGCCCGGCCGGGAGGAGCGCACCGCGAGCCCGCTCTCCCACACCGTGACCAGCGGCCGTTCGGACCCCCGGAGGCGCGCCACCACCGAACCCGCACCGGGCGCGCACAGCCCGGCACCACCGGCCCCGGGCGCAGACCACCCGCCGCGGGCTGCGAGCGCCGCCCACCCGGGCGACGAGCCGCGCACCCCCACCGAAGTCCGCGGCCGGGCCGCTCAGCTGATCCCGAGCTCCTCGAGCGTCCGCCGGTTGCGGACCGGGACGCGGTCCGGCCACCCGTCGAACGCCGCCGCGGGCGGGATGCCGACGACCTCGGCCTCGCGCACGGGCGCGTGCCGCTCGACGGCCTCGAGCAGGCGGGCGAGCGGCACCGCGCGGTGGTCCTCGATGTTCGTCGAGACCTGCGCGACGGCGCCTCCCTGCAGCGCGAGGCCGAGGGCGCGGACGCCGGGCAGCCCCTCCGCCCCGCCCTCGCGGACGAGCGCCGCGATCTGTTTCGCCTGCGCGACCGTCGCGGGCGGCGCGAGCTCGAGGTTGAACGCCACGAGCGGCGGGCGGGCCGCGACGAGCGTCGCGCCGTGCTCGGCGGTGATCCGGTGCGGGCCGAAGTCGGGCGGGGTCGTGCGCAGCAGCGCGCCGCCGTCGCGCCGCAGCTCGGTCCGCGTCCGGCCGCCCGCCAGCACGCCGTACAGGTACACGGGAAGGCCGAGCTCGCCGAGCATGTCGGCAGCCAGCAGCGCCTCCGCGCACGCCGCTCCGCGCCGCGCGTCGTCGAGATACACGACGGGCGCGACGTCGAGCGCGCCGACGTGCGGGTGGCTGCCGCGCTCGGTCCGCAGGTCGACGCGGCGCAGGGTCTCGCGCGCCCCGGCGGCGAGCGCGGGCGCGAGCTCCCCGGGGCCGCCGGCGAGCGTGAACACCGAGCGGTGGTGATCGGGGTCGGCGTGGACGTCGAGCAGCCGCGCGCCGGTCGACGCGAACGCCGCGCCGATCGCGTCGATCGCGGCGGCGTCGCGGCCCTCGGAGACGTTCGGGACCGCGATCAGCTCCACCGCACCCGGCCTCCTGCCGCGGGCGCGAGCGTCACCGCGCGGCGGCGCACGCGCTCGGGCGGCCCCGCGGGTTCGAGCCGGCCGGCGCGCGCGGCCTCCTGCAGGACCGTCTCCATCTCCATGAGCGCGAACGACGCGCCGACGCAGCGGCGCACGCCGCCGCCGAACGGGATCCACGCGTACGCGGGCGGGCGAGCGTCGAGGAAGCGCTCGGGCCGGAACGCGAGCGGGTCGCCCCACACGTCCTCGCGCCGGTGGGTCAGGTAGATGCACGGCGCGACCTGGACGCCGGCCGGCAGCGTCCGGCCGGCGACCTCGAACGGCGCGGCGAGCGTACGCGGCGCGATGCTCAGCACCGGCCGGATCCGGAGCACCTCCTTGACGACCGCCTCGCGGTAGGCGTCGTCGTCGGCCAGCCGGGCGACGACGTCCGGACGCCGGCCGAGCCGCTCGAACGCCCACGCCAGCGCGGTCGCGGTCGTCTCGTGGCCGGCGGCGAGCAGCGTGACGAGCTGGTCGCGGACCTCCTGCCGGCTCTCGGACGCCGCGCGCAGCTCGGTCACCAGGCCGCTCTGGGCGCGGTCGATCGTCTCGTCCAGGACCTCGTCGACCGCGGCGACCGCGCGCTCGAACGGGCGCCGCGCGCCGAGCGACATCGCGACGAGCCGCGGCGCGCTGCGGGTCAGCGCGAGCGCGCGCGTGATCGCCGCGCGCAGCCGCGCGTCGGTCGAGCCGAACACGACGCGCAGCATCACCTCGAGCGTCAGCGCCTGCATGCGCTCGTGGGTGGCGACCCGCGCGCCGCCGCGCGGCCAGCGCGCGAGCTCCTCGCGCGTGAGCTGCGCGACGGTGTCGCGCCAGGCGCGCATGCGCTCGCCGTGGAAGGGCGGCAGCATCCGGCGCCGCTGCTCCAGGTGCGCCTCGCCGTCGAGGACGAGGATCGAGTGCGGGCCGGCGAACGGCTCGAGGATCGACCCGCTCCCTCCGCCGCGCAGGACCTCGGGGTCCCCGGTGAACACGCGGCGGACGTCGTCCGGGTGCGAGACGAGCACGACCGGCTGGTCGGCCCAGTGCGTGCGCAGCGTGAACGGGTCGCCGTGGCGCTCGGCGCAGCGGCGCAGGAACGCGCCCGGCCGCAGGATCCACTCGACGGTCTGCAGCGCCCGCGGTTCGCGCGGGCCGGGCGGCAGCGACGGCGCGTCCGTCAGAGCACGAACCTCCCGTCCTCGATCACCGTCGTGCCGCCGATCGTCAGCGTCGGGTCGAGGACGACGCAGTCCTCGTGCACCGGCACGTTCACGGTCCCGCCGATCGCGGCGCTCGCGCCGAACGCGACGTGGACGGTGCCGAGGATCTTCTCGTCCTCGAGCAGGTTGCCGGTGAGCTGCGCGCGGTCGTTCGTGCCGACGCCCAGCTCGGCCAGGTGCCGGCCGTCGGGGCCGTACCGGTCCAGGTGCGCGAGGAAGTTCACGCCGAGATCGCCGGTCGCCTCGACGAGCGCGCCGTCCTCGACCGTGAGCGTGACCTCGTGGCCGGCGCGGCCGAGGTGGCCGACGGTCGTGGCGACCATCGTCCCGGCGCCGCCGGCCGGCGCGATGAAGCCCTCCCCGCACGGCAGGTTCCCGAACGCGCCCTTCGCAGTGAGGTCGCCGTCATCGGGGATCCCGGTCCGGCCGCGCAGGTCGAACGTGAAGTCCGAGCCCTTCGGGCAGGTGAACCGCGCCTCGTCGGCCTCGGTGAGCAGGTCGGCGACCGCCTTGCAGCGGGCCGCCATCGCGTCGAACTCGGCGCTCATGAGGCGGGCGAGCATGTCGCGGTCGGCGCCCGGCAGCGTCGCGCCGCGCGCCCCGCGCTCGGTCGCCGCCTTGCGCGCGCGCGTATGCGAGAGCGATGGCAGGCACGGCGCGAGGTAGACGTCGGCGGCGGCGAACGCGGCGGCGACGGTCGGCGGCGGCTCGGTACCCCGCTCCGGACGCGGCGGCAGCACGGTCAGGACCGAGTCGCCGCCGGCGGCGAGGGCGGCGTCGTGCAGCGCCTGGGCGATGTCGATGCGGTCGGGGTCGCAGACGACGAGCACGTTCTCCTCGGGCCGGACGGCCAGGCAGCGCTCGACGATGGTATGAGCGGCGGTTGCAAGGTCGGACACCCGCCGCACAGTACGGATAGTGTCGCGCCATGACGAGGGTGGAGCTGCGCGAAGCGGACGTTCGCGCGGTGCTCACGGCGGTGCCCGTGCCGGCGCTCATCCTGCGCTCCGAGGACGGCGACGGGCTCGTGGTGAGCGGGTTCAACGACGCGGCCGTCCGGCTGACGCGCGGGACCGTGCCGCGCCTCGTCGGACGCACCGCGACCGAGGCCTACGCGCACGCGCCGGGCGTCGCGGACGACCTGGGCCGGGCGCTGCGCACCGGCGTGCCGATCGTGCGCGAAGGGCCGTTCACGCTCGCCTCCGACGGCACCGAACGGCTCACGCGCACCCACGCCGTGCCCGTCGGCGACCGGTTCGTGCTGCTGCTCGTCGAGGACCTCACCGAGCAGACGCGCGCCGAGACGCTCGCCACCTCGGTGATCGAGTCGCTCGACGACGGGGTCCTGGCGGTCGACCCGCACGGCAAGGTGATCCTCGCCAACCGGCGCGCCGCCGAGATCATCGGCCTGCCGCTCGCCGAGCTCTACGCGGGCGGGCCGTGGTGGGAGCAGCTCGAGTTCGAGGAGGAGAGCTCGTTCCCGCTCACCGGGCCGGGCGGCGCCACCCGGCGCGCGCTCCTCGGCGGCGAGACGGTGTCCGACGTCATGGTCAGGCTGCGCCGCCCGTCCGGCGGTGGCGCCTGGGTCTCGGTGAACTTCCGCCCGCTCGGCGACGACGAGCGGCCGCGCGGGATGGTCGTGTCGATCCGCGACGTGACCGACCGCCGGCTGGCGGTGGAGCGCTTCGAGCACGCGTTCGAGGACGCGCCGATCGGGATGGCGCTCGTGCGCTTCGACGGGACGTTCGAGCGGGTGAACGTCGCGCTGTGCGACGTCGTCGGCCGCCCGCGCTCCGAGCTGGAGGGCGCGCGCTGGCCCGAGCTCGTCCACCCCGCGGACCGCGACGACATCGAGCGCTGCCTGGAGCGCGTGCGCGCCGGCGACGACCCGCCCGCGCAGGCCGAGCACCGGCTCTGCCTGCCCGACGGCTCGTCGGTCGAGGCGCTGTGGACGATGTCGGTCGTGCGCGACCCGGGGGGCGGCGGCGAGTACGCGGTCTGCCAGTTCCTCGACGTGTCGGCGCAGCGGCGCTACGAGGCCGAGCTCGAGCGCCGCGCGCTCCAGGACCATCTCACCGGGCTGCCGAACCGGGCGCTGTTCGGCGACCGGCTCGAGCACGCGCTCGAGCGCCTGTCGCGGACGCGGCGCGGGATCGGCGTCGTGTTCCTCGACGTCGACGAGTTCAAGCGCGTCAACGACAGCCTCGGTCACACCGCGGGCGACGAGGTGCTCGTCGAGACCGCCCGGCGCCTGGAGGAGGTCGTGCGCGCCGAGGACACGATCTGCCGGTTCGGCGGCGACGAGTTCGTCGTGCTCTGCGAGGATCTCGACGCCGACGCGCCGGAGCTGACCGCGACCGCGCTCGGCGAGCGCCTGCTCGACCGGATCGCGTCCGAGCCCTACACGGTCGCCGGCCAGACCGTCCACCTGCACGCCAGCGTCGGGATCGCGGTCGCCCGGCCGGGCGCGCAGACGACCGCCGAGCGCCTGGTCGCCGAGTCCGACGCGGCGATGTACCGGGCCAAGCGGCGCGGCAGCGGCCGGCCGGAGATCGCCGCCGACGAGACCTCGGGGGCCGCCCGCCGGCTCGAGCTCGAGGGCGATCTGCGCGAGGCGCTGTCCGGCGAGGGCGGGCTCTGGCTCGCCTACCAGCCGATCGTCGACCTCGTCTCCGGCCACCTCGTCGGGCTCGAGGCGCTGCTGCGCTGGGAGCGCCCCGGCCACGGTCCGGTGTTCCCCGGCGAGATCATCCCGATCGCCGAGGAGAGCGGGCTGATCGTCGAGCTCGGCGAGTGGGTCATGCGCCGCGCGATCGCCGACCTGGCGCGCTGGCCGGGCCGCTCGCGCCCGTACGTGGCGATCAACCTCGGCGCTCGGCAGTTCGGCAGCTCGGCCCTCGTCGACCAGCTCCGGGCGTGCCTGGAGCGCAACGGGGTCGAGCCGTCGCGGATCTCCCTCGAGATCACCGAGAGCGTCGCGATGGGCGACGCCGAGCGGGCGCTCGCGACGATGCGCGCGCTGAAGCAGGTCGGGGTCCGGATCGCGATCGACGACTTCGGGACCGGCTTCTCGTCGCTCGGCTACCTCAAGCGCTTCCCGGCCGACACGGTGAAGATCGACCGCGAGTTCATCGTCGACGTCGCCGAGCCGTCCGAGGACCGCGCGATCGTCGAGGCGGTCGTGTCGATGGCACGGGCGCTCGAGCTCGACGTCGTCGCCGAAGGCGTCGAGACCGACGAGCAGCGGCGCGCGCTCACGCGGCTCGGCTGCCGGCGGGCGCAGGGCTTCTTGTTCGCGCGTCCCGCGCCGCTGGAGGACGCGGTCGCCGTCGCCGGCTGAGCCCCGTGGGAGAGCGCTTGCAGTTGTCGGGCTGCTGACCGGTCCGCGGTCCGTCGCCCTCCCGTGACGGGTTGGCACCCCGGACGTCACCCCCCGACGAACGGAGTGCTTTCTCGATGCTGAGGATCAACGTACGCAAGACGCTGCTCGTTGCCGGCGGCCTGATGGCCATCGCGGTCCCGGCCGGCGCGCTCGCCGCCGGCGAGGGTCAGCCGGTCAAGGGCGGGGCCCGCAACCCGGCCAACGACGCACGCAAGAACTACACCCGTGAAACGGAGATCATCGCCAACGTCGACACGTACGGCACCCGTCAGTCGAACAAGTCCGACAACGGCGGCGGCGCGATCTACGGCTGCCGGTCCAAGGCGGGCGGCAGCGCCCAGAAGAACGAGCCGTGCATCCGCGCGGTGAACCTCAACGTCGGCAACGCGTTCGAGTTCCAGACCGGCGGCGTGCTCGGCGGCCTCATCACGGTCGGCCGTGGCGGTGACGGCGCCAAGCCGTTCACGACGAACGCGACCGGCGTGGCGACCGGCCTGAACGCCGACCGCGTCGACGGGCGCGAGGGCTCGGACCTGCTCGGCAAGACCGAGAAGGCCGCGGACGCCGACAAGGTCGACGGCATCGACGGCGCCGACCTCGCGCGTGCGGGTGACCTGCTGTTCGCGATCGTCGACTCGTCCGGCAACGTGACCGCGTCGCGCGGTGGCGAGGTCGACGCGAGCGGCCCGACCGGCGACAACACGTTCACGCTGACCTTCCCGAAGGACGTCAGCGCCTGCTCGTTCACCGCGACCCAGCGCGGCGCCACCGCGGGCGACGTCTCGCTGTCGGCCACGACCGGCGGCGGTCGCAACGTGATCGTCGACCAGGACGGCGCCGACGCCCCGGCGGCGTTCCAGGTCCAGGTGCTCTGCTGAGCCTGACCTGACCTACGCGGCCCGCATCGTCGCGCCGTCCGGCGTGACGATGCGGTCGCGTCCCGCCGCCTTCGCGGCGTAGAGCGCGTCGTCCGCGGCGCGCAGCAGGCCGTCGGCGTCGTGGCCGTCGGTGAGCCCCTCGGCGACGCCGAACGACATCGTCAGCGGCCGGTCGTCGCAGCCCGTCGCCCGCAGCCGGTGACGGAGCCGGTGCGCCGCCTCCACCCCGCCCCGCCGGTCGGTGCCGGGCAGGAGCAGCGCGAACTCCTCGCCGCCGACCCGGGCGACCGTGTCCACCGAGCGCGACGCGTCGCGCAGCACCGCGCCGATCGACTGCAGGGCGCGGTCGCCGGCCGCGTGGCCGTAGCGGTCGTTGATCTCCTTGAAGTGGTCGACGTCGCCCACGAGCAGGACGAACCGCGTCCCCTGGCGGGCGGCGCGCTCGAGCTCGGTCTGCAGCGCCTCGTCGAACGCGCGCCGGTTGAGCAGGCCGGTGAGACCGTCGGTGCGCGCCAGCTCGCTCAGGCGGCCGACGAGGAGGTCGACGCGCCGGCGGATGAGCTGCATCGTCACCGCGGCGCCGGTGAGCGAGGTCATCGTGATGATGTACCGCGGCGTCGCGGTCTCGGCGTCCAGGCCGATCGCCGTGAGCGTCCAGGCGTAGACGAGCGCGATCCCGGCGAGCGTGAGGACCACCGCGCCGCGGCGGAAGTAGTAGCCGACGTACAGGACCGGCCAGAAGTAGAAGAGCTCGTTGAACATCGGCGCGCCGCCGAGCCGCTCGCCGTTGATGTACAGGCCGACGGTGCAGGCCAGGACGGCGGCGGTGATCGTCAGCGGCGGGGCGCGGCGCGTGAGCTCTCCCGGCAGGAAGACCAGCACCACGCCGAGCAGGACCAGGCCGGCCGACAGCAGGAGGTAGCCGCGGGTGTCGGGCTGCTCGGCGTGCGGGGCGAACATGCCGGCGAACGTGACGAGGCCGCCCAGGATGAACAGCACCCCGCCGATCATCGGCTGGGTGTCGCGGCGCAGGCGCCGCGTGGGCCTCGTGGTGCGGTGCAGCGCCCTCATCAGGAGTTCTGTCGACTCGGCCGATCGGCCCCTTGAGCGGCCTGGTCGGAAGGCCCAGATGCCCTGCACCCGGCGCCGGCGGGGGGCCGGCGCCGGGGCGGGCGGTCGCGGTCACATCAGGCTCTGCCCGCCTTGGCCTTGCTGCACTTCACGTTCGCGCCGTTGCGCGTGTAGCACATGGTCAGCCAGACCTTCCGGTTCTCGGGGATCGAGAGGTTGCGCCGGGCCGGCTCCATGTCGGCGCCGGCGTCGTGGACGGCGGCCGTGTGGTCGGGCTTCCAGCTCAGGTACGCGCGGATCCCGTAGCCGTCGGCGAGCGTGTCGATCGCCTCGATGTGCTCACCCCAGTCCTCGAACTTGACGGTGCCGCGGTCGTAGACGATGCGGATGTCGGTCGCCGACGCGTCAGTGGCGCCCGCCGCCCCCAGCACGAGGGCGGCGAGCACGGTCACGGCGGCGAGCCGCGCGAGTACGCGGTTCATGTGGTCCTCCTCTATCGGGGCAGTCCGTCGCCGGTCTTCGTGGCGGCCTGGAACGCGGCCTTGAGCGGCGACCAGCCGTCGAGCGTGTGGTGGGACGGGTGGCCGCCCTCGGCATGCCAGTAGCTCAGGTCGTACGCGTTCTTGCCGTAGAGCGCCCGGATGCCGCTGTGGGTCACGTTCCCGGCGTCGTCCGGGTTGCGGCGGTAGCCGAACTTCACGTCGGCGTGCCGGCCCTTGTCGATCGCCGACGCGTAGGACACGGTCTTGTCCTCGGCCGAGCCGACGAACGTCCACTCGGTGCCGCGGGCCCACGGGTCGTCGATGCCGCTCCCGTCCTCGTGCAGGCGCTCGAGGAACCCCGAGCCCGGCCGCATCTGCCGCCACTGGCGGTCGTCGTGCTTGCCCGGGTCGATGACGCCCTGGTGGGGCGTGCCGAGCGTCACGACGTCCTCGACGTCGATGCGCGGCGGGAAGCCCTTCCACCCCTGCCGCGTGCCGAGCAGCGCGACGCGCGTGATCAGGCCGCCCATAGAGTGGGCGACCACGTCGACCGACTCGCCGCGGCTGGTGTGCCGGGTGTAGATGTAGGCGGCGAGGTCGCGCGCGATGTCCTGGATCGGCCGGCCGTTCGTGGCCTTGCCGTCGCCGATCATCGCGTCGCAGGACGGGCGGTCCCCGGCGTAGTAGCCGATCGTCGTCATCGACGAGCGCTCGCGCCCGCCGGCGTCCTGGTAGTAGCGCAGGGCGTTCGCCCAGGTCGAGCCGTTGCAGTTCGTCCCCTGCTCCGCGTCGCCCCACCCGTGGACGAGCAGCATCTGCCCGTCGGCCGCGCGGGCGTCCGGAGCGCCGGGGATGGCGATGGCGCAGGCCGCCGCGACGAGCGCGGCGGCGGGGAGCGCCCACCGTCGTTGGGCTCTCATGCTTGGAGGTCCCTCCCTCCGCTTGGGTGCAGGTCCCGAAGAGTCGGAGTGCCCGTGTGGGCGAGCTATTCCCGAGGCTGGCGCGATCACACTCGCTGATCCGGCTCCATGACATCTGCATAACCGCTTTGCGGCGGCGACCGGTCCCGGTAGACCGGTCCGGGTGCCCCTTCTCGAACCCCACCACCTCCACGAGCACCGCGGCCGTCTGCTGCGCACCGCCCGCACGCTGTGCCGCTCGTCCCACGACGCCGAGGATCTCGTCCAGGACACGTTCGAACGGGTCCTCCGCCGTCCCCGCCACGTCGCCCCCGGCTGCGACGAGCCGTACCTCCTGCGCGTCCTGCGCCACACCTGGAGCGCGTCGGCGCGCAGCCCCGGCCGCCGCGCGACGCTGCCGGCGCCCCCGGACCACTTCGACGCGCTCGCCGACCGCCGCGCCGACCAGGAGCTGGCGACGGAGGTCCGGGCGATCCGGACCGCGATGACCGGCCTGTCCGATCCGCTGCAGCGCACGATCGTCGCGGTCGACGTCCTCGGCCTCTCGTACGCGCAGGCGGCGACGACGCTGAAGACCCGCACCGGCACGATCATGAGCCGCCTCTCACGGGCCCGCGACCAGGTCGCCCGAGCCGTCGCGGCGAACGATCTGAGCGACTCCGGAGTCGCTACCCTTTCGCTCCCCCGCCGGAGTAGCTCAGTTGGTTAGAGCAGCGGAATCATAATCCGCGTGTCGGGGGTTCGAGTCCCTCCTCCGGCATCAGGAAAGCCCTGCAGACGCGGGGCTTTCGTCGTGAGAGGCCGCGCGCGAGGAAGGCGGATCGCCGCGTCTGGCGGCGGCGGGCTCGGCCGAGCTCGCCGAACGGGCGGAAGCGCGGGCGGACGCGGGACGTCGCGCGGAAGCTCGTGGTCCTGGGTGCGCTGGACACGCCCGCCGCGTCGAGCGCTCGCACCGTCACGCGACCGGACCGGGTCCGAGGGACGCCGCGGACGGTCAGGGTGCGGCGGCGGGCCGGGACCCTCCGGACGATCTCGCGGCCGTCGGCGCGGCGGACGACGACGCCGTAGCGGGTGGCTCCCGTCGCGCGGGACCAGCTCACGCGCAGCGTCGTGCCGCGGCGGCGCACGCGGACGCGGGAGGGCGCGCGCAGGCGCCTGGCCGTGACCCGGAAGCGCGCGACGGTCGGCTCGGCGACACGGAAGCCCCCGACCTCGACGAGCGCCGTGATCCGGCGGGCTGCTCCGCCGGTGCGGCCGGGCGTGAAGCGCAAGACGCCGCGGCCTGCACGGACCGTGCCGATCGGGCGGAACGTCTCGCGCCCGCGCTCGTAGAACGTCACGCGCTGCGCGCGCTGCGCGGCCACGTCGTAGTGCAGCTCGCGGCGCGCGCCGCGGCCGCGGACCGACGCTCCGATCCGCGGCACGGCGGCCGGGACCGACGTCTCCAGGGACGAGATGGCCGGCGAGCCCGGCAGCGGGGTGATCGTGTACGTCCCGGGGCGCGCGTCGCGGACGCCGATCCACGTCGTGCGGTTCGGCTCGTGATGCAGGATCGCGATCCGCCGGCCCTGCGCGAGCGGCCCGGCCTCCGTCGAGACGACCTCGCCGTCCGGTCCGCGCACCGACACCGCCGGCGCGCCCCCGGCGCCTCGCAGCCGGACGCGCTGCACGCGCACGCCGCGCGGCACCGTGAAGGTCCTCGCGCCCGCGCCGGCACCCGCGGGCTGCGCGACGCGCACCCAGTAGCCGCTCGGCTTGCAGCCGTCGGGGAACCAGATCTCGGGCAGCGTGTCGCCCCACTTGTAGCCGACGCCCGGGTGCAGCTCGCCGGCGATGTCGCCGCACGCGACGATGCCGGTGCTCGTCAGCCACGCGTCGGCGCCCAGGCAGATCCCCTCGACGAGGATGCACAGCCGCCCGCTGCCCTTGAAGCTGAACTTCCTCGTCCCGACGTTCAGCTCTCCCTCGAGCCCCAGGCGCGCGGTCATGCCCGGCACGGTGAGCAGCGCGCCTCCGCCGAGCGCGACGTAGTCGGGGTACGCGTACAGCACGTAGCCGTTGCCGAGCGGCAGCGATCCGAAGAGCGGGATCCTCAGGCTCACCGTCCCGCCCAGGGCGACGGTCGTCGTCGTGAACGTCCGGCCGGCGAGCGGCGCGAACTGGGCGCCCGCGTCGGCGGTGCTGAGCGTGTACGGCGCGCGCGAGGACGGGAACGCGGTGAGCAGCGCGCCGTCGACCTCGGTCAGCCCGGCGACCAGGAGCTTGCCTCCGCCGCGCAGCAGCGTCGGGTCCAGCTGCGTGGCGAAGTTGATCTCGGTCAGCGACACGCCCGGGAAGATCTGCGGCGCGGTCGCGGAGCTGAACTGCAGCGCTCCGCCCGCGCTCTTGAAGCCGCCGTCGCAGAACGCGATGCCGTTCTGCGACGGGGGCGGCGAGAGCCGCAGCCCGCTGACGTCGTCGCCCGGCCCGAGGAAGACGTTCGCCGTCGCCTTCCACCACCTGGCCGCGCACGTCGACGGCACGTTGTCCGTGTCGCCGCGGGCGTTGTAGTGGAAGCGCACGTTCGTGAACCGCAGCCCGCCGAGGTTCGCCTCCGGCACGCGCAGGTCGATGTCGTCGACCACCGGCCCGCGGTCGTTGTACGCGCGCACCACGGTGGTCGCGCTCGGCGGGGTGCCGCCGAACAGGCTGAACGCGCCCGGTAGCCGCAGCGAGAGCGTGACCTCCGACCGGTCACCCGAGGCGACGTCACCGTCGACGAGCTCGATCCGCACCTGGCCTGCCTGGGAGAACCCGCCGAAGTCACCGATCGACCCGACCGGCACGAGCGGCTCGAGCGCGATCCGCCCGCCCGACCGGAACGGATCGCTGTACAGCGGACCGCTGCCCTCGACGTCGAGGTTCACGCGCGTGGAGACCGGGAGCCGCGCACCGCCGAGCCGGACGATCGCGTTCGACGAGATCACCCGCCCGATCTGCGGGAACACGGCGATCGCGGCGTTGCCCTGCGGCTCGAAGCGCAGGCCGTTGACCTGGACGGGGCCGCGCGAGATGTTGAGGTCGGTCGCGGCGAGCAGCGGGTCGACCTGCGCCCGCGTGATCTGGCTCTCGCGGCGGATGCACCCGCGGCTGCCGCTCGACGCGCCGGCGAGCCGGGCGGCGTTCGCCTCCAGGCAGGCCTGGAAGACGTAGTCGCGCTTGCGCGGGCTCGCGTTGAACTGCCGGATCGCCTCGTCGAGCAGCGCCCGCTCGGAGGCCGGTACCTCGCTCCGCGACGACACCGCGAGGAAGCAGCCCTTCGCCTGGACGACGCCGAACTCGATCGTGCGGTTGCGGCACACGAGGTCGCGGACGAGGCGCTCGGCGATGCCCGAGCACGCGATCGGCTGCGTGACGGCGAGGGCCGGCGACGAAGAGCGCGACGCGGGGACCGCGACCGCCTGCGCCACGCGCGACGTCGCGCCCGCCGCGCCGACCGCGGTCAGCCGCACCGACGTGAGGGTGCGCGCCTGCGCGGCGCGGCCGGCCCGGGAGGAGCGCCCGAGCGCCGCGCCGAGCCGCACGCTGACGAGCGGCTCGTCGGCGCCGCAGGCGATGTCGTCGCGCCCGTCGCCGTCGAGGTCCCACAGGTACCGCGCCGCGTTCGCGGAGGCGCGCGCGTCGAGGACGGTCGGGGTGAGCGCGCCGATCCGCGCGGGCACCGTGAACGCCGCGACCGGCGGCGCGGCGCCACCTGCACCGCCACCTCCGGGCGGCGCAGCCGGCCCGCCTCCCCCGGGCGGCGCGCCGGCGCCCGGGCCACCGGGTCCCGGCCCCGCGCCACCGGAGCGCGAGTTGCGCAGCACGGACACCGTGCCGTCGTGGGAGTTCGCGACCACGAGATCGGGGCTGCCGTTCCCGTCGACGTCCGCGACCGCGAGCCGCTGCGGGCCGTCGCCGACAGCGAGCGGAGAGCCCGCCTCGGCCACGTACCCGCCGCCCGCCCGCCGCAGCAGGACGCTCACCTGGTCGCCGTCGGGCAGCGCCACCGCGACGTCGGCGCGGCCGTCGAGGTCGAAGTCCGCCGTGGCCGCGTCCGCCGGCTGCGACGGCAGCTGCGGCGGAGAGGCCTCGGCGGCGAACCCGCCGGCCGGGAGGCGAAGCAGCGTCGTCAGGTCGCGCGTGCCGTTCGCGCACGGCCGCGCGAGGTCGGCCCGGCCGTCGCCCGACAGCTCGCCCGCCGCGATCGCCGCAGGCGCGTCGCAGACCGCGAACGGCGACCCGGCCTCCTCGGCGAACCCGCCGAGCGCCTGGCGCAGCAGGACGGTCGCGCTGTCGTGGTCGCGGTTGGCGACGGCGAGGTCCGGGCGGCCGTCCCCGTTGAGGTCGCGCGCGACGACGTCGAACGGCTGCCGTGCCGGATCGAGCTCGATCGCCGCCCCGCCCTCGCGGGTGAAGCCGCCGCCCGCGTTGCGCAGCCAGACGTTCAGGAAGCCGGTGGAGCTCGACAGCACCGCGAGATCGAGGCGCCCGTCGGTGTTGAAGTCGGCCGAGGCGATCGCCCGCGCGTTCAAGGACTCGCTCAGGGGCGCGCCCTCCGCCGCGAAGCCGCCGCCAGCCTGGCGCAGGAGGATCGTCGTCGACGTCCCGAACTGGTTGACGACCGCGAGGTCGGGGCGCCCGTCGACGTTCAGATTGGCCGCGACGAGCGCGACCGGCTCGTTGCCGACGGCGACCGGCGAGCCGGCCTCTGCGACGAACGTGCCCGCCGCGGTGCGCAGCCGGATGTGCACGGCGTCGGCGGCCGTGTCGGTCACCGCGAGATCGGTCCGGCCGTCGCCGTTGAAGTCGGCCGCCGCGACCGCCGACGGCACGCCGCCGACGGCGACCGGGGACGCGGGATCCGCCGTGAAGGCGGCATGCGCCGGCGCGGCCCCACCGCCAGCGCGGCGCCCAGGATGGCCGCGACGCTCCGCATGCGTTGCTCCTATGTCAAGGCGAGCGCCGGAGCGGGCGCGTTGCCGTTCTTGTTGGTCATGATCTTGTTGTTCTCGTTGGCCTGATCGGTCGGGGCGCAGAGCACGCGCCAGATGCGGCGGGCC
>Ga0310834_100272_pt1 | contig 75020 bp, 68 predicted proteins | sample SM_ome_2_FD_201314 | JGI IMG/M metagenome (GOLD analysis project Ga0310834, IMG submission 201314) | Sorghum-adapted microbial communities enriched on stacked mutant (SM) sorghum from Joint BioEnergy Institute, Emeryville, California... ...
GCCCGGCTTCGGCGACCGCCGCAAGGCCATGCTGCAGGACATCGCGATCCTGACCGGCGGCCAGGTCGTCAGCGAGGAGGTCGGCCTCAAGCTCGACAGCGTCGGGCTGGACATGCTCGGCCGCGCTCGCAAGATCGTCACCACCAAGGACGAGACCACCATCGTCGAGGGCGCCGGTGACCCCGAGCAGATCAAGGGCCGGGTGAACCAGATCCGGGCCGAGATCGAGAAGAGCGACTCGGACTACGACCGGGAGAAGCTGCAGGAGCGGCTGGCCAAGCTGGCCGGTGGTGTCGCGGTCATCAAGGTCGGTGCCGCTACCGAGGTCGAGCTCAAGGAGCGCAAGCACCGCATCGAGGACGCCGTCCGCAACGCGAAGGCCGCCGTCGAGGAGGGCATCGTGCCCGGCGGTGGTGTGGCGCTGGTCCAGGCGGGCAAGACCGCCTTCGAGAAGCTGGACCTGCCCGGCGACGAGCAGACCGGTGTGAACATCGTGAAGCTCGCGCTGGACGCGCCGCTGCGCCAGATCGCCGTCAACGCCGGCCTTGAGGGCGGCGTCGTGGTCGAGAAGGTGCGCAGCCTCAAGCCGGGTTGGGGCCTGGACGCCTCGACGGGCGAGTACGTCGACCTCATGAAGGCCGGCATCATCGACCCGGCCAAGGTGACCCGGTCGGCGCTGCAGAACGCGGCTTCGATCGCCGGTCTGTTCCTCACCACCGAGGCGGTGGTGGCGGAGAAGCCGGAGAAGGAGAAGGCCCCGGCCGCGCCCGGTGGCGGGGACATGGACTTCTGAGTCACCGCACACCGTACGAACGCAAGGGGCGGGTCGCGTCAGCGGCCCGCCCTGTTTGCGTCCGTGCGGGTGTCAGGAAGGACGCCCTCTTGACGCCTGATGCCCAATAAGGCGTCCTTCCTGACATCGCGACTGCGCGCCGGTGGGGCCGGCGCCCAGTTCTGGTCGGTCTACGCACCGAGCACGATCGGCAATCCCGTCACCGCCACCCTGGAGCAGATCGACGCCGTCCGGACCCTGGTGGCCCGCTACCCGTCCGACCTCGCGCTGGCCACCACCGCGGACGAGGTCGAGGCGGCCCGGGCCGCGGGGCGCATCGTGTGGCTCATTGGCATCGAGAGCTGGCAAGGTATCGATTCATCGCTCGGCGCGCTGCGGATGATGCACACGCTCGGGGCCCGCTACCTGACGCTGACCCACTTCGCTAACACGCCGTGGGCCGACAGCGCGACCGGTGTACCGGCGGTCGGCGGCTTGTCCGATGTCGGGCGCGAGGTCGTGCGCGAGTGCAACCGGCTCGGCGTGCTGGTTGACTGTCCCACATCGCCGACGCTACGATGCACGCCACTCTCGACGTCACGACCGCCCCCGCCTTCTTTTCCCACTCCAGCGCCCGGTCGGTCTGCGACCACGTCCGTAACGTCCCTGACGACGTCCTCATCCGCGTACGCGACAGCAACGGCATCGTCATGGTGACCTTCGTCCCCGGGTTCCTGCGCGAGGACTGTCGCGAGTGGATAGACGCGTTCATTGAAGAGCACAGCCGCCTGGTGGCGGAGTACGGCCATGGTACGACCGGGTACGCCGAGGGAATGCGAGCCCGGCGCGAGGCCAACCGACGGCCGCCCTGCAGCGTGGCCGACGTCGCCGACCAATTCGAGCACATCCGTGAGGTGGCTGGGGTCGACCACGTCGGGTTGGGTGGCGACTTCGACGGCGTCGCCGCGATGCCGGACGGACTGTCCGGTGTGGACGGCTACCCCGCACTGTTGGAGGAGCTGGCCCGGCGGGGCTGGTCCGATACCGAGCTCGTGAAACTGACCTGGCACAGCGCACTGCGCGTGCTCCGAGACACCGAAGCCGCCGCCCGAGCTCTGGCCGGCTGAGTGCCCTCACCCCGGACTGGTGGGCCGAGTGTCAGGAAGGACGCCTTGCTGCGCACTAGGCGTCAGGAAGGCGTCCTTCCTGGGCACTGGGCGTCAAGAGGGCGTCCCTCCTGACACAGGCACCGGCGTCACGGACGGGTCATGCGCAGGACGTCGAGCGCCTCGATGAGCTCCGCTTCGGTGATCTTGCCGTTCTCGACGTGTCCACGGGACCGGACGACGTCGAGGATCGTCCGGTTCTCCTTCAGCGCCTGCTTGGCGATGGCCGCCGCCTCGTCGTAGCCCAGGTAGCGGTTGAGCGGGGTCACGATCGAGGGCGAGCCCTCCGCGTAGAGGCGGCACACCTCCTCGTCGGCCTCCAGACCCACGATGCAGCGGTCGGCGAAGAGCCGGCTGACGTTCGTAAGCAGGCGGATCGACTCGAGCAGGTTGCGCGCCATCACCGGGAGCATGACGTTGAGCTCGAAGTCACCCTGCGACCCCGCGAACGCCACCGCGGCGTCGTTTCCGATGACCTGGGCGGCCACCTGCCGGACGGCTTCGCAGATCACCGGGTTGACCTTGCCCGGCATGATGCTCGATCCCGGCTGCAGGTCGGGGATGCGCAGCTCACGCAGGCCGGCCCGCGGGCCCGAGCCCATCCAGCGAATGTCGTTGGCGATCTTGTAGAGCGAGCCGGCGATGACCCGGAGCTGGCCGCTGCACTCCACGAGCGCGTCGCGGGCCCCCTGGGCCTCGAAGTGGTTGCGGGTCTCGGTCACCGGCAGCCCGGTCATCTGGCGCAGGTGCTCGATCACCTGGGCCGCGAATCCGGGCGGCGTGTTGATCCCGGTACCGACTGCGGTGCCGCCGAGCGGCAGCTCGGCCAGGCGGGGCAGCGCCGCTTCGAGACGCTCGATGCCCAGGCGGATCTGGTGCGCGTACCCGTGAAACTCCTGGCCCAGAGTGACGGGTGTGGCGTCCATGAGGTGCGTCCGCCCGGCCTTGACCACGTGAGCGAACTGGTCGCCCTTGGCATCCAACGTGGACATCAGGTGCGTCAGGGCCGGGATGAGATCCCGGACGACCGCCTCGGTGGCGGCGAGGTGGATCGACGACGGGAAGACGTCGTTGGACGACTGGGACGCGTTGACGTGGTCGTTGGGGTGGACGGCCAGGCCGGTGGCCCGGTTGGCCAGGGTCGCGATCACCTCGTTGGTGTTCATGTTCGACGAGGTGCCGGAACCGGTCTGGAAGGTGTCGATCGGGAACTGGTCGTTGTGCCGTCCGTCGATGATTTCCTGCGCGGCCGCCTCGATGGCGGCGCCGATCTCAGCCGGGATGACGCCCAGCTGGGCGTTGACCTTGGCGGCGGCCGCCTTGATAGTCGCCAGGGCCCGGATGTGGGCCGCCTCGAGGCCCCGGCCGGAGATCGGGAAGTTCTCGACGGCCCGTTGGGTCTGTGCCCGCCACAGAGCGTCAACGGGGACGCGGACCTCACCCATGGTGTCGCGTTCGATGCGGTATGCGGGCGCATCGGGACTGGAAGGTGTAGTCGTCACGAGGATCATCCTGCCAGGCGACGGCGCCCCTGGACCCTGTCCCGGTCCGAGGTCTTGGCCACGCTCGGGGCCGACAACGGTGGTGGACGGGGCCGCGGCCAGCTGGGGCCCGTGGCCGGGCGGGCCACGGGCCCCAGACGTACGGCGTCTGGACGCTTGGGTACGGCGCCGGGCCGTGCTTGTACGGCGGGTCCAGACGGTTGGTATGGCGTCAGGACGAGCTGGAGAGACCCAGCGCGCCCAGCAGGTCGAAGATCTCCTCGTCCGGCGGCGCCTCGATGGTCACCGTCTCGTTGAACCGCGAGAACGTGAGATCGCGGTCACCCTCGAGGCTGATGTCCAGCAGGTACGGCTCACCCGTGGTGGCCACGTGCACGACGGCGCCGTTGGCGTCGGTGAGCGTGATGGCGGGCTGGCCGCGGACGGTCGTCGGGTCGCCCTTGGTCAGCGGGTCGGTCACGGAGATCAGGTCGTCGGCGGTCAGTGGGATCGGGACGAGCGCGGTCAGCCAGGCCAGGTTGATCCGGACCCACTTGTTGCCCAGGCGCGAGATGCTGTCCCGCTGGTCTGGCGGCAGGATCTGCTCGAAGAAAGTGGTGTCGGCCTTGAGGTAGACCACGTCGCCGAGCCGGATGACGTTGGCGATCACCCCGAGGATGTTCACCGTGCCGGCCAGGTCCTGGCCCTCGAAGGTCACGTCCAGGGTGAGCCCGAACAGGCCTTCGCCGATGGTGCCGGCCACGTGCACCGTCTCGGCCTCGGCCACGGCCCTCGTCGCCTCGGCCAGAATCGCGTCCGGCTCCAGGTTCTCGACCCCGTTGGACGTCGGCGTCGGCGTCGCCTGGGGCCCACCCAGCGGCAGCTGGGTGCAACCGGCGAGGAGCGCGACGACGACGGCCACGGCGGGGAAAGCCAATATTCTTAAGCGCATAAGTACGTCCCTTCACTGGTCGCCAGACCGTACGCCGACCAGTGTCACGACCCCGCGCAACCATCTCGGGCGTCGTTTCCTTGCGGGCCGAAAAAAGCGAGTGGCACCGGGAAGCCCGGTGCCACTCGACTGATGCGTGGTCAGAATCTGATGGTTCAGCCCAGCGAGGGGATTTCGACCACCTCGTCCTCGGCCGGCACCTCGATGGTGATGTCCTCGCCGATGTCCGTGAACTCCAGGGTGCCCTCATCGGTCTCCACCGCCAGCGGGTACGGCTCACCGACCAGCGAGATGTAGAGCTTGGCGCCGTCGGAGTCCACCAGGGTGATGGCCGGCTGGCCCTTGTACTCCGTGACCTCACCCTTGGTGTACTCGCCGTCGGCGGCCAGGAAGTCCTCCGTGTCCGGGACCAGGCCAAGGTCGTCGTCCGCCGGGAACTTGATCCACTTACCGGAGACGTCACCGAGGTCGGCCCCGAGGAACAGACCGAACAGCTCCTCACCGCCCCGGAAGTAGGCGGTACCGTCCTCAGCCACGACGATCTCGATCTGGAAGCCCATGACCGAGAACGAGCCCTGCATCTGCTTGCCCGAGACGGCGATGTCGATATCGGCGGCCTGACCCTCCACCTCGGCGGTGCCCGTCACCCGGAACGAGCCGGCCTTCTCGAGCGCCTCGACCATACGGGCCTCGATCTGCGCGGCCTCGAGGTCCTCAAGGCCGTTGGTCGTGGGCGTCGGCGTGGCCGCCGGTTCGGGCGTGCCGGTGCAGCCGGCCAGCAGGGCGACGGACGCCACCACGGGGATGAGCAGGTTCTTCCAGCGCATTGATACTTCTCCGTATTCCGTTGTTGGAGTCTGGGTCTCAGCCGAGACCCAGAAGCTGTGTGAGATCGACGACGTCCTCCTCGGCCGGGGCTTCGACGGTCACTGACTTGTCGTAGTCCGAGAAGGTGAGGGTGTTGCCCTCGTAGGTCGACTCGAGGATGTAGGGCTGGCCGACGATGGCCACGGCGTACGACTGGCCGTCAGCATCGGTGATCGTGATTGCGGGCGTGCCATCGACCTCGGTCACGTCGCCCTTCTCCAGCGGCGGGGTGTGCACCGTGAACTTGTCCACCGACAGGGGCACGGGGATGAAGGCCGCCGCCAGGCTGGCCTGGATCTTGACCCACCGGTTCACGGCCATGGGCAGCAACGCTTGCTGCTCCGGAGTGAGGAACTGGGCGTACAGGCTCGTGTCCGCGGCCTTCACATACAGGTCGTTGCCTACCTTGAGGATCTCGGCCGTGACGCCGAAGACCTCGACCGTGCCGGTGACGTTGGCGCCCGCGTAGGTCAGGTCCAGTGTGAACGTTTCGCTTCCCGAGCCGACGGTGCCGGAGACGTGAACCGATTCGGCGTCAAGGAGCGCCTCCTCGGCCGCCTCGAGGATCGCGTCGGGCTCCATGGCCTCGACGCCGTTCGTGGTCGGGGTAGGCGTCGATGTCGCGTCCGGGCTCGGGGTGCCCGTGCAACCAGCGACAAGCAGCGCCGCGGCCGCGGCCATCGGGACGAGCAACGTTCTCATTTGCATCGATAGTCTCCCAAGTGTCCCTCGAAGGTCACTCCGCCTCAGGCAGGCGCGGCCCGCCACGAGCGGTGGGCTCGGATGACGCCTCGAACGATACGGAGCCAGTCTGACGCCACCGGGCAAGCTGGTGCCGTACGGACCGCAGTGGGATCGGCAGCCGTGGCCAAACCGTTAGCAAGGCTGTGGCCTGCGCCACGTTGCGGACCGTCCCCAGGGGCGGGACGGTACCCCGGGCCGCGACGGTGCCCGGGTCAGCTCAGCCGGGCCGGGTGGAAGCCGATGCTCCGCCCGCTGGTGAGCACGATCCCGCTCGCGCCGTACCCGGCGATGTCCGCCTTGGTCTTCAGCTCCAGCGCCACCCCCATGGACCCGCGCCGGAGCACCAGGACCTGCCCACGGTCCGTGTCGCGCAGGATCACCATTGACCCGGTCACCGCGGCCTGGGGATCCAGGCCCAGCTGCCGCGACCACACCGTCCGGCCGTCGGGTTCGCCGACGTCGATGACGTGAACCGTCTGGCGATCGGGCTCGAGGATGACGGCGAGCGAGCCGTCCGTGGCGAGCACCCGGGATCCGGGCGGGCCGGTCCAGATGCGCTCGGCCGCGTTGGCGCCGATCAGCATGGGCCGGGCATCGCTGCCGTTGACCACAAGCTGGCTGGCCGCGCCGACGGGATCCTCCCGTTGCTCACAGCCCGCCCCCCGCGCCGTGTCGAGATCGAAGCCATTCTCTGTCCAGGCCGTCTCCCCGGAGTTGACATCGAACGCTTCGACTACGAACCGGCAGCCGGCCTCGGCCCGCTCGGCCCGGACGTACAGCATCCGGTCGCCGAGAAACGTCACCCGGGTCTGCCGGTCGGGCGCGGCGGCCTCGCGCACCACCCGGTGTGCGGCGGTGTCCACCGCGTATATGTGTTCGTCGACGACGATCGGCATGACGGGTGGGATCGCCGGCGGGGTGCCGGCGTTGGCGGTCGCGAACCATCCGGCCGGATCCCTCACGGTGGCCAACCGCGGGTTCGGCCCCTTGATCGAGCGGGCCGCTCCGGGCAGCACCACCTCCCATTGAGGGGTGCCCCGGTGGTCCCAGGCACGCAGCACGCAGGCGCCGTCGTCGGGGCAGCGCAGGTCGACGATGTGGTCGCGGTAGATCCACACCGCGTTCGCCTCGTCGTTGCTCCACTGCACCCGACCGGTGCCCGGATCGAGCACTGCGAATCCACGGTCCGGCGCGGGGTCGGCGTCCGGATCGTCCGGGCGGAGCCGGGCCACCACGACATCGCCGGCCGGATAAGCCCAGTGTGCCGAGGCGCGCCACGCCCGACTGCCGTCGGAGGTCCGTCGCCCTTCGACGAAGCCGCGACTGGCCACCACCACGGTGCGATCGATCACGGCCACGACGTCGGGACGGCCGTCGACCCGCGTGGTCCACGAGGGTTCCGGCACCGACATCCGGGTCAGTCGATTCAGCAGGTCGGCGAAGAAGGGGGCGGGCCGCCACAGGCCGGTACTGACCAGGACGGTGACGACGAGCGATGCGATCAGCAGCGCGAACAGCCCGCGAAACACCGCCGCAGCGCGCGAGCTTCCCGCCACCGGCCCACCGTACCGACGACCCGTCGGCTATTCCGTGGACGTCCGATCTGCCCGTGTCGATGGGGTCTGACCGGGATGTCGCGCTTGGGGTTCTCCAACGGCGACTGGGGTGCGGCATGATGTCCGGCGTGACCACGCCACCTCTGCCTGAGCAACCTCAGATCGGTGAGCCGGTGTTCGAGCAGCCCGCCTCCGGAACCGGCGCTCCTTCGTCCGAGCCCGGCACGCCCGCGCCGGCGGCCGTCGCTCCGGCGCCCGGTGGTTCCGCGTCCGAGCCCGCGGCGCCGACGCCCGCTGGGTCAGTGCCCTCGGCGTCCGAGGCTTCTCCCGCGCCCCCGGTTCCGCCGGTGCCTCCGCCACCGGTTCCGCCGGTGCCTCCGCCACCGGTTCCGCCGGTGCCTCCGTCACCGGCCGGGCCCTGGGTGCCCCCAGCGCCGACGGTGCCATCGGCACCCCCAGCGCCGACGGCGCCCTCGGCATCCCCAGCGCCAGGAGCCGTACCGAGCCAGGCTGGCCCTACGCCCCCGTACGCTCCGGCCCCGCCGCCGTATCCGCCGGCGCCCGGCGGCCAGCCCTATCCACCTGCCCCCGCGCCCCCGGCCGGCCCGGGCGCCACGCCACCGCCACCGGGCCACGGATGGGCCGGGGGATACCCCGCACCGCCCGTCCCGCTGAGCCCGGGCGGCCAGCCGCTGGCCCGGTTCGAGCAGCGGTTGCTCGCTTTCCTGCTGGACGGGCTGATCCTCGGTGCCGTGAGCCTCGTGCTCGTCGTGCCGATCTACTTCTGTGGCATCCTGCTGCTGTTGCAGCCGGTCACGACGGTCAACGGCGAGGTCATTGACGGGGCCACCGGGGTGCGCATGCTCGTCACGGTGCTGGCGCTCATGGCGGTCGTGTTCGTGCTGTCGGCGGCGCTCTCGTACGTCTACCACGTCGAGCTGCCGTTGCGGTCCGGCGGACAGACGTACGGCAAGCGGATCATGAAGCTCAGGGTTGTCCCGCTGAATCCGGCCGAGACCATCACCCGGCGCCACCTGGGTCTGCGGTTCCTTGTCCAAGCCGGCATGGGCTACGCCGGGGTGTCGCTGTTGGACGGGCTGTGGCAGCTGTGGGACAAGCCGTACCAGCAGTGCCTGCACGACAAAGCGGCCAAGACGGTGGTCGTTAGGCTCACCCCGTGAGCACGATCCCGCCTGGGTGGTACAAGGACCCGGCCGATCCCACGACACAGCGGTGGTGGGACGGCGAGGGCTGGTTGGGGGACCCGATCCCGGCCGACGTGACCCCACCCGACGGGCCGCCTCCGGTGGCCCCGGCGCCCCCGCCGCCACCCGCGCCGACCAGTCCCGGGCCGGCCCCAGGACCCGTGGCGGCCACCCCGACCGGCCCCGGCGCACCGGTCGCCTGGCCGATGAGCCACCGTCATCCGGTGGCGATGCCCCGGCCGCACCCGCTTCCGCTCGCCGGGGTCGGGGCCCGGTTCATGGCCCGGTTCGTCGACGCGCTCGTGATCCTGATCCTCGCCGCGGTGGCCAACGTCTGGTTCGCGGTCGAGTTCTGGCGCAGCTTTGAACCGGTCCTCGCCTGGGCGATGCAGCAGCCGCTGACGTGGGACGCGATTCCGCCCAGTGCTGCTCGCGCGTCCGAATTGCTCTTTCTGATGGGCGTGGTGCTGACCGCGGTCTGGTTCGCCTACGAGGTGCCGGCGAGCGCCAACACCGGCCAGACCCTGGGCAAGCGCATCTTCGGCATCCGGGTGGTGCGCGAGGACAGCGACGAGCGGCTGGGCTTCGGGCGCTCGCTCGGGCGCTGGTTCCGGTTGGCCTGGCCCACGCCGTTCTGGGTGGTCTGCTACGGCCTGCCGCTCCTGCTGCAGGTGGCCGACTGCCTCTTCATCGTCATGGACAACCAGCGCCGGCAGGCGCTGCACGACCGGTTCGCGCGGACGTTGGTGGTGCAGGTGCCGCGCACCGACCGACCGACTCGGACGACCGCTGGCGCGGACGGGTCTGACCAGATGTCCACCTCGTCGAGCTCGACCGGAGGAAGCCGTGCTGACTCGCGCTGACCTCGCCGCCCTGCCGGAGTACGTGCCCGGGCGGAGCCTGCCCGGCGCCATCAAGCTCTCGTCGAATGAGGTGCCGTACGGTCCGCTGCCCGGGGTGGTCGAGGCGATCGCCCAGGCCGCGAGCTCGGTGCACCGCTACCCCGACATGGGCGTGGTGGCCCTGCGGGAACGGCTCGCCCAGCGGCTCGGGGTGACCCCCGACCGGATCGCCACAGGGTGCGGCTCGGTCGCCCTGGCCGAGCATCTCGCCACGGCCACCTGCCGTGACGGCGACGAAATCCTGTTCTCCTGGCGGTCGTTCGAGGCGTACCCGATCATCACGGCCGCGGCGGGAGCGGTGGCCGTACGGGTGCCGAACACCCCTGAGCACGGGCACGACCTGCCGGCCATGGCAGCGGCCGTCACCCCGCGCACGCGGTTGATCTTCGTCTGCAACCCGAACAACCCGACGGGTACGAGCGTGCGGCGCGACGAGCTGGCCGCGTTCCTCGACGCGGTCCCCACCGACGTACTGGTCGTGCTGGACGAGGCCTACCGCGAGTTCGTCACCGACGACGCGGTGCCGGACGGCCTGACCGCGTTCGGGGACCGGCCCAACGTCGTGGTGCTGCGGACCCTGTCCAAGGCCTGGGGACTGGCCGGGCTGCGCGTGGGCTACCTGGTCGCCGCGCCCGAGGTGGCCGCCACCGTCCGGAAGGTCGTCACCCCGTTCTCGGTCTCCGGGCTCGCCCAGGCCGCCGCGCTCGCCGCGCTTGAGGCCGAGGACGAGATGCGGCGGCGGGCCGACCTCGTGGTCGCCGAGCGGGAGCGGGCGGCGCAGGCCGTACGGTCGCTACTGCCCGAGGTGCCGCCCACTCAAGCCAACTTCGTGTGGCTCCCGCTGCCGGGTGACCGGGCCACCGCCCTGGCGGCCGCCTGCGAAGCGGAGGGCGTCATCGTGCGGCCGTTCGCCGGCGAGGGAGTGCGGGTGACCATCGGCACCCCCGAGGAGAACGACACCTTCCTCGCCATCGCCCGCCGGTTCTTCGCGGCCGGCTGAGCCGGCGCACAGGCTCGGCTGAGCCGGCCGCCCATCGGGCGCGGAGCTACACGGAGGCGCAGGCGGCGAACTTGCCCGGCCACTGTGGCAGCTTCGTCAGCGGGTAGAGCTCGACGAGAGCCATGGGGCGGGGTCCGAAGTAGTACGCCTGGTCGTCGGCCGTGGGCGAGGCGCCCTTGTTGATCCTCTCCAGAGCCAGGTAGGTGCCCGTGCCCGTCGGGTAGACGTGGCCCGGCACCCAGTCCTCGCCCCGCGCGGCCGCGCAGCCGACGGCGGCGAGGTGGCCGGTGGCCGGGCTGAGCGCGAGCACGGTCCGATCATCGGTGAGCAGGTAGACCCCCTCGGAGTCGGCCGAGATCAACCGGCCGCGCCCCTGCCAGCTCCACAGAGGCTCCGGATCGGTGAGCCGTCGGGCGGCCACGCCGATGCCGGTCTGATAGATCACCCGCTCCCCGGCGAGCTGGGCGCCGCGCTCCAGGTCGGGGACGCTGGTCAGGCTGGCGTCGGCGCCGAGCAGCCAGGTCTTGAAGTTCACCGTGATGACCCGGCACTCCGTCCGGCTGGCCCGGCAGAGCCCGGGGGCGGGGCGCACCTCGGGGTCGGGTGAGGCCCAGGTGCCTCGCTCGACCCCCGTGGTGACGTCGTAGAACGTGAGCCTGGCCTCGTCACAGGCGGGCACCACGACGAGACCTGCGCCGGTCCACACCGACGGCTCGCACGGCTCGACGAGGTCCCGTTGCCAGAGCCGATCGCCGGTGCGGGTATCGATGGCGAGCAACTGCCGAGGCGCCGACACGATCAGGACCGTTCCGCCATCGGTCACGGCGGTGGCCAGGGAGCGCGGGGTGTACACCACCGACGCGCCCGTGCGGCGACCGTCGTAGCGGCGGTCATCGGCGATCGGCGCGCTGTCCCGCCAGGCGATCACACCGCGCCGGGCATCGATGGCAATAAGCTCTCCGTCGGACCACTGGCTGATCACGACGATCCCGCTGCTCGTCGTGGCCAGGACGAGGCCCACGACCTGGGCCGGCCAACGGCGGAACGACCAGTACGGGCTGGTCTCGTACCGGATGCCGACCGGAGCGTCCGACCACACCCGGAACTTCTCCGCGTACACCCGGATCCGACCCTCGACCACGAGCGGAGCGGCCCGCAACTCGCTGAACGGCCGCTCGTCGGTGATGACCTCCACCTCGGGGTACGGAACCGTGGGCGGGTTGAGCATCTCCTTGGGCGCGAACACCTGATAGGCGACCGCCCCGCTGGCCGCGAGCAGCGCCAGCACCCCGAGGCTGGCGAGCGTCCAGCGCAGCCACCGCCGTCGCGCCGGGGTGGCCGGGGCAGCCTGGGTCACTCCGACCGGCTTCGGTGGCTCCACTCGCGTCATCGGCACCTCCAGGTCCCGCAGCGTACCCGGGCGGGTGGCCGGGCTGTGGGCGGGAAGCACGGGACGCTCGACCCCGTCCGCCCGCGCGCGACGCTAACCAGCGACGGGGGGAGCGCCGGCGGCGTCGTCGGCGCCGTTCCGGGCGCGGGAGATCACCTCGAGGATCTCCAGGTCGGCCACCGTGTCGGGCAGCCGGGCCGAGGTGAACGCCGTCCAGAGGGGTCGCGGGGCGTTCCGGGCCGCGCGTACGGTCTCGACCAGGCCCACCGGGTCGGCGCTCGCCAGCCGTTCGGCGACCGCGTTGACCCCGGCGCCGTTGGCGGCCGACAGGCAGGCCGCCAGCACGTTGAGCACGCCGTGATGGGCGAAGCCGGTCTCGTGGTCGCTGTGGCGCAGCGCCCGGGACAGCCCGGCGCAGATCGTGAACCTCAGGTTCCGGTCCCGGCAGGCGCAGATCACTCCGGCCAGCACCATCGGGGGTGGAAACAGCTCACTGGCCAGCCCACCGACGCGGAAGGTCGCGGCCGGCCCGTCCGGTCCGGTCCCCGCGAGCAGGTCGAGGGCGTCGATGAGACCACCGGTCAGCGGGATCTCCGCGTGGACCGCCGTGTCCGGGAGACTGCCCGCGACCGCCAGCAGCCGCCGAACGCCGGGCACGGGGTCCTCGCCCCGCTTGGCCACTGCCGCCTCCACCCGCCGGACGACGGCACCGGCCTCGCGCAGCGCCGCGACCACATCGCCGACCCGGTCTACCCCGGTGTCCGCAATGACCGCCAGGCGCAGCCCGGCCACCGCCCGAGCCCGGAGCAGCGTGGGTGCGGCCGAGGCCCGTACGACCAGCAGGCCCACGATGTCGCCGTACCAGGCCGCCAGGTGCTGCCGGTGCTCCTCGACCGCCTCGATCAAGCGGTAATCATCATCGATGTCCGCCGTTCCGTCGTCCACGAGGTGGGCGAGCAACGCCGGTGTGGTGGCCACGATCCCCGACGATATCGCCACTGGGCCCTATGGTGGCGTCACTGATGTGTCACGGGGCGTATCCGGGGTCACGGGACGTACACGAGAGCCACGGCGACGGCGGCCAAGCCCTCGCCCCGACCGGTGAACCCGAGCCCGTCCGTGGTGGTGCCGGACACGGTCACCGGAGCGCCCACCGCCTCGGAGAGGGTCCGCTGCGCCTCGTCGCGCCGCTGGCCGATGCGCGGCGCCTTCCCGATCACCTGAATCGAGACATTGCCGATCTCGAAGCCCGCCTGGCGGACCAGGTCGGCGGTGGCCCGCAACAGGGTGGTGCCGGACGCCCCGGCCCACTCCGGGCGGTCGGTGCCGAAGACCGAGCCGAGGTCGCCCAGGGCGGCGGCGGAGAGCAGCGCGTCGCAGGCGGCGTGGGCGGCCACGTCACCGTCGGAATGGCCGGCCAGGCCGGGCACGTCCGGCCAGAACAGCCCGGCCACCCAGCAGGGCCGGTCGGGCGAGAAGGCGTGCACGTCGGTGCCGACACCGACCCGCGGGAGGCTCACGGCCCCTGAGCATAAGGAGCCGGCCACTGAGCCCGACCCGGCCCCTGCGTACGAACCGGCTCCTGAGCAGAAACCGGCTCGTACCGGATACGGAAATCGGGCCGGCATACGGAACCGACCCGGTCGGCACAGGGACCCGGCCCGTCGGGTACGGCGCGTCAGCGCTGGGCAGGCTCGCCGACCGGGCCGACCGGCTCGGTGGCGAGGAGTTCGGCGGTCGTGAGGTCGGCCGGGTTGGTGATCTTCATGGCGGCCGGGGAGCCGGGGACGCAGAAGACCCGGGCCCCGATGCGCTCGACCAGTCCGGCGTCGTCGGTGGCCGGCATCCCGTCGTCACGGGCGGCCCGGTGGGCCTGCTCCAGGACCGTCCGGCGGAATCCCTGCGGGGTCTGGACCGCGCGGAGCGTGGCCCGCTCCGGCGTGGCGGTGACGTACCCGTCCCGGTCGACCTGCTTGATCGTGTCGACGACCGGCAGGACGGGGATCACGGCGTCATGCCCATCCCGCACCGCGGCGGCGACACGCTCGATCAGGTCGGGCGGAGCAAACGCCCGGGCGGCGTCGTGGACCAGGATGATGGGGTAGGGCCCGGGCACCGCCCACAGCGCGGCCGCCACCGACTCCTGCCGGGTCGATCCACCGTCGACCACGTGCAGGGGTACGTCGGTCACCGGTGCAAGGTCGGCCGCGACCTGGCTCGCCGTTCCCGCCGGCGCGGCCACCACGATGCAGGCGACGCTGGGGGCGGCGGCCAACCGCCGGACGGCGTGGGCCAGCAGGGTGGCTCCCGCCACCTCACGGAGGGCCTTGGGGGCTCCGGGGCCGAGCCGGGTACCGAGCCCGGCGGCCGGAACAAGAACCGCGACGTCACCCGGCCGCACCTCCGGTCCAGGACGCGGGTACACGGAGCCTGGGTGGAGCTGCTGTTGGGTCACGTCGCGGTCCCGACGAGTTCGCCCGGTGATCGTGATGACCGGGCCGCGTCTGTGTCTCGCCGCCTACGCCTCGGCGAGCACCTTGTCCAGCAGGATCTCTGCCTCGTCCTTGGTGCTCTTCTCGGCGAGGGCGACCTCGCCCACGAGGATGTCGCGGGCCTTGGCGAGCATGCGCTTCTCACCAGCGGACAGGCCGCGCTCACGCTCCCGGCGCCAGAGATCGCGGACGACCTCCGCCACCTTCAGCGGGTTGCCGGAGGCCAGCTTCTCGAGGTTCGCCTTGTAGCGCCGCGACCAGTTGGTCGGTTCCTCGGTGTGGGGCGCGCGCAGGACGTCGAAGACCTTGGAAAGACCCTCCTCTCCGACGACCTCCCGGACGCCGACCATGTCCACGTTGTCCGCGGGCACCCTGACGGTCAGGTCACCCTGGGCGACCCGGAGCACGAGGTACTCCTTCGGTTCACCCTTGATGACCCGAGTCTCGATCGCCTCGATGAGTGCGGCCCCGTGGTGGGGGTAAACAACGGTTTCGCCGACACTGAAAGCCATACGTTCGAAACCCACTTCCGCGATGCGTGCGAGCGGAGCTGAAAGCCCGTCCGCGATGCGTGCGTGCGGGACCGGAAGGCCCGGCCGCCATGCTTGCGAGCGAACCTGAAGGTCCGTCCGTGTGGCTAGCCTAACACGCCCGGTCCGCATCGTCGCCTCGGCCGAGGGGACATATGCGCAGGTCAGATGCCCTGTGGGCGGATTGCCCCCAAAGATGACATGAGTGATTCACGAGCCATCGGCCCGGGTTGGCGGGGATCGCCGGCCGGTTCGCGACGCTGGCGGGGGAGCCTGTCCCGGGGGCCGCCTCCGGCATCCCGGGGCGTCGGCTCGGCCTTCCCGAGGGATGGCTCGGGCCTCTGAGGGATGGCCCCGGGGTCTCCCCGACGGATGACGGGCGCCCGTCGAGGGAACGGAGTGCCGGAAGGCTATGGCGGTGACACCGCTGATGCGTAACAGTAGGAAGACGGCGAACCGGGAGCCGGCACGGCGTGGGCGCGCCGGAATGCAGGCAAGGGGGCGCAGGGCATGGGCGATCTCCGACCCGGAAACGGCGGCGGCACGCCGCCGGACGATGGCGCCTACCCTGACCTGCCCGACCTGCCGCCCGAGTGGGGCAGCATCGTCATCCCCGATGACCCGGCCGCGCTCGCGGCCGAGGCGGACGAGGTGCGGCGCGAGCTGCGCCGGCAGGCCAGGCTCAATCGACTGCGGGCCCTCGTCGGGCTGGGGCCACGCCGCCGCGGCGACTCGTCGCTCGGCGTCCCGCTCGTGATCATGGCGGTCGCCGTCGTCACCACCCTGTTGAGCCTCTTCGTGGTCACCTGGGACCACGGCCGCGCCACCACTCCAGTGGGCCCCGACGCCGCGTTGGAGCAGACGGCCGTTCCGCTGGCCGCGGTCACGCTCACCGACGCCTCGGGCTCCCGGGTGCGGCTGAAGGACGTGTTGCCCGCCCTCCTGCTCATGGTCGAGGACTGTGACTGCGACGAGTTGATCAGCGACATCGCGGCGTCCGCCCCGAAGTTGATCACGGTGGTTCCGGTGAGCACGAAGGCGGTGTGTGCCGTCGGCACCGAAAAGAACGTACGGTGTCTGGCCGACCCCGGCGGGGTCGTGACCGGGCGGTTCCCGACCCCGGCCGACGTGGCGCCGAGCGTCACTGTCGAGCCGACCCCGCCGCCGAGCAGTGCGGCGACGGACGCCGAGGCCTCACCCGCCCCGTCCGCGTCGGTTGCCCCACCCCCGGTCGCCGTGGCCGTCCCCGTGGACGGCAAGGGCGTGGCGCACGACCCGATCATCGTCACTTCGGCCCGTGATCTGAGCACCGCGCTGGCCGCGCTCGCCGCAAGCGACTGAGCGGACGACTGGGCCGCGCGTGACGTCGAGCCCGGGACCGGTCGTTAGACCGTCTGATGGACAGGTGCCCCACGACCGTCGCCGCCCCGATCGATCAGGCCGCCCCGATCGGCCCGATCGCTGTACGGATCGGCGCGACCGCTGCCCGGATCGATCCGGCCGTCGCCCGGGCCACCGTGGCCCCCGCCGCTTCGCCCGGCCTCGCCGGTTCGGCGGACGCGGCCCGCGTCCGCCACACCCGACCGGTCGACGGGCTCCATATTGACGATGATCATGTCACACTCGTCGCTATGGCCCCCGCGCGGCCGCGAAACGATCTGCGGCAGTACGAACTGCTCGCGGACGAGTGGTGGCGGCCAACGGGTGCGTTCGCCATGCTCCACTGGATCGCGGCGGCCCGGGCCGCGCTCATTCCGCCCGCCGCCCGACCCGACGCGATACTCCTCGATCTCGGCTGTGGTGCCGGGCTGCTCGCTCCCCACGTGGACCGGCTCGGCTATCGACACGTGGGCGTCGATCTGGTCGCCGTATCGCTGGATCTGGCCCGTCGGCACGGGGTGGAGCCCGTACGGGCCGACGTTCACCGCCTTCCCTTCGCCCCGGGCTCGGTGGATGTCGTCAGCGCCGGGGAGATCCTCGAGCACGTCCCAGATCCGTCCACTGTGCTCAGTGAGGCGTGTCGGGTGCTGCGGCCCGGCGGCCTGTTGGTGCTGGACACCATCAACGCCACGAGGTGGGCCCGGTTCGTCGCCGTGACCGTGGCGGAGCGGATTCCCGGGCTCGCGCCCCGGGGCATTCACGATCCCCGGTTGTTCGTGACGCCGGAGTTGGTGCGCGACGCCTGCGCCCGGCACGGGGTCCGACTGACCGTACGGGGCTTGCGACCCGCAGCCGGCGCGCTGCTGCGGTGGCTGATCACCCGGCGCGGCACCGTGCCGATCGTGCCGACCGGTTCGACCGCGGTCCTCTATCAGGCGTGGGGCATCAAGGAGGCTCGATGATGGCGGCCATCACATCGACCCGGCGACCGGACGATCGGCTGGCCGCTACGGTCGCCGGCATCGGGATCGCCCACCCGCCGTCGGCCACCCAGGAAGACCTGTGGCACGGCTTCTTCGCCGCCCACTACGCCGGCGTCGCTCCCGGGCTCGCCCGGCGCATCTTCGCCAACTCCGGCGTACGGCGCCGCCACGGCGTGGTGAATCCACTGATGGAGGACCCGTCCGGATGGAGCACGGGGGAGCGCATGCGCCGGTACCTCGTCGAGGCGCTGCCGCTGGGCAAGGACGCGCTCGCCAGTGCCCTGGCCCGAGCCGGCCTCGCCGCCACCGACATCGGGCTGCTGGTCGTCTGCTCGTGCACCGGGTACGCCACGCCGGGCCTGGACATCCTGCTGGCCCGGGACCTGGCCATGGCCAGCGACCTGCGACGTGTCCTCATCGGGCACATGGGCTGCTACGCGGCCCTGCCCGGGCTGGGGGTCGCGGCCGACTACGTCGCGCAGCACGGCCGCCCGGCCGTACTGCTCTGTGTCGAGCTGCCGAGCCTGCACGTACAGCCCTCCGAACGGGACCTGCAACAGGTGGTCGCGCACGCGCTCTTCTCGGACGCGGCCGCCGCCGTGGTCCTGGTGCCGAACGGGACCGGGCCGCGCGTGGTCCGGCTGGTGGCCCGGACGGACCCGACCACGGCCGACCACATGACGTGGCACATCACCGACCTGGGGTTCCGGATGGGGCTGTCGCCCGAGGTGCCCGACGCCCTCGCCCGGCACGTGGGGCCGGCGATGGATGACCTGCTGGGTCCGTCGGGATTGGACACCACGAAGGTGTCCGCCTGGGCGGTGCATCCCGGCGGGCCGCGCATCCTGGATGTGGTGGCGCAACGGCTCGGCCTGCCCGCCGACGCGTTGGCGTCGTCGACCAAGGTGCTGGCCGAGCACGGCAACTGCTCGTCGGCCACCGTGCTGCTCGTTCTGGACGAGCTGATGCGGCGCTCGGGTGGCCTGCGCGGTCCGGGCGTGGCGATGGCCTTCGGCCCCGGTCTCACGCTCTACGCGGCCCTCCTCGCCTAGCTCGGGTCCCGTCCAGCCGGGCTTCGGCCCGTCCGCACCTGGCTCCTTCCTCCTCTGGCCAGCTCCGGCTTCGCTTGGCCTCGCTTCGGTCCTGTGTGGTCGAGCTTCGGCCCGGTCCGGTACCAAGCTCCGGTCCGTCGGACCACGGCCGGGGGATCACCCCCACCAACGCCCCGCGAGCTCCGCCGCTCGGCACTGTGATGAACCGGGGACATGCCGTGGGTCCCGGCACGGCCGAATATCGCCACCACTACGCTGATGGCCGTCCGGCAACGGCTTTCCGGCCGGACAGAGCACTACGGTCCGGACGATCGAGGAGGCCACGTGACCGCCAGCCGTACCAGTCGCCGCCCCGGTGACCGCCCGCGGACGCGTCCGCGGCTCGCCCTGGCCGCCGTTGCAACCGGCGTCGGTGCGGTGCTGGCCCTCGCCGGCTGCTCGGCGGGGCAGATCACCCAGACCGCGACCCAGGTTGCCCCGGTGGTGGGAATTGACGTCGACGCGGGTGACATCGCGCTGCGCAACCTGGTCATCGAGTACAACGGGCCCGAGGGCTACCCGGCCGGTGGCGACGCTCCGCTGGTGGTCCGGCTGTTCAACAACGGGCCGGAGGCGATCACGCTCGTCGGGGTCAGCGCGGACAAGGCGGAGGCGGTCGTCCTCGCCGGGACGCCGACCGTGGTCTCGCCCACCGGGCTGCCGACGCAGCCGCCGTCGCCCGAGCCCACGGCGTCGCCGGACGAGGAGGCGTCGCCGTCCCCCACCGACACCGCGGAGCCGACGGCGTCCCCGACCGCGACGCCGACGCCGACCACCCAGCGGCCGGTGACCGAGGACGTGTCGGTGACCATCCCGCCGCAGTCGTACGTCCTGCTCGTTCCCGGGGAGAGCGAGAGCGGCTACCTTCTGCTGGTTGGCCTGCGTGAGGCGATCATTCCCGGCGAGTCCATCAACGTGACGTTCACCTTCTCCAACGGTGCGTCGGTGGTGGTGCCGGTGCCGCTCGCGCCGCCGGTCCACGAGGTGCCGCGCGCCACTCCGGTGGCGGACGTCGGCCACGTCGAAGGCCACTGACGCGCTGCGCTGGGCAGCGTGCCACCTCGGGCCCCGCGCGACGCGGGGCCCGCGTCATGTAGGGCCGCGTCACATGGGGTACCGCGTTACGCAGGGCACCGGGGCCGCCGGGCGCGTCGGCCCGGGCTCCGTCGTAGGACCGGGTTAGCCTCGCCCGGTGACCGTCGGATCGAAAGGCCCCAGCCGCGCGACCGGCGGCCGGGCGGGAGCCGCGGGCGGCCGGGCGAACCGTACGGCGTACGAGTGCGAGGTCTGCGGGTACAGCACCCCTAAGTGGGTGGGCCGCTGCCCGGGCTGTGATGCCTGGGGTTCGATCGTGGAGGCGGCGGCCGCGCCGGTGGCGCTGCGGAGCGTGGCACCGCGTCGGCCCAGCGAGCCGGCCCGGCCGATCGCGACCGTCGACGTGGAGGCGGCCCGGGCCCGGCCGACCGGCGTCAGCGAACTCGACCGCGTCCTGGGCGGCGGGCTGGTGCCGGGTGGCGTGGTGCTGCTCGCCGGTGAGCCCGGAGTGGGCAAGTCGACGCTGCTGCTCGACGTGGCTCAGCACTGGGCGGCCAGCGCCGCGGCCGAGGCCGGCCCCGCGCTGGTGGTCAGCGGGGAGGAGTCGGCGGCTCAGGTACGGCTGCGGGCCGAGCGCATCGGCGCACTGCACGAGCGGCTCTACCTGGCGGCCGAGACCGACCTTTCCGCCGTCCTGGGCCATCTGGACGACGTCCGGCCCGGGCTGCTCGTGCTCGATTCGGTGCAGACGTTCTCGGCGCCCGGGGTGGACGGGGTGCCGGGTGGCGTGACGCAGGTCCGGGCCGTGGCGGCGGCCATCGTGGCCGTGGCGAAGGAGCGCTCGATCGCGACCGTCCTGGTCGGACACGTCACCAAGGACGGTCAGGTCGCCGGCCCTCGGGTCCTCGAGCACCTGGTCGACGTGGTGCTGCACTTCGAGGGCGACAAGTTCTCGTCGCTGCGCATGGTGCGGGGGTTGAAGAACCGGTTCGGGGCCGCCGACGAGGTCGGATGCTTCGAGATGCACGAGCGCGGGCTGGTGAGCCTGCCCGACCCGTCCGGGCTCTTCCTCACCCGCTACGCCGAGCGCGTGCCGGGCACGTGTGCCGCGGTCGCCATGGAGGGTCGGCGAGCCCTCGTCACCGAGGTGCAGGCGTTGGTCGGAGCCCAGGTCGCCGGGTCGCCGCGGCGGACGGTGAGCGGCCTGGACTCGGCCCGCCTGTCGATGGTGCTGGCCGTGCTGCAGAGCCGGTCCGGGCTGCGGCTGCACGAACGGGAGGTTTTTGCGGCCACCGTGGGCGGAATCCGGGTCGTCGAGCCCGCGGCCGACCTGGCGCTGGCTCTGGCGGTCGCCTCGGCCTGCAACGATCTGCCGCTGGCCGCCGATCTGGTGGCGATCGGCGAGGTGGGCCTGACCGGCGAGGTGCGGCGGGTAGGCGCGGTACCGCGCCGGCTGGCCGAGGCGGCTCGGCTCGGCTTCCGGTTTGCCCTGGTGCCGCCGGGCTGCGGGCCGGCGGCGACCACTGAGGTGCCGGCGGGCATGACCGTGCTCGAGGTACCGACCGTCCGCGCCGCCCTGCACGCCGCCGTCTCCCACTCGTCGGCGGCCGAGTGATCGTCGTCGGGGCGCTTCTCGGTTCTGCTACTGCCGGTGACGCCTGTCGCGGTGCGGACCGCCTCAGGCTGAGCGGATGGAGACCGGCACCGGCTCGCTGAGCTTGGTGCCCAGGCGCGCCACGAGGGTGTGGGTCTCGATGTGCGGCTTGGCGTTGTCGGACGGTACGCACACCACGGCATCGGTGCCGGTCCGGCTGCGATACCCATTCCAGTAAATGTCGAATCTCTTCTCTTCGCCCGGGGCCAGCGTTGTCTCGTAGTTGTAGTCCGGGCCGTAGACGGCCTCGTCTCGGCAGTCGTCCGACGACCACGCGATCGTCCCGTCGGCCCGCCGCAGCTGGAGCTCTTGAGGAATGCTGCCGATGTCGCGAACGCAGCTCCGATTGGAAATATTCTTGATCGTCAGCGTGAATGTGGTGCCCTGTCCCACCACCAGGGTCGGCTGCGCCGCGCTCGCGGTGAGTTCGATCTCCTCGTCGGTGCACGGGCCGGTCGCGGCGGCCACCGGCAGCGTGAACGCGGTCGGCGTGGGGGAGGGCGTGGGCGACGGCGAGGGCTCGGGCGTCGGTGTGGTCGCTTCCGGCGTCTCCGTCTGGTTGGCCAGGTCCGGATTGATCTGCTGATCGGTGTCCGTTCCTCCGGTGCAGGCGTAGATGATCCCCACCACGATGAGCGCGAGGACGCCCAGCACGAGCAGCCGGCGACGCCAGTAGACAGCGGCCGGCAGCGGACCGACGGTCAGCCGCATAATTGTCCACCGTATCGGCAACCGCTCGCCCCAGGACGGATGCCGCGCCGGTTCGCGGCCGTGACACCAATCAGCCGGGGCGCGGGCAACGTTGACCGGTCGGGTCTCGGCGGCGTTGACGCGGGCCGGTCGGGTCCGACGGAGGCGACGCTGATCGGCGGGCCCGGCGCAACGGACCCGGGCCGGGACCGTACGTCGCCTCCGGTGGGTCGGCCCGCTACAGGTAGACCTTCCGCTGGTGAATGGCGTGAGCGCCCGCGACCCGATCCAGGAACAGCAGCCCGTTGCAGTGGTCGATCTCGTGCTGGAGCGCGCGGGCCTCGAAGGCGTCGGTGGTGATCTCGATCCGTTCGCCGGTGCCCACCACCTCGCCCGCGACCGTGAGCCGTCCGGCCCGGCGTACGTCGCCGGTCAGGTCGGGGACCGACATGCAGCCCTCGCGGCCCACCTTCCACTGCGACGCGGAGACGATCACCGCGTTGCAGAGCACGATGAGCCCGTGGCACGTCCGGGTCTTCGGATGCCCGGTCACGTCGACGACGAACACGTTCGCGGGCACGCCGATCTGGACGGCGGCGAGGCCGACGCATCCGGGCGAGACCCGCATGGTCGCCACCAGGTCGGCGGCGAGGTCGACCACCTTCGTCGGGTCGACCGGTTCGGCCGGGGTGCTGAGCACGGCGGCGGGGGCCCGGACCACCGGGCGTACGCGCCCCCCGGCGTACGGGTGGTCGTCGATCGTCGTCTGATCGGGCGTCTGATCGGGGCCGGCCGGCCGTTCGCTGTCAGCGCTCACAGCACATCCGTCTCAGCCGGGGACAGGGACGCCTCGACGCCGAGGTCCGTGGCGAGCCGGCGCACCTGCGCCGTGAGCTCGTCGATGTCGACTGTGGTGGGAAGATCCACCTCGGCCACGAGCAGGTACAGGCCATCCGCCAGCCGCGTGGTGAGGTCGGTGATGTTCCCGCCCACGTCGGCGAGCAGCCGCGTGACGGCCGCCACGATGCCCAGCCGGTCCGCCCCGTGTAGCCGCAGCAGGTAGTGCCCGCCGGTCGGCGCCACCGGGCCGTCGGTCACCACCTGGCTCACCGAGACGATGAGCTCGGCCGACAGCGGGGCCAGGGCCGATTCCACCTCGTTCGACGGGACCTCGCCGGCGCAGACCAGGGTCATCGCGAAGTGACCGCGCAGCCGGGTCATCGTCGAGTCGGTGAGGTTGAGTCCCAGGCCGGCGAGTACCGACGACACGTCGGCGATGATGCCGGGCCGGTCCCGCCCGATGACCGTGATCGCGTACTCGTGCATTCGCCAATCCTCGCGTCCGTGCCTGGGTGAGTGGTCGGCGGGATCCTACGTAGGTGACGGTGGGGGCCTACTGGCATGATCCGCCTCATGTCCACCACACCACTCGTAGGCCGCGAAGCGGCCGAGGCCTGCCTGGATCGTCCGGATCCGGGCGAGGCCGCGCCGATGGTGGAGCGGGTGGTGAGTTGGTACGAGACAGCCGCTCGGGCCCTGCCCTGGCGACGGCCCGGCACCACCGCCTGGGGTGTGTTGGTCAGCGAGATCATGCTGCAGCAGACGCCGGTGGCCCGCGTGACGCCGGTCTATGAAGAGTGGCTGCGTCGCTGGCCCGAGCCGAGGGATCTGGCCCGCGAGCCGGCCGGCGAGGCGATCCGGGCCTGGGGCCGGCTCGGCTACCCGCGCCGCGCCCTGCGCCTGCACGAGTGCGCCACGGTGATCGTCCAGCGGTACGGCGGCGTGGTGCCCCGGGAGGTGCCGGAGCTGCTCACGCTGCCCGGCGTCGGCGCCTACACGGCGCGGGCGGTGGCGGCCTTCGCCTACGGGGCGCGGGAGCCGGTGGTGGACACCAACGTGCGCCGGCTGGTGGCCCGGGCCTGGCTGGGCCGGGCCGACGGCGGGCCGGCCACCACGACCGCCGATCTCGCCCGAGTCGCCGCCCTGCTGCCGACCGAACCGAGCCGGGCGGCCCAGGCCAGCGCGGCCCTCATGGAGCTCGGCGCCCTGGTCTGCACCGCTCGGCAGCCGGCCTGCTCCCGGTGCCCGCTGGCGTCGGACTGCGCGTGGCTGCGGGCCGGACGGCCGGAGGCAGCCGTGCCTCGGTCCGGTCAGCGGTACGTCGGCACCGATCGCCAGGCCCGGGGTGTGCTGCTCGCCCTCTGTCGGGACAACCCCGCCGGTGTCCCGGCCCGGACCCTCACCTCCGCCTGGCCCGACCCGGTCCAGGCGGAGCGGGCGCTGGCCGGCCTGCTCAGCGACGGGCTGGTGGTCCGGGTCGGGCGAAACCGGTACGGGCTGCCCGGGTTCGCCGGTCGTACGCCCTCTCCGCCCGCCCCGCGGCCCCGATCCGCTGTCCGGCGACGGGCGGGTACGGGTGGCGTGTGACGGATACCATCCGTTCCGTGATCCCCCCGGCCCGGCGGTCGGCCGTCCTGCGTCCCGTGGTCGCGATGGTGTTCGCCGTCGTGACCACGGTCCTGGCGGCCGCCTGCACGTCGTCGGAGCAGGCCGGGCCGCCCGGCTCCAAACGCGTTGGCGATTCGGATGCGTCAGCGGGGCCGCAGACGATGCCCACCCGGGCCCCCAAGCCGGGCGAGCTCGAGTGGTACCTCGCCAAGCTTCCCCGTTTCGATCCGCCGCCGGCACCCGAGCCCGTGTGGCTGTCGCGCTACGAAGGTCAGGCCGCGTTCGTCGCCGCCATCCCCACGTCCCAGCCGGTCGCGTTCCTCACGATCGACGACGGGGCCGTCCGCCACCCCATGGCGCTGGATCTGATCGCGGCGGCCCAGGTGCCGGTCACGCTGTTCCTGACGACCAACTACGTCACCGGCAACGAGGCCTGGTTCGGCGCGCTGCGCGACACGGGGTACGTGACGATCCACAACCACACGGTCTCGCACCCGAACCTGCGTACCGGCGGCTATGGGGTGGCCCGGGAGCAGCTCTGCGCGGCCAACGACCGGCTGGCCGCCGCGTTCGGGCAGCGGCCCGAGTTCTTCCGCCCGCCGTACGGCGAGTACGACCACACCACGCTTGAGGCGGCCTGGGCCTGCGGGCTGAAGGCCGGGTTCAACTGGCGGGAGACGGTTGACGCGGGCACGGTCTACTACCAGCGCGACCACGGCCGGATCCACGCGGGGGACATCATCCTCATGCACTTCCGGCCGGCGTTCCCCGACGACTTCCTGGCGGCCCTGCAGGCGATCAAGGACTCCGGGCTCATCCCGGCCCGGCTCGAGGACTACGTCCGCGTGGGCGAGGGCATCCCGCTGCCGCCGCCCGACCCGCAGCCGTAGCCCTCGGAGCCGTAGGCCCCCGTGAGTCGGGGCTGCCCGTACAACCAGACGATCCGTAGGACTGGGCACCGGCATGACCGGGCCGTACGACCAACCACCCCGTACGGTCACGCATCCGTACGCCGGCTCTCGCCGGCACGACGAAGGCCCCACCCGGCAACCGGGTGGGGCCTTCGTCGTCGTCCGCGGACCGTACGGCCGTGGCTCAGGCGGCGCCGGACTCGGTGCCGGCGTCGGCCGAGCTACCGAGGCTGGCCGGCAGCGAGTCGGGCACCTGCCCGCCCGCGTCGGCTCCCCGGAAGACCAGCTTGGTGGTCTCGTGGTTCTCCGGGTCGCCGTCGGTGTCGACCACCACGATCTGGCCGGGCCGCAGCTCGCCGAAGAGGATCCGCTCCGACAGCGCGTCCTCGATCTCGCGCTGGATGGTGCGGCGCAGCGGCCGGGCGCCCATCACCGGGTCCCAACCCCTCTTCGCCAGCCACTTCTTGGCGTTGGTGGTCAGCTCCAGACCCATGTCCTTGTTGCGGAGCTGGGTCTCGATCCGGGCCACCATCAGGTCCACGATCCGCAGGATCTGCTCCTGCGTCAGCTGGTGGAAGACGATGGTGTCGTCGATCCGGTTGAGGAACTCCGGGCGGAAGTGCTGCTTCAGTTCGTCGTTGACCTTCTGCTTCATCCGCTCGTAGTTCGACTCGGTGTCGTTGGTGCCCTGGAAGCCCAGCGTCACCGCCTTGGCCACGTCCCGCGTACCGAGGTTCGTGGTCAGGATGATCACCGTGTTCTTGAAGTCCACGATGCGGCCCTGACCGTCGGTGAGGCGGCCGTCCTCGAGGATCTGCAGGAGCGTGTTGAACACGTCCGTGTGGGCCTTCTCGATCTCGTCGAAGAGCACCACCGAGAACGGCCGACGGCGCACCTTCTCAGTGAGCTGGCCGCCCTCGTCGTAGCCCACGTAGCCAGGCGGCGCCCCGACCAGGCGGGAGACCGTGTACCGGTCGTGGAACTCCGACATGTCGAGCTGGATCAGCGCGTCCTCGCTCCCGAAGAGGAACTCGGCCAGCGCCTTGGACAGCTCGCTCTTCCCGACGCCGGACGGGCCGGCGAAGATGAACGAGCCCGCGGGCCGCTTGGGGTCCTTCAGACCCGCCCGGGTCCGCCGGATCGCCATGGAGACGGCCTTGACCGCGTCCTCCTGGCCGATGATCCGCTTGTGGAGCTCCTCCTCCATGCGCAGCAGGCGGGAGGTCTCCTCCTCGGTGAGCTTGTAGACCGGGATACCGGTCCAGTTGGCCAGTACCTCGGCGATCTGCTCGTCGTCGACCTCGCTGACCACGTCGAGGTCGCCGGCCTTCCACTCCTTCTCCCGCTGAGCCTTCTGCGCCAGCAGGGTCTTCTCCTGGTCACGCAGCTGCGCGGCCCGCTCGAAGTCCTGGGCGTCGATGGCCGACTCCTTCTCCCGGCGGACCTGGGCGATCTTCTCGTCGAACTCGCGCAGGTCCGGCGGGGCCGTCATCCGACGGATCCGCATGCGGGCGCCGGCCTCGTCGATGAGGTCGATGGCCTTGTCCGGCAGGAACCGGTCGGAGATGTAGCGGTCGGCCAGCGTGGCCGCGGCCACCAGCGCGGCGTCGGTGATCGACACGCGGTGGTGCGCCTCGTACCGGTCGCGCAGGCCCTTGAGGATCTCGATCGTGTGCGCCAGCGACGGCTCGCCGACCTGGATCGGCTGGAACCGGCGCTCCAGCGCCGCGTCCTTCTCCAGGTACTTGCGGTACTCGTCCAGCGTGGTGGCGCCGATGGTTTGCAGCTCGCCCCGGGCCAGCATCGGCTTGAGGATGCTCGCCGCGTCGATCGCGCCCTCGGCCGCGCCCGCACCCACGAGGGTGTGGATCTCATCGATGAACACGATGATGTCGCCGCGGGTGCGGATCTCCTTGAGCACCTTGCGCAGGCGCTCCTCGAAGTCACCCCGGTAGCGCGAGCCGGCGACCAGCGCGCCCAGGTCCAGCGTGTAGAGCTGCTTGTCCTTGAGCGTCTCGGGCACCTCGCCCTTGATGATCTTCTGGGCCAGGCCCTCGACCACGGCGGTCTTGCCGACGCCGGGCTCCCCGACCAGCACCGGGTTGTTCTTGGTGCGGCGGGAGAGCACCTGCATCACCCGCTCGATCTCCTTCTCCCGACCGATCACCGGGTCGAGCTTGCCCTCCCGGGCGGCCTGGGTGAGGTTACGACCGAACTGGTCGAGCACCAGGCTCGTCGACGGCGTGCTCTCGCCCGACGCGCCCGCACCCGCCGCGGTCGGCTCCTTGCCACCGTGGTAGCCGGACAGCAGCTGGATGACCTGCTGGCGGACCCGGTTGAGGTCGGCCCCCAGCTTCACGAGCACCTGGGCCGCGACGCCCTCGCCCTCCCGGATGAGGCCCAGGAGGATGTGCTCCGTACCGATGTAGTTGTGCCCGAGCTGCAGCGCCTCACGCAGCGACAGCTCCAGGACCTTCTTGGCTCGTGGAGTGAACGGGATGTGCCCGCTCGGCGCCTGCTGCCCCTGGCCGATGATCTCCTCGACCTGCTGGCGGACACCCTCGAGCGAGATCCCGAGGCTTTCCAGAGCCTTGGCCGCCACACCCTCGCCCTCGTGGATCAATCCGAGGAGGATGTGCTCCGTGCCGATGTAGTTGTGGTTGAGCATCCGGGCCTCTTCCTGGGCCAGGACCACCACTCGCCGGGCTCGGTCGGTGAACCGCTCGAACATCCCTCGCTCCTCACCGCGACGGTCGCCCGCCGCGTCGCACCGCCCTCGGCCTCCCGTCGTCCCGGGAGGCGCTGGCCTTGGGTGCCAACTCTATCGCCGAGCAGGCCCCAGCTGGCGGGCCGCACACGGTCAGGCACTACGCGCACAGCGTAATCCCGGTCATGCCACGTGCACGTCCTGTCACTTCCTACTCGGTGGGCTGCCGTCCATCACCGGTGTCCGTGCTCACCCGAGCCTCAGTGCCGACCCGAGGCTCAGTGCTCACCCGAGCCCCAGTGCCCACCCGAGCGTCAGTGTTCATCTGGCGTCAGCGCTGACCTCGGGCGTCAAAAGTAATAGCAGTCACGGGGACCGCCGGCGTTGCTTGCCGAATCCGCTCGAAGAAAGGCGACGTGGCAATCTGCACATGGCAGTTTGAACAAAGAAATTTGATGCAACAACCTTTCATCGAGTGCCGGTTTCACGATGACGCCCCACGATAGTGGCATTCAGAGTCGTTTGTCGTGGCTCCAATCGTGGTGCCACGGGTTAGGTGTGGCCACATCATCGCGCGCGTGGTTCGAGCACGTGACGGCATGTGTGACGCGGATCCGCAGGCAATCTCGTTTGTCAGCGTGATTCGCGGGGCCGGGTTGGCAATTCACGGCGGCTGTTGCTATTGTACTGCCGTCCCCCCGATATTCGCCGCCACGGAGGACCCAAATGGCAAAAACAACAATTGTTCAGCTCGTCGACGATCTTGACGGGTCGGAAGCTCACGAGACCGTGAGGTTCGGCCTTGACGGGCAGATGTACGAGATCGATCTCTCGAACAAGAACGCCGCCAAGCTGCGTGCCGCCCTGCAGCCCTACGTCGAGCACGGCACCCGCGTCTCGGGTCGCGCCGCCGGTGGTCGCGGTGGCAACCGCCGCCCCGCCGTTTCGGAGCGGGAGCAGAACAAGGCGATTCGCGCCTGGGCCATTCGTAAGGGTTACGATGTCGCGCCGCGCGGTCGCATCCGCGCCGAGATCATCGAGCAGTACCACCGTGAGGCCGGCCGCTGAAGCGCGCCGCGTCCGACCCGGTACGAGCGACCCCGTACGAGCCGAGCGATCGATCCCATCCGGCCGCACCGGATGGGATCGGTCATTTTGAGGCTCTGGTTGATGCGGACCCGGCGTCGTGTCCACTGTGGTCGGCCGGGGCCGGGCCCACGGGATTGGGAATGGCCCCGCCGAACCGGCGGTCGCGTTGCGCATAGAGTTCGCACGCGTGCCACAGGTGACGGCGGTCGAAGTCAGGCCAGAGTGTGTCGAGGAACACGAGTTCGGCGTACGCTGACTGCCAGAGCAGGAAGTTCGACGTGCGCTGTTCACCCGAGGGCCGCAGGAACAGGTCCACCGGCGGTATCTCGGGGTGGTAGAGGTAACGTGCGAAGAGCTTTTCGTCAACTCGTTCGGGCCGGATCTTTCCGGCCGCCACGTCGCGGGCAATTGCCGCGGCCGCGTCGGCGATCTCTGCCTGCCCTCCGTAGTTGACACAGAACTGAAGCGTCAGGGTGCTGTTGTGGGCCGACATCTCCTCGGCCGTGCGCAGCTCGTTGATGACGCTCTTCCACAAACGCCCGGCCCGCCCGGACCAGACCACTCGGACGCCGAGCTCAATGAGCTGGTCGCGCCGCCGCCGGATCACGTCGCGGTTGAACCCCATGAGGAAGCGCACCTCGTCCGGGGAGCGCCGCCAGTTCTCCGTCGAGAAGGCGTACGCCGACAGGTAGGGGATACCGAGCTCGATCGCCCCTTCGATCGTGTCGAAGAGTGAGTACTCGCCCATCTCGTGGCCCTTGGTCCGCGGCAGCCCGCGCAGCTTCGCCCACCGACCGTTGCCGTCCATGACGATGGCCACGTGGCGGGGGATCGCCTCCGGCGGCAGGGCAGGCGGGCGTGCGCCGGACGGGTGGGGCGAGGGCGGCCGGACGGGCGGCCGGGCAGCCGGCGTCTGCGGGGAGGGCGTCTGGGCGGTCGCGGCCGTCCGGGCCTGGCTGGTCAGGGGCGAACGCCGACGCGGGGACATCATGTGGTGCTCCGTCCGGAAAGGTGGTGCAGGCCGGAAAGTGGGGCGGGGTCGCCCGGTGTGGTCACGTGGACCGGTCGACCAACGGCAGCGAGCGTAACCCGCGCTCCAGATGCCACTGCAGGTGCGCCGCGACGAGGCCGCTGCACTCCCGGCGGTGCGCCGGTTCGCTGGCGTCGGCGGTGCGCCAGTCACCGTTGGTGAGGGCGACCATGAGGTCGAGCGTCGCAGGGGCCGGGTGCGTGGCCCCCGGCGGCCGGCAGTCGCCGCAGACCGTACCGCCGGCCGGGACCGAGAAGGCGCCGTGCCGGCCCGGGGCGCCGCAGACCGCGCACTCGCGCAGCGCCGGCGCCCAACCGGCGTTGGCCATCACCCGCAGCAGGTAAGCGTCGAGCACGAGCGTGCTCGCGTGGGCCGCCGTCGCCAGGGCGCGCAGGGCCCCGAGGGTCAGCTGGAACAGGCGCAGGGCGGGTTCGTGCTCGACCGGGGTCAGCCGCTCGGCGGTCTCGGCGATCGCGCTCGCCGCCGTGTAGCGCGGGTAGTCACGGGCGAGGTCCTTGCCGTAGAGCTCGATGCTCTCGGCCTGGCGGATCGTGTGCAGGCCGCGCGCGTGGTTGCCGAGCTCGCCGGCGATCTGCACGTCCACGTGGCCGAACGGCTCCAGCCGGGCGCCGAACCGGGACTGGGTACGGCGGATCCCCTTGGCGGCGGCCCGGACCCGCCCGTGCCGTCGGGTGAGCATCGTGATGATCCGATCGGACTCTCCGAGCTTCTGCACCCGCAGCACCACGGCGTCGTCGCGGTAGAGGGGAAGCCGTACGGGCACCCGATCATTCTGCCCCGTTCGCCCCGTCGGCCGGCTCAGCGCGGCCGACACCGGCCGCACAGGTCGCCCGGGTCAGGGCGGAGGGGCGCCCGGAGCGGAGTTGGTCAGAAGCCGAGCTTGCGCAGCTGACGCGGGTCCCGCTGCCACTCCTTGGCCACGCGTACGTGCAGGTCCAGGTAGACCCGCCGGCCCAGCAGCTCCTCGATGCCGGCCCGGGCCCGGGTGCCGACGTCGCGGAGGCGGGAGCCGCCGGCGCCGATGACGATCGCTTTCTGGCTCGGCCGCTCCACGTAGATGTTGGCGTAGACCTTCATGAGGTCGGGGCGTTCCTCGGCCGGGAACATCTCCTCGACCACCACGGCGATGGAGTGGGGGAGCTCGTCGCGGACCCCCTCCAGGGCGGCCTCGCGGATCAGCTCGGCGATCATCACCTGCTCCGGCTCGTCGGTGATCATGTCGTCCGGGTAGAGCTGAGGCGAGGCCGGCAGGTGGCGGGCCACCACGTCCACCAGGACGTCGAGCTGATGTCCGGTCAGCGCCGAGACCGGGACGATGTCGGCGAAGTCGCCCAGGCGGGACACGGCGAGCAGCTGCTCGGCCAGGCGACGGGGCGAGACGAGGTCGGTCTTGGTCACCACCGCGACCAGGGCGGCCCGCAGCGAGGCGATCTCACCGGCGATGAACCGGTCGCCGGGGCCGACCCGCTCGTCGGCCGGGATGCACAGCCCAATGACGTCGACCTCGCTCCACGTCTCGCGGACCAGGTCGTTGAGCCGCTTGCCGAGCAGCGTCCGCGGCTTGTGCAGCCCGGGCGTGTCGACGAGGACCACCTGGGCGTCGGGTCGGTGCAGCACCCCGCGCACCACGTGCCGGGTCGTCTGCGGTCGGCTGCTGGTGATCGCGATCTTCTGGCCGACCAGCGCGTTCATCAGGGTGGACTTGCCCGCGTTGGGCCGGCCCACGAAGCAGACGAAGCCGGCCCGGTACTCGTCCGACCGCTCCGCCGCGCCGTGGTCGCGGGTCGGGCCGGGCGTACGGCTCCCGCTCCGAGCGCTCACGGCCCCACCAGCGTGCCGAACGGGGTGCCGTCCGGTCGGGCCGCGTACACCGGCGCCTGGGCGGACAGGTCTCGGACGGCGGCGTACCCGGCCGTGTCGACCGTGGACGCCTCGGTGACGACCGCGGCCGCTTCCAGGGTGCGGGCGCCCGCGGTGACCGCCATGGCCACGGCGACCTGCAGGGCCGAGAGCGAGAGCGACGGCAGGGCGACGGTGGCGGCGGCGTACGTGCGACCGTCCTGGTCGCGTACGGCCGCCCCCTCGAGCGCCCCGATCCGGGCGCGGGCGGCGCGGGCGAGCGTCACCAGCTTCGCGTCCTCGGCGTCCAACGCGGTCTCAGGCGCGGTGTCAGGCATCGGCGGTCTGCTTCTCCTCGCGGTGCACGGGGGTATGGCCGTTGGGGTGGGCGCCTTCCGGGGCCACGCGCTGCCGGGTGACCAGCACGGCGTCGATCCGGTTGCGGCGGCCCGTGGTGCCCTCGGCTTCCAGGATCAGGCCCCCGACCGTGGCGGTCGCACCCGGGATAGGCACCCGGCCGAGCGCCTGCGCGAGCAGGCCCGCCACCGTCTCCACATCGTCGGAGCGCAGCTCCACCCCGAACAACTCTCCAAGGTCCTCCACGGGGAGGCGGGCGCTGACCCGGACGCGGTCCTCGTCGAGGCGCTCCACCGGCGGCCGTTCGACGTCGTACTCGTCGGTGATCTCGCCCACGATCTCCTCGAGGATGTCCTCGATCGTGACGAGCCCGGCTGTGCCGCCGTACTCGTCGACGACGATGGCGATGTGGGTCCGGGCCGCCTGCATCTCGCGCAGCAGCTCGTCCACGTGCTTGGACTCGGGTACGTAGGTCGCGGGCCGCATGACCGAGCGGACCGGGATGTCCTCGCCCTCGACCCGGGTGCGCCGGACCAGGTCCTTGAGGTACACGATCCCGAGCACGTCGTCGACGGTCTCGCCGATCACGGGTAGCCGGGAGAAGCCGGAGCGCAACGCCAGCGACAGCGCCTCGCCCGCCGGCTGGTCGGCCTCGACCCACAGCATCTCCGTACGCGGCACCATCACCTCACGGGCGATGGCCTTCCCCAGGGCCAGCACGGAGTGGATCATGTCGCGTTCGTCGTGCTCGACCACGCCGCGCTGCTCGGCCAGGTCGACCAGCTCGCGCAGCTCGACCTGGGTGGCGAACGGCCCCTCCCGGAAGCCCTTGCCCGGGGTGACCGCGTTGCCGATCTGGATGAGCAGCGTCGCGAGCGGGCCGAGCGCCCGGCCGAGCCGGTGCACGAGCGGCGCCACCACCCGGCCCACGACGTACGCGTGCTGGCGGCCGATGGTGCGCGGCCCCACGCCCACCACGACGAAGCTCACGATCGCCATCACGATCGAGGTGACGAGGACGGCGATCCAGGCGGTGTCGATCGCCGTGATGAGCACCAGCGCGACCAGGGTGGTGGCGGTGAGCTCACAGATGAGCCGGAGCAGCAGGAGCAGGTTGGTGTAGCGCGGCGGGTCGGCCGCGATCGCCTGTAACGCCCGCGCGCCCCGGGCCCCCTCGCGGTGCAGTTCGGCCGCCCGGGCCGGTGACACCGCCGACACGGCGGCGTCGGACATGGCGAAGAGCCCGGCCAGTACCACCAGTCCGGCGGCGATGAGAAGCAGGGAGGTGGTGTGCACGGTCGATCCAGCGTCAGGTGCGTCTGGAGGCCCGCCAGCCGTCCAGCAGCTTGGCCTGCAGCGCGAACATCTCCCGCTCGTCCTCGGGTTCCGCGTGGTCGTAGCCGAGCAGGTGCAGCACTCCGTGCACGGTGAGCATGTGCAGCTCGTCCGCGGTCGAGTGACCGACGTCGCGGGCCTGCTTCTCCGCGACCTCCGGACACAGGACGACGTCGCCGAGCAGGGTCGGCTCGCCACCCGCGATGTCCTGAGGGCCGGTGTCGATCGTGCCTTCCTCCATGGGGAAGGCGAGGACGTCGGTGGGTCCCTCGCCGCCCATCCAGCGGTGGTTCAGCTCGGCCATGTAGGGGACGTCCACCAGCAGGATGGAGAGTTCGGCCAGAGGATTGACGCCCATTTCATCCAAGGCGTAGCGAGCGCAGTCGAGGATCGCGTCGGTGTCGACCTCGGCGCCCGATTCATTGGCGATTTCGATGGACATGGGTGCCACTTCCCGTGAAGCTAGCGGCGTCGGCCGCCGCGTCCGCGAGGCCCGGATTGGCCGCTTCGACCGGGGACAGCCCGGACGTTGGCCTGGCTCGCCGCCTGGGCCTCCTGGGCGGCGTCCCAGCGGGCGTATGCGTCGACGATGTCGCTCACCAGGCGGTGCCGCACCACGTCGGAGCTGGAGAGCACGGCGAAGTGGACGTCCTCGACGCCGTCGAGGATCTCGCGTACCTCTCGCAGACCGCTGCGGCTCCCCCCGGGGAGGTCGACCTGCGTGATGTCACCCGTCACGACGATCTTGGAGCCGAAGCCGAGCCGGGTGAGGAACATCTTCATCTGCTCGGGCGTCGTGTTCTGCGCCTCGTCGAGGATGATGAATGCGTCGTTGAGCGTACGGCCGCGCATGTAGGCCAGGGGCGCGACCTCGATGGTGCCGTTGGCCATGAGCCGGGGGATCGAGTCCGGATCGACCATGTCGTGCAGCGCGTCGTACAGCGGGCGCAGGTAGGGGTCGATCTTCTCGAAGAGCGTGCCGGGCAGGAAGCCGAGCCGCTCCCCGGCCTCCACGGCCGGGCGGGTGAGGATGATCCGGTTGACCTGCTTGGCTTGCAGCGCCTGCACGGCCTTGGCCATGGCGAGGTAGGTCTTGCCGGTACCGGCCGGCCCGATCCCGAACACGATCGTGTGCTGGTCGATCGCGTCCACGTACCGCTTCTGGCCCAGGGTCTTGGGACGGATCGTCCGGCCGCGCCGCGACAGGATGTTGAGGGTGAACACCTCGGCCGGGCGCTCGGCGACGCCCTGCTCGATCATCCCGACCGTACGCCGGACCGCGTCCGAGGTGAGCGTCTCGCCCCGGCGGACCAGCTCGATCAGCTCGGCGAAGACCCGCTCGGTGGTGGCGTTGTCGGCGGGATCGCCCGAGATGGTGATCTCGTTGCCCCGGACGTGAATGTCGCTGCGTACGGCGCGTTCGATGACCTTGAGAATTTCGTCGTGCGAGCCGAGCAGGCGCACCATGTGCTGCGGGTCCGCGACGGTGATCTTGGTCTGCACGCGCGCGGGGCTGCCGGTCGTCTCCGCGGCGTTCGATGAGCTACCGGTCATAGGTCGGCCGTTACGGCCTGAGACCACTTCCTTCCCTGTCGTGGACAAACCCGCAGGGCCCATCCTATCCGGGAACGGCCCGCCCCGGCGGCGACGTTTCGAGCCGACATACCGCCCATTTGTCGAAAATCCGCCCATACCTGGTGGGTCAGCGAAGGTGACGAAGCCACCACCGCTGCCAGGGCGTCTCGACCGCCCGCGGGTGGTACGCGTCCCGGACCCAGGCCACGGCGGCGGCCGGGGTCAGCCCGTCGAGGACCGCGAGCGCGGCCAGCGCGGTACCCGTCCGGCCCCGGCCGCCGCGGCAGGCGACCTCCACCCTGTCCCCCGCGTACGCACGCTGGTGCGCCCGCCGCAGGGCCGCCACCGCGGCGTCGCGGTCCAGCGGAACCCAGAAGTCCGGCCACCGGAGCTTCTCGTGCGGCCACGGGGGAACCGGCCCGCCCGCGAGCACGAGCGCGTAGTCCGCCGGTGGGACGACCACGTCGGCCAGCCGACGGCCGCGCACCCGCGCCCCGCCGGGGAGGGTCACCACCCCCGGGCCGTCCCAGGCGGCCGGCATCGCTTCCTCCTCGCGGGAGCCCAGACAGCGCTTCTTCGTTGGGAGAGCGCTCCCATCCATCGGGCGCCCAGAAAGTCACTTTCTGGGCGCCTCAGTGGTCCGGGGCGGCCCTGAAAGTCACTTTCTGGGGGCGCGGCGGGGTCGGGCTGGGAGGCTCGCCGGGTCGATCAGCCCGGGGGCCAGGTGATGGAGCGCCCGCCGAGGACGTGGCAGTGCACGTGGAAAACGGTCTGGCCGGCGTCAGGGCCGGTGTTGAAGACGAGCCGGTACCCGGACTCGGCCACCCCCTCCTGTTGGGCCACCACACCCGCGGCGGCGAGCACGGCCCCGGCCAGAGCGGGGTCGGCCTCGGCCAGGGAGACCGCATCCGGATAGTGAGCCTTCGGGATCACGACAACGTGGGTCGGCGCCTGCGGGTTGATGTCGCGGAACGCCAGGATCTCATCCGTCTCGTAGACAACCGTCGACGGAAGCTCCTTCGCCACGATGCGGCAGAAGATGCAGTCGGAGGTCACTGCCGCATCGTACGGGCTCACCGTCGGTGTCCCAACCATCCGTCGATGGCGGTTGGACGGCACCGGCCGTCGATGGCGGTTGGACGGCACCGGCCGGGGCGGCACCGGTCCGTTGGCCCGCTCATCGACCGGCTCGCCTCTGTCCCCTTGATCCCTGAGCGGCCCGGTCGGTTACCAGCGGCCGAGGCGGGCGGAAAGCACCGCGATGGCGGCCGGACCGGCGGTTGATGTCCGCAGCACGTGCGGCCCGAGCCGTACGGCCTGCGCGCCCGCGCGGGCAAAGGCGTCCAGTTCCTCGGGGGCGATGCCGCCCTCGGGGCCCACGACGAGCAGGATGTCGCCCTGCTCGGGCAGCGGGACCGACGAGAGGGGCACGGTCGCCTCCTCGTGCAGGACGAACGTGGCCCGACCGACGAGGTCCCGGGTCGACGCGGCCGGCTCGACCTCGGGCACCCAGGCTCGGCGGGCCTGCTTGGCGGCCTCCCGAGCGGTGGCCACCCAGCGCTGGTGGGGCCGGGGCGACGTCCAGCGGGCCACCGACCGGGCCGCCGCCCAGGGCACGATCGCGTCGACGCCGACCTCGGTCATGGCCTGCACCGCCAGTTCGCCGCGGTCGCCCTTCGCGATCCCCTGCGCCACGACGATGCGCGGCGTCGGGGCCGGCTCGACCCGCCGTTCGCCCAGGGCCACGGTGAGCATGCCCTTGCCGACGGCAGTCACCCGGGCGCGGGCGAGGGTGCCGCGGCCGTCGCCGACCAGCAGGGACTCGCCCACCCGCAGGCGGGCTACGGTGGCCGCGTGGTGGCCCTCCGGCCCGTCGAGGACCAGGTGGTCGTCGTCGGGGAGGGCGTCGACGAGGAACAGGGCGTCGCTCATGTGTCAGGAAGGACGCCTTCCTGGGCACTAGACGTCAACAGGGCGTCCTTCCTGACAGCGCTCACCCCTGACCGTTGAAGGCATCGCGGATCGCCGAGAAGAAGCCGCCCTTCTGCCGGGTGACCTCGGCGACCTCCTCGCCCCGGAGCCGGGCGAACTCGCGCAGGATGCGCTCCTCCTCCGAGGTGAGCTTCGTCGGCGTCCGCACGTCGAGGTGCACGTGCAGGTCGCCACGCCCGCTGCCCCGCAGGTGGGGTACGCCCTTGCCCCGGATGCGGACGACGGCCCCGGGCTGCGTGCCGGGCCGGACGTCCACCGTCTCCTCGCTGTCGAGCGTCTTGATGGTGATCCGGGTGCCCAGGGCGGCCGCGGTCATGGGCACGGTGACGCGGCAGTGCAGGTCGTCGCCCTTGCGGGAGAAGATGTCGTGCGGCCGCTCGTGGATCTCGACGTAGAGGTCGCCGGGCGGGCCGCCACCGGGGCCCACCTCACCCTGGCCGGCCAGGCGGATGCGCATGCCGTCCTCGACCCCGGCCGGGATCTTGACGGTGAGGTTGCGCCGGGCCCGGACCCGGCCGTCGCCGCCGCACTTCGGGCACGGGTGGGGAATCAACGTGCCGTAGCCCTGGCAGGCCGGGCACGGCCGCGACGAGACCACCTGGCCGAGGAAGGTTCGCTGCACCGACTGGATCTCGCCCCGCCCGCCACAGGTGTCACACGTCATGGTGTGCGTGCCGGGGGCCGTGCCGGCGCCCTCGCAGGTCTGGCACAGGACAGCGGTGTCGACGCTGATGGGCGCCTCCACCCCGAACGCCGTCTCGTGCAGGTCGAGTTCCAGCCGCAGGATGGCGTCCGACCCGGCCCGCGTACGCGACCGCGGCCCGCGCGGCGCGGCGTTGCCGAAGAAGGCGTCCATGATGTCCTGGAAGCCCACGAAGGGGCCGGCGCCCGCCGGGCCGGCACCCCCGCCCGGAGCGAGCGGGTCCCCGCCGAGGTCGACGATTTCGCGCTTCTTCGGGTCGCTGAGGACCTCGTAGGCGGTGTTGACCTCTTTGAGCCTCTCGTGGGCCTCGGGGTCCGGGTTCACGTCCGGGTGGAGCTGCCGGGCCAACTTGCGGTAGGCCCGCTTGATCTCGTCTGCGGAGGCGTCCCGGCGTACCCCTAGGATCGCGTAGTAGTCCTTGGCCACCTGCGTTCTCATGTCCCCTCGCTCGACCCGACGATCGCTTCAGTCAACGACCGGGGTCAGCTTCGCGCTCTCATGACAGGCTGTTCGCCTTCACGCTTGTTCGTCGCCGCTCGACCGACTGGGCCGCTCGACCGACTGGGCCTGACCTCCTGAGCCCACCCGCGCTGGCTCTTCCACACTCACGCTGGTTCCTCGCTGTTCGGGCTACTGAGCCAACACGTCGCCGACGTAGCGTGCCACGGTACGGACGGCGGCGATGTTTGCGGGGTAGTCCATCCGGGTTGGGCCGAGGACACCGAGACCACCGACGACCGTGTTCCCCGGGCCGTAGCCCGTGGTGACCACGGAGGTGGACCGCAGGTCCTCGAACTCGTTCTCGTCGCCGATGTACACCCGGGTCAGGTCGGCGTCGGTCTGGCCGGCCCGCTCCACCTGACCGAAGAGCTTGAGCAGGACGACCTCCTCCTCCAGCGCCTCGAGGATCGGGCTGAGGGCGCCGGCGAAGTCCAGCGACCCACCCCGGGCGAGGTTGGCCGTTCCGGCCAGGGCGACGCGCTCGTCGGGGCGCTCGGTGAGCGTCTCCATCAGCACGCTCGACAGCGCCGACAGGGGACCGCGCAGCTCGGGACGCGCGTGCTCGCACATCTCGAGGATCGGCTTGGTGGTGTCGACGAAGAACAGCCCGACCAGCGTGTCGTTGAGGAGCTGGCGTGCGTCGTTGACCAGCTCGGTGTCGATCGGCGCGGGGAGGTCTACGAGGCGCTGCTCCACCCGGCCGGTGTCGGCGATCAGCACGAGCATGATCCGGGTGGGCGTGATCGGCACCAGTTCCAGGTGCCGCACCTTGCTCCGGGACAGGCTCGGGTACTGCACCACGGCCACCTGCCGGGTCAGCTGGGCGAGCAGGCGCACCGCGCGGTGGACGACGTCATCGAGGTCGACCGCGCCCGCCAGGAAGCGCTCGATCGCCCGGCGCTCGGCCGCCGACAGCGGCTTGATGCGGGACAGCCGGTCAACGAAGAGGCGGTACCCCTTGTTCGTGGGGACCCGGCCCGCGCTGGTGTGCGGCTGGCACAGGTACCCCTCTTCCTCGAGGACCGCCATGTCGTTGCGCACGGTGGCGGGCGAGACGCCCAGCTTGTGCCGCTCGACGAGCGCCTTGCTGCCGACGGGCTCCCGGGTTGCCACGTAGTCCTCAACGATGACGCGCAACACCTCGAGCTTGCGATCATCGAGAGCCACGCGATCACCGTCCTGTCCGTTGATCGTGCACCACAAGCCGTGCCTGGCACTCCTGCACGGTGAGTGCCAGTTTACGTCGGCGCGTGCGTCGGCGCGATGGTCGCGCGCCTGGCCTGTGCGGAGTTATTACCCGATTGGTGATGTTTGCGGGGGTCGATGGGTCCGCCACGCCCGATTCGTTACTGGCGTGGTTTGAACCCTCGCCCTACGGTGTGCGGGGAGACGACACAGGGTCGTCGGATTACCCGAGGAGGTACGCCGATGGGCGCTCCATACCCCGGTCAACCGGCTGGCTACGCGAACAGCGACGACAAGACCTGGGCTCTCATCGCCCACTTCGGTGGCATCGTGGTCGGCTTCATCGCCGGGCTGGTGGCCCTGCTGGTCAAGGGCAACGAGTCACCGACGGTGCGTGCGCACGCGGTTGAGGCCCTGAACTTCCAGATCACGTGGTCTGTGGCCGGATTCATCGGGTGGATCCTGGCGGTCTGCACCAGCTTCTTCACGTTTGGGTTCCTCTTCATCCTCCCGATCGCGGCGTGGGTGGTGCTGGTGGTGTTCAGCATCCTCGCGGGCGTGAAGGCGAACGAGGGCCAGCTGTACCAGTACCCGCTCAGCGTCCGCCTGATCAAGTAACGCCTGACCGGGCACGGCCCGGTTCCGGGGTGACGTCCGGTTACGCCAGCAGATCCCGGACGACGGCATCGGCGAGCAGTCGGCCGCGCAGGGTGAGCACCGCGCGGCCGGCTGCGTGCGCACTGGGGTCCAACAGGCCGTCGGCTACCGACCGTACGGCGGCGGCCCGGCCGGGCTCGGTGAGGCGGTCCAGCGGCAGCCCGTCGGCCATCCGCACCCCCAGCATGACCTCCTCCACATGGCGCTGCTCGGCCGTGAGCACCTCCCGGGCCTGGGCCGGCGCGTGGCCGTCGGCGAGCCGGCGGGCGTAGGCGGCGGGGTGCCGGACGTTCCACCAGCGCACGCCGCCGACGTGGCTGTGCGCCCCCGGCCCCAGGCCCCACCAGTGGTCGCCCCGCCAGTACCCGAGGTTGTGCCGGCAAGCGGAGGCCGGCGAGCGGGCCCAGTTGGACACCTCATACCAGGCGAACCCAGCCGCGGTCAGCCGCTCCTCGGCGGCCAGGTACCGGTCGGCCGCCACGTCGTCGTCAGGGGCCGGAACCTCGCCCCGCCGGACCCGGGCGAACAGCCGGGTGCCCTCCTCGACCGTCAGCGCGTACGCCGAGACGTGGTCCACCCCGGCGGTCACGGCCGCGTCGAGCGACGCGGCGAAGTCCTCCGGCCGTTCGCCGGGCACGCCGTAGATCAGGTCGAGGTTCACGTGCTCGAACCCGGCCGCCCGGGCCTGCTCGGCCGACTGGGTGGCCCGCCCGGGCGTGTGCCGGCGGTCGAGGATCGCCAGCACGTGGGGCGCGACCGACTGCATGCCCAGCGAGATCCGGGTGAAGCCGGCCCGCCGGAGGGCCCGCAGGGACGCCGGCGTGACCGACTCGGGGTTGGCCTCGGTCGTGACCTCGGCTCCGGGCGCGAGGCCGAAGGCCCGGTCGATGCCGTCGAGGATGCGGGCCAGGTCCTCCGGCGGCAGCAGAGTCGGGGTTCCGCCGCCGACGAAGACCGTCTGGACGGTCGGGGCCGCCGCCCCCAGCACCCGCTGCGCCAGCCGCAGCTCGGCCAGCACGCTGTCTACATAGGACTCCTGCGTCGCTCCCGACAGCTCGCTGGGGGTGTATGTGTTGAAGTCGCAGTAGCCGCAGCGGCTGGCGCAGAACGGCACGTGGACGTAGATGCCGAATGCGCGGGTGCGGTCGGCCAGCTCCGCGAGTGCGGTGGCCGGCAGGGACCCGTCGAGCGGGACGGGCTGACCCTCGGGCGGCGTGCTCGGCATCCCTCCAGTCTGCCCGTACGCTCCGGGCCGGCCGGCCACCGGCGCCCTCTGATTGGGCCCCGGTCGCTGGCGGCCTGGACGTCGGCGTCCTTCGTCGTTGACGCCCGGTCGTTGACCCTGCGCCACACCGGTGGGCTCCCTTATCGTTGGCCCCATGCGCCGCGCGCTCGGGCTGTTGGTGGTCGCCGCGCTGGTGGGTGCGGTCATCTATGTCGTCGTCGGCGGCCGTGACGGCCGGCTGCCCATCGACATACCGATCGGCCGGTCGTGCCAGGCCCGTACGGCCAGCGGCTCGGTCGCCCTCACCCCTGAGCAGATGGCCAACGCGGCCACGATCGCGGCGACCGGGGTCATCAAGGGCATCCCCGACCGCGGCATCGTGATCGCGCTCGCCACGGCCATGCAGGAGTCGGAGCTCTACAACCTTTCCTACGGCGACCGCGACTCGCTCGGTCTGTTCCAGCAGCGGCCGAGCCAGGGCTGGGGCACTCCGGAGCAGGTGCAGGATCCGCGGTACGCGGCCGCCGCCTTCTACAACCAGTTGGTGCGCGTGCCGGGGTGGCAGGACATGCGGCTCACCGACGCGGCTCAGGCGGTGCAGCGCAGCGCCTTCCCGGAGGCGTACCAGAAGTGGGAGCCCGACGCCCAGGTGCTCGGGGAGGCGCTGTTGGGGTCGCACGCGACCGCCGTAACGTGCAGCGGAGCGGGGGAGCCCACCCTGCGCGGAGCCGCAGCCGCCGAGGCGCTCGCGGCCGGCCTGCACGCCGACTGGGGGCTGGCGATCGCGACCGCGGCTGACGCCGAGACAGGCAGCCTGTCGATCACGGCCAGCCACGACCGGGGCGGCTGGCAGCTGGCGCACTGGCTGGTGGCCCACTCGGCCAACCACAACGTGTCCCGCGTCCGCTACGGCATGCACGAGTGGACCATCGACAGTGGAGAGTGGCGCCAGCTCGACGTGCCCGTGGCCGACACCCCGAATGTCGTGGTCGCCCAGGTTCATCCCGCGTAGGTGCCACCCGGTCCTAGCGAACCATCCAGGCCGATCGATTTGGTGGCGACGGAAAAGGCGGAACTGTCCAGTTATTTCCGTTCGCCGGGCATTGGGTGATCATTAATCTGAATGCGGTTACGGGCCAGAGTCGGGTATGTGACCGCGGTATTGGCCGTTCGGCCAGGGTTTCGTGGCGTGGTCTCTTCGTTGCTGGAAAAAAGAATCTTGCTGACCTATCGTCAGCGTCCGTGCCCCACGCCCGTTCGGGCGAATTCGGACAACAGGGAGATCTCGTGCGTCACCGACTCCTCGAAGTGCGCCGCAAGGACAGCGGCTTCACCCTTATTGAGCTTCTTATTGTCATCGTCATTCTCGCGGTTCTCGCGGGTGTTGTGGTTCTCGCGGTCAGCGCGTTCGACGACCGGGGCGAGGAGGCCGCCTGCAAGTCGGACGTGAAGGCGGTGGAGGTCGCTGTCGAGGCGTACCGCGCGAACAACGGCGCCTACCCGGGCAGCCTCCAGGACCTGGTGGACGAGGGGTACCTGCGAGAGGCCCCGAACCAGAGCAGTACCGAGGGTGAGTACTGGATCCGGTACGACTCCGGCGAGGTTAACGGCTACCTCCGCGATGGCGCTAAGTGCGCCGGCCCGGGCCCGACCACGGCGCCCTGATTCGCTATCTGTCCGGAATCGGGTGGGTCTTGTGCTCACCCGGTTCGCCCCATTCCGTGACCGCTACCGAGCCAGGAGAGACCTCGTGCGTCAGCGCCTCGTCGAAGCCCGTCGAAGGGACAGCGGCTTCACTCTCATTGAGCTTCTTATTGTCATTGTCATTCTCGCGGTTCTCGCGGGCGTTGTGGTGCTCGCTGTCCGGGCCTTCAACGACAGAGGCGAGGAAGCCGCCTGCAAGTCGGATGTCAAGGCGGTGGAGGTCGCCGTCGAGGCGTACCGCGCGAACAACGGCGCCTACCCGGGCAGCCTCCAGGACCTGGTGGACGCGGGATACCTGCGCGAAGCCCCGAACGATGACCCCAACACGGGTAAGTACCGTGTCGAGTACGACGGGGCCGGTGGGGTGACCGGTTACCTCAATGGCTCGGAGACTGTGTGTGCTGGGGCTCCGGCGACCGGCGAGCCCGGCGGCGGTGAGGAGCCCGGTGGTGAAGAGCCCGGCGAGGAGGCCCCGGGCGCGGTGGCCGGCCTGAGCGTCGGCGGCGTCACCCAGAACTCCGCGACGATCTCGTGGTCCGCGCCGACGAGTGGTGGCGCGCCGACGGGCTACATCGTTCAGTGGGCCAACAACTCCGGGTTCAGCGGTGCCTCGGAGGTCAGCGTCGGGGGTACGTCGCACGTCCTCAGTGGACTGAGCGCCAGCACCACGTACTACGTCCGGGTCGCGGCCACCAACGGCGTCGGCCAGAGCACGTGGGCCGAAACCTCGTTCACCACGTCGTCGCCGCCACAGGTCGCCCCGAGCGTTCCCACGGGGCTCCGTCACAGCAACTGCTCGGGCAACAACTCGAACCGTACGTGCACCCTGGCGTGGAACGCGTCAAGCGGTACGCCCACGCCGACGTATCAGTGGGAGGTAGTTCGTCGCAGTGGTAGCGGCAACTGCACCTTCAGCAGTGGTAGCACCGGCTACCAAAGCGGTACGGCCACTGGGACCTCGGTCCAGGTGAGCAACCTGAACAGAAACAGCAACGGCACGTACTGCTTCCGTGTTCGGGCCACCAACGCGGCCGGTACGAGCAACTGGTCTTCGACGTACCAGTTCCAGCCGTAAGCAGCACCTTGTTCGTGGGCGGGTCGGTGGCGTCGGCCCGCCCACCGGGGCACTCACTGTTCTGGATTCGTTGTCGATCTTTGACGGACTGTAAGGACAGCCGTGGAACCGCAGCGATCTGAAGCCACTGCCAGGCAGAAAGGCTTCACACTCATCGAGCTGTTGATCGTGATTGTGGTCCTCGCGGTGTTGGCCGCGGTGGTGGTTCTGGCCGTCGGGGCGTTCAGCGACCGGGGAGAGTTGGCCGCCTGCAAAGCCGACGTGAAGTCGGTCGAAAAGGCGGTGGAGGCGTACCGGGCTCAGGAAGGCCGGTACCCCGAGACCCTGGACGAGCTGACGGCGGCTCCGGGGAACTACCTGCGTGAACTGCCCAACACCACCGAGGGCTCGGGCGAGTACTGGATCGTGTACGACCCGGAGTCAGGGAAGGTCGAGGGCCGGCTCAAGAGCAACGAGGTGTGCGCCGGCGAGTTGGCCATGGCGACGCCGGGGCCGGGTGGCGAGCCGACCGGGCCGGGTGGCGGTGGACCCGGCGGCGGGTCGGGCGGCAGCCCGTCCACCACGACGACCACGGGTCCGGGCGGCGGTACGACCACGACGGCGCCGGGCGGCGGCACGACGACCAGCACCAGCCCGGGTGGCGGCAGCACGACCACGGCTCCCGGTGGTGGCAACCCCACCACGACGACCACCACGAGTCCGGGTGGGGGCAACCCGAACCCCAACCCGACCCCGGGCCAGCCGGGCACGCCGGTGGTGAACTGCTTCGACCCGCCGGGCAGCATCGACGACATCGACTGCCGGTTCACGTGGTCGGCACCGAGCGGACCGGTCACCGGCTACCAGTGGCAGTACGTGATGCGGTTCGACGGTTCGTGCAGCGCCAGCGACTTCGGTCTGCCCTGGCCGCTGCAGCAGAGCGGCACCGTGACCACCACGTCGTACCTCATGGAGATCGCCCCGTTCCCGGGCAACTACTGCTTCCGGGTGCGGGCGGTCAACGGGGCCATCGCCGGTCCGTGGTCGAACCCGGTTTCCTTCGCCTGGTTCCCGGACTGGACCTGATCAGCGTCATCGATGCCGGGTCGGTCGAGATCGGCCGGCCCGGCCCAACCAGGGAGGACCTGTGCTTCGGGCTTGGTACCGCTCCCGCGCTCGGCAGGCGGGATTCACGCTCATCGAGCTGCTGGTCGTGATCGTGATCCTCGCGGTCCTGGCCGCGATTGTGATCCTCGCGATCGGGGCGTTCGACGACCGCGGGGAGCTGGCCGCCTGCAAGGCCGACGTGAAGTCGGTCGAGGTGGCCGTGGAGTCGTACCGGGCCGATGTGGGTCGGTATCCCGAGACGCTCGATGAGCTGACGAAGGCCCCGGGGAACTACCTGCGCCAGCTGCCCAACACCACCGAGGGTACGGGCGACTACTGGATCGCGTATGACCCGGACACGGGGACGGTCGAAGGGCGGCTCACGGACACCAACGCGGTGTGCGCGGGGGCGTTGGCCATGCCCACGCCAGGCTCCAGCGGCGAGCCGACCGGGCCGGGTGGCGGTGGCCCCGGTGGCAGCCCGACCCCCACGACGACCACGACCCCGGGTGGCGGCACGACCAGCCCGGGTGGGGGCACCACCAGCACGAGCCCTGGGGTCGCCCAGCCTCCGGGCTTCCCGCTGACCATCCAGCCCGAGACCATGGTCTCCCAGGACCTGCGCGACATCATCCCCGCCTGCGGTGACTGGGGCGATTTCCTGGGCAACGGGTCGGGTTACCTGACCGAGTGGCAGTCGAACGGCTTCACGATTCCGTCCGGTTACACCGGCACCTACCGGGTCACCGTCCACGTCGACTCCAACCAGACCGTCAACGGCCTGCGGCTGCGCTACCGGAACGGAACCTCGGGAAGCTGGATCACTGTCGCGACGTGGAACGTGGCCAACGGCTGCAACCAGACCTTCACGGCCGACATCACGTTCAGCAGCCCTGGTACCAAGCAGATTCAGCTGGGCAACCAGAACTGGGGCAACCGGTGGTTGCTGCTCGACGCGGTCCACATTGTCCGGATCGCATGACTGGCTGGTGGATCGCGGACGGGAGGGTAGGGCCGGCCCCGTACCGGCCCTACCATGACCGGCTCAGATGACGGACAGGAACAAGGGGGCATGGCGGTGACATCCACGATCGGCCCCGCGATGGACGAGTTGCTTGCGGCGGTCTGGCAGGCGGGCGGGACAGACATCCTGCTCACCGTCGGCTCGCCGCCCCAGATGCGGGTCAACGGTTCCCTGTGGCCGGTTGCCGGGCTGCCGGCGCTGGCCGCGCACGACGTGGACGGGCTGCTCGCCGAGCTCTTCCCCGACGTCCGCTCGGTCGACCTCAAGACGCGGCACGAGTACGACTTCTCGGTGAGCTGGCGCGACCTCGCCCGGGTGCGGGGCAACATCTTCACCCAGCGCGGCTACACGGCGGCGGCGTTGCGCATCATTCCCCGGCGCATTCCCACCATGGCGGAGCTGGGTGTGCCGGCCGTGGCCCGCAACTTCGTGGCCCAGCATCAGGGCCTGATTCTGGTTACCGGACCCACGGGTTCCGGTAAATCGACTACCCTCGCATCGATCATCGATCACATCAATGCCGAACGGGCCTGTCACATCATCACGATCGAGGACCCCATCGAGTACGTCCACGACCACCGGCGGGCCATCGTGAACCAGCGCGAGGTCGGGTTGGACACCGACTCCTTCGCCGACGCCCTCCGGTCGGCGCTGCGGGAGGACCCCGATGTCCTGCTGGTGGGTGAGATGCGCGACCTCGAGTCGATCCGGTTCGCCCTCACGCTCGCCGAGACCGGACACCTGGTGCTGGCGTCGCTGCACACCAACGACACCGCGCAGGCCCTGGCCCGAATCGTCGACGTCTTCCCGGCCGAGCAGCAGACCCAGATCCGGGTCCAGCTCGCGGCCGCGTTGACCGGCATCATCTATCAGCGCCTGGTTCCCCGGGTGGGCGGGGGAATGGTGGCCGCGTTCGAAGTGCTGGTCGCCAACTCGGCTGTGCGCAACCTCATCAAGGACGGCAAGATTCACCAGTTGCGCAACTGCCTGGTGACCGGACAACGTGACGGCATGATCACCCTTGAGCAGTCGCTCAACGCGCTCATCGCCGCCGGCTACGTCACGTACGAGGACGCGGTGGTGCGCAGCCTGTATCCGCAGGAGCTTCAGCCGCGCCGTGAACCCGCGGGGGTGACCCGATGAGACTTCCGGGCCGGGCCCGGCCGGCTCCGCCGCCCGAGCCCACGCTGATCCGGGTCACGCCGACCCGGCCGACGGACACGGCTGTGCACAAGGGTGGCAACCGGCTGGGGGAGATGCTGGTCGACGCCGGCATCGCCAGTGAGAGCGAGATCGTCGCCGCCCTGAGCGCCTTGCAGCACGGCGCCCCACAGTTTCTGGGGGAGCGGTTGGTGGCGGCCGGGGTCACCGATGAGCCCACGGTGGCGGCCGCCGTGGCCCATCAGCGCGGGCTGCAGCTGGTCGACCTCAGCACAGTGGCCGCCGAGCCGGCCGCGGTCGAGCTGCTCAGCGAGGAGCAGGCGCGGGCCGCGCTGGTGATCCCCTTGGCCGTACGGGACGGCACGGTCGACGTCGCGGTCGCGGTGCCGACGCCCGAGCTCACCGCGTCGCTGCAGGAGGTGCTCGGCCGGCCCGTCCGCATCTGGGTGGCCACCCGGTCGGACATCACGCGAGCGATCGCGCGCTCCTACCGCGCTATCGCCTCGGTCGCCGCCGAGGTGCGCGCGTTCGAGGCCCAGCACCGCGTGGACCGGGACACGGTCAGCCCGGACTCCGCAGCCGACGACGCTCCGGTGGTCCGGATCGTCCAGATGATCATCACGCAGGCGTTGCGGGACCGCGCCTCGGACATCCACATCGAACCCCACCCCGACAAGGTGCTGGTTCGGTACCGCATCGACGGGGCGCTGCACGATGTGCTCGAGCTGCCGGTCAGCATGGGGCCGGTCATCGCCAGTCGCATCAAGATTATGGCATCGCTCAATATTGTTGAGCGTCGACGGGCCCAGGATGGCCAGATCAGCCTGGAGATCGAGGGCCGGGGCGTGGACATCCGCGTCTCCACGACGGCCGTGCTCGACGGCGAGAAGATCGTGCTGCGGCTGCTCGACAAGGGGCGCCAGATCTACGAGCTGTCCCAGTTGGGCATGCCCGACGACATGGTGGCTCGGTACTCGGCCGTGCTGCGGGCGCCGTACGGGATGGTCATCTGCGCCGGCCCGACCGGGAGCGGCAAGACGACCACCCTCTACGGGTCGCTGGCCCAGGTCAACAGCCGGGAACGCAACATCATGACCATCGAGGATCCGGTCGAGTACCGCATCCCGTCGGTCAACCAGATCCAGATCAACGAGCAGGCGGGAATCACGTTCGCCGGCGGCCTGCGCTCCATCCTGCGCCAGGACCCGGACGTGATCCTCGTCGGTGAGATCCGCGACGTGGAGACCGCCCGGATCGCCGTGCAGGCCGCGCTGACCGGGCACTTCGTCTTCTCCTCGCTGCACGCTACGGACGCGGCCGCGGCGCTGCACCGCCTCCTCGACATGGGCATCGAAGGCTTCCTGATCGCCTCATCGGTGACGGCGGTCCTGTCGCAGCGTCTGGTCCGGCGCATCTGCGACAACTGCCGGGAGATTTACCAGCCCGCGCCGGAGGAGCTCGCCCTGCTGCGGGCAATCAACGGAGTGCGGCCTGAGGGCGGATTCGTCCGCGGCCGGGGCTGCAACTTCTGCGCGCACACCGGTTTCTATGACCGGACGGCTATCTACGAAATGATGATCATCTCTGACCGGATTCGGGAGCTGGTGGTCGAGCGCGCCTCGCACGAGGAGATCCGCAAGACGGCCCGGGCCGAGGGGATGCGAACCATGCAGGAGGAGGCGGCCCGGCTCGTGGCCGCCGGCGTGACCACCGCGGCCGAGGTGCTGCGCTCCATCTACGTCGTAGGGAACTAGAGACAACCATGGCCAACCAGACGATCGTTCAGCCCGCCCGCAGTCCCAAGCGCCGTAACTGGACGCAGATCGAGATCTTCGGCTCCTCGGTCAAGCGCGACGACCTCATGCACCTGTCGCGCCAGCTCGCGGCCTTCGTCCAGGCCGGCGTACCGATCATCGACGCGGTGCGCATCCTCGCCGAGGAGTCGCGGCGACCCGCGCTGCGGACCACGCTGCTGGACATCGAGGAGCGCCTGCGGGGCGGGGAGCGCCTGGCCGACGCGATCGGGCACCACCCCAAGGTCTTCCCGCCGTACTACCGCGCGATCATGCGCTCGGCCGAGCTGACCGGGCGGCTGGACACGGTGCTGGAGCAGCTCGCCCGGTATCTGGAGCGGGACCTCGAAGCGCGCCGGAAGATCAGCTCGGCGCTCACCTACCCGCTGGTGATCGCCGCCATGTCCGTCGTCACCGTGGTGATCCTGGCCGGCTTCGTGCTGCCGAAGTTCCGGGTCTTCTTCGCCGACCTGGACGCCGAGTTGCCGCTGACGACCCGGATTCTCGTCGGCTTCACCGACTTCCTGCTCGCCTGGTGGTGGGCCGTGCTCGGCGGCCTCGTGGGGCTGATCCTGATCGGCGCCCTCATCAGCGCGACCGAGGGCGGGCGGGTGCTGAGGGACCGTCTCGTGCTGGCCCTCCCGGTGATCGGCCGGACCGTCAAGATCGCGCTCATCGAGCGGTTCTGCCGCGTTCTCGCCTCGATGGCCTCGGCGGGTGTCGCGCTCCCGGACGCGCTCCGGGTGGCTACGCAGTCCCTGCGCAACCGCGTCTTCATGCGGGAGCTGGACCGGGTCGGCGAGGCGATGCTGCGCGGCGAGGGCCTGGCGCGTCCACTGGGGACGGTCAAGCTCTTTCCCAGCACGGCCGCCCGCATGATCCGGGTCGGTGAGGAGACCGGCACGCTGGACCAGCAGTTGCAGGTGACTGCCCACTACTACGAAGTGGAACTGGACCACCGGCTCAAGCGGCTGGCCGCCGTCTTCGAGCCGGCCGTCCTCATCGTGATGGGGTTGATCGTCGGGTTCGTCGCGCTCGCGATGGTCCGCACCATGTACGGCATCTTCGACCAGGTAGAATTCTGAATGAATAGATTTCTCGGGAGTCGTGGCCGACGGCGGGAGGCGGGCGAGACGCTCGTCGAGCTCGTGCTCACCGTGGCGATCATGTCGATCGCCATCGTGTCGGTGGCCGGTGCCCTGGCGACCGGGGTCCGCGTGTCGGACATACACCGCAAGCACGCCACTGCGGGCGCCGCGGTCCGGGCCCTCGCCGAGGCGCTGCACGCGTCGGTGGCCGGGCCCGGCGGCTACCTCGAAGACATCTGTGACGCCGATCCCGTGGGCGCCTACCAGAGCCGGGTGGACAGCATCTACACCGCGCCCGCCGACTTCCAGGCGTCGGTGACCCAGGTGCGGTTCTGGCACCCGAACGGCTCGACCGGCTCGTTCGAGACCGGCTGCCCCGACGTCGGCGTCCAGTTGCTCACGCTGCAGGTCGCCAGCGTCGACGGGCGGGCCACGGAGACGCTCGACGTCGTGCTGCGCAAGCCCTGCCGGACGGAGGACCCCCTATGCTCGTGAGTCCTCGCCTGCAGCGGGCTCGTCGTCGAGACGACGGGTTTACGCTCGTCGAACTGCTGGTGGTCATCGTCGTGTTGGCGGTGATCATCGCGCCGCTGGCCGGCGCGATCGTCGTGTACTTCCGCAACACCGACCGGACCACCGACCGGATGGCCGAGTCGCACGATGCCCAGATCGCCGCCGTCTGGTTCACCCGGGACGTCCAGAACGTCGGCGTGCGAGACTGGACAGCCACCGGGCTTCCGCTGCAGCAGTCCATCGAGATCAATGCGCCGGCGCTCGACGGCCGCTTCCCGTGCGGTGGGGACGGCACCCCCGAGGCGTTGGTGCGCTTCGCTGCAAGCGAGCCGACCATCGGCGGGCCGGCCAGCCTGCGGGTGGTGTCGTACGTCATCGCTGTCGCGGGGGAGGAGCGGCAGCTGCGGCGGCTCACCTGTGACGGGAGCGGAACCGTCACCTCGGAGATGGTGGTGGCCCACTACCTCGATCCCGGTACCAACCCCGTGGTCACCTGCCGCGACGCCGCGGCCGCGTCAGTGCCGTGCTCGGTCGTGCCCCCGCCGGCCTCGGTGGAGCTCAGGTTGACGCTGCGGGCTCCGGCCAGCGTCGCGCCCTACACGGTCACCCTCACCGGACAGCGGAGGCAGACATGAGGCCAGGACGTCCGTGCCGGCCGTGGGCGAGCTGGGTCGGGGCGCGTCGGGTCCGGATGGCCAGCGGCGACCGCGGCGCCTCACTCATCCTGGCGCTGGTGATCATTACCGTGATCTCGGTCGCCATCGCCGGCGTGCTTACGGTCGCCTTCGCCAACGTCCGCGCCACCACGGCCCTGCGCGAGCAGGCCGCCACGGCGGCCGCGGCCGAGGCGGCCGCCCAGGTCGCCATCAACGAGCTGCGCCGAGGGGCGTACACCGGCGCGACCGGCGCCTGTTTCGGGGACTCCGACACGCTCGACCTGCCGCCCCTGCCCGACGGCACGACCGCGGCGACGGTGCAGTGCACGTACGACGCCGGGGTCAGCTCGGTGCCGGCCCCGCTCGCGTCCTTCCCGTACGCCCTGCTCACCCTGCCCGATTCCAGCAGCGGCGAGGTCGGCATCACGGTCAACGTCCAGGGTGGCGGCAACCAGAACACCGTCACCTTCGCCGGTACGGTGAGCACCACCGGAACCATCCGGGCCGAGCACGGCATCACGGCCATCACCAACGGCACGCTCGCGGCGGCCGGGTGCGACATCCGTAATCCGGCCGAGATCACGGTTGGCGAGGTCTCCCTCAACCGGGCCAACCCGGACCCGGCCTACTGCCAGGCGACCGTGACCCCACCGGAGCCGCTGCCGTTGCCGTCGGGCCCGCAGCCGACCGCGCCCGCACCGACCTATGCGACCGCCACCGGTCAGACCCAGACCAACTGCAACGCCAACACGGCGCGGGTCACGTTCCAGCCGGGCGTGTACACCAGCGTCGCCGTGCTGAACAACGTGACCAGCTCGGCCAGCTGCGGGTCGGCCCAGGTCGTCTACGACTTCCGCCCCGGCGTGTACTGGTTCAACTTCACCAGCACCAGCAACAACAGCAACAACATCTGGCGGGTCACTAGGGGCACGCTCGTGGCCGGTCGTCCGACCGCGATGCCGGCCGAGCCGGTGACCACGTTCCCGACGCCGGCCTGTGACGAGCCGGGCGGGGGCGTGCTCTTCGTCTTCGGCAGCCGGTCCCAGTGGTCGATCAGCAACAACGCCCGGGTCCAGGTCTGCGCCATGGCGCCGAGCGCCGGCGATCCGCCGGTGGCGATCCACGGCCTGCGGCAGAGTGTGGGGTCGGTGGGCGCCCAGACCGGCTGTGTGACGGCGACCTCGGGCAACGAGAACGGCAACAACCCGCAGCGGTGCCGGATGCTGCGGGTCGACGGGTCGGCCCAGCTGTACGTGCGCGGGGCCACCTACGCACCGCTGGCCTGGATCGGCGTGAACCTGAACAACCCTCCCGGCGGTGCGTACCAGGGGTCCTTCGTCGGTGGCGTGGTGGCCCGACGGTTCGAGCTGAACGGCACGGGCAACGTCACGTTCGCGATGCCCTTCTCGTCGGCCCCACCGGGTCCGGGGCAGGCGCGCACCGTGGTGCACCTCGCCGTGTACGTGTGCCCGGGCGAGAACACCTGCAGCACGAGCGGGCAGCACTATCTCACGGCGGCGGTCGGTCTCGAGGACCCCTCCGGTACGCCGGTCCCCGGCCAACGCCAGGTGAGCATCTACGCGTGGAACGCCGTCGGCTGATCCACCCTCACGCGGGGATCGGGCGCTGGCGGCCGGTGACACCGGGGCCACCAATGCCTCCGGTCAGCCCGGTCGGTCCACGGCTGCGGGGTGGGCCGCGGAGTGATCGGCCGCTGACGGCGACTCGGGAGAGTTGGTCGCCCGATGGGCCGACCGGAGCCCCAGCGGTCGTTGCAGCGCCCGGAGCACCGCACCCTCACGAACGCTGAGGGCCAGGAGTCCCACACCGACGACGAAGGCGATCGCGATCTGGGCGTACATCACGGCCGTGGCTTCCCGAGCGATCGGCCAGGCCCACGGTCGCACCGAACCGTCCCATCGGGTTCCGAAGGCCGAAGGAACGACGACCATGGCGATGGCCGCCGCGACGCCGGCGGCCCGGCCGCTGAGCACCACTCGGGCGATCAGGACGACTCCGAGGTAGCCGACCGTATTGCGCGCGAACCATTCCCACAGCTGCCAGTCGAGGAGTAGGTGCAGCATCGTGGCGAGGACGATGGTCGCCACCGTCACGGCCACCGTGAATGCGGAATCCAGTAACGGCACGTTCCGCGTGGCAACCCGCTCGACTCCAGCGTCGTCTTGGGACGGCAGGACTGCGGCCACGGCCAGCGCGATCCCGATGGGAAGCACGAATATCAGCAGTGGCGGTGTCTCGATGCGAATCAGCTGGTTGGGAACCGGGAGCGTCAGCTCACCGACCAGCAGCCCGGCCGCGAGCAGAACGCCGACGGTCAGCGCAACCGGCATCGGCCGCCGAGCCTTCAACCACCACATCATGGGAGCAGATCCGGGTCGGGGTCGTCGCACGTCTTCAGCGCGGCCGCAGCCTCGTCGAACCACGCTCGCTGGGTATCGATGGGACGCTGCTGGAGGCGGGCGACGGCCGCGTGATCCTCGGCAGTCGCACCGAGGCGAGTCCCGTCAACCCCGACGATCTCCGCGAGCCAGACCAGCATGTACACCGCCAGCACCGAGGATGGCCAGCCCTCCTGAGCCGCGCAGGCCGGAGGATCCCAGCCGGGATGCGCGCTCATCACGAAGTCGAGGCGCAGGCCCACCGCACCGTTGCGAAGATCGTCCGCGGACAGGGTGATATTGACGGTATCCGGCACTCCACGTTGCTCGGTGACGGTGTTCGGTAGCGGCAGGTTGGCGGCCCGCATCGCCTCGGCGACGCTGACGACGACGGGTATCGCTTCATCGAGCAGGTCGGCATGCTCCGGCCAGGCGCAGATGTTTAGGTCAGCCGCGGTCTGACATGCCATCGCGCCCGCACGCGGTATCTCAGGCCGATACTCAAGCGCCCGTACCTGGTTGGCCCCAATGGCCACGCAGAGCGCGACCACCGCGACGGCGGCGCCGGCCGAGCGCCACCAGGCGCGGCCGAGGGTCAACAGGAGCCCGGCTCCGGCAAAGCCGAGGGTCACGAGGGACGCGCCCACCATCGCGTCAGGGCTGATCACGACGGCGGCCTCGCAGCAGGTGTCGAAGACCCCGACCAGATGCCGGGGCCACAGTGGGTCGGAGATGCCCGCGGGAATGGCCACCCACAGGTAGGTCACCAGGAGCGCCACCGGCGAGGCCACGACTTGGGGCATACGGAAGCCGAGACCCACGCCCAGAATCACCGCAGCGGCGAGCACGGCGACGGCGCTCACCGACAGTCCGATCCAACTCCCGAGCTGGGCACTGGGCACGTACGGCCATCCGGCCAATATGACGCAGACGGCAACGACGGCGAGGACGGCGCCGGCCAGCAGCGGACCGCCCAGCCGCAGCACGATCGCGGCTCGGGGCCGCACGGCGGGTAGCCCGGTGAGACCGCCGCGAGCGAGCCGGGCCGATTCCCACGCCGCCGCGCCGGCGAACAGCGGCGCGTACAGTCTCGCGGAGCTTACCGCGAGCGCCCACGCGCTCAGCGTTCCTCGATCGGGGAGCACGTCCAGAGCAAGGAGCGAGAACGTCGCTACCACACCAGCCACCGGTGGTAGCCACACGGCCGGGCGGCGAGCCCGCCGCAACCATCGGGACGTCGAGTCGTCCGACGAGGTCATGACTGGTCCTCTCCGATCAGCCGGGCGTAGGCGGCCTCGACCGTACGGGTCTGGTCCTTCCCCGACCCGGCGGCGAGGAAGTCGGCGGTGGGCCCCGCGAAACGGAGCACGCCAGAATGGAGAACCGCGACCGTGTCGTACAGGTCGGACAGGTCATCGACCTGGTGGGTGGATGCGATCACCGTCAGCCCAGGCTGATCCGACGCCGACTGCATGATGGCGCGAAAGCGCTGGCGCTGGGCCGGATCCAGTCCGACGGTCGGCTCGTCGAGGAGGAGCACTCGGGGGCGATGCACGATCGCTTGGGCCAGGCCGAGCCGGCGTTGCTGACCACCCGAGTATGTCGATGCCCGTTTGTCTTCGATGCCGCTGAGCCCAACCATGGCCATCGCCGTGCCGGCCGCATCCCACGCCTCGCGCCGACTCAATCCCTTGAGCCAGCCCGCGTAGGCCACCTGCTCGCGCCCGGTCATTCCGGGGACTATCCGGATGTGCTGCGGCATCCAGCCGACCAGCCGCCGATACTGCGCTCGGGACAGGTGAAACCGGCGAGGGACGAGTCCATCGATGCGCACCGCGCCGCTCCACGGTTGCTCGGCATCAGCCCCGATAGCCAGCAGCGTCGACTTACCCGCGCCGTTCGGTCCGAGGAGGACCGTTCGGCCTGGTGGGACCTCCCAGGTGAAGTCTCTTAGCACTGCTCGGCCTCGCCGGTAGCCGAATGTCAGTTGGTCAAAGAGCATGCGCCGCCATCCTCACAGGCCTTGGTTGGGGAGCCTACAGCAGGTGGTTCCGGCCAGGGGCCTGACCGGAACCACCTGCTGCGTTTGATGCCGTTCGAAGGCTAGGTAGTGTACTCCACCTTCACGAAATTCACGTCCAGCGTGTTGCTGCTGGATGTGCTGCCGTTGATCTTGTTGACCCGGAAGTAGTAGATCGGGTCACTGGGAAGGCCCGTCCACGTCTGCACGGCCGAGTTAGCGCAGTAGAACTGCTTGACTCCGTGCCCCTGGTCCGGCATGTACCACGGCGTTTGGCGACGCAACTCCAAGTCGGTGTTCGCGGACGCCGGCCCAGAGGGATGCACAGGGTTCGTCGAGCACCACTTGAGCGTGATGATTACCTTTGTTTCCCCATTGTGGTCCCACGTCCTCGAGTCAAAATTGACACGGACGTCATCCATATCGGATTGCCATTCTTTCGCTAGCGCTGGGGGTCGCCGTGATGGCCAGGATTCCGGCGACGAGCGGGGCAAAGATGGCTGCCCTCCGCGCCCAGCGGTTGTGCCGTGTGCCGGGCTGGTCGCCGTCCCACGCCAGCTCCGTCTGATCCCGTTCCTGACTCATGTCACCTCTCCTCTTGGTGAGCGGCAGGTGCAGTTGGGCCAGGTCAGAGCCATACATCGCGGGACGGTGCTCCCCGTGAATGTCTTGATCAGCCCATCCGCACCCGTGACTATAGATTTCGGCCGGTCGACGGACAAGCCCCGGGGATACCCGCGAGGGCGGCAATGCGCACTACCCATCCACCGCGTTCGGGTAACCGGCCGGGACTGCCCGGTTTTCCTAGGATCACCAGTGCGTCAGTCCGACAATCGCGGCTCGCAGGTCGACGGCTGGCGGCACCGCGAGACAGGCGCGAGCGAGGCGCGTCGATTCCTACCAGCTGTGCGGGCAACAGTCTCGTGGAGCCAGCATGCGAGCGTTCTGGCCGGCTTGGACCGGTGAAGCCGCGGCAGTGGTTCCGGTCACTAGATGGACCGGAACCGCTGCCCCGATTTGATTCGGTTCGAGGGCTACTCGTAGCGAATGTAGACGTACGGCACGTCCAACGTGTTGCTGCTGGATGTGCTGCCGTTGATCTTGTTGACCCGGAAGTAATAGGTCGCGTCACTGGGAAGGCCCGTCCACACCTGTGAGGAGGGGGTGGTGCAGTTGAACTGCTTGACTCCGTGCCCCTGGTCCGGCATATACCACGGCGTTTGGCGACGCAACTCCAGGTGGGTGTTCGCGTACGCCGGCCCAGACGGATGCACTGGGTTCGTCTCGCACCAAGAGAGATAGATCGTGACCATTGTTTCCCCGCGGTGAGTCCACGTCTGCGAGTCGAAATTGACGCGGACGCCCGCCATGTAAGTAGTAATGTGCCCGATAGCCAGCGCTGGCGTCGCCGTGATGGCCAGGATTCCGGCGACGAGGGGGGCAAAGATGGCTGCCCTCCGCGCCCAGCGGTTGTGCCGTGTGCCGGGCTGGTCGCTGTCCCGCGCCAGCTCCGTCTGCTGCCGTCCTTGACTCATGTCACCTCTCCTCGTGATGAGCGGCATGCGGAGATGGGCCGGGTCGGAGCCATACATCGCGGGACGGTGCTCCCCGTGAATGTCTTGATCAGCCCATCCGCACATGTCACTATCGACTTCGGTATGTCGGGCGGCAAGCCTGCGGAAGTTTCTTGCGGCAGCTCAGAAATGACCAAAGCGCTGCGACCAGAGGTTGCGGCCAGGGAGCCTGACCGGAACCTTCGGTTGCGATTGATGTATTCGGAGAGTTAGCTATGTTTGTCGAGGACTAGTAGTAGCTGACATGCACGTAATCCACGTCCAGCGTGTTGCTGCTGGATGTGCTGCCGTTGATCTTGTTGACCCGGAAGTAGTAGACGTTGGTACTGGGCAGGCTTGACCACACCCCTGGGGCCGAGACGGCGCAGTAGAACTGCTTGACTCCGTGACCCTGGTCTGGCATGTACCACGGCGTTTGACGGCGCAACTCCAAGTGGGTGTTCGCGTATACCCCCCCGTCGGGATGCGCCGGGTTGGTCGAACACCTCTGGAGCGTGATTCTTACATTCGTTTCTCCATGGTGGTCCCACGTCCGCGAGTCGAAATTGACACGGACGCCCTCCATGTCGGACTCCCACCAACCGGCTAGGGCTGGGGTTGCTGTGATGGCCAGGATTCCGGCGATGAGGGAGGCCAGGATGGCTGTCCTTCGTCCCCATCGGCTGCGCGGTGAGTGGGTCTGGTCGCCGTCGATTGTCAGCGCCGTCTGATCCCGTCCCTTACTCATGTCACCTCTCTTCGTGACGAGTGGCCTGCGGAGGTGGGCCGGGTCAGAGCCGTGTCCGGGTTAGCCTCGGTCTTTCGGTAGCTGGTGATCAAGGCCGTCACGGCTCTTAGTTGATCTCACGATGATGGACTCCGGTTTGGAGTGCATGGGTGTGGCCCGGCGCGGTGGCCGGGTTCCTCTAGCATGCTCGCAGGGACTCGGGTCGATGGTCAGTAGACGGGGCGGGGCAACGCGGCGAGACGAGCGAAGGCATCGACGATGTTGGTTGCCCAAGGCCAGCGTTGGGCGATGCGCACGCGGGTTTGCCGGGCTGTGCGGGTGATACGGGCGGCGACGTGTAGCAGCCGGTAGCGCAGCTTCTTCGGCTCGGCTTTGGCCAGCTCGCCGTCGAGCAGCAGGTGCTGGGTCCAGGCGATCAGGTCAACCGCGACCAGCGCGAGGAGCAGCCAGGCCTGGTTGATGGCGAACGCGCGGGAGGGGAAGCGGCCGAACCCGGTGTCCTTGCCGCAGCGGATACGGTCTTCGACTCGGGCGTGGGCGCGGTGGCGGGCCTCCAGGAACTGGATGCTGCCGCCGCCGGCGGGGGTGTCGGTGGCGAAGACCTGGTGGCGCATGCCTTCGACGGTGTCGAATAGCGACAGTTGTGCGCCGGGGTGGGGTCGTTCGCGGCGCACGATGAACCGGGTGCCGGGCGGGTAGCCGTCATCGGGGACCAGGCCGGTGAGTTCGCAGACCTCGGCACCGTCCCGGAACTGGCCATCGGGGTCGATCGCGGGCACCCAGCCCCGGGCGGTCCGGATCGCTTCGCGGACCGGTTCGGTGATGGGCACGCCGACGGAGAAGAAGGTGCGCATGCCGTGCTCGCGCAGGCTGCGGATGTGGGCCAGGAACCCAAGGCTTGATCCGGCCGAGTCGGTGCGCACGAGGATGTCGCGGCCGAACCGGTAGGGGTCGGGGAGCTGCTCGATCGCCTGGTCCAGCACGGCGATGTGGTCGGCGGTGGTGTTCGACCCGGCCCGCCCTTCACGCAGCAGCCCGGACAACGCTTCGCCGGTGTTGTCCAGGAAGCACAACAGCGGGTGGTAGCCGAATGTCTTCTTCCAGGTCGGCGTCGCGGACTCCTTTTCGGAGTGGCAGACCACGATCGTGGCATCCAGGTCCAGCACCAGGGCGTCGATCCGCTTGCCGGCGGCGACGGCCGTCGGGAACTGTCCGCGGGTCTCGGTCAGCTGCGCCCACGCCACCTCCCGCGCCACCGCGCGTGCCGTCCGTAGCCGTGCCAGCACCTCACTGTCCAGGCTCGACAGGACTCGCCATGCGGTGGCGTCGGAGGCCACCGGGCCGAACAGGTCGGGCTGATCCCGCAGCACGGCTAGGTCCGCGATCGCCTCGCCCCCGTCGGCGAGCATCACGGCCAGGTCGACCGCGACCCGCCCCCGGTCATGGCCACGCTGACGACGTCGCAGACCCGCCAGGGCGTCGCCGAACTGGTGGGTCAACCCGGTCGCGTCAGCCACGTCGGCCAACAGCCGCGACCCGACATGGCCGGCGACACCCCGACCATCCGCGGTGACCTTGATCCTCGGGCGGGTTCGAGTAACCTTCACTTGGCAGGTGCCTTCCGTGATGGACTGATGAGGCTTCGACAACCGTCATCCTTCCAGCATGGAAGGCACTTCCGCGTTCACGACCCGCCCGTCACGTCCACGCTAGTGAAGGGCCGAGGTTAGCGCCATGCATCGCGGGATGGTGCGCCCCCGTGGTTGTCTCGATTAGCCCATCCGCACATGTGACTATAGATTCCGGCTGGTCGAAGGACAAGCCCCGGAATCTCCGCGAGGGCGGCAATCGGCGCTACCCATCCACCGCTTCGGTTCAACTGACTAGAGCCGCTCTATTGTCCTGAGATCATCAGTATATCTGGTTTGACTGATTCGCGTTGCGTGCTGGTCGGTGGCGACTGTGGCTCGTCCACGTGTTCGTGAACCATTCGGAACAAGCGATAGACGTCCGAGCCCCTTGATGCGGTCGGCCGGCGGTCAGCCGAGGCCGAGCAGGCCGGCGTACCAGTCCGCGATGGGCTCGGCCACGAAGACGGCGAGCAGCGCGCCCGCGACCATGAACGGGCCGAACGGGACGGCGGTCTTGCGCCCGGCTCGCCCGGCCGCGATGAGCGCGACCCCGACGATCGCCCCGAGGAGGAACCCGGCGAAGGCGCCGATGGCCAGCGTCGGCCAGGACAGCCAAGCGAGCACTCCGCCCACGAGGCCGGACAGCTTGACGTCGCCGAAGCCCATGCCGGCCGGGTGGATGAAGGCCACCGTGAAGTAGAAGGCGAACAGGGCGGCGGCCCCCAACGCCGCCCGCAGCAGGGCCGACCAGGCGCCGCCGGACCAGGCGGCGGCGACGAACAGTAGCGCCAGAACGGGGTAGGACGGCAGCACCAGCCGGTCGGGTAGGCGCCGCACGTCCAGGTCGATGAGCGCCAGGGCCACCCCGAGGGCCGCGAAGTACAGGAACGCCGGCAGCGCCGCCAGCTGCCCCAGCGCGGACAGCCGCAGGGCCAGCAGGACGAACAGGACCGCGGTTCCCGCCTCGACCAGCGGATACCGCGCGCTGATGCGTTCCCCGCAGGCGGCGCAGCGTCCGCGCAGGATGAGCCAGCCCACCACCGGCACGTTGTGCCAGGGCCGGATCGGCGTAGCACAGGCCGGGCAGCGCGACGGCGGCGATACCAGCGACTCGCCCCGGGGCACGCGATGGATCACGACGTTGAGGAAGGACCCGATGAGCAGGCCCAGCAGGCCCACCAGTGCCAACGCCAGCGCGGTCACAGGCGAAGCCTATGGGGCCGCCCCGGCGCCGTGGTCGGCACCGTAGGGTCCTCGGCGGACCGACGGCCCTGGCTTCGCGACAGGACCGTTCAGTCGGTTCCGGCGGCAGGCCCGCTCGATCGGTTCGGCGGCAGGCTCAGCCGCCCCGGCAGCGGGGCGAGGCCCGCTCAGTCACCCCGCCGCTGGCGCAGTGGCGCCGCTCAGCGCACCCACCACCGCAAGCGGCGGCGGTAGCCGGCGAACTGGTGCACCAGGTCGTCGAGCTCGTCCTCGGTCTGGCGGCGCCAACGCCACCACCGCGAGCGGAACCGGGGATCGCGTCGGTCCGGGTCGGTGCCGGGTTCGCGACGCGTTTCCCGGTTGCGGCCAGAGTTTCCGGTTGGCTCGGCCTGCGGCCGACGACTGTTCAGGCCCACGATCGGCTCTCCTCTCCCTCCGCGCGCCGACGCGAGCGGGCCGCCGACAGGGCGGCCGCGCGTTGGGCGCCCGGCGATGGCTGCCGCCACAGTCAGCCGCGCCGATCCGGCGCGGGGGGCGAGGATGCGGCATCACATAAATAGATGGATCCTCAGTTATAAGGATGTTGCGATCGTTTCCGACGGCCGGCGCGCACCCGTGGGGTGGCGCTCAACCCGGTCGCCCCCGTTACGTCACGGCGGCACCGGGGAACCCGTCGCCGGTGGCTAGGGTCCCGTGGGGGCCGGTGGGCCTGACCAATTGGGTCAACGATACGGGCACCGGGACGTGACGACGCGCATGTGTGGGGGTGCCGCTGGGCGCGTGTCCCGGGTGCCCGCGCGGCCGGACGGTGTGATCACGACTCCCCGTTACGCCAGCGACGCCAGATGCGCCAGTCACGCCGACGGAAGCGATGGCAGACCGTGTCGCCGCAGATGGCGCAGTCGCTGCCGCGTCGATAGTGCAGGTGCGCCGCGCGCGGATGGCCACAGACGCACACTGTTGTCTCCGATACCACTGGGGCACCACCAATCTCATTGGCAAGAGATACCGGATCTCTTATTCAGGAATAGAGATGTGTTTGTCACTACATCTCGTGATCAAGGCCCTGACCTGCGGAAATGTGCCTCCAGTCACCGGCGCCAACCCTTGATGATGCCCTCGAAGCCATTTACGGTTCTTAGGTAAGCGCATCGACGACGGGTATGCCTCCGGTGCGTGCCAGCAGGGGCAATCGAGCCACCATCTCCCCGGATCAGGAATCCTCATGAACCCTACGTTGAGCATCATCGTGCCCGTACTCAATGAGGCGCGAAACCTCCCCCACGTGTTCGCTGCGATGCCCGAGGACGCCGAGGTCATCGTCGTGGACGGCGGGTCGGTCGACGACACGGTCGAGGTGGCCCGGCGGCTGCGGCCCTCGGCCGTCGTGATCGAGCAGACCCGGCGGGGCAAGGGCAACGCCCTCGCGTGCGGCTTCGCCCTCGCCACCGGGGACGTGATTGTGATGCTCGACGCGGACGGCTCCACGGACCCGGCAGAAATTCCTCGGTTCGTGCAGGCGTTGAACGATGGTGCCGACTTCGCCAAGGGCTCGCGGTTCCGCGCGGGCGGCGGCAGCGACGACATCACGCCGCTGCGCCGGCTGGGCAACTGGGGGCTCAATACCTTGGTCAACGTACTGCTCGGCACCCGGTTCACCGATATGTGCTACGGGTACAACGCGTTCCGGCGCGAGGTTCTCGCCGACCTGGACCTGCCCTCCATCGACCTGCCCGCACCCGAAAGCGGCAAGCTCTGGGGTGACGGCTTCGAGATCGAGACGCTGATCAACATGCGGGTCGCCATGGCCGGTTACCGGATCACCGAGGTGCCCAGCATCGAGGCCCCCCGCCGATACGGCGAGAGCAACCTCCACGCCGTGCGCGACGGGTTCCGGGTGCTCCGCACGATCGTGCACGAGTACGTGACAGGGCGTCGTCGGCGCAAGGCCCGCCGGGCCCAGGTCTCGGAGCAGCCGGCTCTCGCCTGGTCCGAGCCGAGCATGGCGGGCGCCAGCGAGGCTTCGGCCCAGGCCGGCGATGCGATCGGGGCGGTCGTCTCCTGACCGCCCCTTTTTCTACCGCCCCGCTTCTTGCCGACCCGGTTCTCATCGCCCCGGTTCTTGCCGCCCGTTCTCGTCCGGGGCCGACGGCGGCCCCGGACCGGTCCTGTCCCTAGTCCGTCCGCGGACCTCCTTCTCCCCGAGGAGCGCCATGCGTCACGCCGTCATCCTGCCCGCGCACGACCCGGCCCGGTTCCACGAGCTGCAGGCGGCCGTCGCCGCGGTGCAGTCCCAGAACCCCGACGAGATCATCGTGGCGATCGACCACAGCCCGGAGCTGCTCGAGCTCGCCCGTCGGGAACTGGCCGGCGTCACCGTGGTGCCCAACCGGTACGGCCGCGGCGTCTCCGGCACGCGCAACAGCGGGGCGGAGGCCTCCGACGCCGACCTGCTGGTGTTCCTGGACAGCGACACCATCCCTCAGCCAGGGTGGCTGGCTGCGCTGGCCGCCGCGTTCGCCGACCCGGGCGTGGTCGGGGCGGGCGGCGGCATCGATCCGCTGTGGGAGCGCCGGCCGGCCTGGCTGCCGGACGAGTTCCTGTGGGCGTACGGCGCTTCCTATCCGGGCCAGCCGCAGACGCCGGGCCCGGTCCGCAACGTGTGGTCGGCCAACATGGCCGTGCGCGCGGACGCGTTCTGGGCGGTCGGTGGGTTCCGGACCGACTTCGGCAAGGTCGGCTCCCGGTCCCGGCCCGAGGACACCGAGCTGTGTGTGCGTGTCGCGGCCGCGTCGGGCGGTCAGTGGCTGTACGTGCCGCAGGCCCGCGTCTACCACCGGGTTCCGGAGCGGTACGGCACCCTGCGGTACTTCCTGTCCCGGTGCTACAACGAGGGCCGCGGCAAGATCGCGATGAATCGGCTGGTGCCCGGCCGCCAGACGCTCGGGCCGGAGCGGAGCTACCTGCGGTCCCTGCCCCGGGCCGTGTGGCGTGGGATCGCCGACGCCGTGCGGGGCCGGGACCCGCTGGGCGTCCGCCGAGCCGGAGCCGTTCTCGCCGGCCTGGCCGCCGCCGGTGCCGGTGCCGTCATCGAGTTCAGTGTGGGGGTGGTCGCATGACCGTACCCGTCTTCCCGCCCGTTCAGCAACAGCCCATCCAGCCGGTCGTGGGCGCGATCGTCGATCCGGTGCCGGCCGTCGTCCTCGATGTGGACGTGGCCCGCCCGGTCCCGGCCATCGACGGCTACCGCGACGGGCGCCGGGTGGCGGCCGCCTGGATCCTCGTCCGCGCGTTCACCGAGCCGCTCGGCCAGTCCATTGTGGAGGTTCCCGCCGAGGGTGTCCCGGCGGCCGAACTGGCCGCGCGGATCGAGCGCGAGTACGGCGCGGCCGTACGCGAGCGGGTCGCGGCCGCCGGCGGCGACCCGGCTCAGGGCGTGCCGCCGGACGGGGTCCGGATCACCACCACCCCGCCGTATGTGGCCCAGCGCGCCGCGGTCCTCGCCGACGCCCCGGAGATCACCGTGGTGGTCTGCACCCGCGAGCACCCCGAGCCGCTGCGGCTGACGCTGGAATCCCTGGTGACGCAGGAGTATCCGGCCTACCGCATCCTCGTGGTCGACAACGCTCCACGGACGGACGCCACGGCCCGCGTCGTGCGGTCGTTCGCCGGTCGCGGGGTGGACATCGAGTACCTGCTTGAGCCCCGCCCCGGGCTCTCCCGGGCCCGCAACGCCGCCGTGGCCGCCGCTCCGGGCGAGATCCTCGCCTTCACCGACGACGACGTGGTCGTTGACCGGTACTGGCTCGCCGAGGTGGCCCGGGGTTTCGCGGAGGTGCCGGACGCCGACGTGGTGACCGGGCTCATCCTGCCGGCCGAGCTGGAGACGCCGGCCCAGGTGTGGTTCGAGGAGTACGGCGGGCACAGCAAGGGACGCGGCTTCACCCCGGCCGTCTTCCGGCGTCGCCCGGGCAGCCCGTACCTCGAGCCGACTCCGGGCGTGCCACGGCAGCACCATCTGTACCCGCTGCCGCCGTTCGGCGCGGGTGCGAACATGGTCTTCCTTCCTGGCGTGGCCGAGGCGATCGGCGGCTTCGACGAGGCGCTGGGCGCCGGCACCCCCGCCATGGGGTCGGAGGACACGCTCGCGCTCATGCGGGTGCTGCACGACGGCGGCACCATCGCCTACCGGCCGACCGCGTTGGTCCGCCACTACCACCGGCGTGACCTTCCCGGGCTGGCCAAGCAGCTGACCGGGTACGGCACCGGGCTGACCGCGGCGTACCTCGGCCTGCTGCGGCAGGACCCCCGGACGGTCGGCTCGCTGCTGTCGCTCGTCCCGTCGGCCCTGCGCGACCTGCGGGCCGGGTCGGCCCGGGAGGCCGGGCTGAGCGAGCGCTTCCCCCGACAGCTGCTGGGGCTCAACCGGTCCGGCATGCTGCGCGGGCCGCTGGCCTACCTGCGCGGCCGGCGCGCGCTGCGCCGCGGACACCCCGACGCCCGAACCCCAGACACCCCCCACCCGGACGTCCGACGCCCAGACGCTTGAAAACCCGACGTCGACCCACGGGAGACCTGATGACTTCAGCCGTCCTGGCGCGAGCCGGCCTGGCTGCCAATCCCGTTCTCCGACGGGCCTCGGCCCTCATGGTGTCCACAGTGGCCAGTGCCGCGCTGGGGTTCGCCTTCTGGATCGTGGCGGCCCGGTTCCTACCCGCCCACACGGTGGGTCTGGGCTCGGCGCTGGTCTCGTCGATGACGCTGCTGGCCAGCGTGGCCCAGCTGAACCTGGCGAGCCTCTACGCCCGCTTCCTGCCCACGGCCGGGTCACGGTCACGCTCGCTGGTCCTGGGCGGGGTTGCCGCCGCGGCCACCACCGGCGTCGTCGGAGCCGTCGCCTACGCCGTGCTCGGTCAGGACACCGGGCGATGGCCGTGGCTGTTCGGCCTGGCCGTGGTCGTGTCGGCGCTGCACTTCATCTTCGACGGTGTCCTCAATGGACTCGGCCGGGCCGCCGCCGTACCCGTCCGGGCCATCGCCGCGTCGGCCGGCAAGCTCGCCCTGCTTGCGGGGCTGGGCATCGCCGGGGTGCACCTGTCGGGTGAGGACGTCCTGCTCGTGTGGACGCTGCCCGTGGCCGTCGTCGTGGCCGCCACCGCCTGGGTGGTGCTGCGGCGCTTCGTCCCCGCCCATTCCCGGGGCGTGAGCGAGGCGATCGACCGCCGGGAGCTCGTACGGTTCGCGGGCGCCGAGTACGTCAACGCAATCGTCACCAACCTGGTGTCGTTCCTGCCGCCGGTGCTGGTCACCGCGGCCGTCGGTGCCGACCAGGGCGCGTACTTCTACCTGCCCTGGCTGATCGGAGTGAGCGTCACCACGATGCTGTGGAACATCGTCACGTCGTACGTGGCCACCGCCTCGGGCACGCTCTCGGCCGAGGAACGGTGGCGGCACCTGCTGCGCGCAATCCGGCTGGGCGCCGTCGTGGCCGTGGGTGGGGCGGCCGTGCTGGCCGCCGCGGCCACCCCGCTGCTGTGGCTGCTCGGCCCGGCGTACGCCGAGCACGGGGCGACCACGCTGCGCCTGATCGGGGCCACGTTGCCGTTCACCGCCGTGGGGCTGCTGTTCGCGGCGCTGCGGTTCATGCGCAAGCGGCTGGGGCTGCTCACTCTGCTCCAGGCGGCGGCCGGGCTGCTGTTCCTCGGCGGGACCGTGGCGACCGTGGCGCGGTACGGCATCGTGGCGCCCGCGGGCGCGTACCTGATCGCCCAGGCGCTGCTGGCGCTCCTGGTCGCGCCGTTCCTGGTGCGCGACTTGCGCGCCCTGCGGCCCTCGGCCGGGACGCCGACGGCAACGCCGGTGTCCGACCCGAGCGGCCCGCCGGCGGCCGACCCGAGTGGCTCCGACCGGCCTGGGCGGGTCGCCCGGTGGCTGGGTCGCCTGCCCGCCGTGGACCCCGTGGTGCTGCTCATCCTCACGCTGGTGGTCTTCGTCGGCTCGTCGGCGCTGGTCGCCTGGACGGGGTGGTGGCACTCGGCGGTCGTCGCGCTACTGACCGGGCTGGTGGCCGTGGGCGGGGGCGCGCTGTGGGTGTGGCAGCGGCCCCGTCCGCGCCGCGGCCGCGCACCGGTCGCCCTCGACCGGCGGAGCCTGGTCGCCCACACCGCGACGGTGACGATCGCGCTGGTCGCGTGGCTGGTCAGCCTTGATCTGACGGATGTGGCCAGCGTGGGGCAGTTCGGGCTGCTCGCCACGCTGCACCCGCTGTTTCTGGTGGCCGTCGGGGCGACGCTCGCCGGGTTCGTGGTCGAGGTGCGCCGGCCCGGGCCACCGCGTCCGGTCGTCCTCGCCGCCTACGTCGGCCTGGCGATCCTGCTGGTCCACGCCACCACGCCCCTGCTGCTCGAGGAGCCGCAGTACGCCTGGACGTACAAGCACATCGGCGTGGTCGAGTACGTGCTCGCGCACGGCCACGTCACCGGCGGGGCGGACATCTACCGGCAGTGGCCCGCGTTCTTCACCGCGGTCGCGGCGCTGGTAGACCTGCTCGGCGTCAGCGCCATGGCAGTCGCGCCCTGGGCACCGGTGGTGTTCACCGTGCTCAGCAGCGCGCTGGTGGGCGCGATCGCCCGGGCCCTCGGCGGCGACGTGCGGACAGTGTGGTCGGCCGCCCTGGCGTTTGTCAGCATCACCTGGGTCGCGCAGGACTACCTCGCCCCGCAGGCGCTCGCGTTCGTGCTCTCGCTGGGCGTCTTCTACGTGGTGCTGCGGTACCTGCGGCCCGGCGTCGGATCGCGGCGGACGCGGGCGGCCGCGATCGGGCTGGTCGCCCTGACCACCGCCGTCCTGTCGGCCACCCACCAGTTGTCGCCCTACCTCGTGGCGGCCGTGGTGGCGGCGTTCGTCGTCGCCCGGGTGGTCCGGCCGTGGTGGGTGGCGCTGGTCGTCGCGGCCGTCCCCGTGCTCTACCTGGTGCCCCGCTTCTCCTTCGTGGCCGGTTCGTTCAACCTGCTTGACGGCTTCAACCTCTTCGCCAACGCGGGCGGCAACGGAGGAGCCTGGGGCAGCACCGGGCAGGCCTTCTCGGCGATCGTGGTACGTACGTTGTCGCTGACGGTCTGGGCCGGCGTGGCCTGGGCGGTCTGGCGGTCGGGACGTCAGTGGCGGAGCCCGGAAGTCCTGGTCCCGGCCATCGGCGCGGTCGTGCCGTTCGGGCTGGTGCTGGCGCAGAGCTACGGCGGCGAGGCCATCTACCGGGTGTTCCTCTTCTCGGCGCCGTGGTGTGCGCTGCTGCTCGTGGGCCAGTGGGGCCTGCTGGCGCCGCGCCCGCGGGCGACCACCCGGGTGGCCGGCTGGCGAGGCGTACGTTCCGTGCTCGGCTCGGCCCTGGCGGTCGTGCTGGCCGGGCTGGCGCTGCTGGCCACCATGCAGGGGCGGCACGGCCAGCTGATGGTGGACCGGCAGGTCCCGGCCGAGGTCGAGGCATCCCGGTACCTCTACGCACACGCGCAGCCGGGCGCCACGATCATCCTGGCCACGCCGAACTTCCCGAGCCGCCTGGCGGCCAACTACGGCGAGTTCAACCGGACGGTGGTCGGGCCCGACCCGGACCTGGTTCCGGGCGCCGGCCTGCGGGACGCCATGCTCAACGTCCAGTACCTGCCGGCGATCGAGGCGTACGCCGAGTCGATTCCGGGCAGCCCCACCTACCTGGTGGTCGGCGAGGGGATGCGCCGCTACGCGACGTACTTCGGCGCGCTGCCCGCCGGTTCCCTGGACGCGCTCGAGCGGGCGCTGGAGCGCGATCCAGAGTGGACGGTGTGGTACGACAACGGCGAGGTGACCATCTACGAGTGGTCGGGCGCGCCCTCGCCTGAGGAGTCCACATCTGACGAGCCCAGGTCCGACGCGGTTACGGCTGACGCGGCCACGTCCTGACCGGAGCCCGGCGCCCCGGGCGCTGGCCGGGCTCAGGTCAGGCGGACGCCGGCCAGGTTCGCCGCCCGGCGGGCCAGGCGCCAGGCGGGCTGGGCCACGCGTTTGACCGTGGGCGTCAGCCAGGGGACCGCCCCGCTGACGAGGGCCACCACGTCGGCGGGGCGGTGGTCCGGGCCGATCAGCAGGCGGGGGATCGCGTACCGGCGGCCGACCCCGCGGTACCGGCGATACCCCACCTCGCACGCCGACTCGTGGCCGGCTCGGGCCACGGCCGCCCGGACGGCCCGGTCGTGGTAGCCGTGGGGATAGGCGAACGAGGGGACCGGCGTCTGGGTGCGGTCCTGCAGGCGGCGCCGGGCGTCGTCGATGGCGCGGGCCATGAGCGGCCGGGGCAGGACGTCCATCGGTACATGGATCAGGTTGTGACTACCGATCTCCACGCCGGCCGCCACGACCTCGGCGACGCCTGACCAGTCCATCAGCGGACCAAGTTCCTCACCCCGTTGCCCCATCCAGCTGGCCGGTCCGCGGCCGAGGTGACCGACGGCGACGTAGAGCGTCGCCTTCGCGCCGGCCGCGGACAGCGCCGTGAGGCCGCCGGTGAGGAAGTTGGTGTAGCCGTCGTCGAAGGTCACCGCCACGATCCGCTCGCCGACCGGGTCGGCGTTGATGCATCTGCCGACGGGGTCGGTGGTGATGCGTTTGCCGACAGGGTCGGCGCTGACCCGTCTGGCGACAAAGTCGGCGTCGTGCCGCTGCAGCGCCTCGGTCAGGCCGAGCAGGGTGAAGCCGGCCTCGCGCAAGGCCACGAGCTGTTCGGTGAGCAGCGCGGGCGGCACGGCCAGGCGCCGCAGCGGGCCGTCAGCCACGGTGGAGACTGAGTGGTACATGAGAACGGGGAGCACGGGTCACTCCGGAACGTAGGCGACGACCCAGTCGACTTGCAGGTTCACCACGGGCGGCGTGGACTCGTCCGGGCATGCCTCCCACGCGTGCCCGCAGAACCAGGCCTGGCTCTGCAGGGCCAGAGCCATGGGCTCGCTCGGCACCACCGACCCCGTCACCGTGGCCCAGGGTTGTCCGTCCAATGTGAACACCAACGACCCGGGTGTCCACTCCAGACCGACCGTGTGCCACTGGGTGAAGTCCCCTGGAACCTCGTTGAGGATCGTGCCGCCCGTGGTGGGGTGCACCACGCTGTAGAGGATGCTCCGGTCACGGCCGTTGTCCTCGGCGATGTCGATCTCGGGGGGATGGTGGTTGTCCAGCGGCCACAGCAGCAGCGCGTAGGCGATGCCGGTCCCCTGGTCCATTCGGAAGCGGATGTCGTACCGCCCGTAGGTCGACGAGAAGGTGTGGCGATTGGAGATGCCGCCCGTCACGTACAGGTTGTTGTGTTCGGGCTCCCGCCACGCGCCGATGGTGAGCAGGCCGCCCGTGACCTGTACGTGGCTGGGCTTGAAGTAACCACCCGGGTCGGCCTGGGGCTCACCCTCGTAGGCGAACCAGGCTGAGCTGAGGCTCGTGCCGGTGAAGTCCTCGGTGAACACCTGCCGCCAGCCCGGAAGGTTGCCGACCGGCATGGGGACACCGGACGGCGCGGCCCCTCCGGTCCCGGGCGGTGCCGTCGGGCTCGCCGGTGCGGTCGGGGGCGGCGCGGTCGTGGGCGAGGGTTCGAACGCGTGGTCGAGCGCCGGTCGGAGCACGAGCACGTACGCCACCGCGGCGAACAGCACGACGACCGCGGTCCAGGCAACGACGCGCCACCGTCGGCTCCCCATGCCCTCACCCTAGGAGCGACCCGCCCGGGTGCGCGCCGGTTTCCCCGGGTTGACGATCACGGGGGCGGGGTGACGATCACCGGCTTCCGGCCGGCGGACGGCCGGTGAGGTCAGCCAGCGCGCGTTCCTGGGTGACGAAGGCCATCGGCGGCGGCTCGGCCAAGGGCAGCCAGGCGTACTCGCTCGCCTCGGACTGGTCCAGCGTGAGATCGCCGTGGACGATGCTCGCCTGCCAGAAGCAGTCCAGCACGGGGAGCCGTTCGTCCTGGTAGTGATAATCGCCTATATACATGCCAATGAACCGGTCGAGGCGTATCCCGAGACCCAGTTCCTCCCGCGCCTCCCGCACCGCGGCGTCGGCCGGGAGCTCCCAGGCGTCGCAGAAGCCGCCCGGCAGGTCCCACCAGCCGGCCCGCGGCTCCCGGGCCCGGCGCACTGCCAGGAAGCGCGGACCGTCCACGATGACCACCGAGCCGGTGGGGCGCGGGTTGACCCAGTGCGCGTAGCCGCAGGCGGAACAGGCCACCGGCGGGTGGTGGGGCAGAGCCGCCGCGCACCGCAGGCAGAAGCGGGCCGTCACCGTCATTGGTACCCCCGAAGCGGTCGTCAGATCGCACGCCGGCCGGCGCAGCGTCGCTCACTTGCGGCCGCCGGAGCCCTTCCCCTCGCCAGACGCGTCCGATGCGGACAGTGCGGCGATGAAGGCCTCCTGAGGCACCTCGACCCGGCCGACCATCTTCATGCGCTTCTTGCCTTCCTTCTGCTTCTCCAGCAGCTTCCGCTTCCGCGTGATGTCGCCGCCGTAGCACTTGGCCAGCACGTCCTTGCGGAGAGCCCGGATGGTTTCCCGGGCGATGACCCGGGAGCCGATGGCGGCCTGGATCGGCACCTCGAACTGCTGCCGGGGGATGAGCGAGCGCAGCTTCGAGGTTATCTGGACACCGTAGTTGTAGGCCTTGTCCTTGTGGACGATCGCCGAGAAGGCGTCGACCGGCTCGCCGTGCAGGAGGATGTCCACCTTGACCAGGTCGGACTTCTGCTCCCCGCTCGGCTCGTAGTCCAGTGAGGCGTACCCCTTGGTGCGGCTCTTCAGCTGGTCGAAGAAGTCGTAGATGATCTCCGCCAGGGGCAGGGTGTAGCGCAGCTCGACCCGGTCGGTGGACAGGTAGTCCATGCCGAGCAGGGTCCCGCGCCGTCCCTGGCACAGCTCCATGACCGCGCCCACGTAGTCGTTCGGGGTCAGGATCGTCGCCCGCACCACCGGCTCGTAGACCTCGGCCACCTTGCCGGTCGGGTACTCGCTGGGGTTGGTGACCGTCACCTCGCGGCCGTCGTCGAGCACCACCCGGTAGACCACGTTGGGCGCGGTCGAGATCAGGTCCAGGTTGAACTCGCGCTCCAGCCGCTCGCGGATGATCTCCAGGTGGAGCAGGCCCAGGAACCCACAGCGGAAGCCGAAGCCCAGCGCGGCCGAGGTCTCCGGCTCGTACCCCAGGGCGGCGTCGTTCAGCTTCAGCTTGTCCAGGGCGTCCCGGAGGTTCGGGTAGTCGGACCCGTCGATCGGGTACAGGCCCGAGTAGACCATCGGCTTGGGGTCCTTGTACCCGGCCAGCGGCGTCTCGGCCGGGCGGGCGTTGATCGTGACCGTGTCGCCGACCCGGGACTGCCGCACGTCCTTCACGCCGGTGATGAGGTAGCCGACCTCACCTACGCCGAGCGCGGTCCCCTTCACCGGCTCGGGGGAGATCACCCCGATCTCGAGCAGCTCGTGGGTGGCCCCGGTCGACATCATCCGGATGCGGTCGCGGGCCTCGATCCGGCCGTCGACCACCCGGACGTAGGTCACCACGCCCCGGTACACGTCGTAGACGGAGTCGAAGATCAGGGCCCGGGCGGGGGCGTCGGGGTCGCCCACCGGGGGCGGGACCTGGCGCACGATCTCGTCGAGCAGGCGCTCGACCCCCTCGCCGGTCTTACCCGACACGCGCAGGCAGTCGTCGGGTTCGCAGCCGATCAGCCGGGCCAGCTCCTCGGCGTACCGGTCCGGCTGGGCCGCGGGAAGATCGATCTTGTTGAGTACGGGGATGATCGCGAGGTCGTTCTCCAGGGCGAGGTAGAGGTTCGCCAACGTCTGCGCCTCGATGCCCTGGGCGGCGTCGACCAGCAGTACCGCCCCCTCACAGGCGGCCAGGCTGCGGGACACCTCGTACGTGAAGTCGACGTGCCCGGGGGTGTCGATCATGTTGAGCACGGCCTGCTCGCCGGCCCGCTCGCCCGACCGCACCTGCCACGGCAGCCGCACCGCCTGGCTCTTGATCGTGATCCCGCGCTCGCGCTCGATGTCCATCCGGTCGAGGTACTGGTCGCGCATCTGGCGGGGATCGACCACGCCGGTGATCTGCAGCATGCGGTCCGCCAACGTCGACTTTCCGTGGTCGATGTGGGCGATGATGCAGAAGTTGCGGATGCGGGCCGGGTCGGTCGCACCGGGCACGATCCGGGGCGAGCCGTCGGCGGGGGTGGGTCTCATCGGCTCAGTGGCCACCGTGGTCCTTGCTGTGGTCGGCTACGTCCGGCTCGGGCAGGCCGCGGCCGGAGCCAGCGGTCATGGTCAGGCCCTATCGTCCCACGCCGGTCCCGGCCGCCTCGCGCTGAGCGGCCGTACGGCGTCGGCACCGCCCCGCGTCGGCGCCCCGTACCTCCCACGATCGCTGTACGGCGCTCCCATGATCGCTGAGCGGTGCTTCCATGATCGCTGAGCGGTCGCTCCCATGATCGCCGTGAGGCGTTTGGGCGGTTTGCGACGCCTGACCGCCTTACCCTGATCATCGCGCGTGATCGCCGTGAGGCGCCCGTACGCCGGGCGGCGCATCGTCGCCTCACGGGGATCATGGGCCGCCCAGGCGGTCGGGGGCGTCGACCGGGCCGGGTGGGCCAGGAGTGGGATCAGGGGGTCTGGCCCAGGCGCTCCAGGGCACGCCGGCGGTTGCGGGTGGAGCGCTCGTAGAACAATTCCGACAGCCGGGGCAGCCGGGACCGGGTCTGGGCTTCGTCGAAGATGTCCCACGCCTGGCTCCGCGCGTCGTCAGCCGGCGTGGGGGGCGGGGTCTCCCGCAGTGACTCGGCGAAGTCGAAGAACGTCACCGGATCCTCGCCAGTGACCTCGGCGTACGCGTAGCTCGCCACGAACAGCACGTCCTCCCGGCCCAACCAGCGCGGGTCCGGGGCGGCCGCGATCTCCTTGACCACCGGGTGGTCGGCCAGCGAGTCGGGGTTGGCGACCGCGGTCTCGAAGGCGGCGCGGCCCAGCGCGACCAGCCCGGCCCGGAAGTCGTCGAAGCTGGCGTCGCCGAAGAACCCGTGCTCGATCAAGGTGGCCGCCACGACCATGTCGGGCGTGTCCGCCAGGGCCCGGATGTCCTCGAAGGTGTTGTCGAAGTCGGCGATCTCGGCCGCAGGAAGCCGGACCAACAGGTCGAACAGGGCGATCGCCACCGGGTCGGTGAGGTCGTCCTCCTCGTCCTCGCCGGCCAGCTCGTCGTCGGTCAGGTCGCTGTCGACCAGCTCCGCGTCGTCGGCCAGGCCGGTGTCAGCTTCGCGCTCGCGGCTGAGGTCGGCCCAGGCAGCGTCGATCAGCGCCTGGAACTGCTCCTCGTCGGCGTTCTCACCGTCGAGACCTTCGCCGTCGAGCAGGTCCACGTCGCGGACGGCCTGGTCCGCCTGGGGGCCCGCCGCCGCGCGCGCCTGGTCGATCAGCTGCCAGAACCGGTCGATGTCCATGGCAGGCAGTCTGGCACCCGATGATCCCGCCGGCCGTGAGTTCCGGCCCGGCGCGTCGGGCCGGTGGCCCGGTTTGATTGGGAACATTCACGGCTGGTACGCTGATCCACTGGTTCGCCCTGGGGCAGGTGTGCTGTCCCGTTCGTGCGAACGCAAGACCAGATCCGGTGTGAGCGCGCGGCGGGGCGTAGTACGCCCTGGTCCGCCGGCACCTGACCGAAACCCGAACGAGAAACTGACCGAACCGAACGAGGCCGTCGCGTGGCGAACATCAAGTCCCAGATCAAGCGCAACCGGCAGAACGAGAAGCGCCGGCTGCGGAACAAGTCGGTCAAGTCGTCCCTGAAGACGGCGATCCGCAAGTTCCACGAGAGCGCCGCCACCGGCGACATCGAGACGGCG
>Ga0310834_100277_pt1 | contig 73758 bp, 62 predicted proteins | sample SM_ome_2_FD_201314 | JGI IMG/M metagenome (GOLD analysis project Ga0310834, IMG submission 201314) | Sorghum-adapted microbial communities enriched on stacked mutant (SM) sorghum from Joint BioEnergy Institute, Emeryville, California... ...
ACGACTCGCCAGCCCGCAACGCCGCCACCTTGCGCTGATCGACATCCACCCCGACCACGTCATGACCAGCCTCACCGAACGCCACCGCCAACGGCAGACCCACGTAGCCCAGGCCCACGATCCCGATGCTCATGTCGGCGCAGACTAGCCGCGGCGGCGGGCGGCGAGCCGCCACCCGAGCAGGCCCAGCGCGGCGATCGCCACGACGCTCCCGGCGACCCACGGCCAGCGCCCGGCGCCGTCGTCGCCGCCGCCGGCGGGCGCGGTCGTCGCCTGGTCGGCCGCCGCGGGCGCGGGCGAGACGGCCTTCTGCGCGGGCGCGGCCGGCTCGGGCGTCGTCTCCGCCACCGGCCGGCGCGGCACGCGGAACTCGCGCACCACCCGGTCGCCGTAGAGCGGCGCGACGACCTCGACGCGCCAGGCGCCCGGCTTCGGGTCCTCGGGCATCGCGATGCGGTGCGAGCCGGCCCGTGCGCGCCCCTCCTTCACCAGCAGGCGGCTGCCGCCGGGCTCGTGCAGGCTGATCTCGACCTGGGTCGTGCCGAGCAGCCGGTAGGAGAGCCGCGGCACGCGCGAGCCCGGCTGCGGCGGCGCCGCCTTCACCGCCGCGATCGGCTTGCGGTAGCCGGGCTTGGGCAGCCAGTAGACGAGCATGGTGCCGACCGGGCGTTCGACGCCGTCCGAGGGCCGGTTGAGCACCGTGCCGTTGATCGAGACCGCGGTGCTGCCGCCCGAGTCGAACGCCATCGCCGTCACCGCCCCGCGCGCCTTCAGGTCGCGCGCGACCTCCGCGACCGTGAAGCCGGCCGACCCGGGTCCCTTGTCGACGGCGTAGAAGATCACGGCGCCGTTGCGCTTCTGGGCGACCGCGGTGCGGGCGTCGGGCGGCACGAGCTGGTCGTCGGAGAACTCGCGGTTGGCCTCGCGCCGGTAGACGATCCTCCCGTCGCGGATCAGCATGGGCCCGCCGCCGACGGCGTAGCGCGTCGTGTCGGGGATCGGCGCGATGCGGTATCGCATCCTGACCTCGCGCCCGTCGCGGACGGAGCGGACCAGGGCCGCGGCGCGGCCGTAGGCCTGGAAGAGGAAGTCGTCGCGCGCGGGCATGCGCTGGCCGCCGCGCCGCACGCGGGTGGCCGTCATCTGCGGCACCGTCGCGCGGATCTCGTTGCGCAGGTACCGGACCTCGGAGCCCTCGCCGACGCGCAGGACGAAGCTGCGGCGGGCACCGGGCGGGGCGGCGCGGCCCCAGCCCTCGTCGTAGGTGACGAGCCCGTCGGAGCGCTTGACGTTGATCTCGAACGGCACGCGCGAGCCGTCGGGCAGCGTCAGCCGGCCGGTCGCCTTCGGCTTCGACATCCGCAGCACGCCGTCGTAGCCGATCAGCATCGCGGGGCGCCCGCCCTGCGGCTGGTTGTAGATCTCGCCGTCGATCATCAGCAGGCCGCTGGGCTGGCCGGAGGCGTACTCGAAGAGGTCGGCGTTGATCGCGACGGCGGTGCCGTAGCGGCCGAGCGCCTTGGAGACGCTGCTCGTCGTCGCGGTGCCCTCGGAGACCACGTCGCCCGACAGCACCGGCTCCAGCAGCCGCCCGCGGCCGGGCCGCGGCATCGTCACCGTGACGACGGTCGCGGTGCGCCCGCCGATCGTCACGCGCTCGACGCGCTCGACGATCCTGCCCGGATGGGCGCGCTTCTCGACGAGGCGGTGCCTGACGGCGGCATCGGCCGACGAGGCGGCGACGAGCGTGAGGCCGGCGGCCACGAGGACGACGCGGCGAGGAGACACGACCCTCCCTATCGGCCATAGGGTGCCCTCCCATGAGCGCCGAGACGCCCGCTTCGCGCCCGCCCGATCCGCCGACCCGCTGCGACCTCGCGGTCGTCGGCGGCGGGATCCTCGGGCTCGCCGTCGCCCGCGAGCTGATGCGCCGCCACCCGAGCCGCAGCGTCGTCGTGCTCGAGCGCGAGGACGAGATCGGCCGCCACCAGACCGGCCACAACTCCGGGGTCGTCCACGCCGGCATCTACTACGCGCCGGGCTCGCTGAAGGCGCGCCTGTGCGTCGCCGGCATGCGCGAACTGGAGGGCTTCTGCCACGAGCGCGGGATCGCCTACGACCGCTGCGGGAAGGTGATCGTGGCGACGGAGCCCGGCGAGCTCGGCCGCCTCGACGAGCTGGAGCGGCGCGGGCGCGCGAACGGCGTCGAGGGCCTGCGCCGCCTCGAGGCCGCCGGCATCCGCGAGCTCGAGCCGCACGCGACCGGCATCGCCGGCCTGCACTCGCCCGCCACCGCGGTCGTCGACTTCCCCGCGGTCGCGCGCGCGTTCGCCGACGACGTCGGCGCGGTCTTCACCGGCTGCGGCGTGGAGGCGGTGCAGCCGCGCGAGTCGACGATCGTGCTGCGCCACGCGCGAGGCCACCTCGAGGCGCGCCACGCCGTGTTCTGCGCGGGCGCGTGGTCGGACCGGCTGGCCGTGCTCGCCGGCGCCGACCCCGATCCGCGCATCGTCCCGTTCCGCGGCGCGTACCTGCGGCTGCGGCCCGAGCGGCGGGACCTCGTGCGCTCGCTGATCTACCCGGTGCCCGACCCGTCGCTGCCCTTCCTCGGCGTGCACCTCACGCGCCACATCGACGGCGAGGTGCTGATCGGCCCGACCGCGCTGCTGGCCCCCAGCCGCGACGCCTACTCGCTCGCCCGCGTGCGCCCGCGCGACCTCGCCGACACCGTGCGCTGGCCAGGCTCCTGGCGGCTGCTGGCCCGCTGGTGGCGTACCGCGCTGCAGGAGCTGCGCTGGGCCGCGTCGCGCCAGGCGTTCGTCGCCGCCGCCGCCCGCTACGTGCCCGAGCTGACCGTCGCCGACGTCGAGCCCGCGTTCGCCGGCATCCGCGCGCAGGCGCTCGGGCGCGACGGCCGCCTCGTCGACGACTTCGTCTTCTCGCACACGGCCCGGGCCCTGCACGTGCGAAACGCCCCGTCTCCGGCGGCGACCTCGTCGCTGGCGATCGCCCGCCACGTCGCCGACGAGCTCGACCGCATGCTGTAGGCGAGCCGGCCCTGCCCCGGATAGCCTCCCGCCCATGTCGACGCCGCCCCAGGAGCCGGTCATCAAGACCTGGCAGCAGCAGGCGCTCTTCGTCGGGCTCAGCGCGCTGCTCCCGCTCGTCGGTCTCATGCTCAGCCTCTGGCTGCTCTCGCGCAACGCGCGCCGCGAGTCCCTGACGATGCTCGCCGCCGCGATCCTCGGCGCCGTCATCTGGTGGATCCTCATCGGCTGACCGTCCCGTGCGCGAGCGCCGCGCGCAGGCGCTCGGCGACCCAGCCCGGCTCGTTGACGACCTGACGCCAGGTCAGCCGCATCACCCGCCAGCCGGACGCCATCAGGTCCGCGTCGCGGCGGCGGTCGCGCTCGAAGGCGTCGGCGGTGTCGTGCCACTCGCGCCCATCGAGCTCGACGACGAGCCCGCGGTCGCGCCAGAGCAGGTCAACCTCGTAGCGCCCGAGCCGCTCGTTGACCTCGGGGGCCGCGATCCGGGCCTGCTCCAGCAGCCGCAGCGCCCGCCGCTCGAGCTCCGACCGCGTGAGCACGTCCTGGGGGCGGACGATCATGAGCGCCCGCGTCAGCGTCTTCAGCCCGCGCCGCCCGGCGCCGCGATCGACCACGGCGCGCACGGCGCCGGGGTCGTAGAGCCGGCGGGCCTGGCAGCGGTCGACGACGGCGACGAGGTGCGCGACGGCGACACCCTCGGCGAGGTCGAGGAGCAGGCGCGCGACGGTCGTGACGCGGATGCCGCCGACGGTCGTGACATCGGCGGGGTCGAGGCGGCCGCGATGCACCACGATCCCCGCCGGTCCGCGCCGCCTGGTGCCGGGGACGGTGACCTCCGGCGGCGCGAAGCGCGACGTCCACACGCCGTGCAGGTGCGCGGCCGCGCGATGGCTCAGCACGGCGTCGTCGCCGCAGGCCAGCGTCGTCGCGAGATGGCGGCCGGCCGCAGAGACTGCGGGGTGGCCGACGGCGAAGACGCCCGGGAACAGGCGATGCAGCCGCCCCGCTCGCACCCGGCGCTGGACCGCGCCGTGACCAGCGCCGGCGGCGAGGATCTGGGGCAGCGAGACCACGCCGTGCTGCCGCGCGGCCAGTCCGGCGAGCCGCCAGTCGAGGCCGTCGGGGGTGGGAGCCTTCGTCGCCGCTATACGGCGATGAGGGCTCCCACGTCCGGGATCGAGGGCGGCGCCAGGCGGCATGCGCCCACGATCCCGCGCAAGGTGCTACGGCGCCACACCAGTCTGCGACGAAACACCCGCGGAACCGCCACGCAACGCGCGCACGTCCGCCAGGCCGCCGAGCGCCCCCAGCACCACCACGTAGGCGCACAGGCCCACGACCGCCTCCAGCGCCGCGGCCACCGGCAGCAGCGCCGCCAGCGCCCCCACGCCGCCCGCCACGGCCACGCGCGCCAGCACCAGCCACGACGGCCGCAGCTCCGCGCGCACGCGCGTCAGCGCCACCGCGAACGCCACCGCCAGGCCCGCCTCGCCGACCACCGTCGCGATCGCCGCGCCCCGCGCGCCGTCGGCCGCGATCAGCACCGCGCCCACCGCCGCGGCCGCGCCCACGCCGAAGACGTTCACCCACATCAGCGTGCGCTCGTGGCCCAGCGACAGCAGCGCGAACGCCCACGGCGCGGCCACGAACGACGCCGCCAGCGCCAACCCCTGCACGCGCAGCACCGGGATCGCGCCGTCGAAGCCGTCGCCCGCCACCACCCAGATCACCGCGGGCGCGCCCAGCGCCAGCGCCAGCGCCAGGAACCCGCCCGCCGCCGCGCACGCCGACAGGGTGCGCTCCACCGCCGCCGCCAGCCGCGACTCCTCGCCCGGCGCGACCGCCCGCCGCGACAGCACCGGGAAGATCGCGCTCACCGCCAGCGCGGGCAGCACCGACAGCACCTCGACCACCCGGAACGACGCGCCGAACAGGCCGGTCTGCTCCTCGGTCGACAACAGCGACATCTCGACGACCGCCACCCGGAAGAACAGCGCGCTCGCCGCCGCCGCGACCGCGAACGGGATCGTCTGGCGCAGGATCGGCGTCCAGCGGCGCGGCTCGCGCCCGGGGGTCACCCGCAGCGCGCTCACCGCCACCACCGCGAACCCGGCCAGCGCGGCCGGCACCAGCAGCGCGAAGAACACGAGCAGGTCCGCGTCGAGCGCGACGCCGCCCACGATCAGCCCGGCCGCCACGACCTGGCGCACGAGGTCCCCGGCCGCCATCCGCCCCGCCCGCAGGCGCACGAGCAGGTCCATCCCCAGCGTCGTCCCCGCGTTCTGGACCACCAGGGCGAGGCCGGCCAGCGCGGTGCCGGCCACGAGCGTCCACCCGTACCCGGCCGCCGCCGCGAACCCGATCACCAGCGCGACGCCGGTCACGGTCGCCGCCAGCCGCAGCCCCAGCAGGTCGGCCAGCAGCGCCGGCCGCTCGCCCTCGGGCACCGTCGCCAGCTCGCGCACGCCGAGCGTCGTCAGGCCGAGGTCCGTCAGGCCCTGGACGATCGCCACGAGCGCGAGCACCGTGACGTAGCGCCCGGTGTCGTCGACGCCCAGATGGCGGAAGAGGAGCGCGACGGCGCCGACGGTCAGCAGCTGCCCGAGCAGGAACCCGGCGACCCGCTGCGCCCCACCCCGCGCCGCCGCCGAGCCCTCGGAAAGGGCGCTGTCGGCATCGGCGGCCATGCGCGGGCGAGGCTACTGCGTGCAGGCGCCGGGCCGCTCTACGCCCGCCCCACTCGATAGGGTGGTTTCACCGAACTTCGGGGCACCGGGCTACGACAACCGCGTCACCTTTCGACCTGCCGGCCGTTCGTAGCCCCTGACCCTCACTCGCGCCGCCCCGACCGTCCCCCAGCTCCATGACCTTCGTCCCCGATCCCGAGCCCGCCGCGGCGATTCCCGCCGCGCAGGCGCTCCGCCCGCCGGAGCGGACGGTCGTCGGGATGCCGCTCGCGCTCACCGACTACGAGCGCACGATGGACTGGATGGACGCCGTCGTGGCCGATCGCGGCAAGGCGATCGTCACCGCCGCCGCGGTCCACCTCGTCATGGTGGCGCGCGAGGACCCGGCCACCCGCGCCGCGCTCGACGACCCGCGCGTGCTCGCCGTGCCCGACGGGCAGCCGCTCGTGTGGGCGCTGAAGGCGCTCGGCCAGGAGGACGCCTCGCGCGTGTACGGGCCCGACCTGATGGCCCGCTACCTCGAGCGCTCCGCGCGCTCGGGCATCCGCCACTACCTCTACGGCGGGCGCAACCAGGGCGCGCTGGTCCAGCTCGTCAACGAGCTGCGCCGCCGCTATCCGGGCCTGCAGATCGTCGGCGGCTACTCGCCTCCGTTCCGGCCGCTGACGGCCGAGGAGGAGGCGTTCGTCGTCGACGACATCAACGGGTCGGGCACCGACGTCGTGTGGGTCGGGACCGGCCAGCCCAAGCAGGAGCAGTGGATGGCCGCGTTCCGCGAGCGCTTGGAGGCGCCGGTGCTCGCCGGCGTCGGCGCCGCGTTCGACTTCCACGCCGGGCTCGTCCCGCAGGCGCCCGCGTGGATGCAGGCCAGCGGTCTGGAGTGGGTCTACCGGCTGTGGCAGGAGCCGCGCCGGCTGTGGCGGCGCTACGCGCGCTACAACCCGATGTTCGTGGCCGCGTTCGCCCGTCAGCTCGCCGCCGAGCGGCGCCGATAGCCTGAGCGGCGCGTGATGCAGTACGACGTCTCCATCGTCGGCATCGGCCGGGTCGGCCTGCCGCTCGCCCTCAGCTTCGCCGACCGCGGCCTGCGCGTGCTGGGCATCGACAACGATCCCGAGCGGCTGCAGGCGCTGCGCGAGCGGCGGATGCCGTTCGCCGAGCCCGGCGCCCAGGAGATCCTCGACCGCGTCGACCTCGCGCTGAGCGACCGGGTCAGCGACGCCGCGCAGGCGCGCCACATCGTCATCACGCTCGGCACCCCCGCGTTCAGCCACATCGAGATCGACATGCGCGACATCCGCTCCGCGCTGGACGACCTGCTGCCGGTGCTGAGCGAGGGCCACGCGCTGCTGCTGCGCTCGACCGTCGCCCCCGACACGACCGACTTCGTCGCCGGCTACCTGGAGAAGCACCGCGGCTTCACGGTCGGCGAGGACGTGTTCGTCGCGCACGTGCCCGAGCGGATCGCGGCCGGGCGCTTCTTCGAGGAGATCTCGACGCTGCCGTGCATCGTCGGCGGGGTCGGCGAGCGCTCGGGCGAGGTCGCCGCGCGGCTGTTCGAGGTGCTCGGCGCGCCGATCGTCCAGACCACCCCGGTCCAGGCCGAGCTGGCCAAGATCTGGACCAACATCCTGCGCTACGCGAACTTCGCGCTGCCGAACCTCCTGATGATGGACTGCGAGCAGCACGGCGCGAACGTGTTCGAGGTCATCGACCTCATCAACCGCGACTATCCGCGCGGCGGGATGGCGATGCCGGGCCTCACCGCCGGCACGTGCCTGCGCAAGGACTTCGCGTTCTCCGAGGAGCGCTCGCCGGCGCCCGGGATGCTGCTGGCCGTGCACCGCGTCAACGAGACCGTGCCGCGCTTCCTCGTCGAGGGCATCAAGCGTCGCGTCGGCGGCAGCCTGCGCGGGCGCAAGGTCGCGGTCCTGGGCCTGGCCTTCAAGGCCGGCACCGACGACGAGCGCGACTCGCTGGCCCACAAGCTCGTGCGCCTGCTCGAGCGCGGGCTGGCCGACGTGGCCGTGCACGACCCGCACGTGCAGACGCCGACCTCGACGTTCGACGAGGCCGTCGAGGACGCCGACGTCGTGGTGCTGGCCACCAACCATCCCGAGTTCTGCACGCCCGACGCGCTGCGGCGCATCCGCTCGCAGGCGCGCGCGGACGTGCTGGTCGTCGATCCCTGGAACGGCCTCGGCGCCGCGCAGGTGTTCGCCTACGCGGCCGAGATGCCGGCGCTCTCGTCGGCGTCGTGAGCCGGGTTCTCGTCACCGGGGGCGCCGGCACGATCGGGCAGGCCGTCGTGCGCCGGCTGCTGCGCGACCCGGCCTGGGAGGTGCGCGTCTCCGACCAGCGCACGCCGCCGCTGTGGGTGCGCGAGGGCTGCGAGGTCCACACCGGCGACCTGCGCGACCGCGACGAGGCGCGCCGGGCGATCGCCGGCTGCACGCACGTGATCCACCTGGCCGCGATCGTCGGCGGGATCGCGAACTTCCACAAGCTGCCCTACACGCTGACCGACGTGAACAGCTCGCTCTACAACGGCGTGATCGGGGCGGCGATCGATGCCGGCGTCGAGCGCTTCGTCTACGTGAGCAGCTCGATGGTGTTCGAGCGCGCCACCGAGTTCCCGACCACCGAGGAGCACGTGTGGGAGGTGCCGATGCCGCGCTCCGCCTACGGCTTCAGCAAGCTCGCCGGCGAGGTGTGGGTGCGCGCCGCCCACGAGGAGCACGGGCTGCCGTTCACGATCTGCCGCCCGTTCAACGCCTACGGGCCGGGCGAGATGCCCGAGGACGAGCCCGGGATCGCGCACATGGTCCCCGACGTCATCCGCAAGGTGCTGGCGGGCGCCGACCCGCTGCCGATCTTCGGCGACGGCACGCAGACGCGGACGCTGACGCACGTCGATGACATCGCCGACGGGATCGTCGCCGCGATGGCCCACGAGGCGGGCCTGCACGAGGACTTCAACGTGTCGGCGTCGCGGGAGATGACCGTCGCCGAGATCGCCGCGGTGATCTGGGAGGCGTGCGGGAAGGACCCCGAGGCGCTGCGCTTCGAGCACCTGCCGTCGTTCCCCGTCGACGTCGTGCGCCGCTGGCCCAGCGTCGAGAAGGCCAAGCGCCTGCTGGGCTGGGAGGCGCGCATCGACGTCCGCGACGGGATCGCGCAGACCGTCGAGTGGCTGCGCCGCGCGGGCTGACGCGGCGGCTCCGGCGCGTTACCGTCATCAGACGCCGGGTAGGGGAATCCGGATTTCGAGACGAGGAGCCGACGATGCAGCTGAAGCCGAAGCGCAAGACCTCGAAGAAGCAGAAGGCGCTCAAGAAGGCGCCGAAGGCCGCGGCCGCCGTCTGGGCGGGCAAGCGCAGCGGCAAGGTCGTCAAGGGCGTGGCGATCGCGATCGTCGGCGTCGTGACGCTTCGCGCGCTGCGCAAGCGGTTCAGCGGCGGCGACGAGCCGGCCGCGGCCGACGACAGCTACCGCACCTCGCCGACGCCCGCCTCCAGCCAGCAGAGCAGCCCGGTGAGCAACGGCGCCGCGCCCGCGCAGGAGGAGACGGCGCCACACGCCCAGCCGGCCGAGGAGTCCGCGACCCCGCCGCACGGCGACGCGCTCACGGCCGAGAAGCCGGCCGCCGAGGAGGGCGAGTCCTCCTCCGAGCAGAGCTAACGCGGCTCGGGCGTCGCCGCGCACGCCGGCAGCGGCGCCCGCAGCACCGGCGACACGCGGCCGGGAAGGTCAGCGCGAGGGCAGCGCGGCCGCGCGCTTCTCGGCGGCCGCGAGGTCGGCCTCGACCATCTCGCGCACCATCTCCTCGAACGAGGTGCGCGGCTTCCAGCCCAGCTCGGCCATCGCCTTGCTCGGGTCGCCGACCAGCGGCACCGGGTCGGGCGGGCGCACGAACGCCGGGTCGACGACCACGTACTGCTCGGGGTCGAGATCGACGACCGCGAAGGCCGTCTGCACGAGCTCGCGCACGGAGCGGCTCACGCCCGTGCACACCACGTAGTCGCCGCCCTGGTGCTGCTGGAGCATCAGCCACATCGCCTCGACGACGTCGCGGGCGTGCGCCCAGTCGCGGGTGGCGTCGAGGTCGCCGAGGCGCAGCTCGTTGGCCAGCCCGAGCTTGATCTCGGCCGCGGTGCGCGACACCTTGCGGGTGACGAAGTCCGCCGGCCGGCGCGGCGACTCGTGGTTGTAGAGGATGCCGCTGGACAGGTGCATGCCGTACCGCTCGCGGTAGCTGGCGACCATCAGGTGCCCGTAGAGCTTGGCGACGCCGTACGGCGTGTGCGGCTTGAACGGCGTGGTCTCCGACTGCGGGCTCTCGTTCGTCGCGCCGAAGATCTCCGACGAGGACGCCTGGTACAGGCGGATGTGCGGGTCGATGATGCGGATCGCCTCGAGCATCGACGTCACGCCGACCGCGGTGAACTGGGCGGTCATCACCGGCTGCTTCCACGACGCCGGGACGAACGAGGTCGCGGCCAGGTTGTAGAGCTCGTGCGGGCGCGCCTGGCTGACGGCGTCCAGCAGGGTCATCTGGTCGAGCATGTCGCCCTGGACGAGGCGGATCTCGCTGCGGATGTGCTCGATCAGCGGGAACCGCTCGTTCGTCGAGCGGCGGACCATGCCCCAGACCTCATAGCCCTTCTCCAGCAGGAGCTCTGCCAGGTACGAGCCGTCCTGCCCGGAGATGCCTGTGATGAGGGCGCGCGGCACTGGGCCGGGATTCTATCGCCGCCCTCCGGGGCTACGATGCGGCGTGTGACTCCGCCTCCCAAGAAGGCCCTGATCACCGGCATCACGGGCCAGGACGGCTCCTATCTCGCCGAGCAGCTCCTCGAGAAGGGCTACGAGGTGCACGGCCTCATCCGCCGGTCCTCGTCGTTCAACACCGAGCGCATCGACCAGCTCTACCGCGATCCGCACGAGGAGCAGGTGCGCCTCAAGCTGCACCACGGGGACCTGAGCGAGTCCAGCCGGCTGGTGCGGCTCATCTACGAGCTGCAGCCCGACGAGGTCTACCACCTCGGGGCGCAGTCGCACGTGCGCGTCAGCTTCGACATCCCCGAGTACACGAGCGACGTGACCGGGATGGGCACGGTGCGGCTGCTGGAGGCGATCCGCGACGCCGGCGTGAGCCCCCGCTTCTACCAGGCGTCGTCCTCGGAGATGTACGGCTCGACGCCGCCCCCGCAGGACGAGAACACGCCGTTCCACCCGCGCAGCCCGTACGCGGTGGCGAAGGTCGCCGCGTACTGGATCACGGTCAACTACCGCGAGTCCTACGGGATGTTCGCCTGCAACGGGATCCTCTTCAACCACGAGAGCCCGCGCCGCGGCGAGACGTTCGTCACGCGCAAGATCACGCGGGCGCTCGCGCGCATCCAGGCGGGCCTGCAGGACAAGCTGTACCTGGGCAACCTCGACGCGCGGCGGGACTGGGGCTACGCGCCCGACTACACCGACGCGATGTGGCGGATGCTGCAGGCCGACGAGCCCGACGACTACGTGATCGCCACCGGCGAGTCGCACTCGGTGCGCGAGTTCCTCGACGTCGCCGCCGCCCACCTCGGCATCAACTGGGAGGACGTCGTCGAGATCGACCCCCGCTACTACCGGCCGGCGGAGGTCGACGCGCTGTGCGGCGACTACTCCAAGGCGCGCGAGAAGCTCGGCTGGGAGCCGACCGTGACGTTCGAGGAGCTCGTGCGGATCATGGTCGACGCCGACGTGAAGCTGCTCGAGGACCAGCTCGCCGGCCGCGGGGTGCGCCTGAGCTGATGGCGGAGCCCAGCCGCGAGTTCTGGGGAGAGCGGCGCACGGTCGTGACCGGCGGCGCCGGGTTCCTGGGCCGGTTCGTCGTGCGGCGTCTGGAGGAGCTCGGCGCCGAGGTGTCGGTGCCGCTCTCGAGCGAGTACGACCTGCGCGACCCGGCCGCCTGCCGCCAGGCGCTCGACGGCGCCCAGGTCGTGATCCACCTCGCCGCGCGCGTCGGCGGCATCGGCTTCAACCGCCGCAACCCGGCGCCGCTCGTCTACGACAACATGGTCATGGCCGCCAACGTGTTCGAGCAGTCGCGCCTGGCCGGAGTCGAGAAGCTCGTGTCCGCCTGCACGGTGTGCGCGTACCCGAAGATCCTGCCGGTGCCGTTCCGCGAGGAGGACCTGTGGAACGGCTACCCGGAGGAGACCAACGCGCCGTACGGGCTGGCGAAGAAGATGATGCTCGTGCTGTCCGACGCCTACCGGCGCCAGTACGGGTTCGACTCCGTCGTGCCGATCGTCGCCAACCTCTACGGGCCCGAGGACAACTTCGACCTCGAGGACTCCCACGTCATCGCGGCGATGATCCGCAAGTACGTCGAGGCCCGCGAGCGCGGAGACGGCCGGGTCGTGCTGTGGGGCACCGGCAACCCGTCGCGCGAGTTCCTGTACGTCGACGACGCCGCCCGCGCGCTCCTGCTGGCCGGCGAGCGGCTGACCGTCTCCGACCCCGTGAACGTCGGGACCGGCATCGAGACGAAGATCCGCGACCTCGCCGAGCTGATCCGGGAGCTCACCGGCTACGAGGGCGAGACGGTGTGGGACACCACCCGACCCGACGGCCAGCCGACCCGCTTCCTCGACGTGTCGCGCGCGCGGGAGCTGATGGGCTTCGAGGCGCGCGTGGCGCTGCGCGACGGGCTGCGCGAGACGATCCGCAGCTTCGAGGCGTCGCTGCGGTCGTCCGTCTGAGCCGAGCGCCCCGCTCCTGCCGCGCGACTTGAGGCCGTTCGCGAGAACTGGCCGAATGTTCGACCCCGGTTGCCCGGAGAGATTTACCAAGATGGTCCGAGACAAGGGGGACGTTTCTACCCCGCAGCGATTCGGAGGGAGTCGGAATCTTGTCTCGCGTTGGGAAGGCATTGGCCGCATCGGCCGTCGCCGTCGCCGCGTTGCTCGGTGCGGCGGGGACCGCCGCTGCGGAAACGGTCACGGTCTGCAAGGCCGGTCCACCGGACTGCGACTTCGACACGATCACCGAGGGCATCGCGGAGGCGAAAGCCAACGACACGGTGACCGTCGGCCCGGGCACGTACGAGGAATCCGTCAAGATCAGCACGCAGGGCGTCACCCTCGTGAGCACCGACGGCGCCGCGGCCACGATCATCCGCGGCCCGTACGACGAGGAGCCGTTCGCCACGGTCTGGATCGCCGCGAACAACGTGACCGTCGACGGCTTCACGATCACGCGGTCCGGCAACACGCCCTCTGAATGGCCCGAGGGCGTGAACAAGAAGAAGACCGGTGTCGCGATCCAGCAGCCGACGATCCAGAACGCCCTGGTCCAGAACAACATCATCACCGCCAACCGCACCGGCGTCGACATCAACAACAGCAGCGGTCACACGCTGCGGAACAACGCGATTACAAACAACCGCACCGGGCTCTTCGTCCGCAACGCCACGGACAACCTGACCGTCGAGAACAACAGGATCACCAACAACTGGACGCTCGGAGTCCTGCTCGGCCAGGAGGGGGAGACGCCCGCGCACACCTACGGCTCGCGCTTCTACAACAACGACATCAGCGGCAACTGGTACGGCCAGATCGTCGACCGTCAGACGGCCACGCCGAACGTGAAGGACTTCCGATCCAACTGGCTCGGCACCACCGAGCCGACGGTGGTCGTCGGGCCGTCGAGCGAGCCGGGCTACAGCGCCCTGATCCCCAAGGAGTTCGGCGGCCCGTCGGAGCCGCCGGCGTCGGCTCCGACGATCACGGGCGAGGCGGCCGAGCAGGTGGCCTTCAGCCCGTTCCTCTGGACGGATGACAACTCGGCGACGGGCCCCGGCTTCGACGGTGACTTCTCGGAGCTCGGTGTCAGCGCCGAGGGCGCCGAGATCGGTGGCGATCCGCGCATCCAGGTCGCGATCGACGACTATCTCGACCGACCCGGCATCGTCAACGTGCTCGAAGGCACCTTCCCGGGCAACCTCACGATCAACGGGGAGGTCGGGATCGCCGGCGCCGGCCAGGACGCCACGACGCTGACGCCGACCACCAACGTGAGCGGTAACGACGGCTGGATCGAGGTGAAGGAGAACGGCGCATTCGAGCTGTCGGACCTGACGCTCGACGGCGACGGGCGCAACATCGCCAACGGCATCCGCTACCGGGACGACACCGAGGGCGACATCACCCGCGTGACGTTCCGCAACATCGCCAACGGCGACGTCATCGGCACCGCCGTGAGCACGAACGACGGCGGCGCCAACCCGCCGCATGCGGACATCCAGCTCGACGTGACGAACTCGACGTTCGAGAACATCGGCCGCATCGGTGTCCTGTTCAAGGGCGATGGGGTCACCGGCTCGTTCGCCAACAACCGCTTCGTCGGCCGCGGTGCCGGCGACAACCGACTCGGCTACGGGGTCGAGGTGTCGGCCGGGGCCAAGGCGACCGTCACCGGCAACACGATCACCGGGAACCTCGGGACGAAGAGCAACGAGATCTCGGCGGCCGTCTACGCCTCGACGCTGTACGGCGACGGGACGGAAGCCACGGTGACCGGCAACACGCTCACCGGCAACTCGGTCGGCATCTACGTCGGCTACAAGGACAACGCCGACACCAGCCAGGTGACGGCGCGCGGCAACCGGATCGTCGACAACGGCCAGGACGGCGCGTACGCGGCGCCCGGGTTCGCCGGTTCGCTCGACGCCCAGCAGAACTGGTGGGGCTGCAACGCCGGTCCGGGCAGCGCCGGTTGCGACAGCGTGACGGGTCCGAACATCGACGCGTCGTCGCCGCTGCAGCTGTCGGTGTCGGCGAGCCCGAACGTCGTCGGGCTCGGTGGCGGCGCGACGGTCACGGCGTCGTTGGGCGCTCCGGACGGGACGCCGGTGTCGTTCGCAACCGACCTCGGGACCCTCTCGAGCACGTCGGGCCAGCTCGCCTCCGGCAGCGCGGCCGTGTCGTACACGGCGACGCAGCCCGGCTCGGCGAACGTGAGCGCCACGGTCGACAACCAGACCGTGTCCACGGGCATCGTCGTGCCGTTCCCGCCGCCGCCTGAGCCGGAGCCGACCCCGACCCCGGCGCCCGTCCCGCCGGCGTCCACGCAGCCGCCGGTGATCGGTGAGGAGCAGTCGGTGTCGCCGCCGGCGCCGACGCGCGAGCAGGTGCGTGAGGCGCGCAGTGAGGCGCAGGAGACGCTGGGGGCTCGGGCGAAGGTGGATCGGGCGTTCGATCTGGGCGGCAAGGCGTTGGTGCTGGTGCCGACGGTGGATCGCAATCGCCAGTCCAACACGCCGGTGGTGCGCGGCAGCCAGGTGCGCTTCGACCCGGCGTCGCTGCGCCGGGGCCAGTCGCAGAACCTGTTGGCGCTGTCGTGCCCGACGGTGGACTGCACGGCGAAGGTGACGATCACGATCCGCTACCGCGATTCGCGGGGTCGGCTGCGCACGATCGAGGTGGCGGCGTCCGAGCAGGAGATCGCGGCCGGTGGCGTGGCGGCGGTGACGTTGAACCTGCCTCGGTCGGTGCGCCAGCAGATCCTGCGTGGCGGGAACGTCCGCATGACGGTGGCCATCGACATGCAGACCGCCGATGGGCAGCCGCTGGGCAGCGATCGGCGCACGCTGTCGCTGAAGACGAAGAAGACCAAGCGCAACCGCAGCCGCCGGTAGCGGCGAGCTGAGGGGTGTTGGAGGGCCGCCCGCACGCGGGCGGCCCTCCGTGCGCTCGGATAGCGTCCGGGCGCCCGTGATCCTGTTCGTCCACCAGCGCTACCGCACGTCCGGCGGCGAGGAGCGCGCCGTCGCCGACCTGCGGCGGCTGGTCGAGGAGCGCCTCGGCGAGGAGACCGCGCTGCTGGAGCGCGAGTCGGCCGCGGTCGGGCGGGCGCGAGCCGCGATCGGGCTGGTGCGCGGCGGCCTCTCCCCCGACGACGTCGCCGCGGCCGTGCGCCGCACCGGCGCCCGCATCGTCCACGCCCACAACCTGCAGCCGACCCTCGGCTGGCGCGCGCTCGCGGCGGCGCAGGCGGCCGGGGCACGGACGGTCCTGCACCTGCACAACTACCGGCTCGTCTGCGCGGTCGCGACGTGCTTCACCCACGGTCGGGACTGCGTCCGCTGCCACGGCCGCGACACCCGCCCGGGCGTGCGCCTGCGCTGCCGCGGCTCGGTGCCCGAGGCGCTGGCCTACGCGGCCGGGATCGCCGCCTGGCAGCGCGCGATCGTGGCCCACGCCGACCGGATCGCCGTCCCCAGCGCGTTCGCGCTCGCCCGGCTGCAGGCCCTCCGCGCCCCGGTCGACGCCGAGCGCACGAGCATCGTCGCCAACGTCGTCCCCGAGGTCGCGCCGGCGCCGCGCTTCGACCCCGCCGGCCCAGCGCTCGTCGTCGGCCGCCTGGCCCCGGAGAAGGGCGTCGACGTCGCGATCGAGGCGTGCCGGCGCGCCGGCCGCGAGCTCGTCGTCGCCGGGGACGGGCCGCAGCGCGGCGACCTCGAGCAGCTCGCGGCGGGCGCCGACGTGCGCTTCACCGGCCACGTGGACAGGGCCGCGCTCGACGACCTGCGCGCCCACGCCTCGGTCGCCCTGGTCCCCACGCGCGCGGCCGAGACGTTCGGCCTCGCCGCCGCGGAGGCGATGGCGGCCGGCCTGCCCGTGATCGCCTCGCGCATCGGCGCCCTGGAGGAGCTCGTCGGCGACGCGGGCGAGCTCGTCACGCCCGGCGACCCCGCGGCCCTCGCGGCCGCGCTCGCCGGCCCCGGCGACCGCGCCGCCGCCGCCGAGCGGGCGCTCGCGCGGGTGCGCGAGCACGCCGGTCCCGAGCGCGTCGCCGCGCAGCTCGCCGCCGCCTACGCCGCGGTCACCTGAACTGGATGACGCTGCGGATGCCGTCCTGGCGGTGCATGAGGTCGAAGCCCTCGTTGACCTCGTCGAGCGTGATGCGGTGCGACACGAACGCCTCGGCGTCGATGTCGCCGTCCAGGTAGCGCTGCACGAGCTGGGGGACGTTGTCGCGCCCCTTCGCGCCGCCGAAGCTCGACCCGCACACGCGGCGGCCCGTGATCAGGTAGCGCGGGACGATGTCGAGCGTCTCGCCCTTGCCGGCGACGCCGCAGACCGTGCACAGGCCCCAGCCCATGCGCGCGGTCTCCACCGCCTGGCGCATGACGCCGACCAGGCCCGTGCACTCGAACGTGTAGTCGGCGCCGAAGCCGCCGGTCATCTCGAGGATCGCGTCGGTCGCCTCGGGGCCGCCCTTCAGCGTGTGGGTCGCGCCGTGGTGGGTGGCCAGCTTCAGGCGCTCCTCGGACATGTCCACGCAGACGATCCGCTCCGCGTTCTGCAGCCGCGCGCCGGCGACCGCGCCGAGGCCGACCATCCCGGCGCCGAACACCACGACCGTGGAGCCCGGCTCGACCTTCGCCGTGTACATCGCCGCGCCCAGCCCCGTGGTCAGGCCGCAGGCGAACAGCGCGGCGACCTCGAGCGGCGCTTCGGGCGACACCTTCGCCAGCGCGATCTCCGGCATCACCGTCGCCTCGGCGAAGGTGGACGTGCCCATGAAGTGGCGGATCGGCTCGCCGCCGCGCGACAGGCGCGTCGTGCCGTCGGGCAGATAGCCCTTGTTCTGCTGCTCGCGGATCGCCAGGCACAGGTTCGTCTTCGGCGACTGGCAGTGGATGCACTCGCGACACTGGGGCGAGAACAGGGTCACGACGTGATCGCCCGGCTTCACGCTCGTGACGCCCACGCCGACGGCCTCGACGACGCCCGCGCCCTCGTGCCCGAGGACGGTCGGCGTGTAGCCCGACGGGTCCGCGCCGGAGGCCGTGTACATGTCGGTGTGGCAGACGCCGCACGCCTTCAGCCGCACGAGCACCTCGCCCGGCCCCGGGTCGGCGAGATCGACGTCCTGGACGACCAGGGGCTTTCCGAACTCCTCGAGGACTGCGGCGCGGATCTGCATGCGCGGCATCCTATGTGCCGCCGGGGAGGATGATCACCGCCTCGGCGCACCGGGGCTTCTAGGCTCCCGGGGATGCGAACCCTCGTCACCGGCGGCGCCGGCTTCATCGGATCGAACCTGGTCGACGCGCTGCTCGACGACGGCCACGAGGTCGCGGTCCTCGACGACCTCTCCAGCGGTCGCGAAGCCAACCTCGAGGCGGCGCTGTCGCGCGGCGCGGTGCTCCACCGCGCCGACGTGCGCGACCCCGACCAGGTGAGCGCCGTCGTGGCCGAGGCGAGCCCGCAGGCGATCTTCCACCTCGCCGCCCAGATCGACGTGCGCAAGTCGGTCGCCGACCCCGCCTACGACGCGCGCACGAACATCGAGGGCACGATCAACGTCCTGCGCGCCGCGATCGCCGCCGAGGCGCGCGTGATCAACGTCTCGACCGGCGGCGCGATCTACGGCGACGCCGACATCATCCCCACGCCCGAGACCGTCGAGCCGCTGCCCGAGGCGCCCTACGGCCAGTCGAAGTTCTGCGCCGAGCGCTACATCGGGCTGTTCGGGCGCCTGCACGGGCTGCGCGGCGCGACCTGTCGGCTGGGCAACGTCTACGGGCCGCGCCAGGACCCGCTCGGCGAGGCGGGGGTCATCGCGATCTTCTGCGGCAAGCTCCAGGCCGGCGAGCGGCCCACCGTCTACGGCACCGGCCGCCAGACGCGCGACTACGTGTACGTAGGCGACGTCGTCGGCGCGCTGCTGGCGGTGCTGGCCAAGGAGGACGCGTCCGGCGAGTACAACGTCGGCACCGGCAAGGAGAGCTCGGTGCTCGACATCGTCGCGGCGCTGTCCGAGTACGCCGACGGCAGCTTCGAGCCCGTGTTCGAACCGCCGCGCCTGGGCGAGATGGAGCGCAGCTGCCTCGACGTCACCCGCGCGCGCACGGAGCTCGGCTGGGAGCCGCAAGTCGACCTCGTCGAGGGCCTGCGCCGCACCGTCGAGTGGGCCGCGCAGGTCCGCGCGTAGGCAGCTCGGCTAGCGGCCGAGGACGCCGGCGTCGAGCCGGGCGACCGCGACGAGCGCGACCGCGGCGACCACGATGAACGTCGTCAGCGCGATCGGCACCGCCGCGAGCGGGCCGAGCGCGTCGATGGTGCGCAGGCAGATCTCGTAGGCGGCGAGGCACCCCACGCCGACGGCGGCGGCGACCGCCAGGCGGGCGTCGCGGACGGCTGTGCGCGGGGAGCGGGTGTGGGGGCGATCGATCGCCACGTGACGATGTTCTCGTACCCGGAGGCGGATCCTTGACAACCCAGGTGGATTCGTCGGACGTCCGTCCACGGCGCCGGTGCGCCGGGTCGGCCGATCGGCCAATTCCCGCGCGCGGACGGCACGGTTTCGCGGCCGGCTGCCGATGACCGGATCGCTACGGCGAGGCCATGGAGGTCTCGCGGCGACGCAAGGAGCACAAGCGCCGTGGAACGCGGTTCGGTCATCTCGTGGGTCGGCAGGAAGGCAGGCAGCGTCCGGCTGCTGCTCGCCGTCTCCATGGCGATGATCCCGTTCGCGCTCGTCACGGCCGGCCCCGGCGTCGCCGACGACGTGCCGCCCGCGACCCGCTTCGCGGTCGACTCGCCCGCGATGGCGACCGCGCAGCAGATCGCCCGCGCCCACTGGGGCGTGGACGCATGCGCGGGACAGGTCACGATCTCGTGGGGGACCGACGAGGCGTCGATCAACGCTCGCTCCTACTGGGCCAACCCGTACTCGGCCTACGACCATCCGGCCCTCAACGTCCAGTGCCGGATCGTGTTCAACGCGCAGATGTCGTACTCGTGGGCGAAGTTCTGCACCGTGCTCGTCCACGAGTACGGACATCTCGTCGGCCGACCGCACGTAGCCGACGGCGCCGACGTGATGTCGCCGATCTACCGGGCGCCGCTCGAGGCCTGCCTGATCGACGAGCCGGGCGTCCGGGTCGAGGCGCCGACCCCGCAGCCCGTGGTCGCGCCGGTCTCGCCGGTCGTCGACGCCCCGCGGCCGCGGACGACGTCGCGCGCCGGCCGCCGGGCCAGCGCGCGGCGCGCGGCCCGAGCTCGCGCGAAGGCGCGCGCCCGGCTGGCGTCGGCCCCGCTGCTGCGGTTCAGCAGCGACGGCCACGCCCACTGATCGCCCAAGGGGGCGGATACGCGGGAGGGCCGCCGGCCGGGCGGCCCTCCCAAGATCCGCTCAGCGGCGGCTGCGGTTGCGCTTGGACTTCTTCGTCTTCAGCGACAGCGTGCGCCGATCGCTGCCCAGCGGCTGCCCATCGGCGGTCTGCATGTCGATGGCCACCGTCATGCGGACGTTCCCGCCACGCAGGATCTGCTGGCGCACCGACCGAGGCAGGTTCAACGTCACCGCCGCCACGCCACCGGCCGCGATCTCCTGCTCGGACGCCGCCACCTCGATCGTGCGCAGCCGACCCCGCGAATCGCGGTAGCGGATCGTGATCGTCACCTTCGCCGTGCAGTCCACCGTCGGGCACGACAGCGCCAACAGGTTCTGCGACTGGCCCCGGCGCAGCGACGCCGGGTCGAAGCGCACCTGGCTGCCACGCACCACCGGCGTGTTGGACTGGCGATTGCGATCCACCGTCGGCACCAGCACCAACGCCTTGCCACCCAGATCGAACGCCCGATCCACCTTCGCCCGCGCACCCAGCGTCTCGCGCGCCTCACTGCGCGCCTCACGGATCTGCTGGCGCGACGGCGCCGGCGGCGACACCGACTCCTCCTGCCCGGTCACGGGCGGCTGCGTCGACGCCGGCGGCGGGACCGGAGCCGGCTCGGGCTCGGGGGTCGGCGTCGGAGCCGGCGGCGGAGGAGGCGGCGGAGGCGGCGTCTCACCGAAGGAGAACGTCGTCGGCGTCGTGCCGAAGCCGATCGTCAGGTCGGCGAGGAACGCCTCGATCCCGTCGAGCGTCGGCGAGGTGCCGGTGCTGCCGAGCGAGAACTGGATGCCGTCCTGGTTGATGACCGCATCGCCCAGGACCGCCTGCAGGTCCGCCCAGCGGACCACGCCGTCGAAGTCGTTCGGGCAGGAGAGCCCGTCGAGCGTGAAGGCGCGGGTGCACCGCCAGAGCGCGTCGGCCGCGAACGGCTCCCACGTCTGCCACTCCCCGAGCTGGACCGGCTTGCGGGCCCGGTTCTTGTTGAGGTCGGGGTCGTAGACGAGCCCCGTGTAGTTGCCCGCGGTCTCCAGGCGGGTGTCGTTGACGCCGATCGTGATGTACGGCGCCTGCTTGTAGCCGTTGCCCTCCGACTCGTAGCTGCGGTACGACAGCCGCGTCAGCTCGCCGACCGTGCGACCGGCCGCCGCGCGGTAGTACAGGCTCTCCTTGGCCCGCTCCTCGCCCGGCTCGAGTGTGGCGAGCTGCATCCGGTAGCTCCATGTCGAGTCCGGCCCGAGCACGATCCCGCGCTGGTTCGTGGCGTTGCCGCCGATGACCGCACCGTCGCGGGACTCGGACACCGCCTCGAAGCCGAGCGCGCCGAGGTTGTCGGCGTGGACGGACGTGGTCGTCGACGTGGACGGCTCGAAGTCGTAGGTCGTCTCGACGCCGTCGACGCCGATCGTCGCCTCGTCGAGGTACCCGGCGAAGTTCTGCCAGCCGGTGCCGTCGCGCTCGCCGGCGACGAACGACAGGCCGCCGGGGAACGGCTGCAGGTTGGCCTCGTGCCCGGGGCCGGTGATGACCGGGTCGTCCCACCGGTCCAGCCACTCGTCGAACGGCAGGTAGCAGAAGTCGCCGCCGTTGCACGTGCGATCGGCGACGTCGGTCGACCACCAGCGCGCGTCGTCGGCAAGCGCGTCGAGCGACTGCCAGACGCCCTTCGGCTGGGCCTTGTTCAGGTAGTAGGGCTCGTAGACGAGGAGCGTGTCCCACGTCCCGTCCCCGTCGCGATCGACGGGCAGGTTGATGCCGACATTGAGGGTCGAGCCGGTCGCCGAGGTCGGCGAGATGTACGCGCGGTACGTGAGCGTCGTCAGGTCCTCGAGCCTCGTGCCCTCGAGGCTGGGCAGCGAGACGTAGACCTTGCCGCTGCGCCCGATGTTCTCGGGCGTCTCGATCGAGGTCGGCCGGTTCGGCCCGGTCACGATCTGAAGGCTGCCCACGCCGGTCGCCCCGTCGGGGCCCGGCAGGAACGCGTATCCCGACGTGTTGCGCGCCTCGAACGTCCAGCCGCCGGGATCAGCGGGCGTGATGGTCTCGGCGCTCGCCGCAGCGGCGGTCCCGCCGAGCGCCGCCACGGCGAGCGCGGCGGCGATGGTTCTCCGTGTTCCAAGCAAAGCCACTCCCCAGTTGCAGGTGAGATTTCTCACCACCATCGTGCGACCCCGCGACGCGGGTGTCGCTCGGACATACGTCCAGTTCTTCGCTCAGGTCCTCCAGAACGGCCACGATTTGCGCCGATCTAACGAGGTTTCGCGTGACACGCGGCCGGCGGGGGCGCCCGCCGGCCCTGCCGCCACACACCGCGTCAGACGCGGATCGTCAGACGGCCGCGGGCGCGCTCGCGCTCGCCGTTGCCGTTCACGCGCACCTCGACGCTCATCGTCGCGCCGCCCGCCCGGCGGAGCTGCCGCCGCTGCTTGCGGGTCAGCTGGAGGACGATCGGCACCGCCTCGCCCTGCTCCGCGGTGGAGCGCTGGACGGGCAGCACGATCCGGGTGCCGTCACGCAGGCGCAGCACGATCTTCACCGCGACCCGGCACTCGACCGCCTCGCAGCCGACCGCCATCACCGGCGGGATCTGGCCGCGCCGCGGCACCGACACGCGCGAGCTCTCGGGCCGGAACACCTGGGCCAGGCCGCCGAGGTCGAGGCCGGCGTCCCGCACCGGGCCGCCGAGGACCTCGCCGGCGCGCTCCTGCGCCTGCTCGCTGGTCGACGGCGACGTGCTCGGCTCGCTGAACGGCTCCGGCTCGGGCGGCGGCGGACCGGGCGACGGGGGCGGAGGCGTCGGCTCGGGCTCCGGCGCGGGCGCGAACACGTTCACGCCGGCCGTCGTCGTCTGGTTGTCGAGCGTCGCCGCGATCGCCGCGAAGCCCACCGACGGCCCGGTGAACGTGCCGCCGATCTGGCCGCCGGACGTGAGGCCGCCCGACGTCGACAGCGAGCCGAACGTCGTCGACAGGCCGATCTGCTGCTCGGGCAGGCCGCTCACCGGCCCGCCCGCCGAGTCGGTGGCGATCGACGCCACCACCGGGAGCGTCCCGCCGACCGGCACGCCGCCGGGGACGTTGAGCCCCAGGACGACCCACGGGTCGCTCACGACCGGCGTCGTGCCGTCTTCGACGATCACCGCGTCGCAGCCCGCGCTCCCGCTGATCGGACCGGCGTTGCAGCCCCACCAGGTGTCGGTCGCATCGACCGGCGAGCCGGACGTCACGTAGCTGTAGAGCCCGCCGGCGGCGTTGCCGACGATCCGCGAGCCGTTGATCTTGGCGCCGACGACGTTGTTGCCGATCGCGATGCTGTGGCCCTGGCCCTCCGGCTGCTCGGTCGGAGTGCTCCCGGTGATGGTCATCCCGGTGAACGTGACGTTCGTGAGCTTGGCCGGTGGGTTGGCGTAGTTGCCGTCGTCGCGCCCCTTGATCGTCAGGCCGGTGCCGACCGTGTCCGTCACGGCCGTGTCGACGAAGTGGACGTTGGCGAACTCGGCGAACTTCACGTTCACGTCGATGCCGGCCACCGGCGGGAAGCCCGTCGGCGGCGTGAAGCCCGTGCGATCGACGGTCACGCGCGTGAACGTCGCGTTGCTGACCGCCTCGAAGTACATGCCCTTGAGCCGGTTCTCCGTGAACGTCGTGTCGGTGACCGTGACGTCGTCGAACACGCCGGGGACGCCGTTGGGCCCGCCGCACGTCGCCTTGCACGACACGTAGATGCCGAGCTGCAGGTGGCTGAAGTCGCTGTCGCGGATGACGAGGTCGCGGGTCTCGCCCTGGAAGTAGAGGCCGTTGCCGGTGCCGTTGGCGTTCCCGTTGCGGACGGTGACCTCGTCGAACGTCCAGCCGGTCATGAAGGTGCCGGCCGCCGTGCGCAGGCCGGAGCCCTTGCCCTCCATGAGGACGCCCTCGACCGTGACGTCGTCGACGGTCGCCCCGGCCGCGAGCGAGATGCCGTTCCCGCCGGTCCCCACGATCGCCAGGTCGGCGATGGTCGTGCCGTCGGCCACGTCGTTGAGGACGAATCCGCCGGTGAGCGTGGTCGCGTCGCTCCCGGCGCCCTGGATCTCGAGGTCGGCCTTGTCGACCGTGACCGTGCCGGTGTAGGACCCGGCCCCGACGTCGATCGTGTCACCGGCCGACGCGGCGGCGATGCCCTGCTGGATCGTCGTGTAGGTGCACGACGGACACACCTCGATGGTGTCGGCGGACGCGATGGCCGGGGCCCCGATGAGGACGATGACCGCACCCGCCAGCGTCGCCGCTGCCCTGCGAATCACGTGTGGGACTCCATTCCTGTCGTGCGACGGTGGAACCCTGCAGCCAGGCGCCGCTCGGCGCACGGTCCCAGCGTGCCGGGCGCGCCAGCAATCGGACATCTGTCCAGAATCGGCCCGAGCGCTCAAGTCTTCTGAACGGGAACGGGCCGGCGGGAGCGCGTCCCGCCGGCCTGTCGAGCTCGCGTGGGATTCCGTCTAGCGGACCCGCACGTCGCGGCGCGACGTCGCCCGCTCGCCGTTGCCGGACACGCGGACCTCGACGCTCATCGTGGCGCCGCCCGCCCGGCGGATCTGGCGCCGCTGCTTGGCCGTGAGGCGCAGCGTGACCGGCACCGCCTCGCCCTGGCTCGCGCTCGAGCGCTGCACCGGGAGCACGATCCGCGTGCCGTCGCGAAGCCGCAGCACGATCTTCACCGCGACCTGGCACTGGACGGCCTCGCAGCCGACGGCCAGCACCGGCGTGCGGCGGCTGCGCGGGATCTCGATCCGCGACGCGGCGGGACGGAACACCTCGGCCAGGCCGCGCAGGCGGAAGCCGGCCGACCGGACGTCGCCGCCCAGGATCTGGCTCGCCTGCTCCTCGGCCCGCTCGGCCGGCGGCGACGTGCTCGGCTCATCGCCGCTCGCCCCCGGGGGCGGCGGCGTGGTGAGCACCGGCACCGGCATCGGCGTCAGCTCCGGCTCGGGAGTCGGCCGCAGCGGCACGAACACGTTCACCCCGACCGTCGTCGTCTGGTTGTCGAGCGTCGCCGCGATCGTCGCGAAGCCGGCGTACCACCCGGTGAACGTGCTGCTCAGCACGCCGCCGGAGGTGAGGCCGCCCGACGTCGACAGCTCCCCGAACGTCGTCGACAGGCCGATCTCCTGCTCGGGCAGGCCGACGACCGGGCCGCCCGCCGAGTTCGTCGCGATCGACGCGGTCACCGGGACGGCGCCGCCGACCGGCACGCCGCCGGGGGTCGACACGCCGAGCACGACGCGCGGGTCGGTGGTGATCGGCGCTCCGTCGGGGGCGACGGTCGCGGAGTCGCACCCCGCCGCGCCGGGACCGCCGTTGCAGCCCCACCAGTTGTTCGTGGCGTCGATCGTCGAGCCCGAGGTGACGTAGCTGAGGATGCCGCCGCCCTCGTTGCCGACGATGCGCGAGCCGGTGATGTGGGCGTCGATGACGTTGTAGCCGAACGCGATGCCGTGGCCGAGCGCCTCGGGATGCGCGGTCGGCCGGGTTCCGGCGATCGTCATCCCGGACAGCGTCACGCCGGTCAGCGTCGCCGGAACGACGTCGTAGCCGTTCTCGGCGTCGTCGCGGCCCTTGATGGCCATCGCCGTGCCGAGCGTGTTCGTCACGCGCGTGTCGATGAAGGCGACATTGGCGAAGTCGCCGTACTTGACGTTGATGTCGACGCCGGCGCGCGGGTAGTTCTCCTGGCCGCTCGGACGGATCTCGGCGATCGTGCCCGACCCGTCGATCTCCACGTCGGAGAACACCGCGTCGCTGACCGCCTCGAGGTAGATGCCCTTCGTGGAGTTCTCGTTGAACGTGGTGCTGTCGACGTCGATGCCGTCGAACACCGACGGCACGCCGACGTTGCCGCTCCTGGACGTGTACTGGCTGTACAGCCCGTAGTCGTTGCGGTCGAAGTGGCTGTTCTCGATCACGAGGTTGGTCGTGTGACCCCAGAACCGCGCGCCGAAGTTGTTCCCGGTCGCGGTGACGTTCTCGATCGTCCAGCCGTCGGCGCTCGCCGTGTTGCGGACGTCGATCGCCCACCGGGCGTTCGTGACCGTGAGGTTGGCGAGCGTGATGTCGTCGACGGCGCCGGTGGCGGCGGTGATGCCGTAGGACGTGCCGGTTGCGGTCGTGCCGCGGACGGTCATGTCGCGCAGCGTGCTGCCGGACCCGCCCGCCTGCAGGGTGAAGGCGGTCGCGCCCTGGACGGTCGTGGCATCGGCTCCCGCGCCCTGGATCGTCAGGCGCTTGCCGACGGTGACCTGCTCCGCGTACGTACCCGCGGCGACGCTGATCACATCGCCGGCTTCGGCCGCGGTGACGGCGGCCTGGATCGTGGAGTAGGCGCACCCGGAGGGGCACACCTCCCGGGTGGCGGCGGAGGCCAGTGCGGGGATGCCGGCAAGAGCGATGAGCGCACCGGCCAGCGTGATTGCGGTCCTTCGAATCATGCGGTTGGACTCCAGTTCCGGGAAGCGGTGCGACGGGGGAACCCTGGACAGCAGCCGCTTGGGCCCATGACGGTCTCAGCTATTCGTCCAGCCCTGCAATCGGACATCCGTCCGGATTCCTGTCTGATGCCTCAAGCCGCCGGAATCGGGATCCGACTACCGTCGCTTCGCCGTGTCCCCGCCCAGCGTCTCCGTCGCGATCCCCACGCGCCATCGCGCCAGCTATCTGCGCGTGGCCCTGGAGTCGGTGCTGCCGCAGGCGCGCGAGCAGGGCGCGGAGGTCGTCGTGGTGGTCGACGGGCCCGATCCCGACAGCGAGCTGGTCGCCGCCCAGCTCGGGGCGCGGACCGTCGTGCACGACGAGCCGCGCGGCCTCAACGCGGCGCGCAACACCGCGATCACGAGCACGACCGGCGAGCTCGTCGCGTTCCTCGACGACGACGTGCGCGTCCACCCCGGCTGGCTCGCCGCCCTGCGCGACGCGGCCGCGCGCGACCCGGACGTCGATTGCTTCACCGGGCCGATCGTCGCCCGCATCGAGGACCACCGCTTCCCGATGTGCGGCCGCGAGGGGCCGCCGGTGACGTTCCTCGACCTCGGCGACGAGGACGTCGACGCGCCGCACGCCTGGGGGGCGAACATGACGATCCGCCGCAGCGCGATCGACCGCGTCGGGCCGTTCGACGAGGCGCGCGAGCTGTACGGCGACGAGCAGGAGTGGCAGGACCGCCTGCGCGCGAGCGCGCGGCCGCGCATCCGCTACGTCGCCGCCGCCGGCCTGGACCACCGCCGCGCCGGCGACGACGCGCGGCTGCGCTCCCTGATGCGGGCCGCGCGGGCGCGCGGGCGCGCGAGCCGCCGCTTCGACGTGCACAAGGGGACGGCGCCGTCGCTGGCCGCCGAGCTGCGGGTGCTCGCCGGCTGCGTGTGGCACGGGCCCCGCCGGCGCTGCTTCAACGGCCCGGTGATGGCCGCCCACAGCGTCGGGCGCATCGAGGCGGCGCTGGCGTCGCGGCCCGCCCCGAGCACGCCCGACTTCCTGGCCGGGACGTCGGGCACGGTGGGCGGCCGTCGGGGCGCCCTGCGGCGCGTCGCCGACCGCCTGCTCGACGTGCTGGCGCTCCCCGCCCGCGCCCGCCTCGCGCTCGCGGCCCGCCGCACGCCGCGTCGGCGGGTGCTCGCCCTCGCGGTGGTCCGCGACGAGCACCGCGAGCGGTTCGCGCGGATCGAGGCGGCGCTCCGCGCGTCGCGCCACGACGTCGAGCTCGCCGCCACCGCCCCGGGCGACCGCGGCAAGTTCGAGAACCTGAACGCGCTGCTGGCCGACCACCCGGCCGCCGGCCACGACTGGCTCCTGCTCGTCGACGACGACGTCGACCTGCCGCGCCGGTTCCTCGACGCGCTGATCGCCGCCGCCGAGCGCCACGACCTCACGCTCGCGCAGCCGGCGCACCGCCTGCACTCGCACGCCGCGTGGAGCGTCACGCGCCGCCGGCCGGCCGCGCTCGCCCGGCAGACCGCGTTCGTCGAGATCGGCCCCGTGACGCTGATCGCCGCCCGCGCGTTCGCCGACCTGCTGCCGTTCCCGCCGCTGCGGATGGGCTGGGGCCTGGACGTGCACTGGTCCGCGCGCGCGCGCGAGCAGGGCTGGCGGCTCGGCGTCGTCGACGCCGTCCCGGTCCTGCACGCCGCCGCGCCCGCGGCCGCCGCGTACTCGCGCGAGCAGGCGACCGCCGAGGCCCAAGCGTTCCTCTCGGACCGGGCGTACCTGCCGCGCGACGAGGCGAACCGCACGCTGCGCACCTGGCGGTGAGCCGCCCGTTCCGCGTTGCTTGTCACCTTGTGCGTCGCTGCGACGCATGAGGTGACAAGCAACGCGGGGGGAGGCGGGGCAGGAAGCCGCCCCGCGCCGGGCGCCGCCGCGCGGGGCGGATACCGTGGCAGTGGTGAAGGCGCTCGTCGTCGCGGAGTTCTACCCGTCGCAGCGCGATCCGGTGCTGGGCGTCTGGGCCCATCGTCAGGCGCTCGCAGCGCGCGACGCCGGCGCGGAGATCGAGGTCGCGGTGCTGCACCGGCTCGTGCCGCCACGCGCGGCCCTGCGATCGAGACAGGCGCTCACCGAGCTCGCGCGGCGCGTCCGCGAGCCCCGCGTCCAGGAGCGCGACGGGCTGCGCGTCACGTACGTCCCGTTCGTCAGCCCGCCGCGGGACCGCGCCTACGCGCGCTGGGGCGCGTGGGCGGCGCCCCCGCTCGCCGTCGCGCTCAGGGCGATCCGGCGCCGCTTCCCGTTCGATCTGATCCACGCCCACAACGGCGTCCCCACCGGCGACGCCGTCCGCCGCGCCCGCCCCGGCGTGCCGATCGTGCTCTCCGTCCACGGCCCCGACGTCCTGTACGTGCCCGAGCGCGTTCCCGGCGGTGACGCCGCCGTCGCCGCCGCGTTCGCCGCTGCGCGCCTGACGCTCGCCAACTCGCAGGCGATCGCCGCGCTCGCCCGCCGCCGCGGCGCGCCCGACGTGCGCGTCGTCCACCTCGGCACCGACCTCCCGGGCGAGACCACCAAGCGCCGCGAGACGCTCGTCACCGTCGCCCACCTCATCGAGCGCAAGCGCCACGCCGACGTCATCCGCGCCCTGTGGCTGCTGCGCGACAGCCACCCGCGCCTGCGCTACGTCGTCATCGGCGACGGGCCCGAGCGCGAGAACCTCGAGCGCCTCGCGAACGACCTGGGCGTGAACGTGGAGTTCACCGGTCAGCTCGAGCACGCCGAGGCGCTCGCCGCCGCACGCCGCTGCTCGCTGTTCGTCATGCCCAGCGTCGACGAGGCCTTCGGCGTCGCCTACATCGAGGCGATGGCGGCCGGCGTCCCGGCGATCGGCGCCCGCGGCGAGCCCGGCCCCGAGGAGATCGGCGACGGCCTCGTGCTCGTCCCGCCCGGCGACCCGGAGCGGCTCGCCGCCCAGATCGCCGAGCTGATCGACGAGCCGCGCTACCTGCACGACCTCGGCCACCAGGCGCGCGACACCGTCGCCAGGGAGTTCACGTGGGAGCGCTGCGGAGCGGCTACGGTCGCCGCCTACGCCGACGCCCTGCGCTGACCCGTGCCCCCGGTCCTGCTCGTCACCAACCACGCGCCCGACGCCCGCGTGCCCGCATTCGCCGCGCTCCACGCGCGCGAGGACGTCGAGGTGGCGCTGTTCGGCGGCGCCCGGCGCCACGGCGGCGCCGACCCGCCGGCGCTGCCGTTCCCGCACCGCCACGTCGACCAGCGCGAGGTCCACGCGCTCGCCGCCTCGGGCCGCTACCGCGCCGTCGTCGCCGGCCTCGCCGGCCGCGTCGCGCCCCTCGCCGCGCTGGCCGGGGCCCGCCGCGCGCGCGTCCCGTTCGTGCTGTGGACCGGCCTGTGGGCGCACCCGCTCACGCCCGCGCACGCCCTCTCCTACGCGCCGACGCTCGCCCTCTACCGCGCCGCCGACGCCGTCGCCACCTACGGCCCGCACGTGTCCCGCTACGTCGCCGCTCGCGGCGCCCGCCGGATCCACGTCGCCCCGCAGGCGGTCGACCCGGCGGTCTGGGTCGACCCCGAGCCGTCCCCCCGGCGCGATCGCGACTTCCAGGTCCTGTTCGTCGGCCGCCCGGCGCCGGAGAAGGGCGCCCACGTGCTGCGCCAGGCGTGGCCGCAGGCCGTCTTCCTCGGGGATCCGCCCGTCGGCGCCGAGCACATCCGCAACTTCCTGGACGGCTCGGACGTCCTGGTCATACCGTCCCTGCGCACGCGGACCTTCCGCGAGCCGTGGGGGCTGGTCGCCAACGAGGCCATGCATCGCGGAGTCCCCGTCATCGCATCCGATCAGGTCGGCGCCGCCGCCGGCGGCCTGGTGCGCCACGAGCGCAACGGGCTGGTCGTGCCCGCCGGGCGCGTCGCGCCGCTGCGCGCGGCGATCGAGCGCCTGCGCGACGACGCGGACCTGCGCGCGGCGCTGGCCGGGAACGCGCGCCGGGACGTCGCGCCGTACACGCCGACGGCGTGGGCGGAGGGGATCTCCGCCGCGCTGGCCGACGCCGGCGCCGCGAGGGCCGGCTGCTAGCGTCGAACGGCCGATGCGCAGGGCGTTTCCCCTCATCCTGACGCTGGCGCTCGCGCTGCTCGCACTGCCGGGCCTGGCTCACGCGAGCGCGGCGGACGTGATCCGCGACTGCACGCTCGACAGCCGGCTCGACCGCACGTACACGCAGAAGGAGCTGCGCGGCGCGCTGGCCAACCTCCCCAGCGACGTCGACGAGTACACGAACTGCCGCGACGTCATCCGCGCCGCCCAGCTCGCGGGCGGCAGCCGCGGCGGGACCGCCGGCGGGGGCGGCACCGCCGCCGATCCGGGCGCCGGCGCCAGCGGCGGGACCACGGCTCCGGACGCCGACGAGCGCGACCTGCCCGGCGCGTTCGGCGGCTTCGACGACGTGCCCGACGACCCCACGGCCGCGGCGACCCCGCAGGAGCGCGAGGCGATCGTCGAGGCGGCCGTCAGCCCGCGCGCCGCCCAGGCCACCCAGCTCGCCAGCACCCCGCTGCCCGCGCCGGTCGTCGCCGCGCTCGCCGCCGGCGGCCTGGCGCTGCTGATCCTGCTCGCGCTCGACCTCAGGCGACGTGTCGTCGATCGTCGCGGCTAGGCCCCGCCTGCGCCTGCCGGCGGGCACGCGCCTGCCGGGCGCCACGGCCTGGACGACGATCGGCGTCGCCGCGCTGCTGACCGCGGTCGCCTTCGCGGCCAACGGCGGCCTGCGCCTGGGCGAGACGACCGCGGTCGAGATCGCGCTGCTGCTCGGCTGCGGCGTCGGCGGCGCCGGCGCGATCCTCATGACGCCGGACCGCGGCCGCTGGTGGGGCTTCGCCGCCGTCGGCGCGTTCGCGCTGTTCGTCGGCTGGACGATCCTGTCGATCACCTGGGCGGTCAACCCGTCCGACGCGTGGGTCGAGGCGAACCGCTCGATCACCTACCTGGCGCTGATGGCGTTCGCGGCCGCGCTCGTGCGCGTCGCGCCGCGCCAGTGGCCGGGCGTCCTGGCCGGGATCGCGCTCGCCACGGTGATCGTCGCCGGGTACGCGCTGCTGACGAAGGTGTTCCCGGGCACGCTCAGCGCCGACGAGCTGTACGCGCGGCTGCGCGCCCCGTTCGGCTACTGGAACGCGACCGGCCTGTTCGCCGCGCTCGGCGTGCCCGCCTGCCTGTGGCTGGGCAGCCGCCGCGAGGGCTACGGGCCCGCGTCCGCGCTCGCCTACCCGGCGGTCGGGCTGCTGCTCGTCGCCCAGCTCCTGGCCTACTCGCGCGGGACGCTGCTGGCGCTCGCGATCGGCCTCGTCTTCTGGTTCGCGTTCGTCCCGCTGCGCCTGCGCGGCGCCGCGGTCCTGCTCGCCGGCCTGGCCGGCGCGCTCCCCGTCGCGCTGTGGGCGTTCGCGCGCGACGGCCTCACGACCGACCGTCTCGCGACCGAGCTGCGCACTCCCGCCGGCCACCAGCTCGGCGTGCTGCTGGTCGTCATGGTCCTCGTGCTGCTGGCGGTCGGCCTCGCCGTGTCGTTCCTGGCGGCCCGCCGGCCGCTGCCGCCGCCGGCGCGCCGGCGCATCGGCGCCGCGCTGCTGGTCGCGCTCGCGCTCGTGCCCGTCGGCTTCGCCGGCTACCTGTTCACCACGGAGCGCGGGTTCACCGGCTCGATCTCCCACGCGTGGACGACGCTCACCGACCCGGAGGCGTCGACCCCGCCCAACGACCCCAGCCGCCTGACCGCCATCGGGTCGGTGCGCTCGCGCTACTGGAACGAGGCGCTGAAGGCGTTCCGCGACCACCCGTGGCGCGGGGTCGGCGCCGAGGGCTACGCGACCGTGCGCCCGACGTACCGCCAGGACACGCTCGAGGTGCGCCACGCGCACGGCTTCGTCGTCCAGACGCTCGCCGACCTGGGGATCATCGGCATGGCGCTCGCGCTGCTGGCGCTCGGCGCCTGGGCGTGGGCGGCCGTGCGCGCGACCGGGCTGCGCCGCCGCGACCGCGGCCATCCCTACCCGCCCGAGCGGGTCGGGCTGCTGACGATGACGGCCATCGTCGTCGTGTTCGGCGTGCACTCGTTCATCGACTGGACGTGGTTCGTCCCCGGCTGCACGGCGATCGCGCTGCTGTGCGCGGGCTGGGTCGCGGGACGCGGGCCGCTGGCGTCCTGGCTGCACGCCCCCGCGCCGCCGCCGCGGCGCGGGCCGCGCGCGTGGCTGCGCGCCCCCGCGCCGGCCGCCGGCGCCGCGCTGGTCCTCGCGTTCGCGCTCGTCACCGCGTGGGCCGTCTGGCAGCCGCTGCGCTCGCTGCACGCCTCCAACGACGCGCTCGCCAAGCTCGAGGCCGGCGACGCCGCCGGCGCCATCCGCGACGCGGAGATCGCCCGCGACCGCAACCCGCTGTCGCTGGAGCCGCTGTCGGTGCTGGCGGTCGCGCAGGCGCGCGCCGGCGACGACGCGGGCGCGCTGGCGACGCTCCAGGAGGAGGTCGAGCTGCAGCCCGCCAACCCGGAGCCGTGGGTGCGCCTGGCCGACTTCCAGTTCAACCGCCTCGGGCAGCCCCAGGAGGCGCTCGCGTCGCTGGAGAACGCGGTGCGCCTGGATCCGCGCAACCCGGAGACCGTCGGCGCCTACCTCGTCGTGCTGCGAGCGGTCGAGGAGGGCGGCGGCTAGAACCGCGCCCGGGTCGCCTCGGCGAACAGCGTCTCGCCGTCGGACGTGATCTCCACGGGTGCGAAGCCGAGGTCGTCGAGCAGCGCGGCCAGGGTCCCGCGCGTGAAGAAGCGCAGGTGGTCGGAGCGCGGGTCGAAGTGCTCGGCGAACGCCTCCGGGTCCTCGGCCAGGCGGCGGATCAGCTCCGGCGGGTGGTCGGGGGTCGTCAGCAGCAGCCGCCCGCCCGACAGCAGCACCCGGCGCACCTCCGACAGCCAGCCGGCGACGTCGACGAGGTGCTCGATCACCTCGCCGGCCCACACGACGTCGAACGCGCCGTCGTCGAACACGAGCGCGCCCTCCAGCGGGGTCTCGTGGAAGGTCAGGTCCGGATGGGCCGCGCGGGCGCGACGCAGCGGCTCGGCCACCACGTCGACGCCGATCGGGTGGGCGCCGTGGTCGTGCAGGGCGGCCGTGAACGCGCCCTCGCCGCAGCCGTAGTCGAGCACCCGCTCGCCGGCCCGCACGCGCGCGAGCAGCCAGTCGCGCCGGACCGCGAACCGCTCCGGCTCGGTCCCCTCGGGCACGGTCTCCCAGATCGCCTCGAGCAGCTCGGCGTGGCTCATGACGCGCACGCTACCCGCCGCTCGCCCGGGCGGTTTTGATCAGAACCCCCTGACCATGAACGGCAAAGTACAGTCGCCCGAGAAATGAGGGTGGCCTTCGATTCGCGACCCGCGGCGAACGGCGGTGGAGTCGGCCGCTACGCGCGCTGCCTGCTCGAGGCGCTCGAGGCGGCTGCGCCCGAGGACGGCGAGCTCGTGCTCACGCATCGCCCCCGGCGCGTCGACGTCCTCCACGCGCCGTGCCTCGACTGCGCTCCGCTGCGACCGCACGGCCCGACCGTCGTCACCGTCCACGACCTGCGTCACCACAAGCGCCGGGGCGAGCGGCTGCGCGCCGGCGTGCGGTTCCGCCTGCGCTCGCTGGCCGCGCAGCGCGCCACGCGCGTGATCGTCCCGACGCAGGCGGTCGCGGCCGACACGACCGCCTACCTGCGCCTGCCCGACGACCAGGTCGTCGTGATCCCCGAGGCGGTCGCGCCGGTGCTGCGCCCGCGCTCGGCGGAGATGGTCATGCGCACCCGCCGCCACTACGGCATCCCCGAGGACTACCTGCTGTGGGTCGGGCGCATGGAGCACCCCGAGCCGCGCAAGCGCATCGCGGAGCTGGCCCAGGCGCCGCGCTCGCTGCCGCTCGTGCTCGTCGGCGCCACCAGCCGCTGGGCCGAGGAGCTGCCCGGGGTGACGCTGACCGGCCACGTGCCCGACGACGACCTCGCCGCGCTCTACACGGGCGCGCGGGCGCTCGTGTTCCCGTCCGACGACGAGGGCTTCGGCCTCCCGGCGATCGAGGCGCTCGCCTGCGGCACGCCGGTCGTCGCCAGCGACGTCCCGGCGCTGCGCGAGGTGCTCGACGGGCGCGCGACGTTCGTGCCGGTCGGCGACGTGTCGGGCCTCGTCGCCGCGGCGGAGCGCGCGGCCCGCCCCGCGCCGCCGCCGCCCGCCTGGACGTGGACCGACGCCGCCCACGCGACGTGGGCCGTCTACCGCGAGGCCCTCGCCGCCGCCTCGCGCAGCCGCGTGCGGCCGCCGCGCGAGCCCGCCGTCAGCGAGGCGTAGCGCCGGGGCCGTGCGCCGCCACCGCTGCGCGCGCACGCCACCGCCCAGACCCCCTCGCCGCCCCGACCACCCGCGGCCGTTGTCGTCCTGCGATCGCATAGCGAGCTCAAACCGACAACGGCCCCGTCAGGCCGTGGTCAGCGGATCGCCAGCTCGGTGTCCGCGTCGAAGAAGTGCAGCCGATCGGGGTCGACGGCGAGGCACACCGGCCGGCCCTCGACCGCGACCGCATCGGGCGCCAGCCGCGCCGTCACCGACGAGTAGCCGGCGTGCTCGGGCGCCAGCGCCGGGTCGGCCGTGCCGATCTCCTCGGCCGTCTCCTTCGCCGCGTGGGTGATCACCGGCGGCGCGTCGAGCTTGGCGTGCACGATCAGGTCCGAGCCCATCGACTCGGTCAGCAGCACCGGCAGCTCGAGCACGTCGTCGGGCTCCGCGCCGTTGGCGCGCGCGAACGCCTCGGGCCGGATGCCGACGACGACGTCGCGCCCGAGGTAGCCGTCCAGGCCGCGGCGCTCGTCGAGCACGCGGTCGGGCAGCCGCAGCCGCTGGCTGCCGAGCTCGATCGCGGCGCCTCCGTCGCCCCGCACGAGCCGGGCGCGCATGAGGTTCATCGCCGGCGAGCCGATGAACGACGCGACGAACAGGTTGTCCGGACGGTCGTAGAGGACCTGCGGCGCGCCGACCTGCTCCAGGCGCCCGTCGCGCAGCACCGCCACGCGATCGCCCATCGTCATCGCCTCGATCTGGTCGTGGGTGACGTAGACGATCGTCGAGCCCAGCTCGGCGTGCAGGCGCGCGATGTACGCGCGCATCTCCACGCGCAGCTTCGCGTCGAGGTTGCTCAGCGGCTCGTCCATCAGGAACGCCGACGGCTGGCGCACGATCGCGCGCCCCAGCGCCACGCGCTGGCGCTGGCCGCCCGACAGCGCCCGCGGCCGGCGCTCCAGCAGGTTGGCGATCCCGAGCTTGCGCGCGACCGCGCCGACGCGGTCGGCGATCGTCCCGCGCGGCTCCCCGCGCATCTTCAGCGCGAAGCCCATGTTGCGCTCGACCGTCATGTGCGGATACAGCGCGTAGCTCTGGAACACCATCGCGATGTCGCGGTCCTTGGGCGCCACGTCGTTGACGACGCGCGAGCCGATCCGCACCTCGCCGGCGGTGATCTCCTCCAGGCCCGCGAGCATCCGCAGCGCCGTCGACTTGCCCGAGCCCGAGGGCCCGACCAGGATCAGGAACTCGCCGTCGGGGATGTCGAGCGTGAGATGGTCGACGGCGGTCGTCCCGTCGCCGAACACCTTCGTCACCCCGTCGAACGCCACGTCCGCCATCGGGCGATCACCTCACTTCCCGCGCACGCGCGCGATCTCGTCGCGGTACCAGAGGGCGCTGCGCTTGGGCGTGCGCACCTGGGTCTCGAAGTCGACGTGGACGATCCCGAAGCGCTGGTCGTAGCCGTGCTCCCACTCGAAGTTGTCCAGCAGCGACCACACGCAGTAGCGCTGGACGTCGACCCCCTCGGCCACCGCCCGGCGCAGCGCATCGAGATGGGCGGCCAGGTAGGCGGTCCGCTCCGGGTCGTCCACCGGGTCGGCGTCCGGGTAGGCGGCGCCGTTCTCGGTGATGTAGATCGGCAGGTCGCGGTACTCGCTGCGGATGCGCACGAGCACCTCCACCAGGCCCTCCGGGTCGACCTCCCACCCCATCCCGGTGACCTGCCCCTCGCCGGGCAGCAGCTCCAGCTGCAGCGGCAGGTCGCCCGCGTTCGTGCGCACGCGCATCGGGTTGTAGTAGTTGACGCCGAGGAAGTCGACGCGGCGCGAGATCGTCTCCAGGTCGCCGTCCCGGATCGCGTCCAGCGGCCCGAACACGCCCTCGTAGAGGCCGAGCATGTCCTCCGGGTAGGCGCCGCGCAGCACCGGGTCCAGGAACCAGCGGTTCAGGTAGCCGTCCTGGCGCACGGCGGCGTCGTCTCCGCGGATCGGCGACAGGTTCAGCGCCAGCCCGACGAGCCCGTCGGCGGGCAGCACCTGCGCCGCCAACCCGTGGGCGAGCAGCACGTGATGGGAGGCGCGCAGCGCGGTCGGCCAGTGGCGCACGCCCGGCGCCTTGCGGCCCTCGACGTGGCCGAGGAACGCGACCACCCACGGCTCGTTCATCGTGATCCAGCGGTCGACCACGTCGCCGAGCGCGTCGCCGACGATCGCCGCGTACTCGGCGAAGCGCTCGGCGGTCTCGCGCACGCCCCACCCGCCGCGGTCCTGCAGCGCCTGCGGCAGGTCCCAGTGGTAGAGCGTCGCGATCGGCTCGATGCCGCGCTCGAGCATCCCCTCCACCAGCCGGCGGTAGAAGTCGATCCCCTTCTGGTTGGCGGGGCCGGACCCGGTCGGCTGGATGCGCGGCCAGGCGATCGAGAAGCGGTAGCTCTCGACGTTCAGCGACGCCATCAGGTCGAGGTCCTCGGCCCAGCGGTGGTAGTGGTCGCACGCCACGTCCCCGGTCTCGCCGCGCTCGACGTTGCCCGGCGTGTGCGAGAAGCGATCCCAGATCGACTCGCCGCGCCCGTCCTCGTGGACGGCGCCCTCGATCTGGTAGGCGGCGGTGGCCACCCCGAAGCGGAAGCCCTCGGGAAACCCGCCGGCGGCGGGCGCGGGGACGGCCTCGGGGGCGGCGGCGGAGGACCGGCCGGCCTGGGCGGCGAGCTCCGTCATCCCTTCACCGCCCCGGCGGTCATCCCCCTCACCAGCCAGCGCTGCGTGGCGTAGAACGCCACGATCACCGGCACGGTCGATACGACTCCGGCAGCCATCAGTTGTGCGTACTCCTGTGCGTAGCCTGCGATGAAGTTGTGGATCCCGATCGGGATCGTCTCGGCGCGGCTCTCCGTGAGCGCCTGGACGAACAGCAGCTCGTCCCAGGCGAACAGGAAGGCGTAGATGAACGTCGCGACGAGGCCCGGGGCGGCGTTGGGCAGGACGATCCGGACGAACGCCCCGAAGCGCGAGCAGCCGTCGACCATCGCCGCGTCCTCCAGGTCCCGCGGGATCGCCTGGAAGAACGACCGCATGAAGTAGATCGCCACCGGCGTGAAGAACGCCGTGTAGACGAGGATCATCCCGATGCGGGTGTCGTAGAGGCTGATCGGCGTGTTCTGGCGCAGCCAGATGAACCCGATGAACAGCGGCAGCAGGAACAGCGACCCCGGGATCAGCTGCGTCCCGATCACCGTCAGCGAGTAGGCGCGGTGCCCGCGGAAGCGGAAGCGCGCGAGCGCATACCCGGCGCTCGCCGCGAACAGCGTCGCGCAGAGCGCGGCGGCGCCGCAGATGATGAGGCTGTTGGCGAAGTAGTGGCCGAAGTCCACCGACTTCCACATGCCGGTGAACGCCTCGAAGGTCGGCGAGAAGACGTCGTACTCGCCGCTCGACAGCGCCCCGTTGGTCTGCAGCGAGGACAGGATCAGCCAGCCGATCGGGGCCAGCATCACGACGAGGACCAGGTACGTGAGGGCGTTCAGCCCCCAGTTCGTGGCGCGCCGGCGGGTCATCGCTGCGTCTCCAGGTCGCGCCGGAAGGCCGCCAGCCACACCACGACCCACAGCGACATCGCGAGCATCACGATCACCGAGGCCGCGGCGCCGAACCCGAACAGGTTGTTCGAGAACGACTGGCGGACGATCAGCGTCATCAGCAGGTCCGCGTGCTCGCCCGGGTTCGTCCCGAGCATGATCCAGGGGATCGTGAACTGGTAGGCCGCGTAGATGACCTGGATCAGCAGCTGCACGGCGATCAGCGGGCGCAGCAGCGGAAGCGTGATGTGGAAGAAGCGGCGGATCGGGCCGGCGCCGTCGATCGCGGCCGCCTCGTGCAGCTCCTTGGGCACCGCCTGCAGCCCGGCGAGGAAGATCAGCATGCAGAACGGCAGGCCCCGCCAGATCGACGGGATGATGATCGCCCACAGGGAGTTGGGGCCCAGCAGCCACACCGGCCGGTCGTCCAGCAGGCCCGTGTAGTCGACGAGGACCTTGTTGACGATGCCGACGTCGCTCTGCCACATGAAGCCCCACAGCACGGCGACGACGAAGCTCGGCACCACCCACGGGGCGAGCATGAGCGTGCGGACGATCCGCTGGCCCGGGAAGCTGCGGTTGAGCAGCAGCGCGATGAGCAGCCCGCCGATCAGGACGCCGGCGACCGTCACGACCGTGTAGACGGCCGTGTTGCCGGCCGCGGTCAGGAACCCGTTGTGGAGCGGGTTGGCGTCATCGAAGAGGATCGCCTCGAAGTTGCGCAGCCCGGCCCACGGCGCGCCGAAGAGCTGCGAGAACGTGAACGTGTTGAGGTTCTTGAAGGCCAGGACCCCGCCGCCGATCGTCGGCAGCAGGTGGATGGCCACCATGAACACGACCGCCGGCGCGATGAGCGCGTAGGCGAAGCGGTCCTGCCGCCAGCGGTGGCCCCGGCGGGGGCGCACGGCGCCGGACGGCGCGGGCGGGCCGGCCGGCGCGGCGGGGGTGGTGGAGACGGTGTCGATGGTCGCCATGATCCGGGGTCACGACCCAGGGCGTTCCCCGCCCGCCGGGAGAGACGACGGGCGGGGACGCCGATGGGGTCCTGCTAGCCGGCCGACTGCGCGAGCAGCGCGTCGGCCTCCTTGGCCGCCTCATCCAGCTGGGACTGGATCACCGCCTCGGAGTACTTCTCGCCGCCCAGCCCGGCCGCGGCGTCGAGGATGTTCCCGAAGCGGGTCTTGTACGCGTTCTCGATCTGTCCCCACTGGGGGATCGGCGCGTACGAGCGGCCCGTCTGGATCGCCTCGTAGAAGGCGGCCAGGTCCTCGTTCTGCTGGCCGAGCGCCTCCTGCGGCTGCAGGCGCGCCGGGAACATGCCCAGCAGCTCGGCGTACTCGGTCTGGACGTCGTCCTGGGACAGGTACTTGATCAGCTCCCAGGCCGCGTCCTTGACGTCGGACGACTTGAACATCATCAGGTTCGAGCCGCCGACGAACGTGTTCGCCCCGCCGGTCGGGCCCTTCGGCATCGGGGCCACGCCGGTGTTCTCACGCGCGGCGTCCGACCAGTTCGTGTCGTCCTCGCGGTCGATCGAGCTGAGGACCCACGGGCCGCCGATCCACACGGCCAGGCGCCCGCCCTTGAACTGGTTCTCGACCTGCGTGCCGTCGCGCTCGAGCATCGACGGGTCGGCCAGGCCCTCCGGGAACAGGTCGGCGATGTACTTCACGCCGCGCACCGCCTCCGGGGAGTTGATCGCCGACTTCGTGTTGTCGTCGGTCAGCTCCTGGCCGCCCTCGTCCCACACGAACGGCATGACGTTGTGGACGAGGTCGAACGCCTTCTTGCCCGGCATGCCGAACGGCATGATCTTCTTGCCGCCGATCTCCTTGACGTCCCTGAGCGCCTCGAGCGTCGCGCGCATCGACTCGAGGTCGGTGAACGCGGTCGCCGGATCGACGCCGGCCTCCTCGAGCGCGTCGGAGCGGTAGTAGATCGTCCGCGCCTCTGTGAACCACGGGATGCCCCAGACGCCCTCCTGACCGGCGACCTGGCTCGTGCCCCAGATCCCCGGCGCGTAGGCGGACTCGCCGCCGATGTCCTCGACGCGGCCGGAGAGGTCCTCGAAGCCGCCGAGCGCGGCGAAGAACGGCACCTGCGTGGTGCCCGCCTGCGTCACGTCGGGACCCTCGCCGGACACGGCCGCGTTGCGGATGCGGTCGAACTGGACGTCCCAGCCGACGAGCTGGACGTCGACGTCGATGCCGGTCTCCTGCTCGAACGGCTCGAGGATCTTCTCGGTGTCCTCGACCGGATGGGGCCCGTTGTTCATGATCCAGAAGGTCACCTTCTGGCCCTCGAAGGACTTCGCCTCCGCGGTCGCCGAGCCGGTGCTGGCCGACTCGCCGGTGCTGCCGGTGCTGCTGTTGTCGTCGTCCGAGCCGCCGCAGGCCCCCAGGGCCAGGGCGACGAGGACGGCGGCGATCGCCGTCAGGGCGAGCGCCACGCTGCGTCGCACGATGCTCCTCCTCCTCGTACGCAGAGATGAACAGTGACAAAAACGGTTTTGGTCATCGCGTCGCTGCGCTCTCGCCTGGCGGTCCTCCCTCCGGCTCAGCCGCCCGCCGGCGGGGGCGCGGTCGATTCGCGGACGATCAGCTCGACCGGCAGGGTCGTCACCGCGGGGGCGTCGGCCCCCTCGATGCAGGCGACGAGCGCCTCGCCGGCGGCACGGCCCAGGCCGGCCTTGTCCTGGCGGACGGTGGTCAGCGGCGGATGCAGGTGGCCGGCGAGCTGGATGTCGTCGAAGCCGACGAGCGACAGGTCCCCGGGCACCGACAGGCCCGCCTCGGACGCGGCGCGCAGCGCGCCGAGCACCATCAGGTCCGACGCCGCGACGATCGCGGTCGGCGGCTCGTCGAGCGCGAGGAGGCGCTCGGTGGCCGCCCGGCCGCTCTCGACGTAGAAGTCCCCGTAGGCGACGTACTCGTCGCGGTAGCCGAGGCCGAGCTCGCGCAGCGCGTCGCGGTAGGCGCGCAGGCGCTCGCCGCCCGGGCGTGTCTCGACGAGGCCGGTGATGTGGGCGATGCGCCGGTGGCCGAGCTCGTGCAGATGCCGCATCGCAGCGTGGATCCCGGTGCGGTTGTCGGAGATCACGTAGCCGGTGGCGGGCCCGGTGAGCGCGACGTCCACGCCGACGCAGGGCAGCGTGGAGCGCACGAGCCGGCGGGTCTCCTCGTCGTCGGGGTCGACGCCCATGAGCAGCGCGCCGTCGACGTTGTGGTGGCGGCAGCGCTTCTCGTAGGAGTGCGGCCCGAAGCCGTTGCCGGGCTGCTCGCTGGCGAACAGCAGGAGGTCGAAGCCGCGCTCACCGAGGCAGTGCTTGATGCCGACCATGACCTCGTGGAAGAAGGGGTGCTGGAGATCGGGGTGGCCCTCGCCGGTCTCCAGGAAGACGCCGATCACGTGCGAGCGCTGGGTGACGAGCATCCGCGCCGCCGCGGTCGGCGTGTACTCGAGCGAGCGCGCGAGCTGCAGGATGCGCTCGCGGGTCTCGGGGCTGACGTCGCTGTAGCCGTTCAGCGCCCGGGACACGGTGCCGACCGACACGCCGGACAGGCGCGCCAGCTCGCGGATGGTGACCCTCTCTCTCACGTTCCGAAAACGGTTTTGGAAACCGGACCGGCATCCTAACCACAGCGCCCCCCGGCCTGTCAAGCCCCAACCGTCCGCGCGACGGAGTGACGCGGGCCCGTCGCCGCGTCCGGCACCATTCGGGCGTGCCGCACACCCGCTGGCAGACCCGCCGCCGCCTGATCGAGGGCGACGCCACGCCATGGCTCGCGCTGCTCGTCGCCGCGCGCGCGATGGCGACCGCGGTCGCGATCGGCCTGATCGTCCTGGAGCCGACGATCGACTCCACGCTGCTGATCCTCACCGCCTACGGCGCGATCAGCGCGGCCGTGCTGGCCACGATGCCGCGGGCGCGCGAGAGCCCCGTCTTCTGGGTGCTCGACAGCGCAGCCGCGCTCGCCTGCGTGCTCGCCTCGGGCGACTGGCGCAGCCCGTTCTACGTGCTGTGGCTGACGACGCTCGCCCTGCCCGCGGTGATGCTCCCGCTGCGCCAGGCGGTCTGGCTGGCGATCGCCGCCCCGCTCGTCTACCTGTCGCTCGGGCTGTTCGGGGGGCCGGCGCCGGGCGCGCTGCGGCCGATCACCTCCGAGACGCTCGTCATCCACCTGCTCCTGCCGGCCGTCGTCGTCGCCGGGCTCGCCTACGCGACGGCGGCGCTGCAGCGCGCCCAGGAGGAGCGCACGCGCCGCGAGCGGCTGGCGATCGAGGCCGAGCGGCGGCGCATCGCCTGGGAGCTGCACGACTCGGCCAAGCAGCGCCTGCACGCCGCCCACCTGCTCGTCAGCTCGCTGCACGGCCGGATCCCCGCCGAGCTCGTGCCGGCGGTCGAGCGCGCCTCCGTCGAGCTGGAGTCCGCCGCCGCCGACATGGACACGAGCCTGGCCGAGCTGCGCTCCCCGCTCGAGGGCCGGCCGCTGCACACCGCGCTCGAGGCCCGCGCGCGCGAGCTCGTGACCGACGGCGGGCCGACGATCACCGTCCGCGGCGAGGCGCCGCCGCTGCCGCCGCTCGTCGCCGCCCACGCCTACCGGATCGTCTCCGAGGCGCTCACGAACGCGCTGCGCCACGCCGAGGCGACCGCGATCGACGTGACCCTCGAGCGGACCCCCAGCGGGCTGCGGATCGGGGTCGCCGACAACGGCCGCGGGCTGCCCGAGACGCATCGCCCGCACGCAACCGGCATCCTGGCCATGCAGAGCCGCGCCGAGTCCATCGGCGCGCGGCTGGTCGTCGCCTCGGGCGACGGGCAGCCTGGAACCCGCGTCTTCGTCGACCTTCCGGCCGGCGCACCCCGACCCCAAGGAGCGACCGCATGATCCGAATCGCCGTCATCGACGACCATCCCGCCCTGCGGGCCGGCCTGCGCACCGTCATCGACGCAGAGCCCGGCCTCGTGTTCGTGGGCGAGAGCGCCGGCGACGAGGAGAGCGTGTGGCCGCTGCTGCGGCGGACCGAGCCGGACCTGATCCTGCTCGACTACCACCTGCCGCACGGCGACGGGCTGCAGCTGTGCCATCGCATCAAGCGCCAGCTCCCGGTGCCCAAGACGCCCAAGGTGCTCGTCTACTCGGCCTACGCCAGCCCGGAGCTGTCGCTGCCGGCGGCGCTCGCGGGCGCCGACGGCGTCGTCGACAAGGGCCTGGCGGCGCGCGAGCTGTTCGAGGCGATCCGGCTCGTCCACCGCGGCGAGCGGCTGCTCGGCGACCCGTCCCAGACGGTCGTGCGCACCGAGCTCGAGCGCCTCGAGGAGCGCGACCGCGCGCTCGTCGGGCTGCTGCTGAACGGGGCCGGCGACGCCGAGGCCGCCGAGGCGCTGCAGATGGAGCCCAGCGAGGTGCAGCACGCGACGCTGCGCATCCTCGGGACGCTGCGCGCGCAGGTCCCGACGGGCGCGAGCTGAGCGTCAGGCGCCTGACATCGCCCCGCAGCAGGGCCGCGGGGCGGGGTTTCCGAGGGGCATGCTCCGATCCCCCGTCACCCTGCTCATCGCGGCGCTGGCCGCGCTCGCGCTGCTGCCGGGCGCCGCCTCGGCCAAGTACGACGTGCGCGTCGGCATCGGCGACCAGAACGCCGCGATCTTCGACCAGCCGCTGTTCCAGGCCGCCCAGATCAAGCGGGTGCGCTACTTCATCCCGTGGAACGCGGCGCGCAACCGCGGGCTGATGGAGCGGGCGCGCAGCTACGTCCAGCAGGCGCGCCGCCACGGCGTCAGCGTGTTCGTCCACATCTCGACCGACGACCTGCGCGTCCGCCGCGGCCACCTGCCGTCGGCGGCCGGGTACCGCCGGCTCGTCGGGCGGATCGTCCGCCAGCTGCGGCCGCTGGGCGTGCGCGAGTGGGGCGTGTGGAACGAGGCCAACCACGCCAGCCAGCCGACCTGGAACCGCCCGGGGCGCGCCGCGCAGTTCTACAAGCAGATGCGCCGCATCTGCCGCGGCTGCCGGATCGTCGCGCTCGACGTGCTCGACCAGCGCGGCGTGGAGCGCTACATCCAGCGCTTCTACCGCAAGCTGTCGCCGCGCCTGCGGCGCCAGGCCCGCTTCGTCGGGATCCACAACTACTCCGACGTCAACCGCAGGCGCATGACCGGCACCCGCGACATCATGCGCGCGGTCCGGCGCCACGTCCGCTCGCCGGTGTTCTGGCTGACCGAGACCGGCGGCGTCGTCGAGCTCGGCCGGTCGTTCCGCTGCAGCCAGCGGCGCGCGGCGAACCGCATGAAGTACCTGTTCAAGGTCCTGCGCACGTACCGCCGGCAGATCGACCGCGCCTACGTCTACAACTGGTTCGGCACCGACTGCAAGACGCGCATGGACACCGGCGTCGTCAACGCGGACGGCACGCGCCGGCCGTCGTACACGCAGCTGCGCCGCGGGCTGACCCGCTTCAAGCGCTGACGCGCCGCGGAGGCGGGCGCGGCGGGGGGTCCGGATCTCCCGCCCCGCCGCGTACCCTTCCGCGATGAGCGTCCGGGCCCTGGACTCGTCCGAGAAGCGCACGCTGGCGATCCTGGGCCTCCCGACCGCCGCGCTCGCGCTGGCGATCACGGTCGTCAGCACGTACGTGCCGGTGGTGGCCGAGGGCTTCCTGGACTCGTCGATCGTCATCGGCGCCCTGATCGCGATCGAGGGCGTGCTGGCGCTGTGGCTGCCGCTCGTCGTCGGGCGCTGGTCGGACCGGCTGCGCACGCCGCTGGGCGGGCGGCTGCCGTTCCTGCTGGCCGCCACCCCGTTCGCGGCGGTCTCGCTCGCGCTGATGGGCTTTGCCGGCGCGCTGGCGCCGATGGCGATCGCCGTCAGCGTCTTCTACGTCGCCTACTTCGTCGCCTACGAGCCCTACCGGGCGCTGTACCCCGACCTGCTCCCCGACGACATCGCCGCCCGGGCGCAGTCCACGCAGGCGGTCTGGCGCGGCGCCGGGACCGGCGTGGCGCTCGTGGGCGGCGGCCTGCTCATCGCCTGGGGCGACGCGGCGCCGTTCGTGGCCGGGGCGATCCTGTTCGCCGGCGCGATGGCGCTGTTCGCCGCGTCCGCGGTCCCGCGCACCCGCACCGACGGCGGGCCGCCCGCGCCCGAGAGCGACGGGCTGCTCGAGGAGGCGGGCACGATCGGCGCGGTCCTGCGCGGCCATCCCGCGCTGCGGGCGTTCCTGGCCGCCAACGCGCTGTGGGAGGCGTCGCTGGGCGCGCTGAAGACGTTCGTCTTCCTGTACGTGGCGGTCGGGCTGGACTACAGCCGCGAGGCGACCGCGGGCATCATCGGCGGCGTCGCGCTGCTCGTCCTGCCGGCCGCGGTCGTGTCCGGCTGGCTGGCCGACCGCCACGGCCGGGCCCGGGTGATGAGCTGGGCGCTGCCGTTCTACGGCGTCGGGCTGCTCGTGCCCGCGTTCACCCAGCACGTCGCGATCCTCGTCCCGGTGATGCTCGTCATCGGCTTCGGCGGCGGCCTCGTGATGACGCTGCCCTACGCGCTGCTGCAGCCGCTGATGCCGCCCGGCCACCACGGGCTGCTGACCGGCTTCTACAGCCTCAGCCGCGGAATCGGGACGGCGCTCGGCCCGCTGCTGGCCGGCATCGCGATCGAGGTGCTGGACGACCCGTTCGCGTCGACGCGCGGGTACGCGGCCATGTGGCTGGTGTGCGGCGCGACCGTGCTGGCGAGCGTACCGGCGATGACGCAGCTGCGGCGCCTGGCGGGCGCGCGCATCGACCGCCGTTGAGCGGCCACGCGCCTGAACCTCCGGCCGGTGGGGTAGGCCGTGGCAATGACGCGCGCGATCGTGATCGGTTCGGGCCACAACGGGCTGGTCGCGGCGATCCACCTGGCCGAGGCGGGCCTCGACGTCACCGTGCTCGAGGCCGCCGGCCAGGCGGGCGGCGCCACGCGGTCGGCGCAGGTCACCCGGCCGGGGTTCGTGCACGACCTGCACGCGGCGTTCATGCCGATGACCGTCGTCTCGCCCGCGATGCGCGCCCTCGACCTCGAGCGCCACGGCGTGTCCTGGGTCGCGCCGCCCGTCGTCGTCGCGCACCCGTTCGAGGACGGCAGCGCGATCGCCCTGCACCGCGACCTCGACGCCACCGTCGCCTCGCTCGGCGACCGCGCCGGGGCCGGGTGGCGGGCGGCGATGGACGAGCTCCTGCCGGTCGCCGACTCGCTCGTGCGGACGGTCCTGTCGCCGCTGCCGCCGGTCCGCCCGGTCCCCCGGGTCGCGCGGGCGCTGCGCGGCGCGCTGCTCGACTGGACGCGCCGCTTCATCGGGTCGGTCCAGTCGCTGGGGCTCGAGCTGTTCTCCGGCGACACCCGCGCCACCGCCTGGCTGGCCTCGTCGGCCCAGCACTCCGGGCTGCCGCCCACCGCCGCCGGCAGCGGCGCGTTCGGGATGCTGCTTCAGCTCGTCGGCCAGCGCCACGGCTGGCCGCTGGTGCGCGGGGGCAGCGGCCAGCTCGTCGCCGCGCTCGTGCGGCGCGCCGAGGACGCCGGCGCGCACGTGCGCTGCGACGCGCTCGTGCGCGAGATCGTCGTGCGCGGCGGCCGGGTCGGCGGCGTGCGCCTGGCCGGCGGCGAGGAGATCCCGGCCGACGCGGTCGTCTCGACGATCACCGCCCGGCCGCTCGCGGCCATGCTGCCCGACGGCGCGCTGCCGGTCCGCCTCGAGCGGCGGCTGCGCGGCTGGCGCTACGGGACCGCCGCCTTCAAGATCGACTACGCGCTGTCGGACCCGCCCGCGTGGGCGGCGTCCGAGGCGCGCGAGGCCGGCGTCGTGCACGTCGCCGGGGACCTCACGGCGCTCGCCGGCGCCGCCCAGGCCGGTGAGCGCGGCGTGGTGCCGGCGCGTCCCGCGCTCGTCGTCGGCCAGCAGTCGCTGCACGACCCGACGCGGGCGCCCAACGGCCGCCAGACCCTGTACGTGTACGCGCACGTGCCGCGCCAGCACGACGTGCCCGACGACGAGGTCGCCGGGCGCATCGAGGACCAGCTCGAGCGCTTCGCCCCCGGCTTCTCCGCGCTCGTGCTCGGCCGCGCCGTGCGCCCGCCGCGCGTGACCGAGGGCGAGGACCCCAGCCTGGTCGGCGGCGACATCGCGGGCGGTTCCTACGAGCTCGACCAGCAGCTCGTGCTGCGCCCGCACCCGTCGCTCATGCGCTACCGGTCGCCCCTGCGCGGCCTGTACGTGGCCGGCGCGTCGGTGCACCCGGGCGGCGCCGTGCACGGCATCAGCGGCCGGGGCGCGGCGCGCGCGCTGCTCAGCGACCGCCGGCTGCGGCCGTGGCGGGCGCCTCGGCGAGCCGCTTGAGGCGCCGCAGGCACTCCTGGTTGCGCCCGCGCACGACGAGGTGGGTGAGCGGGTTGAAGACGAGCCTCGTGAGCGGGTCGGCGGGCTCCTCGATCATCGTCACGTAGCTGGTGCCCTCGCCGCGAGGCGAGACGAGCATCACGACCTGCGCGGTCCCCAGCGGCCGCGCCTTCGCCCGCAGCTCCAGCCGGTAGGGCGGGGCCACGTCGACGACCTCGGTGTGGTCCTCGATGGTGAACGGGCCGAAGCCGACGCGGTGGTGCAGCTTCGTCCCCTTCGCCGGGAAGCCGTCGTCGGCGTCGCGCACGGCCTGCGCGCCGACGACCCACTCCGGGTAGCTGGCGGGGTCCGAGAGGACGGCGAAGATCGCCTCGGGCGAGGCGTCGACGACCTGGGTGCACCGCGACACGACGCGGTTCCTACCCAGGTGGACCGCTCAGAACGCGCCGCGGCGCGACAGGACCGCCGGGATCGTCTTCAGGAGGATCGTCAGGTCCAGGAAGACCGACCAGCGCTCGAGGTAGAGGAAGTCGAGGCGGACGAGGTCGTCGAAGTCGAGGTCCGAGCGGCCCGACACCTGCCAGAGGCCGGTGATCCCCGGCATCACGAGGTAGCGCTTCTTGTGCCAGTCCTCGAGGCGCTCGTAGTCGCGCTCGGGCAGCGGGCGCGGGCCGACGAGCGACATCTCGCCGCGGAGCACGTTCATCAGCTGCGGCAGCTCGTCGATCGAGTAGCGGCGCAGCCAGCGGCCGACCGGCGTGACGCGGGGGTCGTCGCGGATCTTGAAGATCGCGCCGCCGGCCTCGTTGAGCGCCTCGAGCTCCGCCTGGCGGCGGTCGGCGCCGTGGTACATCGTGCGGAACTTGAAGCAGGCGAACGGCTTGCCGCCGATGCCGGGCCGGATCGAGTGGTACAGGATCGGGCCGCGCGACGTGAGGCGGACCGCCAGCGCCGCCGCCATCAGCAGCGGGCTCAGCACGATCAGCAGCAGCGTCGCGCCGACGATGTCGAACGTGCGCTTGAGCAGGTAGTCGAAGCCCTCGAAGACCGGCGGCTTGAGCTCGAACAGCGGCACCGACTGACCGGGCACGAACTCGGCGCGGTGGACGAGGATCTCCATCGTCGACGGCGCGATCCGCACGCGCACGCCGGACTGGTGGCAGCGGTCGACGAGGTCGACGGCCTGGTCCTGCGGGAAGTCCGGGTCGGCGATGATGACCTCGTCGATGCGGTGCTCGCGCAGCGTGTCGTGGATCGTGGCCAGGCTCCCGAGCGAGCGCAGGCCGTTGTCGGGCCGCGGCTGCAGCGACACGAACCCGACGACCTTGATCGGCGAGTGCGGCGCGTCGGCGAGCGCGTGGGCGACGTCCTCGATGTGGCGGCCGCTGCCGACGAGCACGGCGCGGCGGTGGTAGCCGGCGGCGCGCAGCAGCGCGCCGGTGACGCCCTCGTAGAGGTAGCGGAAGCTCGCGACGTACAGGACGGCGAAGAACAGCGAGCCGTAGAAGATGTAGTAGCTGGAGAACTGCTCGCCGTTCACGAGCGCGAAGATCAGCGCGACGATCGTGACCTGGAACAGCGAGGCGACGATGCGCGTCAGGCCCGGCCGGGCGGCGCGGTCGGCGTAGAGGCCCGAGCGCGCGAACAGCAGCACGGTCAGCAGGTAGGCGAAGGAGACGATCTCCTTCGTCTGGTCCCACGCCTCCGACGCGACGAAGTCCCCGAGCAGCGCGTCCTTCAGCGCCAGCGCGGTGAAGATCGCCAGCGTGACCGCCACGAGGTCGAGCCCCATGAGCGACAGGACGCGCGCCGTGCGGCGCGCGGTCTCCAGGCGCAGGAGGAACGAGAGCGCCGGCGGGCGCTTGCGCCGCATGTCCACGCCCGGAGGCGCGTAGGACGGCATCCGGACGTACGGGATGTCGCCGTCGCGTGGCGGCGTCTCCTGGCGGGCTCCGGATTCGGCTGTCTCTTGCGCCATGTCTCCAATCCGCTGCAACGAGCGCCGCGGCGGGAAGTTCTGGGGTTGGGGGCTAGGTGCCGCTGCCGACGAGGGTCTCCACCCCTGCCTCGTCGATCGTGCGGCGCAGCCCGTCGCGGAGGGCCACTTCCGGCTGCCAGCCGAGCACCTGCTCGGCCAGGCGGGTGTCGGGCTGGCGGACCTGCGGGTCGTCGGTCGGCAGCGCCTCGAAGACGATCTCGGACTTGCTGCCGGTGACCTCGATGACCGTCTCGGCCAGCTCGAGGAGCGTGTACTCGTCCGGGTTGCCGATGTTCACCGGATGGTGGTACCCGGACTCGGCGAGGGCGATGATCCCCCGGATCAGGTCGTCGACGTAGCAGAAGCTCCGCGTCTGGCTGCCGTCGCCGAACACGGTCAGCGGCCGGTCCTGCAGCGCCTGGCGCAGGAACGTCGGGATCGCGCGGCCGTCGTGCGGGCGCATCCGCGACCCGTAGGTGTTGAAGATCCGCACGATGCTCGTGTCGACGCCCTGCTGACGGTGGTAGGCCATCGTCAGCGCCTCGGCGTAGCGCTTGGCCTCGTCGTAGACGCCGCGCGGGCCGATCGGGTTGACGTGGCCCCAGTAGGACTCGGGCTGCGGATGGACCTGCGGGTCGCCGTAGACCTCGGAGGTCGAGGCCAGCAGGAAGCGGGCGCGATGGACCTTGGCCAGGCCGAGCGTGTGATGGGTGCCGTAGGACCCCACCTTCAGCGTATGCAGGGGCAGCCGCAGGTAGTCGATCGGCGACGCCGGCGACGCGAGGTGGTAGACGAAGTCCACCGGCTCGTCGATGAAGTAGGGCTCGGTGATGTCGACGTTGAGATGGGTGAACTCGGGCACCCGGATGTGCTCGATGTTGCGCAGCGAACCCGTCTCGAGGTTGTCGACGCAGATCACCCGGTGACCGCGCGCCAGGAGCGCATCGCACAGATGCGACCCCAGAAAGCCCGCGCCACCGGTCACGACGCACGTGGCCATGGGCGTCAAGGCTACCCCCTCTTCTGCTTGGCGAGCTTCTTCAGACGCACCGGACAGCGCTTGCACCGCGGCCGGCTCTTGCAGCACTTCTTCTTGGGCTTGAGCTTCTTCGCCACGGACGACGCATCGTAGGGTGACCTAATTCCCGAGCGGGGAGTTGGCGCGAGAGCGCGCCGCTGGGAGGATGTGCGCAATGGCATCGGAGGCCGTGCTCGACCGGATCGACGCCGGACAGCGGGCGCTCGACGCAGGGGAGTGGGATCGCGCGCGCGGCCTGTTCCGCGCGGCGCTCGACGAGGAGGAGGTGCCGGAGGCCTGGGAGGGGCTCGGGTGGGCCGGCTGGTGGCTGAACCTGGGCGAGGCGACGATCGCCGCACGCGAGGCCGCGTACCGGCTGTACCGCGCCCGCGACGACCGGGTCGGGGCCGGACGGGTGGCGGCGTGGCTGGCGGCCGACCATCGCGAGTACCGCGGCGACGAGGCGGTCGGCAACGGCTGGCTCCGCCGCTCGCGGCGGCTGCTCGACGGGCTCCCCGAGTGCCCGGAGCACGGGTGGCTGGCGCTGACCGAGGGCTCGTTCGCGCTCGCCCGCGGCGATGCCGAGGAGGCGGCCGACCGCGGGCGGGCGGCCTGCTCGATCGGCCGCACCCAGGGCGTGCCCGACCTGGAGGGCGTCGGCCTGGCCCAGGAGGGCGTGGCGCGGGTGGTGCTCGGCGACGTCGACGCGGGGATGCGGCCTCTCGACGAGGCGTCGGCGATCGTGCACGGCGAGGACCTGCACGTGCCGGTCTCGCTGGCCTGGGCGCTCTGCTACATGATCGCCGCCTGCGAGGGCGTCGGCGACTTCCCGCGCGCGGCGCAGTGGTGCGCGGCGATGCGCGAGCTCGGCGAGCGCTGGCACGGCCGCCAGATCCTCGGCACGTGCCGGACCGCGTACGGGAGCATCCTCGCCACCCGCGGCGACTGGCGGGGCGCGGACGCCGAGCTGACCGGCGCGGTCGCCGACTTCGCCGTGTCGGCGCCGGGGCTGAGCGCGCAGTCGGTGGTGCGGCTGGGCGAGCTGCGGGTGCTGCAGGGGCGCGTCGACGAGGCGCGCGAGCTGTTCGCGCGCGCCGGGTCGCATCCCGACGCGATCGTGGCGCTGGGCGAGCTGGCGCTCGACGAGGGCGACGCGCTGGTCGCACGCGAGTCCGCCGAGCGGGTGCTGCGCCGCCTGCCGGAGCGGTCGGTCCTGGACCGGCTGCCGGCCCTGGAGCTGCGGGCGCGCGCGCTGGGAGCGCTGGGCGCCCTGGACGAGGCGGCCTCGGCGTGCGCGGAGGTCGCGAAGATCGCGCAGCGGCTCGGGACGCCCTACCTGTGCGGGCGGGCGCACCGGATCGCGGCCGAGGTCGCGGCCGCCCGCGGCGACTGCGAGACGGCGCGGCAGGAGGCCGAGGACGCCGTCGACTGCTTCGTGGAGGCCGACGCCCCGCACGACGCGGCGGGCGCGCGGCTGCGGCTGGCGAGCGCCTTGGCGGCGCTGGGCCGCGGCGGTCACGCGGAGGCCGAGGCGCGGGCGGCGCGCGAGGCGTTCACCCGGCTCGGCGCGGTGCGCGACACGGCGCGCGCCGACGAGCTGCTGGCGCGGCTCGGCGCGGGCGGCGACGCGGACGGCGCGCGCGACGCGCTCGGCGAGCTGACCGCGCGCGAGCTCGACGTGCTGCGGCTGGTCGCGCTAGGCCTGTCGGACGCGGAGATCGCGCGCGAGCTCGTGCTCTCGCCGCACACGGTCCACCGGCACGTGGCCAACATCCGCACGAAGCTGCGGCTGCCGTCGCGCGCGGCCGCGGTCGCATGGGCGTCCCGGGCCGGACTGATCTGAGCGTGCGGGCCGTGGTGAACGCCGGGTTCGATCCGGCGCACGTGTCCGCCCCGGCGCCGGACGCCGCGGCGTTCCACGCGGCGCTGCCGGCCTACCGGCCGACGCCGGTGCGGGAGCTCGAGGACGTGGCGCGGTCGGCCGGGGTCGGCTCGGTGGTGGTCAAGGACGAGTCGGACCGGATGGGCCTGCCGTCGTTCAAGGCGCTGGGGGCGTCGTGGGCGGTCGAGCGGGCGCTGCGGGAGCGGCCCGGCGTCGAGATGCTCGTCGCCGCGAGCGCCGGCAACCACGGCCGCGCGGTGGCCCGGGTGGCGGCGTGGCGCGGCCTGCGCTGCCGGGTGCTGCTGCCGGGACGGTCGAGCGCGGCGCGGCGGGCGGCGATCGCGGGCGAGGGCGCCGAGGTCGTGGTCGTCGACGGCGGCTACGAGGAGGCGGTCGCGCGCGCCGCGGCCGAGGGGGCGCGGCCGGACGCGCTGGAGCTCGCCGACGTGGGCGAGGGCGACGGCCCGGCGAGCTGGGTGATCGACGGCTACGCGACGCTGTTCCGCGAGCTGGCCGAGCAGGCCGACGTCGACGTGCTGCTCGTGCCGGCGGGCGTCGGATCGCTCGCGGCGGCCGCCGCGCGGTTCGGCGCGGCCGCGGGCGTGACGGTGGTCGCGGTCGAGGCGGCCGCGGCGCCGTGCGTGAGCGCGTCGCTGGCCGCGGGCGAGCCGGCGATCGTCCCCACGCCGGGGACGAGCATGGCCGGCCTCGACTGCGCCGAGGTCTCGATTGCCGCGTGGCCGTCGCTGCGCTGCGGGCTGCGCGGCGCCGTGACGGTCTCCGACGCGGAGGCGCACGCGGCGATGCGGGAGCTCGCGGCCGCGGGCCTGCGCATCGGCGACTGCGGCGCGGCGCCCCTGGCGGCGTTGCGGGCGCTCATGGCGGACCCGGCGTGCGCGGCGCTGCGCGACGCCGCCGGCCTCGACGCCGACGCGCGCGTCGCGCTCGTCGCCACCGAGGGCGTCACCGACCCGGACGCCTACGCCCGCGTCGTCCCCTGACCGTTGTCAGATCCAGCTCGCTATGCGAGCGCGAGACGACAACGGCGGGCAGACGCTCCGCCGCGCCGTTGTCAGATCCGTCTCGCTATGCGAGCGCGAGACGACAACGGCGGGCAGCGAGGGAACGTGGGTGCCGCCCCGGCGCGCGGCCGCGCGCCACGGCCATCCGCGCGGCTCACCCTGGGGGTGGGAGCGATCGTGCACGCATGCCCTGCGCAATGGCTCCCACGTCAGTAGGGGTGCTCGAGATTTCCGCCGGATAGCGCACGAGACGACGAACACGTCCGGGGGCGGGAGCCCTCATCCGCGTACAGCGCCGAAAACGGCTCCCACGTCCGCAGTGCGGGGCCGCTCACGCGCCCTCGCTGATGCTGTTCCGCACGCCGCCGCGCCGTTGTCAGATCCGTCTCGCTATGCGACCGCGAGACGACAACGGCGGGCAGCCTCACGCGCCCGGCGTCGGCCGCACGCCCTCGACCCAGTCGCCCTCCTCGCGCTTCCAGATCGGGAGCTGCGACTTGATCCGGTCGATGAGGGCGCGAGCGCCGAGGAAGGCCTCGGGGCGGTGCGGGGCGCTCGCGGCGACGATCACCGAGGCCTCGCCGAGCGGGACGCGGCCGATGCGGTGCTCGGCGGCGGCCGCGCACAGGTCGTGCTCGGCGGCGACGGACCGCACGATCCGCTCGAGCTCGGCGACCGCCATCTCCGCGTACGCCTCGTAGTCGAGGAACTCGACGTCGCGGGTCGTCCCCGAGAACGTGACGACCGCGCCGGCGCGGGGGTCGCGCACCCGCGCGGCCAGCGCGTCGAGCGACAGCGGCTCCTCGGTGATCCGCCAGTGCAGCGCCCGCTCCACCGCCGCCCCGCTGCCGCCCGAGACCGGCGGCACGAGCGCCAGCTCGTCCTGCGGGTGAAGGAGGTCGTCGTCCTCGGCGTACTCGCGGTTGACCGCCATCACGAGCGGCAGCCCGGCGGCGAGGTCGCCGACCGCGGCCAGCGCGTCGGCCACGCGCGCGCCCTCGGGAAGCTCCAGCTCGAGCTCCGAGCGGCCGGCGCGCTCCCGCAGCTGCGCGAAGAGACGGACGCGGACGAGCATCGCGACCAAGGCTACGCCGTCCCGGCGGACGGCGCGCGAGCAGGCGGCGCGCGACCGATCGCCGGTAGCCTTGGGGCCATGGCCACGACCCCCGAGCGACTGACCGTCGCGCCCATCGTGGGGCCCGACGACCCCCGTCGGTTCACCGACTCGGGGATCGAGATCAAGCCCCTCTACACCGAGGACGACCTTCCCCAGCCCCTCGAGCTCGGCGAGCCCGGCGACTTCCCGTTCACACGCGGCGTCCACCGCGAGATGTACCGCAAGCAGCTGTGGACGATGCGCCAGTACGCGGGCTACGCGACCGCCAAGGAGTCCAACGAGCGCTACCGCTACCTGCTCGAGCACGGCGGCACCGGCCTCTCGATGGCCTTCGACCTGCCGACCCAGCTCGGCCTCGACTCCGACGACCCGCGCTGCCTGGGCGAGGTCGGCCGCACCGGCGTCGCGATCGACACGATCGACGACATGCGCACGGCGTTCGACCAGATCCCGCTGGACCAGGTGTCGACGTCGATGACGATCAACGCCCCGGCCAGCGTGCTGCTGCTGCTCTACGAGCTGGTCGGCGAGGAGCAGGGCGTCCCGTCGCACAAGCTGCGCGGCACGACCCAGAACGACATCCTCAAGGAGTACATCGCCCGCGGGAACTTCATCTACCCGCCCGAGGGCGCGATGCGGCTCACCACCGACCTCTTCGCGTACTGCAAGGAGAACGTGCCCAAGTGGAACACGATCTCCATCAGCGGCTACCACTTCCGCGAGAAGGGCTGCAGCGCCGTCCAGGAGGTCGCGTTCACGCTGGCCAACGGGATCGCCTACGTGCAGGCCGCGCTCGACGCCGGCCTCGACGTCGACGACTTCGCGCCGCGCCTGGCCTTCTTCTTCAACGGCCACAACAACGTCTTCCAGGAGGTCGCGAAGTTCCGCGCCGCCCGGCGGATGTGGGCGCACATCATGCGCGACCGCTTCGGGGCCCAGAACCCGAAGTCGATGATGCTGCGCTTCCACACGCAGACCGGCGGCGTGACGCTGACCGCCCAGCAGCCGCAGAACAACATCACGCGCGTGGCCCTGCAGGCCTTCGCGGCCGTCTGCGGCGGCACCCAGTCGCTGCACACCAACGGCTACGACGAGGCGCTCGCGCTGCCGACGGAGCGCGCCGCGAAGATCGCGCTGCGCACCCAGCAGATCATCGCCTACGAGTCCGGCGCCACCGACACCGTCGACCCGTTCGCCGGCTCCTACTTCGTCGAGGCGCTCACCGACGAGATCGAGACCCGCGCCCAGGACCTGATCGACCGCATCGACCAGATGGGCGGCTCGGTGCAGGCGATCTCGTTCATGAAGAACGAGATCGAGGAGTCCGCGTGGGGCTACCAGGAGCGCTACCGCATCGGCCAGGACGTCGTCGTCGGCGTCAACAAGTTCGTCGAGGACGAGATCGAGATCGAGGACCTGCTGCGCGTCGATCCGAAGACCGAGCGCGAGCAGGTCGAGCGCCTCAAGGCCTTCAAGGCCAACCGCGACCAGGAGCTCGTCGCGAAGCGCCTGGAGGCCATCCGGGAGACGGCGCGCGGCACCGGCAACCTGCTGCCCGTCCTCAAGGACGCGCTGCGCGACCGCTGCTCGCTGGGCGAGGTGTGCGGCGCGATGCGCGACGTCTTCGGTGAGTACCAGCCGAGCGACTGACCACCCGCCGGTCCCGCCGCCGCCGTCGCTCGCCGACGCGGTCGGCGGACCCCTGGGCATCGCCGAGACCGCGCTGCCCGCCGCGGTCTTCGTGATCGTCTACACGGCGACGGGCTCGGAGACGCGCACGGCGGCGATCGCCGCGGTCGCGCTCGCCGCCGTGCTCGCCGCCGCGCGGATCGTGCGGCGCCAGACGCCGATGTACGCGATCTCCGGCGTGATCGGCGTCGCGATCGCCGGCTACGTCGCGGCCAAGACCGGCAAGGCCGAGAACTTCTTCCTGCCCGGGCTGCTGCTGAACGCCGCCTACGCGGCCGCGTACGCGATCTCGATCATCGTCCGCTGGCCGCTGATCGGCGTGATCGTGGCGGCGCTGACGAAGGCCGACAGCAGCTGGCGCCAGGATCCGGTGCTCGTGCGCGCGTACGCCCGCGCGAGCTGGGTGTGGGTGGCGCTGTTCCTCGCGCGCATCGCCGTGCAGGCGCCGCTGTACGCGGTCGGCGCGCTCGTCGCGCTCGGCGCGGCGCGGGTCGCGATGGGCGTGCCGCTGTTCGTCGTCGGCATCTGGCTGTCGTGGCTGCTGCTGCGCGCCACGCCGGGCGGCGCGCCGTGGGTGCGGGCGATGCAGAAGCGCGCAAAGACTCCCTAGCGGTCGAGAGGGACCGTGGCCGGCGCGGCGAATCCTGCGCGCGTGAGCGGCCTGAATGCCCGTCAGCGCGGAGTGCTGCTCGTCGGTGCGGCGGCCTACGCGCTGATCCTGTTCGACCAGACGGCGACCACCACCGCGCTCTCGAACATCGAGCACGATCTCGGCGCGAGCGTGGCGGACCTGCAGTGGGTGTTCGGCTCCTACCTGATCGGGCTGGCCGCGCTGACGCCGGTCGCCGGCCGGGTCGCCGACCTGTACGGGCGGCGGCTGCTGTTCGTGCTCGGCATGGCCGTGTTCGGCGTGGCGTCGCTGGGCTGCGCGCTGGCGCCGTCCGTCGAGGTGCTGATCGCGATGCGGGCCCTGCAGGGCGTCGGCGGCGCCTTCGCGATGCCGCTCGCGCTGGCCAACGTCTCGCTCGTCGTGCCGGAGGAGCGCCGCGGCTGGGCGGTCGGGGTGCTGGTGACCGGCGGCTCCGTCTTCCTCACGTCGGGGCCCGTGATCGGAGGCGCGCTCGTCGACCTCGGCGGCTGGCGGACCGTGTTCTGGATCGCCGTGCCGATCGTGGCGCTCGCGCTGCTCGGCGTGCGCCGCTGGATGGCCGAGACGCGCGAGGCCGACCCGCCGCCGCTGGACGTGCGCGGGCTCGTGCTGCTCGCGATCGGGCTCGGCGCGCTCGTGACCGGGCTGCTGCAGATGAGCGAGTGGGGCGCCGACGCCCCGGCGACGCTGATCGCGCTGGCCGCCGGCGCCGTCCTGCTCGCCGGATTCGCCGTCGTCGAGCACCGCATCCCCAACCCGCTGATCGCGCTGCGGCTCTTCGCGGTGCCCGCCGTCGCCGGTTACCTGATCGCCCTGCTGGCCGCGCAGTTCGCCGTCACCGCGCTCACCGTCGAGCTGATGCTCTACCTGCAGCGGTCACTGGGCTACGGCGCGCTGGCGGCGGGAGCGCTGTTCGTGCCGGCCGTGCTCGGCACGCCGCTGCTGTCGCCGACCACCGGCCGGCTGGAGGACCGCGGCCTGGGCCGGATCCTCGTCACGTTCGGGCTGGGCGCCGCGGCGGTCGCGCTCGCGTGGATCGCGGCGTTCGTCGGCCGCGACGACGCGTGGATCCTGCTGCCGGCGCTGGCGCTGTTCGGCTTCGCGCGCCCGTTCGTGTTCACGCCCGCCAGCGCGGGCCCGCTGGACGCCCTGCCGCCGCAGCGCCACGGGCTGGCCGGAGGGCTGGTGCTCGAGAGCTACCAGCTCGGCGCGGTCGCCGGCGTGGCCGTGGCCGGCGTGATCGTCAGCTCGGGCGAGGTGGGCGGCGACTTCGACGGCGCGGTGCAGGCCGCGATCCTGGTCGCCGCCGGCGTGTGCGCCGTCTGCGCGATCGCGGCGTGGGTGCTGCTGGCGCACGACCCGAAGCGCCGGCCGCTGCACGCGGACCGCATGCAGGACATCGCCGCGCCGCGGTGAAGCCCGCCCTCGATGGAAGTCCAGCGCACTCTGGTCAAGTCGCCCCCCGAGCTGTGGGCGGAGCTGTCGGACGTCGAGGCGCTGACGCGCCATCTGGCCGCGTTCGGCGAGATCACGATCACCCGCGTCGAGCCCGAGACGACGGTCGCCTGGGAGGGCGAGCGCGCAAGCGGCACCGTCGAGCTCGCGGCCTCGGGGTGGGGCACGAAGGTGACGCTGACGGCCGAGCCGAACGCCGCGCCGGCGCCCGCGCCCGCGCCGGAGCCCGAGCCCGAGGCCGAGCCCCCGCCGCGCCGCCGCTGGCTGCGCTTCTGGCAGCGCGACGAGGTCGTGCCCGAGCCCGAGCCGCCGCCCGCGGCGCCCGAGCCCGAGCCCCAGCCGGACCCGGAGGCGGTCCTGTCCAAGGTCCTCGACGACCTCGGGCAGGCCCACCACCGGCCGTTCCAGCGCTGAGCGTCAGAGCCGCAGGCCGCCGGACGCCTCGATCCGCTGCCCGGTGACCCACCCGCCCGACGCGGTCACCAGGCCGGCGATCGCCTCGGCGATGTCCTCGGGCGTGGCCAGGCGGCCCAGCGCGGTGCTCTGCGTGACGAACGCCTGCAGCTCGGGGTCGTTGCGCAGGTGCCCGTCGCCGAAGTCCGTCGGGACGGCGCCGGGCGCGACGACGTTGGCCGTGATGCCGCGCGGGCCGAGCTCGAGCGCCTGGTAGCGGGTGAGCACCTCGACGGCGGCCTTCGCCAGGGCGTAGGGGCCCGATCCGCTGATGGTCACCCGGGTCAGCGCCGAGCTGACGTTCACGATCCGCGCGCCGTCCGCCAGCAGGTCCCGGAGCGCCTGCGTGAGGAACAGCGGGCCCTTGACGTGCTCGGCGAGGACGCGGTCGACGTCGGCCTCCGTCGTCGCGTCGAGCGCGCTGTAGAGGGCGCCGCCGGCGTTGTTGACGAGGACGTCGAGCGTGCCGTCGGGAAGCTCGCCGCGCAGCGCGCCGGCGAACGCCGGAAAGCTCGCGACGTCGGTGACGTCGAGCGGCAGCGCCGCGGCGCGGCGGCCGCGCGCCTCGATCCCGCCGGCGACGTCGCGTGCCTCGTCGGCGTGGGTGCGGTAGGTGACGACGACGTCGAGGCCGGCGTCCGCGAGGGCCAGGGCGGTCGCGCGGCCCAGGCCGCGGTTGCCGCCGGTGATGAGCGCAGTTGTCATGATGCGAACCACGGTTGCGCCGCGCGCCGCGCGGGAAAAGAGACCGCCGAACCCATGGATCGGCGATCCCTGCCTGGGGTCGCGAAGCACCAGATCGAGAGAGTGGACCGGGACCAGCTGGCCGACTTCCTGCGCCACCGGCGGGAGGCGCTCAAGCCCGAGGACGTGGGCCTGGACCGCGGCGCGCGCCGGCGCACCGGCGGCCTGCGCCGCGAGGAGGTCGCGCTGCTGGCGCACATGTCGACCGACTACTACACGCGCCTGGAGCAGCGGCGCGGCCCGCAGCCGTCGACCGTGATGCTCGCCGCGATCGCCCGCGCGCTGCGCCTGACGCTGGCCGAGCGCGACCACCTGTACCGCCTCGCGGGCCAGGTCCCGCCGCGCCACGACGTCCGCACCGACCACGTCGGCCCCGGGATCCTCCGCGTCCTCGACCGGCTCGACACGCCCGCGCTGGTCACCAACGACATCGCCGAGGTCCTGGCCCAGAACGAGCTCGGGATCGCGCTGCTCGGCGACGAGTCGCGGTTCGCCCCCGACGACCCGTGCCGGTCGCGCTGGTATCGCTGGTTCACCGACCCGGCCGAGCGCGAGCTGCACGCGCCCGACGAGCACGAGCGGCTCTCGCGGACGTACGCCGCCGGCCTGCGGATCGCGCTCGGTCGCGACCCCGGCGACGCCCGCGTCCGCGGGCTGATCGACCGGCTGCTGGACGAGTCCGGCGAGTTCGCGGCGCTGTGGGCCGACCACGACGTGTCGTGGCAGCCGGGCGCCGAGCCGCGGAAGGTCTTCCTGCACCCGCAGGTCGGGCGCCTGGAGCTCGAGTGCCAGGTGCTGATCGCCGAGAGCGAGGCCCAGATCCTGCTCGTCTACACCGCCATCCCGGGCAGCGAGTCGGCCGACCGGCTGCGCCTGCTCGGCGTCGTGGGCGGGCAGGCGCTCGAGACGGCGTCCCGCTGACGGCGGCGGCGACCCGCCCGCCCGACTGCGCAGCCAATACAGTCCCTCGCCTCATGAGCCAGCGCCAGACGCACCCGGAGACGTTCGAGGAGAAGCTCGCGCAGCTGATGGAGCTGCGCCAGGCCGCGGCCCACCCGTCGCCCGAGGCCGAGGAGAAGCAGCACGCGCGCGGGAAGTACACCGCCCGGGAGCGCGTCGAGAAGCTGCTGGACCCGGGCTCCTTCCAGGAGCTCGACACCTACGTGCGCCACCGCACGATCGACTTCGACATGCAGAAGAACCGGCCCTGGGGCGACGCGGTCGTCACCGGGCACGGCACGATCGACGGGCGCCGGGTGTGCGTGTTCAGCCAGGACTTCACCGTCTTCGGCGGCTCGCTGGGCGAGGTGATGGCCGAGAAGATGTGCAAGATCATGGACCTGGCGGCCAAGATCGGCTGCCCCGTGATCGGCATCAACGACTCCGGCGGCGCCCGCATCCAGGAGGGCGTGGTGTCGCTGGGCGCCTACGGCGACGTGTTCCTGCGCAACGTCCGCTGCTCGGGGGTCATCCCGCAGATCAGCCTGATCATGGGCCCGTGCGCGGGCGGCGCCGTCTACTCGCCGGCGATCACCGACTTCATCTTCATGGTGAAGGAGACGTCGCACATGTTCATCACCGGCCCCGACGTCATCAAGACGGTGACGGGCGAGGAGGTCGGCTTCGAGGAGCTGGGCGGCGCGATGACGCACAACACGAAGTCGGGCGTCGCCCACTTCGCCGCCGACGACGAGGACGCGTGCCTCGAGGACGTGCGCTACCTGATGTCGTTCCTGCCGCAGAACAACCTCGAGATCCCGCCGCGCGTGCAGCCGACCGACGACCCGCTGCGCATGGACGAGGAGCTCAACAGCGTCGTGCCGGCGGACCCGACGAAGCCGTACGACATGCGCGACGTCATCCGCCTGATCGTCGACGACGGCGAGTTCTTCGAGGTGCAGGAGCACTTCGCCCAGAACATCGTGATCGGGTTCGCGCGCCTGAACGGGTACGCGGTCGGGATCGTCGGCAACAACCCGCGCGCGCTCGCGGGCGTGCTCGACATCGAGGCCTCCGAGAAGGCGGCCCGGTTCGTGCGCACGTGCGACGCGTTCAACATCCCGCTGCTGACGCTCTGCGACGTGCCCGGCTTCCTGCCCGGCACCAACCAGGAGTGGAACGGGATCATCCGCCACGGCGCGAAGCTGCTGTACGCGTTCGCGGAGGCGACCGTCCCGAAGATCACGGTCATCACGCGCAAGGCCTACGGCGGCGCCTACGACGTCATGTCCTCCAAGCACCTGGGCGCGGACTTCAACTTCGCGTGGCCGACGGCCGAGGTCGCGGTCATGGGCCCCGAGGGCGCGGTGAACATCATCTACCGCCGCGACATCGCCAACTCGCCGACGCCGGACGAGCGCCGCCAGAAGCTCATGAACGACTACAAGGCGCGGTTCGCGAACCCGTACACGGCGGCCGAGCGCGGCTACATCGACGACGTGATCGTGCCGAGCGAGACGCGCCCGAAGCTGATCACCGCGCTGGAGACGCTGCAGACCAAGCGCGAGCCGGGACCGAAGCGCAAGCACGGCAACATCCCGCTGTAGGGGGAACGCTCGCCCTGGGGGCGAGGTTCCCTCAGCGGGTGTTCGCCCAGGGGGCGAAACCCGCGGAACGCGCAAGTAGGCTCGACGGCCGTTTGGATCGCACGGCCGCACCCACGCTGAGGTGGCTCGGGGTCGCCGCCGCGACCGCGCTGGCCGCGGTCGTCTTCGATGCCCTCGGGCTGCCGAGCGCGGCGCTCTTCGCGGCGCTCGTCGTCGGCATCGCCTACGCGCTCACGCTCGCGCACCGCCGCCCGCTGTCGCTGCCCAAGCCCGGGCTGACCGTCGGCCAGGCGATCGTCGGCGTCGCGCTGGGGGCGGCGGTCGACGCGGACACGCTCGAGGCGGTCGGCGCCGACTGGGCCGCGGTGATCGCGATGACGGCGGCGACGCTGGCGATCTCGCTCGGCGCCGGGCTCGTCATGTCGCGCCTGACCGGCCTGGACCGGCCGACCGCCTTCCCGGGCCTCATCGCCGGCGGCGCGAGCGGGATCGTGGCGATGGCCGACGAGTTGAAGGCCGACGCGCGGCTCGTCGCGTTCATGCAGTACCTGCGGGTGCTCGTCGTGGTGCTGCTGGCGCCGCTCGTCGCCTACTACCTGCTCTACGACGACGGGGGCGGCCATGCGGTCGCCGCCGACGGCGAGGGCGTGGTCCTCGACCTCGTGTTCACGGCCGCGTGCGGCGTCGTCGGCGTGGCGCTCGCCCGGCTGATCCGCCTGACCGCCGGCACCCTGCTCATGCCGCTCGTCGTCGCGGCGGCGCTGTCGGTCTCGGGCCTGGCCGGCGACGCGGTGGTGCCCGAGCTCGTCCAGGACGTCGGCTTCGCGCTGATCGGCCTGCAGATCGGCCTGCGCTTCACGGTCGCGACGATCCGCGAGGCCGGGCGCCTGCTGCCGGCGACGCTGCTGTCGATCCTGGGGATGATCGCGCTGTGCGCCGGGGTGGCCGCGGCGATCGCCCCGCTCGCCGACATCACCTACGGCGACGCCTACCTGGCCACGACGCCGGGCGGCCTGTACGCGGTGCTCGCGGCCGCCGCGGACCTCGGCGGCAACACGACGTTCGTGGTCGCCGTCCAGTCGCTGCGGGTGTTCGCGATGGTGCTGCTCGCGCCGCCGCTCGTGCGGCTCCTCGTGCGGGGTCGAGGGGTCCGGTCGCGCAAGTAGCGTCACCGCACGTGAACGCAACCCCGGCGCAGACCGCCCGCACGGTCCTGGTCGTCGTGATCATCGCGGCGGCGATCTACGTCACGTGGCTGCTGCGCGACGTCGTCCTGCTCGCGATCCTGGCCGTGTTCGTCGCGGTCGCGCTGAGCGCGCCGGTCGCGTTCGTGGAGCGGGTGACGCACGCGCCGCGGGCGCTGGCGATCTTCCTCGTCTACCTCGGCGTCGTCGGGATCATCGTGCTCGTCGGCCTGGTCGTCGTGCCGCCGCTGGTCAGCGAGATCGAGGAGTTCATCCGCCAAGTCCCCTCGTACGTGCGGGACCTCCGCGACAACCCCACGCTCCAGCACTGGGACCAGGAGTACGGGCTCGTCGCCAAGCTCGAGGGGGAGGCGAACAAGCTCCCGTCGATGCTGGGCGGCGCCGTCTCCGAGCTGGAGAGCGTGACGATCGGGGCGGCCGAGCGCATCGCCGAGTCGATCGCGATCCTGGCCGTCGCGTTCCTGCTGCTGCTCGACGGGCCGCGGCTGATGCGCCTGATCCGCAGCCAGCTCACGCCGGAGCGAGCCGAGCGCTTCGAGCGCATCACGACCCAGGCGGCGCGCGCGATCGGCGGGTACGTCGCCGGCGCGTTCGCGGTCGCCGCGCTCGCCGGCCTCGCCGCGTTCCTGGCGATGACCGTGCTCGGCATCCCGTTCGCGATCCCGCTCGCCGTGCAGATGGCGTTCTTCGCGCTGATCCCGCTGGTCGGCTCGGCGATCGGGGCGATCGTGATCGCGCTCGTCGCCGCCTTCGAGGGGCCGACCACCGCGATCGCGTTCCTCGTCTACTTCATCGTCTACCAGCAGGTCGAGACGCACGTGCTCGGCCCGTTCGTCTACAAGCGCACGGTGCAGCTGCGGCCGGTCCTCGTGATCCTGTCGGTGTTCGCGGGCGCCAGCCTCCTGGGCATCCTCGGCGCGCTGCTGGCGATCCCCGCCGCCGCGACGATCCAGATCGTCGTCCAGGAGATCTGGCGGATCCGCCATCCGCAGCCGGCGATCCCGTCCGACACGCCGGAGCCGCCCGCCGGGGCCGAGCCCGAACCGGCGTAGCGAGCTCGCCGGCGGCGTAGGGTGCCGCCACGATGATGCTCGCCACCGCACTCGCCGTGATCGCCGCCGCCGCTCCCGCCGCGACCATGGAGATCCAGGCCCATCGCGGCGGCTCGTTCGTCGACGGCCGCGCGACCTACCCGGAGGCCACGATGCCCGCCTTCCGGGCCGCCGCCAAGCGCGGCTTCGTCCTGGAGTTCGACATCCAGATGACGAAGGACGGCGTGCCGGTCGTGATCCACGACGACACGCTCGACCGCACGACCGTCTGCCGCGGCCCGGTCGCCGCGCGGACCGCCCGCCAGATCCGCCGCAGCTGCCCCACCGACGTGCTCGGCTCGCCCGGCAGCGCGCTGGGCGCCAAGCGCACGCGACAGCGCATCCCGGTCCCCACCCTGGCGGAGGTGCTCGGCCTCGTGAAGCGCACGGGCGCGCGCGCCTCGATCGAGCTCAAGCAGTTCGACCCCTCCGGGGCGAGCGCCCGCGCCCTCGCCGCCGCGGTGAAGCGCAGCGGCGTGCCCGTCTCCTCGCTGATCGTGCAGTCGTTCTTCCCGCCGAACCTGGCCGCCGCGCGGGAGGCGATGCCCGGCGTGGCGCTGTCGACGCTGACGGTCAAGGCCGGCGAGGCCACGTCGATCCAGAGCGCCGTCGACATGGGCTCCGCGTGGGTGTCGCCGCAGTTCCCGGTCGACGCCGGCTACGTGGAGGCCGCGCACGCGGCCGGGCTGAAGGCCGTGCCGTTCACGCTGGACACCGAGGCCGAGGTCCGCGCCGCCGCGGAGATGGGGATCGACGCGATCATCACCGACGACCCCGTGATGGCGCGGCGCGTGCTCACAGGCTGACGCGCTGCGCCTCGACGCGCCCGTCGCGGAGCGCTTCGAGCGCGGCGATCGCGATCGCGAGGTCCTGGATCGCCAGGCCCGTCGAGTCGAACAGCGTGACCGCCTGCGGTCCGGGCCGGCCGGGCGCCTCGCCGGCGAGCACGGCGCCGAGGTCGGTGACGTCGTCGCGCGTGACGAGCCCGGCCTCGACGGCGCCGGTCAGCTCGCCGCCGTGCGAGGCCTGCACCCAGTCGTCGCAGAACAGCGCGCACGAGCGGACCGCGCCGACGGTCGCCTCCGCCTTCCCGGGGCCGTCGGCGCCGAGCATGTTCAGGTGCAGGCCGGGCCGCAGGTCCTTGACGTCGACGACCACCTCGGCGCCCGGCGTGACGCAGGTGACGACGTCGCAGGCCAGCGCGTCGGCGAGCGTGCCCGCGCGCCAGCCGAGCTCGGTGGCGAGCGCCTCGGCGACGCCGGGCCGCGGGTCGAAGCAGACGCCGGGGCCGTAGCCGGCGGCGGCCAGGCAGCGGGCCGCCCACGCCCCGTGCAGCCCGCAGCCGACGATGCCGGCGCTCGCCGCGCCCTCGCGGGCGAGCGCGTCGGCGGCGACCGCCGCGACCGCGCCGGTGCGCAGCGCCGTGACCGCGGCCGCGTCGAGCAGCGCGAGCGGCATCGAGGTGGTCGCGTCGCTGACGCACACCATGCCCATGACCGCCGGCAGCCCGTGCGCGGCCGGGTTGCCCGGGAACGACGAGATCCACTTGAGGATCGCCAGCCCGTCGCCGCGGGCCGGCATCGCGCGGAAGTCGCCGTACGGCGGGCTGTCGAGGTACACCTTCGGCGGCATCGACCACTCGCCGCTGCGGTGGCGCACGAACGCCTCGCGGACACGGGCGATCGCCTCGGCCGGGGTGACGGCCGCGAGCACGGCGCCGTGGTTGAGGACCTGCAGGTCGGGCATGACCGGTAGCCTGCCGGATCGTGCCCAACCGCCGCCCCCAGCTGCGCATCGTCGCCCCCGGCGCCACGCCCGAGGAGGCGGCCGCGGTGGTCGCAGCGCTCGAGCAGTTCATGCGCCAGACGGCGCCGGTCCCGGCGCCCGCCCGCCCGAGGCGCAACCCGTGGCAGCGCACCGCGCTGCTGGAGGGCGTCACCCGCGACAGCGACTCGCTGACGGCCTGGGGCGACGGCATGCCCTGGGGCGCCTGACGGCGACGCCCCAGGGCCGGCCCGCCGCTATGGGCAGGTCGCGACGCGGTGCGTGCGGCGCAGCGTGCGCCCGTCGCGCGTGCGCAGCGCGACGCGGACGGCGACCTCCGGACGGGTGATCGCGCTCACGTCGACGCGGCACCGCCCAGGCGCGCTTCCCGTGCCGCACCGGCACGGCGCGACCGCCGACGCGGGCCCGGGCCGCGACGATCCGCGCGCCGCGGGGCGCGCGCGGCCACAGGCGGACCGTGCCGCGGTTGGCGCAGGCGGCGGGCGCCGTCGCCGGGCTCCGGTAGGCGCAGGTCGATCCGCGCGACCATCGCCCGCGACCGGTGAGCCCCCAGGCCGGGTCGAGCGACAGATCCGACAGCGAGAACCGGGCGATCGCCCCGAGGCCGGCGACCGTGCCGACCGAGACGAAGCGGCCGGCCCCGTCCAGACCGTTCGCCGCAGGCCCCCGCTCGTCGGCGCCCCAGGCGCCGGCGTCGACGACCTCGCCGGACGGCGACAGCCGCACCCGCCCGCTCGCGCCCGTCCCGGGGCCCGAGACGCTGCCGGTGGCGGGCTCGGCGATCCCGTCCCCGCCGCCGAACGTGGGATCCGCACGACGCCGTCGCCGGAGTGGCGGACGCGGCGCGCGGCACGCCGGGGGCAAGCGCAAATATGTGAATCTCGCCCGGGAATGATACGTTTTGGCGATGGAGCCGACGAGCATCACCCCGAGGGGCCGCACCGGGTCGCTCGAGAACCCCGAGGTCTACGAGAACGTCCCGGGGCACATCATCCCGATCCTGGCCCGTGAGTTCGACGACTTCGACAACGAGGCCGAGAAGTTCCTCGCCGGGGAGACGCCCGAGGCGCAGTTCATCGGCTTCCGGCTGAAGCAGGGCGTGTACGGGCAGCGCCAGCCCGACGTCCAGATGATCCGCGCGAAGGTCCCGATGGGCGGCATCACGCCCGAGCAGATGGAGGCCTACGCGGACGTCATCGAGAAGTACGCGCCGCTGCGCAAGGGCCACATCACCACGCGGCAGAACATCCAGATGCACCACATCCCGCTGCGCGACGCCGCGGCGGCGATCCGCGAGCTGGGCGACGCGGGCATCTCCAGCCGCGAGGGCTGCGGGAACACGGTCCGCAACGTCACCGGCGACCCGTGGGCGGGCGTCTGCGAGGGCGAGCCGTTCGACGTCACGCCGTACGCCGGCGCATACGTCCGCTACTTCGTGCGCCACCCCACGACGCAGCTCATGCCGCGCAAGGTCAAGACGGCCTTCAACGGCGCGCCCGAGGACCGCGCGCTCACCGGCATCCACGACATCGCGTTCCTCGCGCGCGTGCGCGACGGCGTCCGCGGCTTCGAGGTGCGCGTCGGCGGCGGCACGTCGATCATGCCGCGCATCGCGCCGACCCTCTACGAGTTCGTCGGCGCCGACGACGGCGAGTACCTGAAGGTCGCCGAGGCCGTCTTCCGCATCTTCGACCGCCAGGACTGGCTGCGCGTCAACCGCGCCCGCGCCCGCCTGAAGGTCTTCGTCGACAAGTACGGCATCGAGGAGCTGCGCCGCCAGGTCGAGGAGGAGCTCAAGGGCGACTGGGTCGCCGAGCGCGACTTCTCGGTCCAGCACCGCCTGTTCCTCGACGACGAGGAGGCCAAGGCGCCGCCGGTCCCCGAGACGCACGGCACCCCGACCGAGGAGGAGCTGCCCGCCTACGAGCGCTTCGTCGCCTCGTCGGTCCAGCCGCAGCGGCAGGCCGGCTTCTCGACCGTCCACGTGCACGTCCCGCGCGGCGACCTCACGCCCGAGCAGTTCCGGGGCCTGGCCGCGATCATGCGCGACTTCACCGGCGGCTACGCGCGCACGACCGTCCACCAGAACTTCCTGCTGCGCTGGGTGCGCGACGAGTCGGTCTACGACGTGTGGAAGCGCCTCGGCGAGATCGGCCTCGACCAGCCGGGCGCCGACGAGATCGACGACGTCGTCTCGTGCCCGGGCACGGACTCCTGCAAGCTCGGCATCACCTCGTCGATGGGCCTGAACCTGGCGATCCGCGAGCGGCTGGCCGAGATGCAGGTCACCGACCCGCTGACCCGCCAGATCCACATCAAGATGTCCGGCTGCCCGAACGGGTGCAGCCAGCACCACATCGCGAACATCGGGTTCTACGGCGCGTCGATCAAGGTCGGCGAGCACACGCTGCCCGCCTACATCCCGCACATCGGCGGCCAGTACGGCGCGCCGAAGGGCGAGATCGCCTACGGCGCGCGGCTGAAGCTGCGCCTGCCGGCCAAGCGCGTGCCCGACGCCGTCGAGCGGTGGCTCCGCTTCTACGAGGCCGAGCGCGAGGAGGGCGAGCCGTTCAACGCGTTCGCCGCCCGGGTCGGGACGACCGCGTTCGAGGATCAGGTCCGGGACCTCGCGGTGGCGGTCGAGTTCTCGCTGGAGAACATGAACCACTTCATCGACTGGAGCCGCAACGTCCCGTTCGTGGTGCAGCGCGGAGAGGGTGAGTGCGCGGTCTGATGGCCGCAGCGGAGCCCATCCCGGAGGAGGACCTCGAGGCCCGCTCCGCGCAGGAGGTGGTCGCCGAGGCGGTCGCGCGCTTCCATCCGGGGCTGGTCGTGGCGACCTCCTTCCAGAAGGAGGCCTCGGTCATCCTCGACATGGTGATGAAGGTGGACCCCACGGTCCCCGTCTTCACGCTCGACACGGGCGCGCTGTTCCCGGAGACGCGCGAGACGTGGCGCGCGATGGAGGAGCGCTACGGGATCGAGATCGCCGGCATCCGCGGGCTGCAGCTCGACCGCCACTGGGAGCAGGACCCCGACCGCTGCTGCGAGCTGCGCAAGGTGCGGCCGCTGCGCGACCACCTGGCCGGCCGGCAGGCCTGGATCTCCGGGCTGCGCCGCGAGCAGTCGCCCGAGCGGGCGGGTACGCCGAAGCTGGGATGGGACCGCAAGCACGGTCTGTGGAAGGTCAACCCGCTCGCCGACTGGACCGAGCGGGACGTGTGGCGCTACATCGCGGCCAACGACATTCCCTACCATCCGCTGCACGATCGGGGCTACGACTCGATCGGCTGCCGGCCGTGCACCCATCCAGGCTCCGGCCGAGAAGGGCGCTGGGCCGGCCGCACGAAGGTCGAGTGCGGCATCCACGTCGCCTGATCCCCCGCTTGCTCGATGGACCCGCTCATCATCCTCTTCGGCCTCGGGGTCGGAGTCCTGATCGGCATGACCGGGATCGGCGGCGGCTCCCTCATGACGCCCCTCCTGATCCTCGTGTTCGGGACCAAGCCGGTGGTGGCGATCGGGACCGACCTGGCCTACGGGGCGATCACGAAGACGCTCGGCGGCTGGCGCCACCTGCGCAAGGGGACCGTCGACTTCGGCCTGGCGGCCTGGATGGCGCTGGGCTCCTGCCCGGGCGCGGTGCTGGGCGTGCTGGCGATCGAGTGGATCGAGCGCAACTACGGCGACGCGTTCGAGAACACGATGCTCGTGTCGCTGGGCATCGCGCTGTTCCTGGTCGGCGGGTCGGTGCTCTTCCGGGCCCTGTTCCTGCAGCGCCTGATCGCCAAGGAGCGCGACGAGGTGCCGATGACCGCCCGCAACAAGCTGGCGGCCACCTCGATCGGGCTCGTGCTCGGGACGATCCTCGGCCTCACCTCGGTCGGGTCGGGCGCGCTGATCGGCCTGGCGCTGATCCTGGTCTTCAAGCTGACGCCCCAGCGGGTCGTCGGCACCGACGTCTTCCACGCCGCCGGCCTGCTGTGGGTCGCGGCGCTGACGCACCTCTTCTTCGGCAACGTGGACTTCGGCCTGATGGCGAACATCCTCATCGGCTCGCTGCCCGGCGTGTGGCTGGGCACGAACCTGATGGCGCACATCCCGACGGCCGGTCTGCGCATCGGCCTGGGCGTCGTGCTGTTCGCCTCGGCGTTCGGCATCCTCCAGAAGGCGGGGGCCAGCTACGGCCTGGCGGTGACGATCGGCGTGCCGGTCGCGCTCGGCCTGGCGAGCTGGGTCATCTACCGTGCACGCACGGCCCGCATCGCCGCGGACGCCGCCGCAGCGGCTGAGGCGCCCGTCATCCCCGCCTCCGACCCCCGATCCCCCATCGTCAGCGAGACCACCGCACCGTGAGCTACGACATCTCCCACCTCGACGCGCTGGAGTCCGAGGCGATCCACGTGTTCCGCGAGGTCGCCGCGGAGCTCGAGAAGCCCGTGCTGCTGTTCAGCGGCGGCAAGGACTCGATCGTGCTGCTGCGCCTGGCCGAGAAGGCGTTCCGGCCGGGGCGCTTCCCGTTCCCGCTGATGCACGTCGACACCGGGCACAACTTCCCGGAGGTGATCGAGTTCCGCGACCGGCGGGTGGCCGAGCTGGGCGAGCGGCTGATCGTGGCGTCCGTGCAGGAGTCGATCGACAAGGGCCGCGTCGTCGAGGAGAAGGGGCCGCGCGCGTCGCGCAACCGGCTGCAGTCGGTGACGCTGCTGGACGCGATCGCCGAGCACGGCTTCGACGCGGCGTTCGGCGGCGCGCGCCGCGACGAGGAGCGCGCCCGCGCCAAGGAGCGGATCTTCAGCTTCCGCGACGACTTCGGCGGCTGGGACCCCAAGAACCAGCGCCCGGAGCTGTGGAACCTCTACAACGGGCGCATCCGCAAGGGCGAGCACGTGCGCGTGTTCCCGATCTCCAACTGGACCGAGCTGGACGTGTGGCAGTACATCGCCCGCGAGAAGCTCGAGCTGCCGCCGATCTACTTCGCCCATGAGCGCGAGGTGTTCCGGCGCGACGGGATGCTCTACGCGACCTCGCCGTTCACCGAGCTGCTGCCGGGCGAGGAGCCGTTCCGCGAGATGGTCCGCTATCGCACGGTCGGCGACATGAGCTGCACGGGCGCGGTGCCCTCGCGGGCGACGACGCTGGAGAGCGTGGTGGCCGAGATCGCCGCGACCCGCATCACCGAGCGCGGCGAGACGCGCGCCGACGACCGGGCCTCCGAGGCCGCGATGGAGGACCGCAAGAAGGAGGGCTACTTCTAGCCATGACCCCCGGCGCCGCCACCAACGGGTCGATCGACGCCCTCACCAGCCACGCCAGCGGCGGGCTCATGCGCCTGGCGACCGCCGGGTCCGTCGACGACGGCAAGTCCACGCTCATCGGCCGCCTGCTCTACGACTCCAAGGCGCTGTTCGAGGACCAGCTCGAGCAGGTCGCCGAGGCCTCGCGGCGCCGCCACGGCGACTCGGGCGTCGTCGACCTCGCGCTGCTGACCGACGGCCTGCGCGCCGAGCGCGAGCAGGGCATCACGATCGACGTCGCCTACCGCTACTTCGCGACGCCGAAGCGGACGTTCATCATCGCCGACACCCCCGGCCACGTCCTCTACACGCGCAACATGGTCACCGGGGCGTCGACCGCCGACCTGGCGATCGTGCTCATCGACGCCCGCAACGGCGTCGTGCAGCAGTCGCGCCGCCACGCGTTCATCAGCTCGCTGCTGCGCATCCCCCACCTCGTGGTGTGCGTGAACAAGATGGACCTCGTCGACTACGACGAGACCGTCTTCAACGCGATCGTCGACGAGTTCGGCTCGTTCGCGTCCAAGCTCGAGATCACCGACATCACGTTCATCCCGATCTCGGCGCTGAACGGCGACAACGTCGTCGAGCGCAGCGACAACATGCCCTGGTACGGCGGGCCCCCGCTGCTCTACCACCTCGAGCACGTCCACATCGCGTCCGACCGCAACCTGATCGACCCGCGCTTCCCGGTGCAGTGGGTCGTGCGCCCCGGCGACGCCCAGGGCGAGCGCCACGACTACCGCGGCTACGCCGGCCAGGTCGCCGGCGGGGTGCTGCGCACCGGCGACGACGTCGTGATCCTGCCGTCGGGCGCGACGTCGCGGATCGCCGCGATCGACACCTTCGACGGCGAGATCGACGAGGCGTTCCCGCCGATGTCGGTGACGCTGCGCCTCGAGGACGACATCGACATCAGCCGCGGCGACATGATCGCGCGCCCGCACAACCACCCGATCGTCTCGCGCGATCTCGACGCGGTCGTGTGCTGGATGAACGAGAAGCCGCTCGTCCCCGGGACGCGCTACGTCCTCAAGCACACCACGAAGACCGTGCGCGCGGTCGCCGGCCAGCTCCTGCACCGCATCGACGTCGACACGCTGCACCGCGACAGCTCGGCGACGGAGCTCGGCCTCAACGAGATCGGCCGCGTGCACCTGCGCACGAGCGCGCCGATCACCTACGACGCCTACCGCCGCAACCGCGCCACCGGCGGGTTCATCCTCATCGACGAGGCCACGAACGAGACGCTCGGCGCCGGCATGCTGCTCGACCCCGACGAGCCCGTCGGCGAGGACGCCGCGACGGCGGCGCGCCAGGAGCGCTCGGCCAACGTCGTGTGGGAGCGGTCGAAGCTCACGCGCGAGGAGCGCTTCGAGGCGCTCGGCCACCGCGGCGCGACCGTGTGGATGACCGGCCTGCCGTCGTCGGGCAAGTCGACGATCGCCGGCGCCCTGGAGCACCGGCTCGTGCGGGCGGGCATCCCGGCCTACCGCCTCGACGGCGACAACCTGCGCCACGGGCTCAACGGCAACCTCGGCTTCAGCCCCCAGGATCGCGCCGAGAACGTCCGCCGCACCGCGCACGCGGCGAAGCTGCTGGCCGACGCGGGCACGATCGCGATCGTGTCGCTCGTCAGCCCCTACGCGGCCGACCGCGAGCTGGCCCGCCAGGTCCACGCCGACGACGACCTGCCGTTCCTGGAGGTCTACGTCAACACGCCGCTGGAGGAGTGCGAGCGGCGCGACCCCAAGGGCCTGTACGCGAAGGCGCGGGCCGGCGAGATCACCGGCTTCACCGGCGTCGACGCGCCGTACGAGCCGCCGGCGGCGCCCGACGTGGAGCTGGGCGCCGGCGAGGTCGAGGCCGCGGTCGAGACGCTCGTGGCGCAGCTGCGCGAGGCGGGCGTCCTGCCGCCGGATGCCTAGGGCGCAGCCCACGGCCCGGCGGTCCCCGACCGTGTTGACCCGCCAGTCAACGAAGCGCGCGCGGCGATAGCATCGCGGCCATGTTCGACAAGGTGCTCGTCGCCAACCGTGGCGAGATCGCGGTCCGGGTGATCCGGGCGTTGGAGGAGTTGGGGGTCGCTTCGGTTGCGGTGTACTCGGAGATCGATCGGGATGCCCTGCATGTCA